>ERZ1370068.2873-contig-2001_pt1 | contig 68608 bp, 100 predicted proteins | sample MGYA00561227_ERZ1370068 | MGnify/ENA primary metagenome ERZ1370068 (study PRJEB38410, sample SAMEA6850437) | metagenome | study: Metagenomic assessment of the ecological functions of the soil: analysis of the soil microbiota associated with the... | reverse complement strand
AAGGACGAGCCCAAGCCGATGGTCGTGCCGCCCGAGGCCAAGCAGAAGCAGGACCTCGCCTTCCTGAAGGGCGACTGGCGCTCGCGCACCGGCCTGGCCACGGCGACCGGCGAGCGCGACATCCGCCCCAGCTACACGCTGGACGACAAGGGCAAGGGCAAGGTCTCGTTCGTGCAGAAGAACGGCACGACCTGCGAGGCGCCGGCCGAGGCGCGCTGGGACGGCGCCAAGCTGGTGATCGAGGAAAAGGCCAATCCCAAGTGCGCCGACGGCCGCACCTACGCCCGCAACACGGTCAATTGCGAGGTCGGCGCCGACGGCGTGGCCAAGTGCAACGGCAGCCAGCCCGGCGACAAGCGCAGCTATCAACGTGCAGATCGGCCGTTGATTCCCTAGACTTAGTGCACAGTTTCACAGCGTGACATGAGCGATCTTGCCCGCCTGCCGAGCTATCCCAGCCCGACGACGCTGATCGCCCGCTCGGGCATCCAGTTCCTCGATTTCGGCTTCGATCCCGCGCGCCTGCAGCGTGCGCGAATGGGGCTTCCACGACGCCGCCGGCGGCAAGGCCGTCGACGACCTGGTGCAGCTCGACTTCGACGAGGTGCGCGGCCAGTACGAGGTGGTCGAGAGCGGCCGCCGCCGCGCCGCCGAGCCCAACCTCGTGGTCACCGCCAAGGATGCGCTGGCGCCCTTTCTCGACAAGTGGGTGCCGGTGCCGTTCCTGCAGGTGCGGCCCAACAACCAGTTCCGCGAGGGCCCGGCCGACTGGGCGCGCGTGCGCGTGGTCGATCTCGAGGCGCGCTACGGCGAGGGCTATCGCGACGAGCAGGGCAACCGCTATCGCGCCGTGCTGGCCTTCGACACCGGCCTGATCGCCGAGGCCGAGGGCCGCGCCTATCTCGCGCCGTCGCCCAAGGACGTGACGTCGGGCGCGCTGTTCGCGCTCGCCCCCAGCAGCGCGCCAATCACTGGCTGCTGCGCCAGGAGCTGGATGAGCCAGTGGCTCGAGGAGCTGTTCCGCGAGCTCCATCCGCGCGCCACGCTCGAGGAGATCGACGGCGACATCAAGCAGAAGCCGCAGGAAGCGATCGCGCGCTATCTCGCCTTCCTCGGCCTGCTGGCCGAGGCCGTGCACTTCCCGCCGATCAAGCTGGTCGGCGACGCCGAGCGGCCGGGCCGCGGCGCCATCGAGGTCGACCTGGTGCTCGACGTCGGCAACTCGCGCACCTGCGGCCTGCTGATCGAGGCGGCGGGCGAGCTCGGCGTCAACCTCGAACGACTCCTACGAGCTCGCGCTGCGCGATCTCTCGCATCCCGAGAGCGTGCACGCCAAGCCGTTCGAGATCGCGGGTCGAGTTCGCCCAGGCCTGGTTCGGCAAGAACCACCTGTCGCGGCTGGGCGGCCGCGCCGATGCCTTCGTCTGGCCGACCATGACGCGGGTCGGGCCGGAGGCGACGCGGCTCGCCGCGCGCCGCCGCGGCACCGAGGGCAACACCGGCATGTCGAGCCCCAAGCGCTACCTGTGGGACGAGGAGCCGCAGACCCGCGAATGGCGCTTCAACATCGCCTACGCCCAGGACCAGACGGCGATGCCGGCCGCCGCCGGGCCGATGGCCCAGCTCGTCAACCAGAAGGGCGAGCCGCTGCATCTGGTCGAGCCCGACGCCGATCGCGCCGACCACCTGCCGGTGTTCGAGCCGCTCTACTCGCGCTCCTCGATCATGACCTTCGTGCTGTCCGAGGTCCTGCTGCAGGCGCTGACCCTGATGAACTCGCCGCAGCAGCGCGGCCGGCGCGCCCACGCCGAGACGCCGCGCCGGCTGCGCCGCATCGTGCTCACCCTGCCGACCGGCATGCCGCTCGCCGAGCGCCTGATCTTCCGCAAGCGCGCCGAGGCGGCGCGCGACCTCGTGTGGATGATGATGGGCTGGAAGCTCGACGATGCCGCCGCGCCGGCGCCGCGCGTGCTGACCGACTGGGACGAGGCGAGCTGCACCCAGCTCGTCTATCTCTACACCGAGGTCGCGCGCAATTTCGGCGGCGACGCCCGCCGCTTCTTCCAGATCACCAGCAAGCCGCGCGGCAGGCCGGCCGACGGCACGCTCGCGATCGCCAGCATCGATGTCGGCGGCGGCACCACCGACCTGATCATCAACTCCTACCGCCTCGAGGGCGCCGGCACCTCGGTGACGCTGTTCCCCGAGCAGAAGTTCCGCGAGGGCTTCAACGTCGCGGGCGACGACATCCTGCTGCGCGTCGTGCAGGGCCACGTCCTGCCGCCGATCGAGGCGGCGATGCGCGCCGCCGGCATCGCCAATCCCGCCGACCTGATGGCCGAGCTGGTGGGCGGCGACCGCGGCGGCGAGGACGTGATCCAGCGCAACCTGCGCCAGCAGTTCGCGCTGCAGATCGCCCATCCGATCGCGCTCGAGTTCATGCGCGCCGCCGAGACCTACGATCCGACCTCGGGCGTGCGTCGCCGCCGAGCCGCGCGCCCTACGACTCGTTCTTCCCGAGCGGCGCCAAGCCGTCCGAGGAAGTCGTGACCTTCGTCAACGAGGCGGCGCGCAAGCGCGGCGCCAAGGACTTCGACCTCAAGGCGACGATGTTCCCGGTCGACCTGCCGGGCGCTCGACAAGACGGTGCGCGCCGAGATGGGCCGCGTGCTGGCGCCGCTCGCCGAGATCGTGCACGCCTACGATTGCGACGTGCTGCTGCTGTCGGGCCGGCCGTCGCGCCTGCCCGGCATCCGCGCGCTGGTGATGGAGCTGCTGCCGCTGCCGCCCGAGCGCGTGATCTCGCTGCACGAATACCGCGTCGGCGCCTGGTATCCGTTCCGCGACGCGCGCCTGCGGGTCGAGGATCCCAAGACCACGGTGGCGGTCGGCGCGATGATCGCGGCGCTGGCGCAGTCGCAGCTGCCCGACTTCTCCTTCCGCTCCGACCTGCTGCGCTCCAAGAGCATCGCCAAGTTCATCGGCAAGCTCGACGGCGGCGGCCGCCTGCAGCGCGAGGACCTGGTCTATCGCGACGTCGATCTCGACAACCGCGAATACGAGCTGCCGGAGGTCGCCTTCGAGTTCCGCGGCCCGATGTGGCTCGGCGCCCGCCAGCTCGACCTGGTGCGCTGGCCGGCGGCGCGGCTCTATGCGCTGGAGTTCGCCAAGCCCGAATATCGCCGAGCGCCACGCGCGCGAGACGCCGTTCAGGATCGCGCTCGCCGCGCGTCAAGCCCAAGGACAAGGACTCGGGCGACGTCGAGCGCTTCCGCCTGCGCCAGGTCGACCAATCGCGACGGCCGCGCCGTGGCGCTCGATCGCCTGACGCTCCGTCTGCAAACCTCTGCCGCGCCGCGAGGGCTACTGGCTCGACACGGGCATGCTCAAGACCGGTTAAGGACAATGGACACCGTCGATCTCAAACTGGCCCAGGACTGCGAGTCGCTGGCCGTCGCCGCGAGCGAGGGCGTGGACTGGCTGAAGGACGCCGCCGAGCAGTCGCCGACCGTGGCGCAGCAGGCGCCGTCGCTGATCAGCGAGCTGCAGAAGGTTCGCAACCAGAGCCGCAAGCTCGCCCGCGCCGCCCGCCGGCGCATGTGCGTCGGCGTGTTCGGCCCGAGCCAGGCCGGCAAGTCCTATCTGGTCTCGATCCTGGCGAGCCGCGACGGCCGGCCGCTGCAGGCGCGCTTCGCCGACAAGACCTACGACTTCCTGCGCGAGATCAACCCGCCGGGCAATCGCGAGTCGACCGGCCTGGTCACCCGCTTCGGCCTGGGCCTGAGCGCCGGCGACGACGGACTTCCCGGTCCGCGTGCGGCTGCTGACCCAGACCGACATCGTCAAGATCCTGGGCAACTCCTTCCTGCTCGACTTCGACCACCAGAAGGCGGCCTTCGAGCGGCCCGACGGCGGCGCCATCCGCAAGCGCCTGGCCGAGCTGCGCGCCCAGGCGACGCCGACGCCGCCGGGCGACCTCGATGCCGACGACGTGCTCGACCTGATCGAGTATTTCGACACCTTCTTCGCCGGCGTCACCGCCGAGCTGCGCACCGACTACTGGCGCGAGGCGATCGAGCTGCGCGCCGCGCCTGTCCGGCCGCGACCGCGCCCGGCTGTGGTCGGTGCTGTGGTACGACTTCCAGCCCTTCACCGACCTCTACCTGCACGCTCTACGACGGCCTGCAGAAGCTCGCCTTCGCGCCCGAGGCGCTGCTCGGCATGGACGCGCTGATCCCGCGCGAGAAGAGCATCGTCGACGTGCTGACGCTCGACACGCCTCGGCGCCGACGCCGCCGACACCCTGCAGGTGCGGCCCAAGCAGGCCGACGGCCGCGCCGCGCGCCGATGCCGAGCTGCCGCGCTCGCTGGTCTGCGCGCTGACCGCCGAGCTCACGCGTCGCCATCGCCGAGAAGCCGTGGGACTTCTTCGACCACACCGACCTGCTCGACTTCCCGGCGCGCGCTCGCGGCTGAAGCTCGCCAACCTCGACGACGTCGCCAAGGCCAAGGGCGTCGCCGAGGGCGCCAACCCGCTGCGCGAGCTGCTGCTGCGCGGCAAGGTCGCCTATCTCTTCCAGCGCTACTCGGCCGAGCGCGAGCTGTCGGCCATCCTGCTCTGCATTCCCGACGGCAACCAGGAGGTCCGCGACCTCTCCGACATGATGACGGCGTGGATCGACCAGACGATCGGCGCCACGCCGGCCGACCGCGCCAAGCAGAAGAACGCGCTGTTCCTGGTGCTGACCAAGATGGACCGCGAGTTCGAGCAGAAGGCGGGCGAGACCGAGGAGTCGCGCAAGCTGCGCTGGTCGGCCCGCCTCAACAACTCGCTGGTCAACAATTTCCGCGGCGAATGGCCGGCCAACTGGAACGGCCGGCCGTTCGACAACACCTTCTGGCTGCGCAATCCGACGGTGATCGACGAGCGGCTGATGGACTACGACGGCGGCCGCGAGACAGGGCATCGCCGAGGCCTTCGCCGCAGCGCGCCGTCGAGCTGCGCGGCCACTTCGTCGACAACTTCGACGTGCAGCGCCACTTCGCCGATCCGGCGCGCGCCTGGGACGAGGCCTTCCGGGCCAATGACGGCGGCGTCGCCTATCTGGTGAAGAGCCTGATCCCGGTGTGCGACCCGGCGATCAAGCGCGCCCAGGTGCGCGGCCAGCTCGAGGTCCAGATCCGCCGCCTGGTCGACCGCCTGGCCGGCTTCCACAGCGCCGCCGACGGCGATGCGCGCGCCAAGAAGCGCGACCTGGTGCACACCGTGCTGCGCGGGCTCGCGACCTGCATCCAGCAGCAGCTGTTCGGCGAGCTGATGGCCGCGCTGCAGATCGCCGACACCGCGCTGCGCGACATCTATTTCCGCATCGCCACCGCGCGGCTCGGCCGACGAGGCCGACGGCCAGCAACGGCAAGCCGCCGGCCAGGTCGCGCAGTCGACCGGCGCCGCCGTCGATCTCGGCGCGATCTTCGCCGACGTGTTCGGCGAGGACGCCGGCCGCAGCGCGCCGCCGTCGGGCGTGCTGGAGGACCGCGCCGAGCGCTTCGCCCGCGAGGCCGCCGAATACTGGCTGGAGAACATGCGCCGGGTCGGCGCCGACGAGAAGGCGCTGTCGCATTTCGGCGTCGACCGCCAGCATCTCGGCTGGCTGATCGACGAGCTGGTGGTGGGCGCCCATCGCCTGAAGCTGATCGACCAGCTCAGCCACGAGGTGCGCGGCGCTGGAGAACGCCGCCAACGCCAAGTGGGAGGAGATCGCCGAGCGCCAGGTGCGCACCGCCGCCTCGGCGCTCAACGGCTATGTCAGCGCGCTGGGCTTCGACCGCCTGCCGCTCGACCAGCGGCCCGGCCTGCCGCCCAATGCGCCGATGCGGCGCGTGTTCGAGAGCCCGCCGGTCGTCGAACGGCGCGCCGGTGCTGAGCGAGGATCCGCAGCCGATCTACGCCGACTACTGCAAGGACTGGATGCGCGCCTTCCTGCAGCTCGCCATGGACAATGTCGGCTACGAGGGCGGCCGCGAGATCACGCCGGAGCAGAACGACCGGCTGGGCGCCATCCAGCAATACGTAACTGAACGAAGCACAGCGGCGCGCTCGGCAATGAGCTGAAAGGAATTGAGTTACCTGGACACCCCAGTAGAACGAGTAAGGCTCAGTCGAACCAGCCCCACGGATTATTCGGTGCCGGGCGAATTTCCGGGAGCGGCTCTTCGCTGAACGGGATGTTCCCTACAAACCAGACACGATTCCCCGATTGAAGCGTCGAAGTAATCCGGTCGATTACCGGCGCGATGGGGTCCTTTGTTTGCATCTTTGCCTTAAACAGGTCCCAACGCTGTAGTGTGTAGTCTTCCAATGGCGGAAGTGTTGTCCACGGCGCGGCGGCTTTGTAATAGCGTTTAAACGTCACGCCACAATAGAATGGATGGACGATCACATAGTCGTTTGGAGCCACCTCGCTGGAAAGACGGGCGGCGATGAGATCCACGTTAGTCTGGCGGCATTTCACCGCGGGCAGCTCGAACAGAAAGGCCGTAGAAATCGTTAACGCCGCCAGGATCATCGCGGCAGGTCGCGCCCAACGCCACGCTGTGAAAAATATGGCGTCGAGGCAGACTGCCGAAAAAGCCATCAGCGGCACGTAATGCCACGGGTGCGTGGGCAGCTCCGCTAGCTTTAGAAAGAGAGCGTAACCTGCCGCCCCAAGAACGAGGCTGGTGCCCGCAAATAGAATCAGGCCCCGGACACGCTCTGGAAGACGATCGCGGCGCCAAAAAGGACAAAAATTGCCGCTGCGAGTGCGCCTATCCACAATGCAACCCAAACCCACGTGAAAACCGTCAGCGGGGAACCGGTCGCCACAGAGAGCTGCTTCCATCCGTGCGAAAACCGAAAACCAACCTTGTAAATGACGTACCAATCCTGCACGCGAACGATCAACGGAATGTAAGGCAGCAACGAGACTGCTGCAGCGGCTCCTACAGCGAAAATTGGAAGCGTGTCACGCCACCGCCGTTCCACGGCGCATAGCACAAATCCGCCGCAGCACGCGGCGAATAGCAAAAAGGCATTTTGGTAAAGCGACTGAACACTTAGGACTGCTAGCCGCCACCGCGCAGGAAAAAGCTGCAAGGCTGGGACGGCAGGTTAGACGCCAGATAACTGCCAGCGTGAGCACCGCCAGGGCTGAGCCCAGACCGTAACCGCGAAGCGAATCTCCCGCGCGGACCATCGTCACATTCAAGCCGGCGAGTGTTACGGCCAGCAGCGGCGCGCCGTTACGCATCGTCCAACTGGCAAACCAAAACGCCAGCAGCAAAAACAACCCGACGCACAAACCCAAGACACGCAAACCAGGGTCCGTATTTCCGAGGCCGGCTCGCCGACCATGCGCGCACAGCGAGGTGCATCAGAATCGGGCAGGAATCATGTGGCAGGTTTTGCCACACTTCCGAAACCGACGGCAGCAGCGACAAATGCACAAGATCGGCTTCGTCCCGCCACAGCCCTCCGGCATTCAGCAAAAAAGCACATGCAAATACGCTGCGCACAATGTTACCAGAGCGGCAGCGATCCAATTAAGAATAACGGAGAACTGGCGTTGCCTGGCCGAAGTGTCGAAGACGCGCCATGAGATAGTCCGCCGCCAAGAATCGTGAAGCCTCAATGAAAGTCAAGCGATCCAGCGGATCAATTCTGCCGGCTTGGTGCCAATGCGCTGAGAGAGCGCATGCTGCCTATGCGAACAGTCGCGATGCTGGTTTGGACTCTTGCGGTTACTGGTCTCGGATATCCGCTTGTCAATAATGCAATTTTCTATCGCGCCGTATTGATGACTGACTGGCTTTTCGCATATTTTTATTTCGCTGCGCGGCTTTTTTGTTCCGCAGTTGCTCATAAAACGAGCCTTTGATTGTTTAGGCGCAGTCGAGGCGGCGCAGTTGACCTAATAAAGATCATCCAAGAGAATGAACGCTCTGGTAAAGGAGCACGAAGCAAAGATGGAGAGCTGGGGGCTACCCAGCTCTTGAACAAAGGCGTGAGCGCACGCGGAAGCATCTTGGCCCAAATTGCAGGCCGTCGCGAGATTTGGATTAATCGTAACAATTACTACTACGATCTGCTTAGCCGGCTTCTGCGATTCCTCGTCGAGCCCGGAAAAGAAGTCTTATCAGTTCGTTGCGGCACTGGGGCGCTCCTGGCCCGCGATGAGCCCGCGTCAAGCGAAGGGCATAGATATTTGCACCGAGATAATTCAGATCGCTCAGGAACGAAATCCAACGTTCGATTTTGCCGTTGGTTTTCCCGACACGGAACAGTTCCTCCGGCTTTTCGGTGAGGACGAGAAATTTTGACTACATTCTGTTTAACGACATCGGCGACACGGTCGATGTCCTCCAGGCATTTCAGAACTCTGAAGCCGCTTTGCCGGCAGGCACGCGATTGCTGGTGACCACGTATAACCATCTGTGGGAACCACTGGTGACCTTTGCGGAATGGCTCGGCATGAAGGTGCCACGCATCGAGCAGAACTGGCTTGCCACGTCTGACATTCGAAACCTGATGAAGCTCGCTGGGTTCGAGGCGCTTGAGACACATAGGATCGTGCTGTTTCCCAAGTATACTCGTTGTTATCGACTTTCCTGAATCGGTTTTGTGCGCGTCTGCCATTGTTGAACAGGCTTTGCATGACGGAGGTAGTCGTGGCCAGACTGCTGCCTCCTCCAGTTTCCAAGAACGATCTGTCCGTCTCGGTAATCATTCCGTGCAAAGACGAAAAAGGAAATGTGGAAGCTGCCGTGCGCCGCATGCCGCAACTGGGCAGGGAAACAGAAATTATTTTCTGCGACGATCAATCGAGCGACGGCACCGCCGACGAGATCATGCGAGTACGTGCTTCTTACCCGCACAAGGACATTCGCCTGGAGAAAGGGCCAGGTATTTGCAAATCCAAAAATGTTTGGACCGGTTTCGATGCAGCCACATGCGATATTCTGATGATTCTGGACGCTGATCTAACCACGATGCCCGAGGAATTAGGTTATTTCCTGGAGGTGATCGCTTCAGGACAGGCGGAATTCGTGAATGGTTCGCGCTTGGTGTATCCGGTGCCGAAAGGCGCAATGAATACCGCAAACATGCTGGGCAACAAATTTTTCAGCGTCGCTTTCACTTATCTCCTCGGTCAACGGGTTAAAGACACCCTGTGCGGCACGAAAGTGCTGTGGCGAAGTGATTGGGAGCGGATCAGGCCAATGCTCGGAAGCTGGGGAATAGACGACCGGTGGGGCGACTACGAACTTTTATTTGGCGCCGCGAAGTTAAACCTCAAAATCCTGGATCTGCCGGTGCATTACCAGGAACGTATTTACGGTTCAACCAAGATGACGAAGGTCTTTCGTAACGGGCTTGTGATGTTAAAAATGTGCTGGCACGGATTTTTGAAACTGAAACTCGGCTATTAGATTTGTCTCGATGCAGGAGCGCGTTGCTCAAGAAATCCGTCACGGGCGTTTCCTGGCGAAGCATGGCGCCGGGGAGATCTGGAATTGGGAAAGTCCGGCTGGCAAATTGCGCTGGGCGCGGCGAGTGAAGATGCTCGGCGGCTCATTTGAAGCCTGGGATGACAGTTCTCGAGCTCGGGCTGCGGCGCGGGTTATTTCACCAAGGAGCTCGCCCGCTCGGGCGCGGAAATTGTGGCTATCGACGTTTCAGCCGAGCTCCTGAAATTGCGAAAGCAAATTGTCCTGCGTCCAAATGTTCGTTACGAAATCGAGAACGCCTGCGCGTTGACCTATCCGTGATGCCGCATTTGATTCCGTTGTGGGCAGTTCGATTCTGCATCATCTGGAAATCGAAGCCAGCGCTGCGGGAGATCCGTCGCGTATTGAAACCCGGCGGAACCATTTATTTCACCGAGCCAAACATGCTGAACCCTCAGATCGCGATACAGAAGAACATTCCCTGATCAAACGTTGGCTTGGCGATACGCCGGACGAGACCGCATTCTTCCGCTGGCCGCTTCGCCGGCTGCTCGAACGAACAGGATACCGTGATGTTCGGATCGAGCCCTTTGATTTTCTCCATCCAAAAACACCTAGCGCCTCTGATTAACGGCGTCGACATGCTCGGCCGTTTTCTCGAGAATCTGCCGGTCGTTTCGGAGTTTGCCGGTTCACTTTACATACGGGCGGTTAAGTGAAGCATGTTATCCACTCGAGGCAGCGAACAGTTAAACGATCGGGCGAAAACCTTGCGCAACCGCGCGCGCCTGAGTCGAATGGAAATCTCCTTTTCTGGTATCGCGAACTTTATCGCGATCAGTTCAAGGACCTGCCTCGCCCTGCAGGCGCTATCGATTCTCGAGATCGGAAGCGGCACCTCGCCTCTCAAGCGATTTCATCTCGAACGTAGTGACCAGTGATGTCCTCGAGCTTGATTATCTCGATTTGGTTTTTGATTGCCACGAGATCGACAAGTTGGTTCGTATCGAAGACAACAGCCTGGATGTGATTACACTTACGAACGTATTGCATCACCTCAAGAGCCCGATCGACTTTCTGAACGCCGCTGCCGCCAAGCTGAAGCCGGGTGGCAAAGTGATCGCGACCGAACCGTATTTTCAGTGCTGTCGAGCTTCATCTTCAAATATCTGCATCACGAGCCAGTTGGTTTCACGATTTCCGAGCCGGAGTTGGACGAAGTAGAGGGGCCGCTGGCCTCCGCTAACATCGCATTGCCCTGGCTGATTTTTTGCCGCCGTCGCGATTGGCTGGAGCGGTTAAATGAGAACTACGATGTCCATGGGCTCTCCGTTCGCCCTTTTAGCGCGCTCTCGCACATGATGACTGGCGGAATATCCCGCAAGTTTCCCATTCCCGGTCTTCTTTACCGCGTGATGTTTCCAATCGACCTGGCGCTAAGCCGTTATTTTCCGTGGCTGTGTGCCTCGTTCTTTACCCTAATTATGACACGACGCTGATGCTGGGCAGCTTCCGTTTTTCGTCGGATCGGAAACAAAGCCTACAAATACGCCTTTCCGGCCTATCGCTTTGCGTATCGTATCTTCAAAGCGTACGCCGATCGCGCGGAGCGTCAGCTTTTGCAAAAGATTTTGTTTGCCGGCGCGGTCGTGGTGGATGCGGGCGCGAATATCGGGATTTATTCTGAGTTCCTGTCGCGTTGCGTCGGGCCAAACGGTGTCGTCCATTCGTTCGAACCTTGCCCTGATAATTTCATGCGACTGCGTTGTGCCACGCGAAAGCTGCCAAATGTACGCCTCTGCCCGGCGGCGGTTGGAGAGCGTAGTGGAGAGACCATGCTCTACGTCTCCGACAAGCTGAATGTCGATCATCGGGCGTACGCGACCGAAGGGAATGCGCGTCGCGCTCTTCAAGTTGGAATGGTGGCACTCGACGATTATTTCAAACCCGGCGAACGCGTTGATCTGTTAAAGCTCGACATTCAAGGCTACGAACTGCATGCCTTGCAAGGGGCAAAGCGCATTGTGAACGAAAACCGGGAGATCAAACTATTGCTCGAGTTCTGGCCCTATGGGCTGAAGCAGGCCGGCGCCAACTGGGGCGAGCTGATCGAAATGCTCGAGGGATTTGCCATGAATATCATGTTGTACGAGCGGATAGTCTAATCCCCTTCGACGCGCGTAATGTTCGGACCGATGTGAATTGGGTACGTTAACCTGTTCGCAAGCCGTAGCGCTGAAGGAGCGACCGCAACTGCCCGGTGGATCTGATCGCAAACGTCCTGATTTTAGACTTTCTGCCAGTGCAGCCGTTCCCTGACGACTGCGACGCTAAGTGGCAGGCGCTCGTGCACTCGTCGCAGTCGGCGCAAGCTCAGGACCGTGCCCCTACAGGAGAAAACTTCGACTGATCTACAGCCGCTCGCACTGAACCTTCACCGCAGATGGCGGTGCGATGACTCGCTTTTGACGGGAGCATCGGGGATCGGTTCGACCATCCACTTCCAGCCGATATGGCCAGTCTTTGTCGACAGTCCAAGCTGCGCCGCCGCGCTTGCAGATCTCCATTCGCCAGTGATAGTTGTTGGCCGGAATTGCGAACACATACGTGAACGCGGCCGTGATCATCACTCCGCACAGCATTCCAATCAGAAATAGGCGCATCATTTTTCTATTCCTACACAATTCGTTGTCACTTCATCGTCTCTTTTGCCATGGCGCGTGCGGTGGATTTTGCAGTCCCACTCGCGAGTCTATGCGTTGCTCCCTCTTCTGGATCGATGCCTTTCCCCACACTTCCTTATCTGTCCTTCGTAACTCGCCGTCAAGCTTGGTAGTGCCGCTTGATCGCAGGTGCAGATCTCAGTCTAAGCTGGATGAGTTGCCCGGCTGATCAGTTCGCAGCGGACAATTCGACGCAGGAAGTTCGCCTCAGCTCCTGATTTCGCACGAATCCGCATCGCCGTCAGACTACTAGGACTGAGCAGGAACGCAGTCACCGATTCTAATCACGGGATATTCTGGATTGACGGCGAGCTGCGAACTAGTCTGCCTAGCTGAAGTGTCGCGAGCCGTCGAGTTTTGATTGAAGAGCTGATCACGAAAAATAAGCCATTCAAAATCGAAACTGCTTCCGGGCGAGTCTTCGAAGTACTCATCGGGATTTCGTCAGCTTTTCGACGAGAAACGTCACTGGTCGTTTCGTACGAAGAGAACGGCACCGAACATTTCGCGATCGTGCCGCTGCTCACAATCACGTCTGCGATGGCGCCGGCCTAAGATTCCAGTAAGCGCAAAGGGATCGGCAGCGAGAAGCCGCTAGTCCATTTCGACGTGGTCCGAACTACTGCCGCGAGTTTCGGACTCGAAGCCATCGGCCTGTCTGATTCGAAACCAGTGTCTGCCGTGGACGACCGCTCCGATACTCCGATCGCGCACCCGTGTCAATCCGTGGTTCGCTCTCGCTTTGATTAGTGTCGAGTGGTGTCCATTCGTGGTTGGATGTTTCTGCGCATGAGCGCGTTCGAACCCGCGCGCGGCCGATGCGCGTTGCGAATTAGAAGTTGAATAAATCCCGCGGCGGAAAAGTCGAACGCCTCGTAACATTACTCAACGACTATGAAAAAATTCTCTTCGCATTAAGCATGCTGGCGTTTGCTGTGTCTGCTGCTTCCGCAGGCGCGGGAGCGGACGTATCGATGGATTTTATTTACGACAATCTTTCCGGTGGGAACTGGATTGATGCCGAAGGCTACGGCTACGGCTGGCAGCCGGACGTCGTGGTGAGGGATCCGAACTGGCGTCCATACTCGGACGGCTACTGGGCGTACACGGATTACGGGTGGACCTGGATCAGCTACGAGGATTTCGGCTGGGCCACGTATCACTACGGGCGCTGGGCCAATCTCGCGGACTACGGCTGGGTCTGGTTTCCGGGAGAAGATCTGGATTGGGGACCGGCCTGGGTGTCATGGCGGACTGGTGGCGATTACATCGGTTGGGCGCCTTTGCCTCCGCGCGGACCGGGCGTTGTTTATGAAGGACAGCCCATCGGCGGGAACGTGGATGTGACGTTCGATATCGGTCCGGAATATTACAACTTCTGTGATGTGCGGTTCATCGGCGAGCCGGTCCTGCGCGACCGGATCTTTCCGCGGGTGCAGAATGTTACCTACATCACGAACACGGTGAACGTGACCAACATTTACGTTCAGAACAATATCGTCTACAACTACGGCCCGGATTACACTGTAGTGAATAGATACTCGAGCCGTCCGATTCAGCGGCTGGCGATCGAGCGGCAGGCACCGACCAATCTAACGACCGCAGTTAAGTCGGGAACGCTTACCAAGGTGCAGGGAAACAAACTCCTGGTCGCCGCTCCTCAGAGGCTCGCGAAAGCAGCGCCTGCCGCGAAACCGCCAGCGGTGAAGGCGAAGGTTGCACAGCCAAAGATCGAGCGCGGCTGGAAGGGCGTGCCTAACAAGGCGGAACTGGAACAAAAAATCAAAGCCGAAAATCCGAAGAATGTTCCGCCGCCAACTCGTGCTGCCGCGCGCGAGGAGGGCAGCCCGGCGCCGGCCCCGGGACAAGTCCAGCGGGCGCAGATCGCGGTCCGGCAGGCTACGCCTGGACCGCGCGGCAGACGCCGGTCGCGTGGTCCCGGGTGCAACACAGGCGCCCTCGTTAGGCGGTTCGCCGTCACCGGTTGAGCGTGGAAAGGGCAGGCCCGGCGCGCGGCCACGACCCGGAGCAACGGCAAAGCCCGAGGAAGGCGCAGGACGCGTATCGCCTTCGCCCTTTGAAGGTGGCAGACCAGGCGGACGAGCTCGTCCCGGCGTGACAGCCCCGCCATCGGGACCGCGCGAAGGTCTGTCGCCCTCGCCGTTTGAACGCGGCGGAGGCCGAGCTAGACAAGGCGCGCGATCTCCCGAGCCCGGCCCGGCCGGAGCAGCGAGAGCAACACCGCGGTCAGCTTTCGAGGGTGCACCGTCGCAGCAGCCAGAACATGGTCGCCAGCCAGCGCGACGACCAGGTGAGGAGCCAAATCCCGCGCATGGCGGGGCAGGACAGACTCCGCCGCAGGGTCACGAGGAGGACTTGAGCGTCAGCGGTTCGGCACGCCGGCACCTCTGGGCGCAGCTGAACATCAGCAACGCGGAACCGGTGCGCCATCTGGATTTCGTCAACCGGTCACGCCGCCTCCTGGTGGCGGAGCCACGGGTGAAGCGCGCGGCCAAAGAGAAAGAATGCAGAGCGCTAATGGTCAGCCGCCTCCGCCACAACAGCACCAGCAGCCGCAGCAGCGGCCGCAAGGTGGCGCGCCTGCCCCAGCCGATCACGGCCAGGGCCACGGGCAGCCGGAAGGTGGAAAGCAAAAGCAGCCAAAAGACCAACACCACGCGCCGAGGCCGCAATAATTTTGGCGCAATAACACCAGCGGCTCCGGAACGAGAAACTCCGGAGCCGCTTTTTTGTTAGACGACACGTGCGCGGCATTTCGTGCGAAACGCAGCGAGCTTGGCCGCGACGGGCGCATGAATCACGGCCACGTTGTGGAGTGCGGCGCTGTAGCGCCGCTTTTTGATAAGGACAGAAAGATTGTTTTCAACGCCGGTCCGAGCATTTTTAGTCTCCATGCGGCCTACAATCCCGTGGCCACACGCGCCAACGCATCAACTCTCAAACCGCGGTACCTACTTCGTCACTGCGGGGACTTATCTTAAGGCGCATTATTTTTACGCTCCGCAGCGTCTTGATGTTTTGCACCGCGGCCTGCTCAGCGTCACGCGCGATTTCTCCTGGGATCTTGAAGCTTGGGCCGTGTTCTCGAATCACTACCATTTTGTTGCCCATTCGCCGAGGAATTCGGAAGACGCCAGCAGTCTCTCTCAAATGCTAGGTTTGCTTCACGCACGCATACGCCGGATTGGATCAACCGCTTGGATGGCGAACCAAAACGCAAGGTTTGGCATAATTTTTGGGATACGAAGCTCACGTATGAGAAATCGTATCTGGCGCGCTTGAATTATGTGCATCAGAACGCAGTCAAACACGGGCTCGTTCCTGTAGCCAATCCAGTATCAATGGTGTTCAGCGAGATGGTTCGAGCAAATCGCCTCACCTGCGATGGTGCGATCGATTTATCGATTTAAAATCGACCAGTTGAGTATCCGAGATAACTTCGCGCCTGTAGAGCCGCAGCGGTTATTCCAAAGCGCCGGAGCACCGGCGCACTCCAAAACGCCACGCGCGAATTGACCGTTGATGCGTGAGCGCTATGTCAATGCGTGTCAGCGCCGATCGTCAACTGCGCTGACGACATCCTGGCTACAGCAATTCGGCGATCTGAACGGCGTTCAACGCCGCGCCTTTGAGCAGTTGGTCGCCTGAAACCCAAAACGACAGCCCGTTCTCCAGCGCGCAATCCAGACGCACGCGGCCAACCTGACAATTATCTTTTCCAGCCACATTGAGCGGCATGGGATAATGATTGCTATGCGGTTCATCCACGAGTTCCAATCCCGGTGCCTTCGACAGAACTTCGCGCGCTTGTTCTACCGAAACGGGTCGCTCGAACTCAGCGGTGACGGCAACAGAATGCGCGCGGTAAATCGGCACGCGCACGCACGTCGCTGAAACGCGCAGCTCCGGCAGATGCATGATCTTGCGCGTTTCATCCTGCATTTTTACTTCTTCCTTGGTGTAACCGCTTTCCAGGAAAGAATCGACATGTGGCAGCAAGTTGAAGGCGATCGGGTGCGGAAAAACTGTAGCCGACGTCGTGCGAAGCGTCGTAGCCGATGCGCGGCGATGTCGCGTCGCCCGCAGGGCGACGGCTACAGGTTCTGATCTCCGCCCAGTTTTGTTTGCCGGGTCAGCTCTTCAACACCTCGACTGCCGCTTCCAGAGACTGCTTGATAAGTCGCAGCGAAAACCCGATGCACGCGGAAAATCTTATGCAAAGGATAGAGTGCCATGAGCATCACGGTTGTTGTGCAATTTGGATTCGCGATGATTCCGCGATGGAGTCTCACGTCCTCTGCGTTGATCTCAGGAATGACGAGCGGCACATGCGGATCCATTCGGAATGCCGAAGACTTGTCGATCGCAATGGCATCTGCCTGGCACGCGATCGGGACATAGCTTCGGGAAACGTCGCCGCCCGCGCTGAAGAAAGCGATGTCGATTTTTTCGAACGATCCGGCATCGAGTTTTTCTACCGGGATCGAGTCACCGCAGAATTGAACGGATTTCCCGACTGAACGCGCCGAACCAATCGGACGCAGACTTGCGACCGGAAAACTTCTCCGTTCCAGTACGCGCAACAATTCAGTGCCGGCGGCGCCGGTCGCGCCCACGACGGCGATGTGATAACCTCCCATGAGCATGTCGATTGTAACGCTGTAAGAGAAATTTGTCGCCAGCAGAAAAATTCGAATGAAGAGCATTCACGTTTCAATTCGAGACCAGCAACTCACCGTAAAAGAAAACGAACAGCCGATCCGCACGTACCCGGTGTCCACGTCGCGATTCGGTATCGGGACGGAGGAGGGAGCTTCAAAACGCCGACCGGCCGTTTTCGCGTGGCGGAGAAGATCGGAAGCGATATGCCGCACGGAACCGTTTTCGTGGGGCGCGTTCCGCTTCAGCCCGACGAAGCGCCTCCTCCGACGGAGGACCTGATCACGTCGCGTATTTTGTGGCTCGACGGACTGGACGAGCACAATGCGAATACGCGCGACCGCTTCGTCTACATTCATGGCACCAAACACGAGGACAAAGTCGGCACGGCTGCGAGTCACGGCTGCGTGAGGATGCGTAACGAGGACGTGATCGAATTGTTCGAAATGGTCGATGAGGGTACGCCGGTTGTAATCGAGGCGTGACTCGAAAGCTCCAAACGTCGAATGCATCCTGCGGCGCCCGTCATCGCTGAGCGTGAGCGAACGACCGTCGGTGCTAGATTCGTCGCAAGTCACGAACGAACATGGGTCATGAGACGCTTCGCTTCGCTCAACATGACACGACTGTGGTGCTTGGATTGAGCTTTGGATTCCGGAATCGCCGGGCAATACATCCAAAGAACTTGACAAAAACGTTGTTGTCCGTGTGTGATCCTACACGGGCAGTGCAGCTTGCAACGAAAGGAGGCGATATAGATTGAAACTTGATAAAGGCGATCATGATCGTGGCCGTTTTGGCCACTGCTTTGAGCTTTGGTGCTTGCGCTCAAAGGAAAGAGACTGTCACCACAAGCGCAGGGACAACCGGCTACTCGAAATAAAGCCGTCGGCCACAGGGCTCAAAAACTTAAGAAAAGCATTGCTTCCCCTGAGTTCCCTGCCTAAACAGACCGGAGCAACTTGCTGCGAAAGGAGGCGAGATAGATTGAAATTTTTGAAAATGATCGTGGTGATGGCCGTTTTGGTCACGGCGTTGGGACTTGGGGCTTGTGCGCAACACAAAGAGGTTGATGCCACCACCAGCGCCAAAAGAGCTACGGAAAATAGCCTCCGCTGCGCCGGCAATTTGTTGTGGGCTATCTCGCCCAAAAGGCCAGGTCGTTTTTCGGCCTGGCCTTTTTCCATCAGGACGAATGAGTTCTGTTGCTACTGGCCATTTGCATTCACGGGCGAGGACATGCCGCCGATGATTTGCCACGTGCCGTGCGTTCGAATCCACGTGTGCGTGATCCGCAATCTGTCGGTCCTGACTTCGGCGCCTGTGCTGTTCGCCCACGTTGCCTTAATTCGATAATAATCCATCGCGATATCGCCGGTTACCTGAATGGCAAGCTGCTCGATCGAGTACGACTGGAGCTTGATTCCTTTGGACGTGTTCGAAGTAATCCAGTCGGTGATGTGATCCTTTCGTACGGGCGCGGGACTGACAAATGGCCAGCCAACAAAATTCTCGTGCCACAGCGCGCGATACTTCTCCAGGTCGTTGGCTTTCACGTATTCCCAGTACGCCTTTTCCAACTCCCAGACCTGCGCTTCGTCCTTCGCTGAAGTTTGTCCAAAAGCAGTCGCACTTAACGCGAGAAATAAAGTGATGGTTCGCAACATGTGCCGATCATATTTGACGAACCAGGAGGGCGGCAAGGTTCCAACGCAAATCATGGTGACGTGGCGAATCACCGATAAAACCGAGCCGCACCTGGAACTCGTGACAGCCGCAGCAAGCGCGCGTCGCTAAACACTCGCGCCGAATGCGTCTACTGCGCGCGTAACGCGGTTATCGGGTCGACCTTCGTCGCGCGAAGCGCCGGAACGTAGCTGGCGAGGATTGCGACTGCGAGCAGCACCACCGAGATGCCGATGAACGTGATTGGATCGGTCGCACTGATCCCATAACAGCAAAGTCGCCATGACGCGTGTCAGAAGAAATGCCGCGCCTAACCCGAGGATCATACCTGCGCCCACGAGTTTGAGTCCCTGCCGGACGGTCATTTGCAAAACATCGGCTCGCCGCGCGCCGAGCGCCATGCGAATGCCGATCTCGCGAGTTCGTTGCGCGACGGAGTAGCTCATGACGCCGTAAATTCCAACCGAGGCAAGCAGTAGTGCCAGCGCCGCAAACACGCCTAACAAAACCATGCTGAAGCGTTGCCGTGCGACTGCTTCGGCGACGATGTGATCCATTGTATCGATGTCTGCGACGGTTTGATCTTTGTCCACCGACCAGATCGCGTTACGCACTGATCCGGCGAGGCTCATCGGCTCGACAGTTGTTCGTACCACAAGCGCGTTAGCCGCGATATCTTTCGGCTGCCGATAAGTGAAATACATTTGCATCTTCGGTGGGGCGATCAGGTCATTTTGTCGAACGTCTTTGACGATTCCGATCACCTCTCGCCATGGTCGCTTTTCGAAGTGCTCGAACCGGGTTTCAGTCGTTTGCCGATCGGGTCCTGTCCGGGCCAGAAATGCTGGGCGGTTTTCTCGCTAATTACCACCACGTCTTTGGAGTCGGCCTTGTCTTGATCGGTGAAATCGCGGCCACCGACGATTGGAATGCCCATCGTGTTGAAAGTAACCGGGTCCGATTGCACGGAAGATAACATCGGGTCGTTGGCCAGGCGGCGGGTCTGGCACGCCTTCCACGCCAATCGTCATGGAATCGCCGTTGAATGTGAGCGGCAGATTATCGGCGACAGCAGCTGATTGCACTCCTGGCAGCTCATGGACGCGTCGCATCACCTCATCAAAGAATGCTGCGCGTCGTTCACGGTCGGGATACTTCACCTCCGAGAGATCTACTTTCATCGTCAGCAGGTGATCGGCACGAAATCCGGGATCAAGATTCCGTAGATGAAAAAGCTGTTGATCAACAGTCCGGCACCGATCAGCAGCACGAAGGAAACGGCGACTTCGCCGATCACCAACAGGCTTCGAGCTCGATTTCCTTTGCTGCCTCCGGCGGAATCACGCCCGCCTTCTTTCAACGTATCGTTCAAATTCAAATGCGATCCATGAATGGCGGGCGCGAGACCGAACGCGATTCCAGTCACCACAGCGATTAATGCCGTAAAGATGAGCACTCTGGCGTCGATGTTGATTGTTTCCACCTGCGAAATGCTCGCAGGAATGAATGTTCTCAGTGCGCGGAGGCCGAGCAATGCCAGCAGCAAACCTAATCCCGCGCCAAACATCGCGAGCAACACGCTTTCCGTTAGAAACTGTCGCGATGAGGCGCGAGCTGACTTGCGCCGAGTGCCAGGCGCAGCGCAATCTCCTTTTGCCGAACAGCAGCGCGTGCGAGCAACAGATTGGCAACATTTGCGCAGGCGATGAGAAGCACAAATCCGACTGCGCCGAGCAAAATAAGGAGCGCCGGCTTAATATCGCCAACAACCTGTTCGTGGAGCGGAACCACGACCGCGCCTATTCGCGTATTGTAATCCGGATACTGCTGCTCAAGGCGCGCAGCGATCGTTTCCATCTCTGCTTGCGCCTGCTTCAGAGTGACGCCGGGTTTCATTCGCGCGATCACTTCGAGGAAATGATTACCACGTTGCGCCGCTTCCTCCGACGGGAACGCGATCGGCACCCAGAGCTGATCATTCACGTTTTCGTAGCCAGGCAGTTGCACCGAGCCGCGGCATTACACCCACGACCGTGTAGCTCTCGCCGTTGAGGGTTAGGGCGCGGCCAATGACGCGCTGGGTCGGACCCGAAGCGCCGTTGCCAAAGTGAGTAGCTGAGGAGAACAACGTGCGTACCGGGCTTGTCGTCTTCCGGCACGAACGTGCGCCCAAGCAGGGCCGGTACACCTAACAACTCGAAGAGATTTGCGGAAACACGACGCCCTTCGAGCCGTTCAGGTTCGCCAACGCCGGTGAGATTGAAGCTTCGCTCCGCCATTGCTGCCATTCCGGTGAATGATTGGGCTTGCTTCTGCCAATCGAGGAAGTTAGCGGGCGACGGGGTATTTTTGGGAAAGCCCTGATGTGCGGCGTTCTCCCATAACATCACCAGTTGTTCGGGATGTTTGAACGGCAGCGGACGCAATAGCACTGCGTCCACGACGCTGAAGATTGCGCTATTTGCACCGATGCCCAATGCGAGCGCAATGACAGCGATGATTGTGAACGCCGGATTCTTTGCCAGCACGCGCAGCGCCGTAGCGGACGTCCTGCGGTGAGATCGCCAAAAAGATTGGTCTTCGATTGTGCGCCCGGTGCGACCGGTTGTTGCGATACGCGACGCTCAACACGTTTGAGTTCGCGGCCTAACAAATCGGACGCGTTGAGTTGCTCGAGGACTTGTTGGCGCGCTTCAGCTCTTCCGAGGCGCCGCCGCTGATCGCCCGCTCGTATTCCTGCTCCAGATGCTGCGAAAGTTCTTCAACGATTTCCGCCTCCCGCACTGGAGATAACTGCAGCTCGGCCAGGCGCGCTCTGATCTCGACCTTGAAATCAGGCATGTTGAACTCCGGTGATCAGGTTGATCGCTTCGACGAACTCACGCCAGCCGGCGCGTTGCTTCGACAGCACGTTTTTGCCAGAGGCCGTCAGGCGATAGTAGCGGCGCCGGCGTTGCCCCGGCCTTTTCAATCCAGCGGCCACGAATCCAGTTCCGTTTCTCCAAGTCGATAAAGCAACGGATAAAGGGAAGCGACGTTGAATCGGATCGCGCCGCGCGAACGCAGCTCGATCAACTGGCCAATCTCGTATCCGTGCCGGGCACGATCTTCGAGCAGCGCCAGAATCATCAATTCGGCGCTGCCCTTTTTCAATTCGCGATCTGGAACTGGCGATGCCATATATTGCAATGCCATATACGCACGGCGAGAATCGGTGTCAACTGAGAACAACCGATGATTTTAGCGACAGAGCGACGCAGCAGAGATGAAAGGAATCAGGAAACCAGGAAAGCAGGAAACAGTCGAGAGCGAAGGATTTGAAATACCGGAGAGAACCTCGCGACGGAGCGCTATGGCGTAGCGTAGGGCGACCACTCCTGTCGGCGCCGCCGCTTCCTCGGCGTGCATGAGGCATTGCTCGCCCTACCTACTTGATACGCGATCGCGGCGCTGGATGGGCCGGCAAGATGGATGACTTCGAAGCGCTTGAAGCCGACTTCGCGGCACCATTTTTCGAAATCGGCGGCCGAATAATCGAACGCGTCGCCGAATTCGATCAGCATGTTTAGCGACATGAGCAGACCAAAAACATTCTCGCGGCGCGCGTTGTCGATCAGCGCTTCGACTGCAATGAACGCGCCGCCGGGCGGAAGCGCGTCGTAGGCCGCGCGGATGAGCTTCATCTTTTTCTCCAGGTTCCAGTCGTGCAGAATCATTCCCATCGTGATCACGTCGGCTTTCGGCAGCGGGTCCTGAAAGAAATCGCCCGTCGCAGTGCGGATCCGGTCAGCCAACCCGGCCGCGGTAATGTGCTTTTTCGCTACAGGCTCGACCGGCGGCAGGTCGAAACTGATGCACTCGATATGCGGATGTTTCTTGGCGACTTCGATGCAGAGCAATCCAGTTGCACCGCCGACATCGCACAGGCTGCGATAGCGCGAGAAATCGAATTTGTCGGCGAGCGCTTCGAAGTTGATGCGCGACAGGCCGGTCATCCCGTCGAGGAAGCACTCGAGCTTTTCAGGGTCCGCATACAATTCATCGAATATGTTTTTGCCGCCGTGTTTGGTTTCGTTTTGCGGTTTCCCGGTGCGCAGCGCTTCCGGCAAATCATTCCAGTAGCTTGAACAGCCGCGCATTGAGCATCTCGGGAATTCCGCCGATGTAGCGCGGGCTGTTGCGGTCGAGATACAGAGCGGTGGCGGGCGTGTTGAAATATTTCGCGTCGGCGCCGTCGCCCTCACGTTCGAGGAATTTCATTGCCACGAGCGCATCGAGAAAATCTGCGACGCCGCGAGGATGCAGGTCAAGTTTCTTGCCGATCTCCGGGCCTGTGAGCCGGCGCTGACCGAGCACGGTGAATAAATCGAACGTGACCGCCGTCAGCAGGACCTTGGAATTCCAGAAGCCGAACGCAGTTTGCAGAATTGCGTCAGGTGTTGGCGAAGTTGTCTTCATACGGTTGTCGATGTAGCCAATCTGCCAGGAGTCACAAGTGACGAGTGCATAGAAAAGAAAATTGATAGCTTGCGCTTCATTGAGAGTCGAATCAGGAGAGGGGAGTGCGAACTGGCGAGGAAGAAATGTGCAGAATGTGAGGCCAATCACCTGAATGGCGCGATTAATTCCCGTCAGCTGTTATCAATAGACTTTCTGCGATCGGCTTTTTCAGAATGAAACATCTTGCTTTGATTCTTTCGATTCCCCTGTTGCTGGCAACCTACGCCAACGCTGCGCCGGTTGTCTTCATTGTTCGTCACGCAGAGAAGGCGAGCACTGGCGGTAAAGATCCTGATTTATCTGTCCAGGGACAAAAACGCGCGGATGCGTTGGCGCATATTCTGAAAGATTCACAGATTACGTCCGTGTTCGTTACCGAATTCAAGCGCACGCAGGAAACTGCGGCACCGACAGCGAGAGCGGCGCACGTCAGTCCCACGGTGCTTCCGGCAAATGATATTGGCGCACTTGTCGAGAAATTACGTGCATTGAACGGCAACGCGCTCGTCGTCGGACATGGCAACACGATTCCGGACCTGCTCAAGGCGCTTGGGATCGCGACGCCGGTCAGCATTCCCGAGGACGATTACACCGAAATCTTTGCCGTGTTGGTTGGCGATGCACCGCAGTTGCTGCGGTTGCATTATCCGTTTTGATAAAGACGCCAAAGTTCCGTGCAGAGAAATTTTTCCTTCTCTTAGACCCCGATCCTGACGGAAAATCTCGCCTTCACATTGAACGCCGAAAACCTAATTAACCGTTTTATTCGTTCGCGCTGGATTTCGTTGCCAGTGGCCGCGCTGTTCTTTTTGAGCGGACGATGCGTAAACGCCGAACCGGTCGGAGACTTTTTCAAGAAAGTCGGCCAGTCCGTTTCGAAGGCTTTCCAGCCTCGCCCCACGCCCAATCCAACCGAGAAGAAGACGAAACGTGCCGCGCGTCGCCCGAGTTCGCCACAATCAAATCTTGTCGGGGCGTCTCCAACTCCACTCGAACAGCCAACAAATCTCGTTAAAGAAGAGAAGGTTACTCCCACTGTCACTGTACTGCGGGCTTCAACTGTCCCAGCGGAAAAAGCAAAGGGAGATATGCCGTATGGAATTCCGGTACCAGGTCATAAAGGCATGGTCACAAGTCCTTATTCACCCGAGGGAAATTACATCGACGTCAGCGCCTTTGCGCCAGGATCCGCGGTGAGAGATCCATACACAGGAAAAATCTTCCTGGTGCCGTGAGCTCGCATGAATTCCGCCTCGCAAAATTTTCCGCATCATCTCGGTGCGCTGCGCGAGCGGATGCTGCATCCGACAGATTACGAACTGGCCGTCAATTATTTTCTTGAGGAGTTCGCGGGCGACGTGGCGTTTGTGCGAGGATCGGAACCGGAACAGATGCCGCATCTGGTGGCGGTGCTGAACATCGTTGTCTCCAAAGCCATGGGGCGTCACGTGGAGGTCGAGAACACGCTTGTATCATACTTGCGAGAACACCGGTTCGTGCATGGCAACGCGCAGGCGGACGGGCGTATTGTGTTGTTCTTTTACTTTGAAGATGCAGATACAGGACTGCTCATGCTGATTCCAGGAATTCGCGGCCAGATGGAGGTTGCCCGGTTCCACCTCAAAGGCGGTCTGCCCGACCCGCGGTGGAATTGATTGCGCACGGAGACACCGGCTCCGCGCGAATCGCAAGAAAATCCAAGATCAACCGAGCTTGCCCAATGGCACTCAATGGAGGTATGAACATTGGAACACGCCCAAACTGTTCGCAGGAGGTGCCATCTCTATGGTCAGAATCGCGTCGTTCAATGTTGAGAATCTTTTCGCACGGCCAAAAGTCTTTGACTTGACTGATTGGAATGCCGGCGAGCCAGTGCTCAAGGCGCATGACGAAGTCAGCGCGCTGCTTCAAAAAGCCAGCTATAGCGCAGCTGACAAAACACGAATCCGCGACCTTCTCATCACGCTTGAGATCTATACGGTCGACAAGAAAACAAAGGCAATTCGCCGCAACCAGACAGTAAATCCTCAGTGGGCGTGGCTTAGAAAAATCGCGGTACGTTTGATCGCGAGCCCAGCGATAAGCGCCAAAATGTGGAGATCGTAGCCGAGGGACGCGGTGATTGGATCGGGTGGGTTGAGCTGGCCAAAGAGGCAGTCGATGAAACCGCCACGCGTATGACAGCCCGGGTGATCCACGACATCGGTGCCCACATGTTGGGATTGGTCGAGGTCGAAGACAGACCGGCGCTACTCCGGTTCAACCGTGATTTGCTCGGCGGATTATACCGGCATGTGATGCTTGTCGATGGGAATGACGACCGCGGTATCGACGTCGCGATCATGACGCGCAACCGCTTCGACATCGGGTCGATCCGCTCAAACGTCGATAAGACTGACAGCAAAGGCATCATTTTCAGCCGCGACTGCGCGGAATACGAAGCTTACGCACGCCGAAGGGCGCGGTGATCCATGTGCTTGTAAATCACTTTAAGTCTCAGTCGGGAGGCGGCGGAGCAAAACGCAAACGACAGGCAAAAGCTGTTCGCAAGATCGTTAATGAACTCGTTAAGGCAGGTGCGCACGTTGTTGTTCTTGGAGATCTAAATGAAGGGCCAGCCGTCACTGGCTCGTCAGGCGCCGAACCTCGCAACGCTCTTCAAGAATAAGAGCCCGTTGATCGACTGCTATTCTTTGCCGGGGTTTGATGTCGGCAACCGTCCCGGAACATTCGATTCCTGCGTCTTGCGGAACCGGTTCGACTACATCTTTATCTCGAAGAGCTTGCGGCCTTTTTACACTGGCGGACGTGTTTTTAGAAAAGGATTGTGGGGCAGCCGCGACAAACGTCCCACTCTCTGGGAGACGTATCCCGAGATAACAGCTTCCAAGGAAGGGGCCTCGGATCATTCAGCAGTCGTGATCGAATTAAATCTCTAGTTAGCGGTCGACTGAAATTCTCGCGTTACAGCGACTTACTATTCGCGAACAGCGTCGGGCGTGCGAGGGAGCGTGACCGCAGGCAGGTATTCGGCCACAAACGTGCGCGTCCACCAGCCGCGCTCACCTGGATTCGTGAAACGATAGCGATACCAATCTGCGCGAATAAATTTTGGCGGCGCGTCGGGGAATGGGTTGTGCGCAAACAGCCGAAGAATTCGCTTTTCGTCTTCGAGCATTCGTTGGACAAGCGCGAGGAACCACGGGTGCAAGTCAGGAGGCGACATGGCGGCGAACCACATTTGCCAGTCGAGCTTCCAATGATACGGCGAGACGATGCAAGGCGGACGGTTCACGTCGCCGGGTTTTCCCTTGAACTCGTATTCGCGCCATTCAGCTGAAGCATCAGCAAATTCTGCGTCAGTCCCTTTAATCACGACCTCGAGCCGCTCGCGCGTCACGGCGCCGAATGCGCCGTAGGTGTTGACCAGGTGCAACGGCTCGAAACTGGCGTTCATGAGTTGTCGACGCGAGAACAAATTCCGCGCCGGTCGCCAACTGAGCGCCAGCACAATCGCGGTAACGAAGCCGACCGCGATTGTGTGCGGCACGCTCAGGTGATCGGGCACAGAGTGGGGGATCGAGAGCAAGCGCGAGAGGAAGCGGTCGTCGAAACACGGAATGCAAAGCACGATCGTGATGTAGTTGAGCCACGAAAGATTGCCGCTCAGGATCAGCGTGATTTGAAACACGATGGTAATTGCGCCGGCCCAGTAGCAGAGCGGCGCGGGCATAAAGTAGAACCACGGCACGATGAGCTCAGTGAAGTGATTGAATAACACGCCGGCTTTGTGGAACCAGCGCGGCGCATGATGCAAATACCAGCTCAGCGGGTTCGGCAGCGGCTGCGTTTCGTAATGATAAAAAGGCAGGTGAGATCGCGCCAGCACGGGTCGGCGCGCACTTTGATCATGCCAGCACCGAACATCGTGCGGAAAAGCACCCACACGATCAGCCACATCACGATGACCGGCGGCCGCGTGTCTGATGAGCCGAGAAAAATTGCGAGGAAACCCGTTTCGGCCAGCATTGTTTCCCAACCGAATCCGTAAAACGTCTGGCCCACATTCACGAGTGAGAGGTAGATGATCCAGAGCAACGCCCAGGTGAGCATCGACACGCCGAGTCCGAACGATTCCGAGAAGCCCGTGAGGGCGAAACACGACAAACCGACGCCGCACCAGATCATCGCAGTGATGAAGCTGATCCGAACAGTTGATGTAAAACAAACTCGGTGCGCGGCGAAACGGAACGTGGCGCACGAAAAGCCGCACCGGTTGCAGCCCGCGCGCGCCAAGCAGCGGGATGAACTGATTAGCCGCGATCAGAAACGCGATGAGGTAAATGCCTCCGAGCGCGCGCTGAAAGCACAACCGGCTCAACCAGAATTCGGTCGCGAAATGCATTCACGAACACCGATCTAATGTAGCGCACCTTCCGGCGGAGCGCACGCTGGCTGTGAACGGCGCGCACGGAGTGACCGCGCCCTACCCACAACGCGCATTGGTAGGGCGGGCAGTCCTCTGCCCGCCGAAGGGGTTATCAGGCTGGCACGTAAACCGACGTAACCGCGCGGCGGCGCCCAAAGATCAACCCATCCTGACTCGTTAGTCCATTTCTCCTCCGGCGTGCTGAGATCATCGCGGCCGTGCCACGCTGCTGGAACGAGACGCGTGTTATTCCATCGCGTCTGAACCCACGTGCCATTCCATGCTGCCGCGATTATTCAGAACAAGCACTAGTCCGCATTCGATCGCCCGCGCCCGAGCGCTGCATGATGTAGAGATCGTCATTCGTGAACAGGATTTGCGTTGAGCCGGCGGCGTTTTGTTCGTGAACCTTCACAAGCGCATCGATGCCGCTCTGATTATCCGGCTGCGCCAGGTTCCAGTTGAAGTAATCCTGCCAGAAGACGCACGGATAACCTTCGTGAGTGAGGATGAACGCGTACGCCAGCAACTTGTCGTTGATGATTGGAGTGTCGCGCACGACGTCGTGGTTCTCGACGAAAGTGACAGCCTGTTCGGGGCGACCCCACATCAAAACTCCGCGTTCGACCAGAGTTCGCAGACTGAATCCGTAGCTGTCGCACAAATCGCGTAATCGCCAGCGCAGCGGAAAATCAAATGCGCCTACCGGATTGTCCGACCACGCGTTCGCTTCATCGAGCCAGTCGTCGATTGTGCGTTCGCTGTCCCAGCATTCGCCGACCGCATACGGCTTGAAACTGGTGCCGCCGCGCAGTGCGCGCAGTTCTTGAATCGAGCGGACCATCCAGCCGCCGTAACCCTTGACCATGTCGTAGCGGAACCCATCGAAGCCGATTTCTTCCAACAGCCAGCGCGCATAATTGATGAGCTCGGTATAAACGAACGGTGTGCGATGACAGAGATCCGGCATGTCGCCGAACGTGACGCCGTCCCACGTCTCGTATTGACTCGGGATGAAAACATTTCCAATCACGCGGAAACTTGCCGCTCTTCGGCGTGAATTTTGTCCAGCGCAACTGTCCGTCGATCGGATTTGGTTCCTGCGCGTCAGCGCCGCTGTTGTGATTGAACACGAGATCGGCGCACCTGCAGTCCCAGCGCGTGCGCAGACTCGATGAGATCGAGCAGGTCGGCCTTGGAACCGAACCACGTCGGCACGCCGCCTTTCTGGTCAAACTCGCCGAGATCGTAATAATCGTAAGGGTCGTAGCCCATCGATTTCCAGCTGGCTGCCTTGTTTGCAGGCGGAAGCCATAGGGCGGTGAAACCGGCTTGCGCGATCGCCGGCAATTTCGATTTGATAAAGCTCCACCATTGGTGTTCGCGGTTTTCCGTCTGGGGACAATCCCAATAAAACGCTTGCAACATCACACCCATAATTCACCCTCCTCGTCCACGTATGAGAGCATGTCCACGCTACGTGCCAAAGTGGGACTAACAAGAACCAATCAAGTCACGGAAATGTTACGAAAGAGTGTAGCGCCATGTGTCGTTGCAGCGTTTTTGATAATTCGCCTCACCGGTTGCGACAAGAAGAGTGGCGAAGCAGTGGTGCTGGCGAAAGAGCATATCGACGCCGCGCTGCCAACTGCAGAAACGCCGACCACTGAATCAACGCCTAGTCCGGATGAGCAGCTTCGTCCCATGGCGGATGATGAGATTGCAGTTGATGGATACGTGATGAAGCCAGAGGCGCGCGGCACGAGTCGCGATCCGCGTGCGTTGAAGCACGAACAGTGGATCGTGAAAGTGCGAATGCTCGACAACGGCCGCACATTCCAAGTCCCGGCCGATCAAGCAAAATGGGAGAAATTGCGCGAGAACGACCGGGTCAAAGTCAGATATCGCACAGGCAAGCTACACCGGAACCGTTTGGGCTGCTGAGATTGAGTAGGAATTAAATTCACGGAGAACCGCGGTTCACCGACTGCTCGATTACCGCGGTTCGAACCGAGAATTCACCACTGACGCAGGGCGGCCACTCGCGCGAGCTCGGCGCGGCTGCGCACATTAAGTTTCTTCATCGCGGCGGTCCTGCGTCTCTCCACTACCGGCAGGGTGACCTCCAAGTCGGCGGCAATTTCGTCATTGGTCTGACCATTCGCGACACGTTTCAATACGGCCAATTCATCTGCGCTTAGATCGTCGGCCACTGTTTGGGTTTGGGCCGATGCAGAGGGCCGACGCGGAATACTTTCATCAAAATAAGTTTTGCCTGCGGCAACCGCCCGGATGGCCTCGGCTACGTGCGTGGCCGCGCCAGTTTTTAATACGTAGCCTTTGGCGCCCGCTGCGATCATGTCTTCCAGATACGCGGACGATTCATACAACGTCAGACCGATGACTTTCACTGCACGATCAACTTGTCTGAGTTCGCGGGTGACCTCGATTCCATTCTTTCCAGGCATCGAGCCGTCCATCAAGACTACGTCCGGCCTTGTGCGCGCGAATACGTCGAGCGCACTGTGGCCATCGGCTTCAGCAACGACCGACAGATCCGGCTGCAAATTGATGAACCTTCGCAAGGCCTCACGCATACCTGCGTGATCGTCGACGAGCAGCACGCGAATTTTCGCTTCACTTTGCTTTCTTTTCTTTCTCATGTGCTTTGGGAATTGGAATGCGGACAAACAATGTGGCACCGCGCTTGGGAGCAGATTCGATCTTGAAGTCACCGCCGACAATACCGAGACGTTCCTGAATTCCGAGCAAGCCCAAGCGGCCGCTACCATTTCCCGATTGGGACGTCACGCGAGCGTCGAACCCCCGCCCGTCATCTTCAATAATTGCCTGAACTGTGTTCTTCAGTGCGGCGGAGGACAAGAGCCACGCGCGTTGCGCCAGAATGCTTTGCGACATTGTTAAGCGCTTCCTGAATGATCCGGTAAAGAGTCGTTTCAATCTCGGACGAGATGCCGGCAGCTTTGTATTGTCCCGCCTCGAAATCCACGTCGATGCGGTAGCGCGTTGACCAGGTTTCGATCAACGCACGAATCGCTTTCACAAGTCCGAGATCATCGAGGGCAGCCGGCCGCAGTTCCACTGCCACGCGGTGAAGATCGCGCGCGGTTTGTGTGGCCAACTCCTGAAGGTGTTGCACTCGACTGCCGAGACCCGAGCGTGACTGGCCATCGAGCAGGGATTTGAGGCCGACATTAAGCGCAGTCAGATTCTGTCCCATCTGATCGTGCAACTCGCGAGCGATGCGCCGTCGCTCTTCTTCCTGTGCGTGAAGTAACTTGCGACGCAAGGCTTCGCGTTCGGCCATCTCATGGCGAAGCCGTTCGTTAGACTTGGCCAGTTTCGCAGTGCGTGACTCAACGAGAGTTTGAAGCTGCTTGGCGCGATCAGCCAATTGCTCGTGCGCCCTGTCGCAGAGCTTCCTCGGCTTGCTTTCTGGCAGTGACGTCACGAAATACCACGACCAGGCCGGTGATGTTCCCGTCCTCGCGGAGAGGCGAGGAACTATAAATGACGTCGAAAAACGTGCCGTCCTTTTCGAATAAAAACAGTCTTCGTGTGCGGTTAAGGTCTTGCCCAAACGCAGCACCTGCAGATTGCGGCATTCCTCGACCGGGAATGGTGAGCCATCCGGATGCTTGTAATGGACCGCTTCGTGTATGTTGCGCCCGCGCAACTCGTCGAACGTCCAGCCGAACAGTTCTTCTGCAGCCGGGTTCATGAACGTCACCGACCCCTGGCTGTCCACAGTATAGAGTCCTTCACCCATGTTCTCCATCACCGCGTCATCGAATTGTTTGGCACGGTTCAAACTTTCCTGGGCTTGCTCTAATTCAGATTGCTTCCGGTGTTGCTCTTCGAGAAAATCTCGCACCTGATATTGTCGCCGGCGCGAATTTAACGCCACCTCGAGAGAACGTATCAATGTTGTAGTGCCTATAGGCCGCTCCAGCAACGTCACACTGCCAGCTGCGTCTGCGGCCAATTCCAATAATCTGGCTAGTCGAGATTCACCACCAGTCGTCAGAATAATAAGTGGCAACTCAGACCAGGACGGTTGCGCGGCTAGCGCTTCGAATAGATGCGATAAGCTGCCCAATTCGAGAGCTTCCTCCGTAAGCATGAGCGCACCTGCACCGGACTGAATATGCGCCGCGCATTCTGCCAGCGAACCGCAAATTTGTGCTTCAAATCCGTGGCCGACCAGCAACTCGGCCATGCCCTGAGCGTCCCGCCCGACTGGCGCAATGATAAGGACGCGGTCTTTCGAATTATTTTTTCCATCGGAAGGCGGCATGATTTCCCTGCACCGCCGCGAAACATAGGTATTCCGCTCAAAACGCCGTGAAACTCCTTCAAGGGCTGACCTACGCGAATGCCCCGGCCAGACTCCAGTTTGAATTCACGAATGGTTTTTTCGTGGCGGCCACTTCGTTTTTTAATCACCGCTATCGATTGTCTGACCTCGCCTGCCGCTTCGAAGTATCGCAGGTTCAGCACAGTGTCCGACAGGTAGCTAAGGTCTACCGGGGACTCTGCGGAGGAGACCAGCCCGTGCTGCGCCAAAATGAGGATGGTCAAAACGCCTTGGTAATTCAGATAAGTGACAAGCTCGTGAAGTTGATTGGCAAGGTGCATTCTCGCCGGGCATCGCGTTGAGATATCCATTGAGGGTGTCGATCACCACGAGTTTGCAGCCTCCGGTCACCTGGTCCCGAATACGAGCAGCGAATTCGCCGGGCGAAATCTCCGCGGGATCCACTTGCTGCGCGACGATCATTCCGCTTTTCACGTGCTTTTCCAAATCAAGCCCCAATGCCTTGGCGCGAGCGAGCATGATCGAACGCGTTTCGTCAAAGCAGAAGAGTATCCCCCGATCACCCCTTGACGCCATTTGCTGGCATACTGCAAAGCGAGCGTGGATTTGCCCGTGCCCGCGGTGCCGAGAATTAGCGTTGTGGTGCCACGATCCAAACCGCCGCCAAATAAATCGTCCAGCTCCTTGATACCACTGGAAACCGGCTCACGCTCCATTTTCGTGTAGTGCTCCGCCGCTACAAGACGCGGAAACACGCGCAAGCCACCGGTCTCGATTGTGTAATCGTGATAGCCTTCGCGAAATTTAACTCCTCGCAATTTGAGCACGCGCAGCCGCCGTCGCGATTTGCCGTAGTCCGGAGAAAGCTGCTCCATCTCAATAACTCCGTGGCTCAGGCTCAGCACATGCGGATCAGTTCCGATCATGCCCCCTGTCCATTTTGTCGTCGAGCAACAACACCGTGCTCCGGGTCTGCGCGAAATGTCGTTTTAAATTCAGCAATTCGCGTCGATAGCGTAACGCCGTTTCCGCCAGCAACCGAAATTCGGAGAGCGAATCAAACACGATCCGTGCCGGACGCCTTTTGCTTACTTCGTCGATCAATAGTTTGCTGACTTTATTCAGTTCAATCTCGGAAGGACGAAAGACCGTCGTCTGCTCTTCCGGACGCAGGAGCTGTTCGATCGAGGACAGTTCGAGTAATGGAAGACCTTCCAGTGACCAGCCATGTGAGCGTGTCACCTTCAACAATTCTTCGCGCGTCTCGGAAAGCGTTACATAAAAACCGATTCTCCACGGCGCACACCTTCGAGCAAGAATTGCAACGCCAGGGTCGTTTTGCCCGAACCGGGATCGCCTTGAATCAGATAAAAACAATCGCGCGGCAAACCGCCGGACAGGATGTCGTCCAACCCTTCGACTCCGCTCGAGCAACGTTGATCCTTCAAAACAGCGGAGCCGTTTGCCTTAGATCGATCCTTTTTCATTGTTCAGCCCAAGGGCAGGCTGCGTTAAGTCTGCGGACAAGTATTTTCAGGAACATTCCGGCGTGAATCAATCGATCGAATCACGATGGAGTTTCAGAAGCTTGCTTCTCTTTGATTAGATGCGTAAGCCGCATCGATCAACACAAACTCAGCGCACCGCGGTAGGAGAAGTCTGATCGCGGTGTAGGTCAAAGCCGTATGGGCGCGCACATGGCGGTCGAGCCGTAGCGGCTGCACGCGTGTAACGGCTCTGTCACATCAAAGTCACACAGCTTTTACACATTCTGAACCGGTTCGTCACAATCGGCGTGTAGGTGTTCGAGCGCGCGGTCAATGCCGCGCCAACGAAAACAAAATCAAACCAACACCAACCAAATCATGAAACTAACTCTTAAGAATCCACTGCAGGCCAAGGCCTGTTCACTCGTAGCTACCAGCTATGGCGCTTGCCGCCATGGCTGCTTCAAACGCCGCCGCGGACAACGTGCGCGTTTTCAACAAAATCGTAAGTGGTGTGCCCGCAGGCCAATCCTGAGATCATCACCGACAATGTCTTGTCACCGGAGTTTGCCCCTGGGCTCGTCGCCGAGGGCATCGATCTGCTTGAGAATCCCTCGGGCCTAATCACGCGATTCGGCAACCTAAGCGATGGCAGTCGCACTGAGCCGGATGAAAACACTTATCTCATTCTGGATCATAATCCCGGTGGCCCCACGCAGGGCTATGATTACGGCCGGCATTTCCTTTTTCAGGGACATGAAATGCCTAATGGAAATACTAATCGCGCTTACCTCACGCGCATCAATCTCGATGTGGCGCATCCCGATCATCGCATCACACTTATGACGCCAGGCGACGCGAATGGTTTGACTGGATTCAACAGCATCGATGGTTCAACCTGGGATCCGTTTAGTCGAACACTGCTCTTTACCCAGGAAGACGGTCCTATCGGCGGTGTCATCGAGATGGGCGCCGATTTTGATCCAAACACCGGCGGCGGCGCCGGTTTGCGCACGCTCTATGGCAGCCTCGGCCGTGGCGGTTACGAAGGCATCCATCCTGATGACAGGGGCAACATCCTGATCGTCGAAGACGTGGGCGGCAGCACGGTGCCACAGGGAACTATTCCTGGGCAGTTTGGGAGAAATCCGAATTCGTTCGTTTACCGATTCGTTCCTACATCTCCGGACGACCTGACTCATGGCAAATTGCAGGCGCTCCAAGTCTCGATCAACGGCAGCCCGGTCGTGTTCGTTCCATTCTCGATGGAGCATCCGACGGGAGACGTGCTTTCGGAGAACCAGCTGCTTCTCCACACGGTTGGCGCGTCCTGGCCGGTCCAGTGGATTACGATTCATGACACCGCCGATAAATGGCACGGGCGCGTTCGATGCCAATGCCCTGGCTAAAGCTGCTAGGCGCCACGCCATTCAAGCGCCCGGAGAATGCGCAGTTCCAGCCCGGTTCACATTTTCGGACCTTCTTCTTCGTCATCACTGGCGACACAGATAATCGCGCCGGGCATACAGCCTGTGCTGGCGGCGCGCGGCGCCTGGGGCGGAATCTTCCGTGTCGATCTCGACGCAAGCCGCGAGAATGGCAACATCTCTCTGGTCGTTCTGGGCGACGCCGACCATGCTGCGTTTGATAATATCACGTTCGTGGATGACAGAGACACGATCCTGGTAACAGAAGATCGCGGCGACACGTTGCACGATCAGCTGAATAAGCTCGATTCGATTTGGGCTTACAAACTGAACCAACAGCATCCGGAGAGAAGCATCGCGGCCCGATTCGTCGCGCTCGGCGAGGATCGGATGGCTCCGATTGCGACCGAGGAAGATAACGAACCGACCGGCCTGCATATGTCTGAGGGAGACAGCACGATCCAGCGGATTAATCGGGACGAGAGAATTCAGGAAAGACCGGGCGATGCTTTTCTTCACCCAGCAGCACGGCGAAAACAACTTGTTCGAAGTGCTTCCCCTCGACTGAGTAGAACTGATCGACCGAGACAGGCAGGCAGCGCCCCGGACGGGAAACCGTCCGGGGCGTTTTTCTGCGCACAACGAACAGTAGATCCGATCGAACGCCAACTCTGCGGATTGAGCGGTCAGCGCTGCACTGCGACGTTCGAATTTGTATTGGCGATGGGCTGGTAGAATCGCAGCGCCTCGATGTCGCTGCCGAGTTCTCGCAACGGGTAAAGCCCTTTCGCAGAGCCGGCGCCCGGATCGCGCACGAGATAATCGAAGCCGTCTTTCCCTGCGATGACGACAAAATGCGTGATGCCGCTACCCAACCGCACGCGCACGATCACGGGATTTCCGTGCGCGATGTTCGAATCGATCAATTGATACGAAGGCAGGTCTTCGTAGACGTGCCGCACGCGATCGGGCGCGAACCACGCCGCGCGATCCCAGTAAAGCCAGCCTTGCTCCGTGAATCCGTCCGTCGCAGTTAGAAACCAGTTCAACTGCTGCGGATCGACGTCGATCCCATAAAACTTGAACACCATCGCCGCCGCCGCCACGGCGCAACCTTCGCCGCCGAGCGTCCCGTTCTCTGGAACGCCGCCTAACGGATCGTCGCGCCATTTGTCGTCTCCTTGCTGGAACGACGGCACCGGCAACTCGACGCGAGTTAGAAACGGACGCCCGCCGCGCGGCGACAGTTTTCGTTTCCAAGTCCAATCAACGTAGACCGCGGCACCCGCGCCGACCAAAACAAGAACGATAACGATAACGACAACCGGCCACCAGCGCTTCACAGCATCAAGACTGTAGAGGCGGCTGCTTGCCAGCCATAGCTTTTGCGAAGGCGGGTGTCAGTCGCAAATCTGCGAGCTGTAGCGTCCGCTGTCTCAGCGGAGAAATCCGAACCGAACCCGATGCGCTGGGGACTAGCGCACTCTACTTCACCGCTCGAACCAATTCCGTAAATTCGCGTAGTTCAGCCTGCGTTCAAATCCGAAACCGCCCAGTACTTCATTCCGTTATTGGTCCAGGAAAAGACATTGTATCCGCGTCGGGTTATCACGGTTGGCGAAGTGCCGGCAGATGCGCGTTCGCATGAGTGCATGTGAGCAGATCACTGCGTACGATCAACGCGCATTCGCGCGGATCCGTCAGTCGTACCTTAGTCTGGCCAGTGTTGATTTGCCTTGGCGACGAGAATCGCGACCGTGATGGTCGAAATCATATACCGCGCAAACGTCCTTCGGGAAGAGAAGGTCCAGTGTCCAGTCAAATGCCACACGAATCTTTTTGTCTAAGCCGGGCAACTTGCTGAGGTAAACTGTCCGCCACATCCACCACGCGAAGAAGCCCGAGAAATTGAAACCGAAAATGCGCGCCACGCCTATCCGACGACCGATCGAAGCCAGCAGCCCGATAGTCTTGAATGAGAATGATTTCAAAGGACGACCGCAAGAGCACAGCCGCGATATTCTGCGCCACAATCTTTCCCTCGCGTATGGCATGTTGCGCGGTTCGTGGATGCGACTTCCCTGGATTTCTGATGTCTGGAACAAACGCACAGTCACCCACTGCCCAAACATTGGGCCAATCGGGAACTTGCAAGAATTGGTTTACGAGTAGTCGGCCTTGTTCTTTTGGGCACGGAAGCGAAAAGATGAGCGGACTAGGCACGGCTCCGGCGGTCCACACCAAATTGCGGGTTGGAATTGAGAGACCATCAACTAAAGACACGTTCCCTTCCGTCATGCTCTTGACCCGAGTGTTAAATCGAATTTCCACGCCGCGTCGCGCGAGCACCTTCTGCGCGTATCGTCCTAGATCTTGACCCAGTTCCGGCAAGATCACCGGACCAGAATGCACAAGCATAACTCGCAACATTTCTTCACACAGATTAGGATAGAATGGCAGCGCTTGTCGCACGAAGTCATTCAAGGCCGCCACTGTTTCCACACCGGCGAAGCCTCCGCCCGCGACTACGAAAGTAAGTAACGACTGGCGATCGGTCGGATTACATTCTGAATTTGCCTCTTCCAGATGGCGGAGGATTTGGGCGCGCAATCGAATCGCATCCGAAAGCGATTTCATCGGTACGGCTAACTCGGCAATACCTGGGAGATTATAAAAGTTGGTGACCGATCCCAGCGCAATGACCAAATGATCATAGCCGATTTGTTGTGGGTGATTGCGAAAGCTGCGCGAAATCGAGACTCGCTTGGCAGATAGATCGATCTGGTGCACATCCCCGACTAACACCTCAACCTTGTGAAGTAATTTCCGAAGTGGATTTACGATATTTGTGATCTCGAGATCGCTCGCCGCGACCTCGTGAAGCATCGGCGTGAACAGGAAAAAGTTGTCGTGGCTAACCAGACAAATCTCAACCTGCGCTCTCTCGCCAGCAATTTCTCAAGATGGATGGCGGCATAAACTCCGCCGAAACCACCGCCGAGAATGACGATTCGTTTTTGGCGCGGCCTACGAGTTACCCGAGCGATCATCGAGTTCTTTCTGTAGCTGAGTTGCCGGTGAGAAGCCGTCGAGAAACCTGTAGATGCCGCTAGGACTACCGCGCAGACGGTAGCTCGCTCTTTGCGTCCAGTAGTTTGGACGGCGCTACGCCGCTGGGACCGGACTGACTTAACTCCCTTCTCAATCTCATCTCGTGCTGCGCTGAACTCTTTTACCGCTCGACCCATCCCTCGGGCGAGTTCAGGCAGTTTTTCGCTCCGAACAGGAGCAACACGATGAGGAGGATTACCATCATGTCCGGCCCCATAAGATTCATGATACTGGCGATCGTAATAGGCATAAAAAATCTCCGATATGTTTGTTTCGTAAGAAAGTTGTGCAGCGTTCAATCCATTCATACCGAATTAGCAAAGTTATATTCCCAGAAAGTGATCTGCGCGCGTCGTATGCCCGACGGATCTCTGGGGAGGAAGCTCGATCCACCAGGCTCTTCTAGTTAGCAGGAGCGGAATAAAAACAGGCGCTGTCGGTTGTATTAACATGGATGGATAAGATGTATATGAATTACAGAAAACTTATTGCAGTGACAATTGCTCTTACAGTTTGTGCTTTTGAGGTCTCGAACGTGACGGCGCATGGCGGCGGTGGTGGTGGCGGTCACGGCGGCGGCTTCGGCGGAGGCGGTGGCTTTCGTGGCGGCGGCTTTAACGGTGGCTTTAGCGGTGGCGGCTTTCGCGGTGGCGGGTTTCACGGTGCCTTTAACGGCGGTGGCTTTCGTGGCCGCGGCTTTCATGATGGTGGCTTTCGCGGCGGTCGGTTCAACAATCGCGGCTTCGACAATCGATTCTTCTTCTTCGGTGATTTTGGAGACCCGTTCTTTTATTATCCCTACTCTTACTACGGATACTATCCCTATGGCTATTATCCTTACGGTTACGGATACGACTCTTACGATGAACCTGTTTACCCAGGCGGCGCTGGATATACCGACTCTGTAATTGGCGAAGTCCAGCTCCGTCTCGCTCGAGGAGGCTACTACCATGGTGCGATCGATGGCGTGAGCGGAAGCGAAATGCGGAGGGCGATCCGGGCATATGAACACGCTCACGCGTTGCCACAGGATGGCAAAGTCGGCCAAAGACTGCTCACAACCATGGGATTGAGCTAAGAACGATCGACGATTTGGACTCGCGGCCTCGCGCCGGCCCGCTTCCTTCTAGACAACCATATTTTCCGGCTACTTCCGAAAGATGACACGCACGATCAAAAGGCGGTTGCCAATCGCGATTTACTACGAGCATCCGGAGTGGTTCCGCCCGCTGTTTTCCGAACTCGATTCCCGCGGCATCCAGTATGTAAAGCTGAATCCCTCCTGCCATTCGTTCAATCCGGGCCTGTTGGATGCAAATTTTTCGCTCCTCTTCAATCGCATGAGCGCATCGGCCCACGTGCGCGGGAACAGTCAGGCCATATTTTTACGCAGAGTTACCTGGCCTATCTTGAAACAGTCGGTATTCGCGTAATCAACGGCACCCGGGCCTTCGCTCTTGAGATATCCAAAGCGCGACAACTGCAGTTGCTCAACTCGTTAGGGTTACGTTTTCCGAAGACCCACGTTGTTAATTGCGCGAACGAAATACTGGCCGCGTGCCTTGCAGATCGGATTCCCGCTGCTGGTAAAACCAAATATCGGCGGCCGCGGCGCCGGCATCGTCCGTCTTAATTCCATGGAGCAACTCGAAGCCGCTATCGACAAACGCCAGCTTGAACTTTGGGATTGATCAAACGGCGCTTGTTCAGGAATTCATCCCGGCGCGGAACGGTCGCATAACGCGCGTAGAAACGCTTGGCGGCAAATTTCTCTATGCGATCGACATCCTCACCTCCGGCCAAGACTTCAATCTTTGCCCGGCGGAAATTTGTCAGGTCGAAAGCGTTTCCGCATTTCTCGACGACTCAACAAGCGGTGGACCCAAGCCGCGGCTGAAAGTGGAGATATGCAAGCCGCCACTCAGCGCAATCGATGCGGTTGAGAAGATTGCCGCGTTCGGCGGCATCGACGTCGGTGGCGTTGAATACATAGTCGACGACCGCGATGGCCGCATCGTTTATTACGACATTAATGCTCTTTCCAATTTTGTTGCGAATGCGCCTCAACTTCTCGGCTTTGATCCGCACGCGCGACTGGTCGACTACCTTGAGCAGCGAAAAGGAGCGGGCTTAAATGCGCTACGGGTATTGGCTCCCAGTGTTCGGCGGCTGGCTGCGAAACGTGGAAGACGAACAGATGGAGGCGACCTGGGAATACGCGAGCCGCCTGGCGCGACGAAGCGAAGAGATCGGGTTCGATCTGACGCTAATCGCTGAGCTAAACCTCAATGACATCAAAGGCGCCGATGCGCCTGCCTTGGACGCTTGGTCTACAGCGGCAGCCTTGGCAGCGGTGACGAAACGCCTCGAGTTGATGGTCGCGGTCCGTCCCACGTTTCACTCGCCCGCCCTCCTCGCCAAACAAGCCGCGAACATCGACCATATTGCTGGCCCGGGCCGTCTTTCTCTCAATGTTGTTTCATCCTGGTGGGCGGATGAGGCGAAGAAGTACGGTGTCCATTTCGAGCAACATGATGATCGTTACGCGCGCACGGCGGAATGGCTCGAAGTCGTCGACCAGATGTGGAAACGGGATCATTTTTCTTTCTCCGGAAGTTATTATCAGGTGGAGGATTCGATCCTGCAGCCAAAGCCAATCTCACAGCCACGACCGGTGATTTACGCTGGTGGCGAATCGGAAGCGGCGAAGGAATTGATCAGTGAACGCTGCGATGCCTTTGTGATGCATGGAGATCCTCCCGATCGTATCCGCTCCAAGATCGCTGACATGTCCGAGCGAAGAGAAAAGAAAGCGTCTCGGTCCTATGACTTTCGGAGTCGCCGCCTATTCGATTGTTCGTGACACCGAGAAGGAAGCGCAGAGAGAACTGGCACGCATTACCGACGTGAAGCAGTCCGCCGCCGGCTACGACAATTATCAGCAATGGCTGGCCGGCACAAAGCTCGACCAACATGTTTCGCTCGAAGATTACTCCGTTAGTAATCGAGGATTGCGATCTGGACTGGTCGGCACACCCGGCCAGGTTGCGGAACGCATTGCCGAGTTTGAAGCGGTTGGCGTTGATCTCCTCCTGCTGCAATGCAGTCCGCAGTTTGAAGAGATGGAGCGTTTGCCCAGAGCGTGATCCAAGAAGCGATGCTTAATGCTCCAGGAGCAGCGCGATAATAGCCGAGGCGCCGGGGAGCTCCACCTAGAAGATCATCTTAATGGCTTCGGGGACCTAACTCTTGTCTTCGCTCTAAAACGATTGAAGAAAGTTATATTTCAGCAAAGCCGTCCTTTATTGGATAAGTGTGAACAGAAAGGAAAAATGAAAACCTTTATTGTTTATGATTTAGACTCGAAAATGCCCGTTGCTGTAGGCGAACAAGTAAGCGCAGAAACTGCGCGATATTGCGCAAGCGAGATAACTGGAACTTTCCACGCAAATCTTTTCGCAGAAGAAATTGATTTAGGAAAAAAATTGCGGATGTTATACCCGGATCGGCAGGCTTTTTTGAAAAGCTGGCGCTGAGTTTACCGCCACAACCCGCGATCAAAATCGGACCCGCGCCAATGCCTGGTGGACAGCGCACAAGGATTACGGATTATGCGGAAGGCCGTGCCGGCGCAGAGCCTGAGCACGGCGCAACGAAGCATGGAGGTCCGGCACCGATGATCACAGAAACATCAAAGCTCGAAAATATTCGCAGTCGCGAGCCATCATTCTACTGGATCAGCCACAATTATTTCACAAAAAGAGGCGCCTCACGGCATTTCGCCTGTGAAGCGGTAGCTGTTTTGGATGATAATTATGGCGTCCGCTCTACCATTGCTGAATGGAGCGAACGCCGTGCTGGAATTGGTCCGTTCGAGCGGAGCAGCGTGATATATTTCGAGTGGAGAAAGCTTGAGCTTGCAGATGACGCTCAGTTCCGATGACCTGCCGATGCGCGTCGAGATCAGCGGAAAAGCAATCCCGTTGGAGCAGCCGATTCCATGCATTCCCAGTCAGGAAATCGTTGCTGCGCCAGCCCTTTTTCAAAAATCGTGGAATAAAAATACGCTTGCCCGGTTGTACGTAGATGAATGCAACCATTTATGACCTTATGCCGCCGAGCGAACAGTGAAGCATTGACCGACCGAATGACTGATAGCGTTCAAAGCCATCGGTGTATGCTGCACAAAGGCACGATACGGAGGCGTTCATGCGCGATCCGGTCTCAGTGGCAACGAACTTTCCACCATTGGAAGCGAGCGGAAATCACCTTTGCTGCGATGGCCATCCCATGCAAACGCGCTGGTCCTACATGCAGTTTCTAGCCGAGGCAATCGATTAAAAAACACTATGGCCGCAACACTCGAAGCCGAAGTATGTTTTTGGCGCTGAAGATCTCGAGTCGAGAGCCAAGGTTGTGAAATTTGCCGTAATTCAGGGCACGAAGAGCAGGGCGCCGCTCAGGAACACGAATTAGCGTCTTTTGAAGCAGATGATGCTGCCGCATCATGGATGCCGCCCACAACCTCGCCAGATGGCTGCTGCGCAACGAACAGGATGCGCAGGATGTAGTTCAGGAGGCGTATCTGCGCGCGTTCAGATCCTTCGCGTGGATTCCATGGTTCACAAGTGGTCGGGCCTGGCTGCTCACTATCGTCCGAAACACTTCCTATACGCTGCTTAAAAAGAATCGGGCAGCCGATCTTACCACGACTTTTGACGAGGAAATTCATGCAAGCGGCCACGAGTCAGCCAGTCCGGCAACGATTCTTGAGCACGCAGAAGATGCGGAACTAATAAAGAACGCGATGGATGAGTTACCAGCAGAGTTCCGGGAGATTCTGATTCTGCGCCACCAGGAAAGTTTGTCCTACAAGGAGATCGGCGAGATCCTCAAGATTCCGATCGGGCACGGTTATGTCGCGGCTGGCCCGCGCCCGCGGCAAACTCAAGGAATATTTAGCTGCTCAGCATTAGTCAGGAGAAATGAAGATGAACTGCGAAGAAATAGCAAATTTGAAGGATGCTTATCTGGATGGCGAACTGGATCCCGTGACCAGCCAGAAAGTCGAACAGCACTTGCGGGAGTGCCCTAAGTGTGAACAAGCGTATGAAGTGGAGGCCGCGATGGCTCACGCGATTAGCCAAGCCGCACCGTATTACAAAGCGCCGATCGAACTGCGTGAGCGGATTCAGCTTTCGTTACGAGAGGCCATCGGCGCGCCTACCAGCGCGCAGCGCTGCAGGAAAGGATTCGTTGCCGGTCAGACGTCCCGAGGCAGCGCGGCCGTGCGCGTTCTCTTCGAGATGCCATGGAACTGGCTAGCTCTGGCGGCAGCTATCGTTTTGGCCGCACTTATCGCTTCTAGTTTGTTGCCTCGATTACAGCAACCTGGTGCCGATCAGTTCCTCGCGACACAACTTATAGCCAGTCACGTCCGTTCGCTCATGGCCGACCATCTCACTGGATGTAGCCTCCTCCGATCAACACACGGTTAAACCCTGGCTTGATGCGAAGCTCGATTTCGCGGCTCCTGTGACGGACCTCTGCGAGTGAAGGTTTTCCTTTGATTGGCGGACGCCTTGATTACCTCGATAACCACTCGGTAGCAGCGCTGGTTTACCAAAGGCGCAAACATTTTATTAATCTGTTTATTTGGCCGACAACGTCTGGGGCGGCCAAAGCGCAAAAGGTCGTCACGCGTGAAGGTTACCACCTGGTCCATTGGACTGACGCCGACTTCAACTACTGGGCCGTTTCCGACGTTAGCGAAGGCGATTTGCAGACGTTCAAATCGCTCTTCGAAGGACAAGTCCTGCATCGTTGATAGCAGTCGAGTTTTTTGTTACACATAAGCCGGCAGGTTTAGAAGGTGTCGCCAACCCACGCCGCGGGTGTAAGCTCGAGCTGCTTTCTTTGATAACCACGGCGGTTGAGAGCTAGCTCGCCGTGGCACCCGGCAGCATCTTACGGGGTTTCTGGTTTCTGCAACAAGAGCATTTGTGATTCGACGGGAATATCCGTCGCCGCTAACCGGTATCAATAACTGGAAACAACTATCGAAACCAGAAACGAAACTCTATGAAATCAAGACTTTATTCCATGTTTTTCAAAACCGCGCGATTGATAGCCTCTTTCGCCTGGTGCCTTGCCGGTCCATCCGTCGCGCAAGCCGCAGACAGAGATCCGTTATTTCCGGGAACGGTACGGCCAGGGAGATTGGATTATCGCACTGAGTTACGGCAAGGGTATCTGAAGGTCTATTCCGCCATCGATGAATTCAAGGATGGTGACGCGTGGTATTTTCCTCACAGCTCTTACGAAATCTACACGATCGGCGGAAAACTCTTGAAGAACGTGGAAATCACATTTCGCGCAGCGATGAGATTCCCGAGATCGTGGCCCTGCCTGTCGGATTTTACACGGTAGTAGCTCGAGCGGAGAAGGCCGGATACATCCGCGTGCCCGTTGTTATCAACGAAGGCCAACAGACGATCCTCGACTTGGACGTATGGGAGAGCAAGACGTTAAGGCAGTTCGCACACAACTGAGGCGAAGGAATCCGGCGCTGGCGAAGGCAGCATACCATAAGCCTTAGCGAGGTTTTAGGGTAGGTTCTAATATCAATTTCTCGAAGCGCGGATCGTTCCGGAGCGGATCGAACATTGGATCGAGCCGGAGCAGCGCAGGAGTAAGCGGCAGGTTCGAAGCCAGTGGGCCCGCGTACGGTATCGAGAGTAGTTTCTGTAACGCGGCAATGGCGCGGTCGGGCTCTCCTAGCTGCGCCGCCACCCGGGCGAGAATCTCGATCGGAACGGGACCATCTACCACGTCTTTCTCGATCGGGATCACGGTCATCGCCCGCTCCGACAGAGCCAACGCGGCGGCTTTGTCACCAAGGCCCATATTGGTCAGCGCGAGATCTCCAATGAGGTTATGATTTTCCGGCTGTTCTTTGAGAAACGGTTCCAGTTCGCTGCGCGCCTGTCGCCAACTTTCCTGAGCAGCGGCATGGTCGCCGGCGACTTCTTGCGCCCAGCCTAACCAAAAGCGCAGTTCGCCATTGAAATAACCCAACGCTGGGTCAGGCTTGGCAAGTATTTCCTTTAGCCGAGGGATGATTTGTGCAGGGCGACGCTCCAGGATCGCTTGATAAACTTGTGTTCCCAAGGCGATGGTGTCGTCGGCGTTCGGGTGGAGCGGAGCGAGAAGCGCTGAAGCACGCGGCAGGTCGCCCTCGGCTTGTGCAATAGCCGCCTTTTCCGCAAGGGTATCCACGTCGTCCGGTGTAATATCGAGAACCTGATCAAGCTTTCGCAGCGCTTCGGGGAAGCGCCGCAGTATAATGGAGGATGCTGCGTGCGAGGTGAGTAGGTTAACGTTGCGCGGGTCGAGCCGCTCGGCCTCGTTGAAGTACGACTCGCTCCGGTCCCACTGGCCTCGCCGGCGCGCGACATAGGCCAGCGATTCAGGAATCTGGCTGCTATTCGGCAGGAACTGACGTGCTTGTTCAAAGTAACGCACCGCGGTGTCGTAATCCTTCAGGCAGGCGTAGTAGTAATATCCCTTGGCCACTATGGCCTCGCCGAGATTGGGCTGAAGAGTGAGCGCGGTTTCAGCTGCCTGACGCACCTCTTCACGGAGGGCGACCGTTGGTTGAAGAGTGAGGGTGAGATAGCCGAGCGCATCGACGTATGACAGCAGCGCCCAACTAAGGGCGAACTTGGGGTCCAACCGCACCGCTTCTTTGAGATATTTCTGTGCGCCAAGGTGCGTTGGCGGGTGAGTTTCCCGTTTTCAGTGTATAAGCCAGACCACGCAGGTAGGCATCGTAAGCCTCAGGATTGTCTGTCGGTCTAGCCGCAATGACTTGTTCTTCCTGACCAGTAAGTTTCGCCCGCAACTGATCGGCAATGGCTTTGGCCACCTCACTCTCGACGGAAAAGATGTCAGTCAGTCTGCGATCAAAGGTCTCTGCCCAGAGATGTGAATCATTCGCGGCTCTAATCAATTGCACATTCACGCGCACCTGATCATTTGTTTTCTGGACACTACCTTCCAGGAGATTGGCGACACCGAGTTGGTTCGCAATCTCAGAAAGTTTTTGAGATGTGTTCTTATAACGCTGCGTGGACGTGCGCGAGATCACTTTGAGATCCGCGATCTTTGAGAGCCGGGTCAGAATCTCGTCCTGGATCCCATCGGCGAAGTAGGCGTTGGATTTTTCCTCACTCAGGTTTTCAAATGGCAGAACGGCGATGGATTTTTCATTTGGCAATGGCGCCGGAGCGACAAAGAAAAAGAGTAGGCAACCGCCGCGGCCGCCAGGAGCGCCGCCGCCAGAGTGAGTAACACGCCCCGCTTGTGACGTTTGATTTTGCTGACGATAGATTCGGCGCGCGCTTTGGTCTGCGGCAAGGAGCTTTCCGCTTCCAGTTCGCCCTTGAGAATGCGGAGGTCGGCGAGCATCTCCTTGATCGTCTGGTAACGTTCATCACTGTTTTTGCGCAAAGCCTTTTGCAGAATGGATTCGAGTTTGAGCGGAACATCCGGCAATACGCCGGATAAAGGTGGTGGCTCCGTTGTCAGGATGGAGGCAATGCAGTCGCTCGGCGTCTCGCCGCGGAACGGCGGGCTTCCTCCCACCATTTCGTAGAGCACTACGCCCAAGCTCCAAATATCCGAGCGCGCGTCCACCTTCTGGCCGCGCGCCTGTTCCGGAGACATGTAATGCGCCGTGCCTAACACTAACCCCGGTCGCGTTTGCAGCACCGCCGTTGTTTCCGACCTCATAATGGTCCGATGCCGGCCTTTGCTCGGTCAGTTTGGCAATCCCGAAATCGAGCACCTTCGCGTATCCGTCCGGTCGCAGCATGATGTTCTCCGGTTTGATGTCGCGGTGCACGACGCCGGCTTCGTGCGCGGCAGCCAGCGCCGAGGCCACTTGCACGGCAATTTCCAGCGCCGCGTGCAGATTCATCCTCCCGCACGCGAGCGACGCGCGCAGCGTCATGCCTTCGATGAACTCCGTCGCGATGAATTGCCGGTTTCCCTCCGCGCCGATCTCGTAAACCGTCAGAATGTTCGGATGATTTAAGGCCGAGGCAGCGCGCGCCTCGGTTTTGAAACGACTGAGTTGCGTCTCGTCCGCCGTCAAGCGCTCTGGGAGAAGCTTGAGGGCGACTTTGCGCCCGAGTCGCTCGTCCCGCGCGAGATAGACCTCGCCCATCCCGCCAATGCCGATGAGAGACTCGATCCGGTAATGACCAATTAGTTCCCCCACCGATGCGCCGGCGCGATCATCCGTCAGAAGTTCGGGAGCGACGGCAAAGGCTGAAGACTCGAGAAAGTCACCCGATTTTTCGTGAGATTTGATGAGCCGCTCGACCTGTTTGCGCAAGTCTCTGTCGCCCTCGCAGGCTTCCTCGAGAAACGCGATGCGCTCTTTTGGCCCCCGCGTCATCGCCTCGTCAAATAGGTCGGTGATCCGTTGCCACAGCTCGGGCTCCATCAAGATCCTTCCGTGGTCAGCTCTGCGTAGAGCCACGCTTTGGCCGCCCTCCAGTCTCGCTTCACCGTGTTGGGATGTACCTTAAGGACATCGGCAATCTCTTCTACGGTCAGTCCGCCGAAGTAACGCATTTCGACGATCTCGCATCTGCGGCGATCAAACTCGGCCAGCTTTTCCAGCGCTTCATCAAGCGCCAGCAGCTCCTCCGCCCGCTCTTCGGTGACCAAAGCCGTCTCGTCCAGAGTCACCCTTATCGCCCCGGCGCCGCGTTTGAGCGCGTGCCGTGCGCGCGCGTGATCGACCATGATGCGCCGCATTAGTTGCGCGGCAACAGCCATAAAATGTGTGCGGTTTTGCCATGGCGGCTGTGTTTTGTCGGTAAGTTGTAGATAGGCCTCGTTGAGAAGCGCGGTCGTTTGCAGCGTGTGACCGGCGCGTTCCCGGCTCATATAATAATGCGCCAGCCGGTGCAATTCGGGCTGCACAAGCGGAATCAGCTTTTCGAGCGCTCCCTCGTCTCCGCCGCTCCAGTCGCCCAGCAGTTGGGTGACTTTTTGTTGCGATGGAGAAGGCGCCGTCATACAGGCTGCTCGACGCTGCAAATTTTAACACGGTCGAGGGATTTTTACAGCCTGACGGCTTCTTTAGAATATCTCGCGCAGTCGTGGTCCGTTCTAAGCGGGATTTCCGCTTTAGGAGGTAGAAGCACATTCATGTCGGACCGAAGAAAACAGAGGCGCCGGACAGATGTCACAACTGAAAAGGAAAATTCTGAAAACAACTAATTTGATCAAAGATTTTGGATCGCACCCGAAGATTGTGAAGTTCGTCGTAGTCCAGAAGCGCGAAGAAAGCCACGCTGAAAAAGAGGACTTAATGTCTTTTGAAGCGATGATGCTGCCTCATCTTGATGCAGCGCACAATTTAGCCAAATGGCTGCTTCGCAACGAACAGGATGCGCAGGATGTGGTCCAAGAGGCGTTTCTGCGCGCGTTTAAATCTTTCGGTGGATTCCACGGCTCCAACGGCAGGGCCTGGTTGCTGACGATTGTCCGAAACACCTCCTACACGTTGCTAAAAAGAAGCGTGTGGCCGATCTCACCACCCCTTTTGACGAAGAGATACACGCGTCCGGCGACGAGTCTGTGAGTGCCGCGACGATTCTGGAGCGTAGTGAAGACGCGGAACTAATTAAGGAAGCAATGGATGAATTGCCTGCGGAATTCCGTGAGATCCTGACGCTGCGACACCAGGAAGGTCTCTCTTACAAGGAGATAGCCGACATCGCTCAAATTGCGCCGGGCACAGTCATGTCGCGGCTCGCCCGCGCCCGCGCCAAGCTCAAGGAATGTTTGGCGGCTCGGATCGGTAACGAGAAATAGGATGAACTTTACAGAAGCTACAAACCGATGGACCTAACTGTGACCAAGCCTATGAAGCTTATGAGAGGCGCAACCACTTCATTAATCTATTTGTTTGGCCAACAACGCCCAAGGATAGCACAGCGCAGACAATGGTTGAGCGGGAGGGCTATCACCTGGTCCATTGGAGCGACGTCGATTTCACCTACTGGGCGGTATCCGACGTCAACATTAACGACTTGCAAAGTTTCAAGCAGCTGTTTGAACAACAAACAGCGCGTCATTAACAAAGCGACGAGTCAGTCGCGCGGTCGTAGATTGCAGTGATCTAATCAGCTCCGGCTGACTGTCCCTGGCGCGTACGCAAATTCTGCAGGTACCGCGCTGCAGGCATGGCCATAATCGGGCTCTCCAGGCGAGTGCGCCCGCTGTCGCTCGTCGTTTGGGAACTAGCGCTCCGCCTCCAACAACGTATCACAAGCTACCCCGGAACCGCTGTGTCCTGCTAATGCGGCTTACGAAGGGAATATTTGTTCGGAAAAATGGTATGGATAAGTGAAAGCAGACTTACAAACACAAATGAACTCAACCGATACAAGCACTCACAGGCCGCCAACGTCTTCTGGCGCCGATAACAACCAGCCTGGAACATGGCTAGCGGCAGTCTTGCCGCTCCTAAGATACCTAAACACGCGAACATTGGCCTTTTCACTGTTCGTTGGTTTTGCATTCCTGAATACTACGCACGGAAAAGACGCCCAAACCGACAAGCCAGCTGCCGGAGTTACAAACACGGAGCCGCGCGATAATGGCTACCAGGGCGCCTCGGCTGCGGCGCCGTTGATCCTGTGGCAGTTCACGGCCCGAATTGTTCACGCTTTCACAGCCGCACTAAACGACCCGGCGCTTATCGAATACGCGAGACAGCAAGGAAAAGACATACCCGATTTACAGACAAAGCCCTGCCAGGGCGCGGAGAGAAAAACATCAACCTACTAACGTTATATCACAGCATATGAAATCATTACTAAAATCAACCTATTCGAAAACCAAACTTCTGATTGTTCTGTTTGCCTTCTCTTGTGGCAGTCTAATGATGGCCCAGGCGGAAGATACCCATTCGTTATTCATGGGTCTGGTGCGTTCCGGCCCACCGGATCATGGTACTCCGTTTAGCCGAAGGCTATCTATTGGTGTATTCGGCAACTGATGAAGTTAGCGATGGCGACCTCCCATTTAACCCCCACAGCTCCTATTTGATATACACACCGGATGGGAAGCTGTTCAAAAGCGTGGAGAATCACATGTCGCGAAGCGACGAAATTCCGGACATCGTTAAGTTACCAGCTGGGTCCTACATCGTCGAAGCCCGCTCCGCAAACAACGGATACGTCCGTGTTCGCGTGGTGATCAAGCCGAGTCGCCAAACGGTCCTCGACTTGGACGACGAGTCTAAGACGGTCTCCGGTTCTGTGGCCGAAAAGATATTGGAATAAAGCCGCGCGAAATCGGTAAGGATGTATGAAACACCATTTACCAAGCAAACCTAAACCTTAAGAAAACAACTATTATGTCGGATTACATTTCTCACGACCACGAACATGATGGCATCGATCGCCGCGGCTTTCTAAAATGCATGGCCTGGGCCGGCACGGGAGTGCTTTGGACCATAAGCGGCGGTGTCCTTGTCTCGAAGACCCTCGCCGAAGTTGCAAAGACTGGATCGTCTTTACCTACGGCTACTGATCTCAGCTTTCTGCAGATCAGCGATAGCCATATCGGGTTTAACAAAGCGGCGAACAAGGATGTTACCGAGACATTCAAAATTGCTCTCGATCGCATCAACGCGATGCCTACTCCGCCGTCTTTCCTTATTCACACCGGAGATATCACACAATTATCGAAGCCGGAAGAGTTCGACACGTTCGATCAGATCCTCAAGAGCTGCCGAACCAAGGACGTCTTTTATGTGCCCGGGGAGCATGATGTGCTCAATGATGGAGGAAAGATGTACCGTGAGCGGTACTTGAAGAGCGTCGAAGGCAAAGGCTCCGGTTGGTACAGCTTTAACAAGAACGGCGTTCATTTCATTGGGCTGGTTAACGTCCTGGATCTTCAGGCCGGCGGTCTGGGCCAGCTCGGCGACGAGCAACTCGAATGGCTTGAAGACGACGTGAAAGGCCTCGGTGCCGACACTCCGATTGTAGTGTTCGCGCACATCCCGCTCTGGACGGTTTATCCGCAATGGGGCTGGGGAACCAGCGATAGCGAACGCGCTCTTGGGATATCTGAAGCGCTTCGGTTCGGTGACAGTTCTAAACGGTCACATCCACCAAGTCCTGCAGAAGGTCGAGGGCAACGTGACTTTCCACACCGCGATGTCCACCGCTTTCCCGCAGCCCGCACCCGGAACTGCGCCGTCGCCCGGCCCATTGAATGTGCCGGCTGAAAAGCTGCGAAGCATGCTCGGCCTAACAAGCGTTCAATACAAACAAGGCAAAACCGCACTCGCGGTCGTCGACTCAACCCTTAGCTAGATCCATTCAAACTATAAACACTCAAACCTATGAATACGTTCATTAGTAAAATTAAGATCGCAGCGCTGTTGTGTGGCATCAGTGGTTTCTCTGTCCTGGCGTTAGCTGGCGAGATGAAGGACGCGGGCACCAGTGGCGCCGGTCAAAACAAAATCGAGATCAAAGACTTCGCGTTTAATCCGCAGACCATCACGGTCAAGTCCGGTGAGAAGATAACCTGGATCAATCGGGACGAGGAACCGCACACCGTCGTGAGCGTCGAGAAGCAGTTCAAGAAATCGACCGCGCTCGATACGGATCAAGAGTTCACGATCATCGCGGGCGCTCCCGGCACTTACAGCTACTTTTGCTCAGTTCACCCGAAGATGACTGGGACGATCGTAGTAGTCAAGCAGTGATGTGCGATTGATGCCCATTGACCGGTCCAGCTATCGAGTCCGAATGCGTTATGAAACTGTTGTTTCGCGGCTTCCGCGAATCCTTTCGATGCTGAAGGCTGCGCTCCTCGCAGGGCACGCTCAGCATCCGGTCATCATTCATTTTCCAATCGCGCTCTTTATCGCGAGCGTCGTCTTCGACGTTACTGGCGGTCTGGCGCAAGCAACCGCTTCTTGCAGCGGTCGCCTATTACAACCTGCTGGGTGCCGCGCTGACCATCCCATTAGCAATCGCCACCGGCCTGGGAGCGTGGCAGTGGCAGCTCGAAGGGCGCAGCATTGAAAGGCAACTTACGAGCTGCATCTGATCTGCGCACTGACTTCCGCGTTGCTGATCTTGTTCTCTGCTGGATGCGGTCGCGCCTCCGCGCAAAGGGCGATCTCGCCACGTGCAGCTTATTTTGCAGTGACGGCGCTGGGCTTAATGATGATCACCCTGACAGGCCATCTCGGTGGAATCCTCAGCGGCGTGGAAACGCCGTGACGTCAACCGAGCGGAGCTCGAATGAATTTCAATCGGAAGTCAGAAAAAGTGAACTCGATTACTGTCTATTTGAGCGCAGCGTGAAATGTGTGTCGAGTTCCGTTTCGTTTTCGACCAGCGCTCAGGCTGCGACACAATCGCCGGAACTGACAGCCGATGCAGCGCAGGGCCGGCATTTGTTTCTGATGAATTGCGCGCATTGCCATGGAGACGATGCGCGCGGCGACGAAGGGCCCGATTTGCATAATCTGCACAGGAGCGATGCCCGGATTCATGAGGTGATTACCGCCGGAATCAAAGGCGAGATGCCATCTTTCGGGAAGAAGCTGGGCGACCCAGACGTTCGGCAACTGATCGCGTATCTGCGGACGCTACACGGCTGACATCGCAAATCGCGTCGCGGTGCCAATCTTGTTGCAGAAGACAAGTTGCGCCGGTGCGGTATAATGCCGATCTCAGATCATGCATAAGACACATGAACTCCGGCTCGCCAAACGCATGGCGCGACTCGGCACGGAGACCGCGTTCGAAGTGCTGGTGAAAGCGAAAGCGCTCGAGGCGCAGGGCCGCGACATTATTCATCTGGAAATCGGCGAGCCCGATTTCGATACACCGAGCAACATCATCGAGGCAGGATGCGACGCACTGCGTAAAGGCTTCACACATTACGGGCCTTCGGCCGGCATGATGGAATTGCGCGAGGTCATCGCACAACACGTGAGCGAGACGCGCCGGGTAAACGTGACGCCCGACGAAGTGGTCGTCGTTCCCGGCGGCAAGCCGATCATCTTTTTTCGATTCTGGCTCTCGCCGAAGACGGAGATGAAATCATTTACCCGAATCCCGGCTTCCCGATTTACGAGTCGATGATCAACTACGTCGGTGCGAAAGCGGTGCCGATCCGGTTGCGCGAGGAATTGGAATTCCGGCTCGACGTCGATGAGCTCGCCAGTCTGATCAACGATCGCACAAAGCTCCTCATTCTGAATTCGCCGCAGAACCCGACAGGCGGTGTGCTGACCAAGGACGACATCGCCGCGATCGCGCGCGCAATCGGCGATCGCAACATCATGGTGTTGAGCGACGAGATCTATAGCCAGCTCATCTTTGAGGGCGAGCATCATTCCATCATGTCGATCGACGGCATGAAGGAGCGCACCATTTTGCTCGACGGCTTTTCCAAGACTTACGCGATGACTGGTTGGCGGATGGGCTACGGCGTCATGCGCGCCGATCTGGCAACCCACATCTCGCGATTAATGACGAATTCGAACTCGTGCACCGCCAGCTTCACACAAGTCGCCGGCATCGAAGCGCTGCGCGGATCGCAGGACGTCGGTGGACGCGATGCGCGCTAAATTCGAAAAACGGCGCGACGTGATGGTTGCCGGCCTGAACAAGATCAAAGGTTTCTCCTGTCGCGTCCCACATGGCGCGTTCTATGTCTTCCCAAATATCACGAAGACCGGATGGCCATCGAAAAAGCTGGCCGACGCGCTCCTCGATGACGCAGGCGTCGCTGCATTGTCCGGCACCGCGTTCGGCGACTTCGGCGAAGGTTATCTTCGCTTCAGCGTGGCGAACTCGATCGAGAACATCGAGAAAGCGCTCGATCGCATCGACGCTTGGACGAAGAAGAATCTGTAGGGCAACCGCTGTCGGTTGCCACTGGGACAGACGGTGCGCCTGCTCCTATCAATTCCTGCCACGAATTGCTCGGTCGGCTCAACGCGAGGTTGACGCCTCGGATAATTGCATAGCTAAAAGAGGCCATGCCGATTACCGCTTTCAGCAGTTTTTCCGACGGTCTCCAACCGAATCAAAGAAGCCGTGAACATTTCATCACAAACACGAACCTGAACGATGACAATCTCTGGGTTCCATACGCGGACGGTGTCTGGTTCCAGCCATGCTGTTTTAATGTCACTTCAGGTGGATTCAGTCTGGTGCTGAAAGGTCTGCCGGGCTCGATGGTCGGAACGCATTACCACGTTGGGGGCGTGCATGGCTACACGATGCGGGGTCGCTGGCGATACCTGGAGCACGACTGGATCGCGGAGCCCGGCACTTACATTTATGAACCCGCAGGCGAAGCTCACACGCTGGTGATCACTGAAGATTCACCAGAACCGATGATCGCGTTTTTCGTCGTCGAAGGCGGCCTCATCTATCTCGACAAGCCCACGAACGGTAGCTTCGCTGCATACGAGGACGGATTCACTCTTCTCGAGCTGACTCGGAAACATTATCGCGAGGCCGGTCTCGACGCGCGCAAACTCGACCTGCTCGTGCGTTAGCCGACATGACACTCCAGATGTGGGTGGACCTTGCGCAAATCGTCAGCGCGTCGGCAGTGACGTTAACACTGCTTGCGGTGATAATGACGATCCGACAGAACACCAGATCGCAAAAGGCGGTGGCGGTAGATTCTCTCGCCGCTGCGATCACTTCAATCAACGTTCCGGCAATGAAGTCGCATATCCTCGGTTCTGCGCTGTCCAAGGCGACTGCGGACTGGGGTTCCGCCAGCCGAGAAGAACGAATCATCGCGCACTTTTTTCTGTTTTCCTTTTTCAAGCTTTTAGAGAACGCCTGGTATCAGCGGAGAGCAGGCATCCTCGATCAGGCGCAATGGATCGGATGGGAAACGTTGCTTCGAAAATATTACCATGCCGATGGTGTGCGTCGGGTCTGGTGGCCGGGTCGCAAGGATGCGTACTCCCGGAATTTCAAAAGTTTCTTTCGGGAACAAAACCGGCTGATGAACTTGGCAGTTTAAACGAATTGTTCGACTACGTTGAACGCAACGGATGAAAGTTCGACGCACTAAAATTGTTGCATAACCGAACCGGATTTGTTTTAACCGTAGGCGTTATCCACGCCAAAACATAACGAAAGGAACCAAGTCTGATGAAACTAACGACCTCCGTAATCTTCGCTATCATCATCGCTTCTTCTGGCGCGGCGTTTGGGGCAGATGGTGCAGCGCTATGGGCTCAGACACTGCGCCTCGTGCCACGGCAAAGACGGCAGCGGCAACACCACGATGGGAAAAAAGCTCGGTGTGAAAGATTACAGCAAAGAGCCAGGGCTTCAGTGACGCCGAGGCGGCGAACGTCATTAAGAATGGCAAGGGCAAGATGAAAGCTTATAAACAGCTGTCCGATGCCGATGTAAAAGCGTTGGTTGCCTACGTCCGTTCGTTGAAGAAATAATGCGCTAATCTGGCGAACTGGTCTTGACCGGGGTGGGGAAGAAGCCTCTAGCCGCGGCGCGACAAAGCTCTTTTCGAAAGCCAGCTGTTTACATCTTGACCGCGGCTCAGGTTCCGCTTGCGGTTTAGCGACTTTTGAACGACGGCGGTTTCTGTTTTCGTCCGGCGGCGATTCGTTCGATGACATAAAACGTCACCGGGATGACAAAGATTGCGCTGGGATCAATTTACGCTGTAAGCAGCAACCCGAAGTGAGCACCACTCCTGGTGCCCACCTCCTTGCGTCCCACAAAGGGGAATGCCTTGCTCTTGTCACTTGACTCCCAGCGATTGAAGCGTAGCCGCGTTAACAGTCCCCGAGACGCTTATGTCCTGGTCCTGCTGGTAACGCGCAAGAGCGGCTTCGTCTCGTCGCCAGCTATCCGTCGATTGTCGCCATTGTAGTAGCCAAGCTTCGAAAGCCTCGGACTGAACCGCGCTGACGGTTGCATTAGCCGCGGACTCACCTGACGCAGCGTAAGGCGATTGGTCATCATAGTTGTCGGGGGAGTAGTTATAGTAATCTGTACGGGTTAGCAGTAGTAGTCGTGAGGGATACCCATCAGTGGAATCGTTCGGATTATAGCCGTAGGCATCAGATGGATAATAGTCATCAGCGTACGGATGTTAGAACCAGGGATTCAGTCCCCACCAAAAGCCATTGAGGAAGACAAAGACCTTATGGTTGTGGACATGTGAATGGTGCCGGTCCCAGTCGCGGTGCCAGTTCCCATCATGCTGCCGAAGCATGGTTTCGGACGAACGACTGACGGTTTGCCGCAGTCCGCCGGTTAGAGCGGACGACGTCCGCGGACGCTGAGGTCGCGATCATTCCGCCAATCACGGTTGAGCCGAGGACACGGCGGGCGACGGCGCCTGAACCGCTGGCAAACCAAAGCGGCAGAAGGCCGAAGATGAAAGCAAAGGAAGTCATCAGGATCGGGCGAAGACGGAGGCGCGCGCCTTCGAGGGCAGCGTCGAGGAGCGGTTTGCCTTTCTCGTATTCGTCCTTGGCAAATTCGACGATAAGGATCGCGTTCTTCGCTGCCAGGCCGATTAGCATGATCAGACCAATTTGCGCGTAAATATTGTTTTGCATTCCGCGCAACCAGAGCGTCGCAAACGCGCCGAACACTGCGACCGGTGTTCCGAGCAGCACACTGAATGGCAACGACCAGCTCTCATAAAGTGCAGCGAGGATCAGGAACACGAAAATGAGCGACATTCCGAACACGACAGTCGGGGATACGCCCTGCTGCGCTTTCTTTTCCTGAAATGACAGGCCAAGATAGTCGTAGCCCATCTCGTTAGGCATTGTTTGGCGAAAAGTTTCCTCGAGCGCGTTCATCGCCTGGGCATGAGCTATAACCAGGCGCGGCAGAACCGTTGATTTGGGCCGAGCGGTATTCGTTGTAACGCAACGTGAATTCCGGACCGGCGATGTTCTGGATGGTTGAAATGGCATCGAGCGGGACTGGGTCGCCGTTGGCGTTGCGCACGAAGAATTGGCCAACGTTTTTCGCGTCGGTGCGATAATCGCCTTCGGCCTCTATATATACCTGCCATGTTCGCCCGAACCGATTGAAGTAGTTCACAAAAAACCGCCCATGAACGTCTGGAGGGTCTGATAGACCTGGCCGAGATCGATCCCCTGCTTGATGACTTTGTCGCGATCGACGTTGACGAAAACCTGCGGAACGTTCGGCAGAAACGTTGGAATCAAGCGTGCCGAGCTCCGGCCGTTTACGCGCCGCGTCTAGAAATGTCTTCAGGTTTTGCGCGAGAAAGGCGACGTCTTTGCCGGCGCGATCTTCCAAAATGAATTGGAATCCGCCGGAAGTGCCCACGCCCGGAATCGCCGGCGGCGGAAACGCGAAGGCGATACCTTCGGTAAGCCCGGCGAGCTGTTTGTTAATGTTCGCCTTGATGGCGGCGTATTGTTCTTCCGGCTTGGTCCGTTCGCTCCAGGGCTTGAACGTGACGAAGAAGAAGGCGCTATAAGTATTTTGCACGAGACTGAGCAAACTGAATCCGACCACGCTGGTCGTATACTGGACGCCCGGAATTTTGCTGAGAATTTCTTCGATTTTGCGAGACGCGGCATCGGTTCGCTCAAGCGATGCGGCGTCCGGTAATTGCAACGCGAGATATATGTAGCCCTGGTCTTCTTCCGGCAAAAAGCCGCTCGGCAATCGCGATCCAAACAGTCCCGCGCCGACCGCGAGCACCGCGAGCAGCGCGAAGCTGAGCACCGCTTTTCGAATGGCGATGCGTGACCAGTTCACGTAACCGTGTGTTGCGATGCCGAAGACGCGATTGAACCGATCGAAAAACCAGCCAACCGGACCACGCGTTTTCTTTCGCGGGCGGAGCAGCATGGCTGAAAGCGCCGGGCTCAGCGAGAGCGCGTTGAACGCGGAGAAAATGACGGAGATAGCAATCGTGAGCGCGAACTGTTGATACAACCTGCCGGTGATACCAGGAAGAAATGCGGTAGGAATAAACACGGCCGAAAGCATGAGTGCGACGCCGATTACCACTCCTGAGACTTCGCGCATCGCCTGCAGTGTCGCGTCACGCGGCGACATTCCTTCTTCAATGTGACGCTCAACTGCTTCGACAACAACAATCGCGTCGTCAACCACAAGCCCGATGGCGAGCACAAGTCCGAAAAGCGAAAGCGTGTTGATCGAGAATCCGAACAACGGGAACACTACAAACGTGCCGAGCAACGACACCGGCACCGCGCACAATGGAATGAGCGTGGCGCGCCAGCCTTGCAAAAAATGAATACGACGATGACGACCAGCACGAGCGCCTCGAACAACGTTTTAACGATGTCGTTCAATCCTTCAGTAACCGAGAGGGTTTGATCCAGCGAGACGACGAAATCCATGTCCGCCGGAAAACGTTGCTTCGCTTCCGCCATTAGCTTGCGCACGCCTTGCGCGGCTTTAACGGCGTTGGTTCCGGGCAGCTGATACACAGCGAGAATCGCCGAGGGTTGTCCGTTGAGCCTGCCTCTTAAGTTGTAAGTTTGCGCGCCGAGATCAATGCGCGCGATGTCTTTGACCCGCACAAACGAACCGTCCGCGTTCGCCCTAACGACTATCTCGCCAAATTCCTCCGGCGTTTGCAATCGTCCCTGAGCGCGCACGGTATAAGTGAATTTCTGTCCGCTTGGAATTGGTTCGCCGCCGACCTGGCCGGCGGGATTCACCGTGTTCTGCTTTTGCACTGCGGTGATGATGTCCGGCACAGTGATGCCGAGCTTCGCGAGCTGATCCGGCTTGACCCACAGGCGCATAGCGTATTGGCCAGCGCCGAAAATCTGCACATTGCCTATTCCCGGCACGCGTGTCAGTGGATCGAAGAGATTAATGTAGCCGTAATTGGCGAGAAAGGTTCCGTCGTAGCTGCCTTTGGGTGAATAAAGCGCGATCAGCATCAGTGGCGCCGTTGTCGATTTTTTAACGGTCAGGCCGTAGTTGATGACGTCGGCGGGCAATTGCGATTGCGCTTGCGACACCCGGATCTGCGTCAGCACGTGATCGATGTTCGGGTCGGTTGCGACGTCGAAATTGACGATCAATCGAATGTCGCCACTGTTCGAGTTGATCGAGCATGTAGTTCATGTTGTCCACGCCGCTCATCTGCTGCTCGATCGGCGCCGCGACCGCTTGCTCGATCGTGAGCGCGTCCGCGCCGGTGTAGTGCGTTTGCACCTGAATCTCCGGCGGAGCGATTTGCGGATATTGCGCGATCGGCAACGCCAGAATGCACACGCCGCCGATGAGCGTCATCAGAATCGCGATGACGATCGCGACAATGGGCCGCCTGACGAAGAACTCCGACATTTGTTAGGGCTTCTTTTGCTGGTCCGCTTTTGAAACCAACGCATCGGCGGGCGGCGTCCAGTCTTTGACTGTGACTGTCGATCCTTCGCGCGCTTTTTGGAGTCCTTGCACAACAACTTTGTCGCCCGGCTTCAGACCTTCCGTGACTTCCCACATCGCGCCGATGCGCTCGCCCATTTTCACCGGACGAATGCTGACCTTGTTGTTTTCATCGACAACTGCGACCTGATAACTGCCCTGCAACTCGTTCACCGCTTCCTGCGGAATAACCATCGCGCCTTTTTTCATGTCGGCGACGAACCGCACGTTTCCAAACTGTCCGGGCCGCAAAATGTTCCCCGGATTCGGAAACGTCACATAATAGCGGATCGATCCAGTCTTCGATGTCAAGGCTGCGATCGAGCGCATAAAATTTTCCTTTATGCGGATACACCTCGCCGTTGCCGAGGATCAAGTTCGAAGTCGAGGCTTTTATATAGGCGTTGCGCTCCGTCGCATCGGGATGGCGCGAAACGAAATCGGTGAACGGCCCTTCGCCCGCAGTCACGACAGCTTTGATCGGATCAATCTGCGACATGGTTGTGAGTGGTCCCGTAGTTGGTCCGACCAGATCGCCGACCTGATTGTTGGCAAATCCAACGACACCATCAATCGGGGCGGTAATTTTCGTGTAGCCGAGATTGATCTCAGCCTGTTTCACCGCCGCTTCGTCTGCTTCCACATTTGCTCTGGTTGAGTCGGCGGCTGCAATGGCTGTATCTCGCTCCTGATCGCTGATGACTTTCTTGTTAAACAAATCCATCGCGCGCTTTTCGTCCGCGTCTGCTTTTACCTGGTTGGCTTTGTCTTTGCCAGAGTGCCCTTGGCTTGTGCTAATGCAGCTTCGAACGGACGCGGATCGATCTGGAAAAGGAGATCGCCCTTTTTGACGACGCTGCCTTCCTGATAGTCGCGCGAAACGATGTAGCCCTGCACCTGCGCGTTGATGTTGGCGTTGATGAAGCCATCGAGCGTGGCGACGCGTTCCAGCACACGCGGCACATCCTGCGGCGTCACCGTTGTCACCAGAACTTCCGGCGGCGGCGGAGCTGTCTGCACCGTCTTGCGCGAGCAAGCGGTGGAGAATGAGACGCAAATCAGGAGTCCGGCGAGAGCGATGAGCCGTTTCATCGATTCACTATCGTTGATAGTGAGTGGAAGCTGTCGAGCGCAGATGCTGCGCTCATTGATGTAGCTTGCATTGCTCGCGCGTGCGTTCGAGTAAATGAGCCTTTAACCGGCGATGCCGTTTAACTCTCTAATCACGTCCTCGGACAATTGCAGGCCAGCGCCGGCTACATTCTCTCTCAGATGCTCAACAGATGATGTTCCGGGTATGAGCAGAATGTTGGGTGAGCGTTGCAGCAGCCACGCCAGGGCGACGGCCATTGAGGTAGCATCTAAACGGGCGGCAACGCTGGACAACGTATCGGATTGCAGCGGCGAAAACCCGCCGAGTGGGAAGTACGGCACGTAAGCAATTCCTTGTTCGGCAAGCGAGTCGATAAGCGAATCATCCTGCCGGTGAGCGATATTGTAGAAATTCTGGACGCAGACAATTGGCGCGATTGATTGCGCCTCGGCGACTTGCTCGGCGCTGACAGTGCTTACCCCGAGATGCTTTATAAGACCCTCTTGCTGCATTTCGGCGAGCACGCTGAACGGCTCCGCTATCGAACCTGGCTCCGGTGCATCGAGGCCGCCGACCCGCAGATTGACGACATCGAGTGCATCGAGACCGAGGTTCGCGAGGTTATCATGAACGGCTTGGCGGAGCTCGTCGGGAGCGAGCGCTTTGGGCCAATTTCCTTCCGCGTCCCGCAGCGCCCCGACCTTGGTCACGATCCTGTAACTGCTCCGGATAGGGATGCAGCGCCTCTTTGATAAGCTGATTGGTAATGTGCGGGCCATAGAAGTCGCTGGTGTCGATGTGATTGATACCGAGCCTAACAACCTCGCGCAGGACCGCGAGTGCACCGTCGTGGTCTGCTGGCGGCCCGAATACATGCGGACCAGCCAGCTGCATGGCGCCGTAGCCCACGCGAGTAAGGACTCAAATCATCGGCGAGCTTGAATGTGCCTCCTGGCAGCGTTGTCAGACGTAGTAGGCTTGCTCATGGTTTTCATGTTCGAGTGTGTCACCGTAAGCCGCGACGCTGGCGCTGCAACGGGACGTTAATCCGCAACTGCTACTCGATCCTACTAATTCAACGGAATACGGAGCCTCTGCGGCTCGTTCTTGTCCCGGAAAGACCCGCACCTGCCGACGTTTGGTCAGAAACGTCAGTACCCATTGCAGCATGACGAAGAATCGGTTCGCGAACCCGATCAGGAAATAGATGTGCACGACCGCCCAGACAACCCACGCCGGAAATCCGGTGAATCGGAGCATGCGAAGATCGGCGAGCGCGCATGTCCGCCCCGCGATCGCGAGATCGCCTTTGTCCCAATACCAGAAGGGCCCCGGCGGCGGCTGTCCCGCCACGCGTCGTCGAATCAGGGCTGCCACGTACCTTCCTGCTTGAATGGCAGGCTGCGCAACGCCCGGCATGACCATCGGCTCTTTGGACCTGATCCCCAGCAAATTCCGCGAAGGCGCAACGACGTGCGCCGTGTCGCCAATTGCAAAAATCTCAGGATGATCCGGCACTGACAGGTCGGAGCCGACGATGATTTTCCCCGACTTATCCATCGCCGCGCCTAACCAGTGACCCGCTGGTGAGGCCAGCACTCCGGCTCCCCACAGCACCGTGCTCGACCGAACGCGCTGGCCGCCCGCCACGACTCCGTCGGCATCCACACTGGTCACTCGCGTGTTCGTGTAAATCTTCACGCCCAAGCTCTCGAGATGACGCTGCGCCTTCGCCGACAGATCTTCGTGAAATGTCGGAAGCACGCGCGGTGCCGCCTCGTACAGGAGGATCTGCGCGTCGCGCGGATCGATGTGACGAAAGTCATGCGCCAACGCCATCCGCGACATCTCCGCCAGGGTGCTCGCCATTTCCACGCCCACCGTGCCCGCGCCGACCAGCACGAAGGTGAGCAGTTGCCGTATTCTCTCCGTATCGGCGTGATCGAGCGCAGCCATCTCCTCGGCGCGCTCGAATGCAAGCAGGATCTTGCCGCGAATCAGGTCCGCGTCATCCAGCGATTCGAGCCCGGGCGCCACGCGCCGCCACTCATCGTGTCCGAAGTAGTTGTATTGAATGCCGGTGGCGAGGACGAGGTAATCGTAAGAGATTGAATGCTGTTTCAGACGAACCAGGCGCTTGTCCGTATCGACCCCGCTGACTTCGTCCATCAGCACCTCTACATTGGCCTGTCGGCTCAGGATCGATCGCAGCGGCCCGGAAATTTGGTCGGCCGATAACAAGCCGGTCGCCACCTGGTAGAGCATGGGACGGAAGAGATGGTAGTTGCGCTTGTCGATCAGCGTCACGCTGACGGGAGCGCCGACTAACCCGCGTGCCGCGCAGAGTCCGCCAAAACCGCCGCCGATGATCACCACGCGAGGCTTCGTCAAAGCTGTTTCCTTTTTGTAAGAATGCGTTTTCTCGGCCTCAGTCATTCTCGGTCAGCTTCCGATTGTATGGCCAACATTCGAAGAGAAAATTTGAACATTGACACATACCGACTGGTCTGTATCTTCAGATATCAGAATGAAAGCGACCAACACCAGAACGCCAGAAAACACGCGAGAAAAAATCCTCCAGGCTGCTTTCGACGAATTTTACAAAAACGGATTCCAGGGCGGTAGCCTCAATCGCATCGTTGATGAAGCGGGCACGACCAAAGGCGCAGTGTTTCATCACTTCAAGGGCAAAAAGATTTGGGATACGCGGTTGTGCGGGAGGTCATTCATCCGCGTTTCAAGCAGCAATGGTCCGATCCTCTCGCCAATTCGACCGATCCAATTACCGATTTGAAGCGCATCTTTCGCCAAGGCGCCAAAAGGGAGATTGCCAATGGCGGGCTGGTGCATGGCTGTCCGCTGAATAATCTGGCGCAAGAGATGTCACCCCTTGATGAAAAATTCCGCCAGTCGCTGGAGAAGATCTATGTCGCATGGCGAGAGACCATGGCGGCCGCGTTCGACCGCGGGATCAAGGCAGGCAAAGTGAGAAAAGACGTTTCTCCGCCGAAAGTGGCGGCGTTCATCGTGGCGGCGCAAGCGGGCATGGCCGGTACGGCCAAAAACACCCAGGACGAGGCGCTGCTGTTGCAAACGAGCCAGGCTCTTTTCGATTATCTGGACAGCTTGAAACCTTAGGGATTCTTTTTATGCATCATATCATACCGACCAGTCTGTCCGTTCCAATTTCGATCGCAGACCGAATCTGAGATACGGCATGAAAACAACTAAAAAGGAGAAGGAGTGACGACAATGAATAGACTAACGAACAAGAATATTCTTATCACCGGCGGCAACAGCGGGATCGGGTTGGCCGCAGCGCAGGAATTCGACAGAGAGGGCGCGCGCGTCGCCATCTGCGGCTTGAATGAGAAGACGCTGAAGGCGGCTCAAGAGACGCTTGGCGCCGGAAGTCTTGCCGTTCGCGCGGATGTCAGCAATCTCGCGGACCTCGACGCGATGTTCACCACGATCAAGCGGGAGTTCGGTCACCTGGACGGCATCTTCGTCAATGCAGGTCACAGTGAATTCCTGCCGTTCGAAGAGGTGACGGAGCAAAGCTTCGACCGGGTGATAGGCTCCAACTTCAAGGGGGCCTACTTCACAATTCAAAAGGCGTTGCCGCTACTGAGGCAAGGCTCATCTGTCATCATCAATGCGTCCGTTACTGCGCGAAGGGGATGGCCGACGACCTCGACCGTCTCGCCCTGCAAGGCCGCAGTCGTCAATCTCGCTCGGATCCTCAGCTCCGAGCTCGTGGACCGCGGGATTCGCGTGAACACCCTAAGCCCAGGCCCGACTGACACGGCGATGTTCGGTCGTTTCCCAGGCGAAGAGCAGGGCGATGCGGTCAAGGGGTTGCTGCGGACAAACAATCCGAGCAAGCGGCTGGCCGATCCGGTGGAAATCGCGAAGCTGGCAGTTTACCTCGCGTCGGACGATTCTGCGTACGTCGTCGGGGCAGACTTCCTGATCGACGGCGGGGCCACGGCCATTTCGGCCGTTGGCGCCTGAGTCAGAACGCAAAGGCCACCGAAATTCACCTACACGTTTCGGAGAAGAAGCAGAAGAAATTAAATGACTCGATGAAAGCACTCAAACATGAATGCAACTGACGACATAACCACAGAAGAATCCAGCGCTGTCACGCTTGACCATGTGACTCGTACCTACAAGCGCGATGAATTCGAGGTGCGCGCGCTGGATGATGTGACCCTCGACATTCCCCGCAAATCGTTTGTGGCGATCATGGGGCCATCTGGCTCCGGCAAGACGACACTGCTGAATTTGGTCACCGGAATTGATCACGCGACTTCCGGGCGCGTGGCGGTCGGGGGCGAAGAAATTTCCACCATGAACGAACGCGAAATTGCCGCGTGGAGAGCGCGTCATATTGGATTGGTATTTCAGTTTTATAATCTCATTCCCGTATTGACGGCCTTCGAGAATGTTGAACTGCCTCTGCTTCTGACGCATTTGAGCAAAGCGGACCGAAAGACGCATGTCGAATCCGCCCTCAAAGCGGTCGGTCTCGCTGAACGCATGGGACATTATCCGCGTCAACTTTCGGGTGGGCAGGAGCAACGTGTGGCCATTGCGCGTGCAATCGTGACCGATCCGACCATTCTGGTTGCAGATGAACCAACGGGCGATTTGGACGCAAAGTCTGCAGAGGAAATCCTAATCCTGCTGACGCAACTCAAGACACAGTTTGACAAGACTATTGTGATGGTCACCCACGACCCGCGTTCCGAGCGTTTCGTGGATGCCGTTTACCGCTTGGACAAGGGAGTATTCACCGGAGCGGAAAAAGGCGGTGTATCTGCAAAAGCGACTGCTGCGCTCCAGATTTCGGCATAACCGGAGCAAGGAAATATGACGAAATATCTGACGCTGATTTTCAAAAACCTGCTCCGCACCAAACGAAGAACTATCCTCACGATTCTTTCGATTGCGGTATCGCTCTTTATCTTCTCGGTGCTGGTGAGTCTGCCAACTTTTGCCAACCAGATGCTCGCTGATACAACCTCCTCCGTTCGCATCCTCTGCCGCACCAAGATGGGATTGGGTTATCCTCTGCCCGTAGCTTACAAGTCCAAAATTGCCACGATTCCCCATGTCGTTGCCGTTGCACCGCTCGTGATTTACGGCGGCATTTACCATGAGGTCAGCGATCAATTTCCAAGTGTTGCTACGGAAGCGAAGGAGATTGACATGTGGTCCGATTGGGGTCTCACCGGCGTGGACGAGTTCAAAAAGATCAAGACCGCCTGTCTGGTCGCGCAAGGCACAATGCGCCGCTTCAATCTCCATGTCGGTCAGCAAATCCAACTCCGGGGAACCGTATATCCATTCAATGTTACTTTGACTATTGTCGGTACTATCGACAAGGGACCCGTTCCAAGCTTCTTAATCTTCCGACTAGACTATTTTGAGGAAGCCGCCGGTAACCCTGGAATCGCGCATGAATTTTGGGTTCGGGTGGATGATTCAAGGGTGGTTCCTGAAGTTTGTGCCGCGCTTGATAACCAATTCGCCAATTCTGCGGCAGAAACACGAAGCGCTTCTGAAGCAGCGGCAATTGGGCAGCATTCTGGGTCGCTACCGTATTTTCATGAAACTGGCCGAGTTTGTCGGCCTGGTGGCCGTCGTGGCAATTGGGCTGGTCGCGGCAAACACGGCGGCGATGTCCATTCGCGAGCGTCGCAGCGAAATCGCGGTAATGCGCTCGATAGGATTTCCCTCGGGGGTGATCTTGAGTCTGCTTGTGGGCGAATCGTTGATTGTTGCTTTATTGGGAGGAGCGATTGGTTGCGGGGTGGCGTTTGGACTGTTCAAGGTTTTCGCGTTCAACGCTGATGCCCTTGGCCCTTTTGTCTCATTGCATGTTCCTCCTTTTGTGTTGGCGGAGACCCTGGGCGTGGCGGCGCTTATCGGTTTGTTTAGCGCGTATGTTCCCGCGCGTGCAGCCGCGAAACGCAGCATCGTTGAGACCCTCAGACTGGTGGATTAATATGGCCATTCCCTTCAAATACAATCGCCGGAGCCTGCTCATCCGTCGCGTGTCCAATTCAATGACCGTAGGTGCGATTGCCATCGTCGTCGGCGTCTTCGTTGCGGCAATGGCGATTGTCGGAGGTCTCGACTCCGCGATCAAGGATAGCAGTTCGCCGGACAACATGATTCTTATCGGACGCGGCGCGGACTCCGAGGCCAATTCGTTTATCACGCTCGACCAGTTGGACGCGCTCAAATTTCTACCGGCCATCAAACGCGATGGCGCGGGAAATCCGCTTGTTTCGCCCGAACTCGCCGAACAGGTGTTTATGCCCGCCGGCGACACCTTGGACAACCTTCCCATTCGCGGAGTGCTGCCCGTGAGCACCCAAACCCATGAAAAAGTGCGAATTATCGCCGGTCGAATGTTTGCGCCTGGACTGAATGAAGTCATCATCGGCAAATTGATTTTGAATCGATACCCGGGCTGTTCATTGGGGGCGGACCTGAAAGTTGGCAGACGCATTTGGAAAGTGGTGGGCGTTTTTGAGTCCGGCGGAAGTTCGTTTGAATCGGAGGTTTGGGGCGACCTGCATAGCTTGCAGGAGGATTCCCGGAGAGGTTCGAGTTTCAACAGCATCCGTCTCAAGCTCGTTCCCGGCGCGGATGTTCACTCGCTGATTCAGCGATGTGCCGATGATCCACGCATCAACCTGCAAGCCAAGACGGAGTCAGAGTATTACAAGGAGCAATCGGGAATAGCCGCCAACCTGCGGGCGCTCGGATTGTTGGTGGCGGGAATCATGGCTTTCGCTGCCATTTTTGCTGCAATGAATACGATGTACGCGGCGGTGGCGGCGCGGACGACTGAAATCGGGACGTTGCGGGCATTGGGATTCAGCCCGCTAGCCATCATGACATCGTTCCTTGCGGAGTCTTCAGCGCTGGCGTTCGCGGCCGGCATCATCGGAGTGATTCTCGCCCTGCCTGTCAACGGACTCTCGACCAAGTTCAATGGCGGCGCCGTTTCGGCGCCAACCCTTGCGTTTAATTTTCATGTAACCCCCGTTATCGCGATTCAAGCGCTCGTGTTTGCGATTGTTATTGGCGCATTGGGCGGCTGGCTGCCGGCGCGACAGGCCATGCGCGTGAGTGTAGTCAACGCTTTGAGAAGGAACTGAGTCATGGCCATCGAAGCCATGCAAACGAATCACGAACTGGAAACACTGCGCATTGTGCGCCCGCAGGAGCAACCGCGCCGCAAGCGCAGTCGGTTGGTTTCAATTGCGATCCTGATGTTGCTCCTAACAGTTCTTGGGGCTGCAAGCTATGTCATTTACGCCAAGACGATTGGCCGGTCGCCCACAGTGCAAACGATGATGGTAGTGGCGAGGACGGACCGCCAGTCCAGCGTGCTGTTGACAGGCTCTGGTTATATAGTCACCCGCCACAAATACATCATTATCGGCACAAAAGTCCTGGGACAGATTGTGGAAGAACCCATCGAGGAGGGGCAGCACATCAAAGCTGGTGATGTTCTGGCGCGAATTGATGATCGGGACTATCAGGCGCAACTGCGCCAGGCTATCGCCAGTCGAGACGTTGCCAAAGCCAACCTTCATCTCCTTCAGGACAAAGCCGACCGCGCGCGCTACCTGATCAAGACTGGTGCTATTTCGAAGGATGACTTTGAAACTGCAATCACCGCCGCAGGAGTTGGGCAAGCCGAACTTGAACGTGATGAGGCGGCAGTCGATTACGCCAAATTCAATGTGAACCAGTGCGTCATCAGTTCGCCTATCAACGGCATTGTCTTGAAGAAATATCGGGAACTGGGCGACACCATCAATTTTGGCGGTCAGATTGAGGCGGGCGGAGGCTCGACTGACATCGCCCAATTGGCTGACACGGATGATATGCGAGCCGAAGTGGACATCAATGAGGCTGATATTGCGAAGGTGGGTATCGGTTCGCCGGTAGTTGTTGTGTTAGACTCGTATCCCGACAAGCAATTTGATGCAGCTTTGGTGAAGGTTTATCCCGCAGCCGACCGCCAGAAGGGCACGGTCAAAATCGAGGTCCAGATCGCTCGGCCGGATTTGCAGATCATCAAGCCGGAGATGAGCGTCAAG
>ERZ1370068.1396-contig-11286_pt1 | contig 68629 bp, 87 predicted proteins | sample MGYA00561227_ERZ1370068 | MGnify/ENA primary metagenome ERZ1370068 (study PRJEB38410, sample SAMEA6850437) | metagenome | study: Metagenomic assessment of the ecological functions of the soil: analysis of the soil microbiota associated with the... | reverse complement strand
TGTGACGTTAAAGCAGGTGCTGAAGGCGAACACCCTCTGATCGGCGGCAAAGACGCGCGCAGTACGCCTGGCATGGGCAACGACGCTGGTGGTCTGCCTTTCACGCGCGACATAACTTCCGCATGCTGGTCGCGCGACCTTGGCGACTCGCGCCTCTACATGACGCTGCGACGGCAAATGCGGTCAAGCAGGCGATGCGCGACCATCTGCCGCTGCAGGAGCAGATCGACTCGGGATCATCACCGCCGCGTGGAGCAGGCGAAGAAGCGCCGCGCGCATTGAAGAACCTGGCCCACCCAGGCGCTTGGCGATCGATCCCACGGTCGAGCCTGAAACGTCACGAGTACCCGGACGAAGCCGCTGACACTTACCCTGCTCTTGCCCGACGGTCCCGTGCTGACATGTGTCGAGGACGATCGACATCGGCATTTTTGACGCTGCAGGCGCTCGGCGGCAACCTCAAGCTGGCCGCCGCGCAAATGCCGGTGAGATGGGCCAATGACAACGGAGGCCTGAGACAACGCAGCCGGAAGAGTACCGGTCCGGGTCCCAAGGATGGCACCCCGGCACTTAAGGGCATGATGGGGAAAGTGTTCGGGGTCATTACAAAACAACCTCCCAGACGAGCAGGCTGCGGCGAACGATGGATGACTGGCATGGACGTGGCTGGTGCTCAAGGCAACCCTCGGATCTGTAGGCGAGCGCACCATTACGCCGGCTACCTAAGCTGCACACCGACATCCAGATCGACTGATCTGGCACAGCAGTCGCTGCCGCAGCACGCCGTCAACGTCCCACCAGCCTCAACGACCGCCCTCGAAGACCTCGGCAGCACCGTACTGGCATGGGGTCGGTCGGCACCCCGCAAAGGAAGCATTTCCCCGGGCGACCAACCATCGTCAGGTCTGGCCTCGGGCGCATAAGCTCGTTCACCGGCGGCGCGGCGCTGGCCGCCGAGCGTGAGGCGGCGGCAAGGCCGACTTCGAAATTAATCGCGGTGCTGCGCCCTCGACCAGCGGAGGCTGCCGCGCAGGTTACCGCGCGGCGGCCGGGGGCGGCGCACAGGCGGCGGTCGTCTCCGCCAGGCCGCGGTGCAGGCGGCCGGGCAGGAAGCAGCCGCGCGACCGGCATCGCTGGATAAGGACGCCGCCAGCAGCAGTGCCTCCGGCGGCACCGGCAGCCGCTCCCAGGCGTGGCCCCGGCGGCTTTCCGGCAGGGAAGTGCCCGGCCAGCCGCTCGGCGCGATTCGAGCCGAAATTGCTTTCGGGCGGCAACGCCGGCGAGGTCGGAGCCTCACCAAGCCTCTCACCGCGCTCGGCAAGCCGGGCGTGCAGGTCGCGGCGCTGACCGCGTGCTTCGGCCGCAGGGCTACTTCATCACCCGACGCCGAGGTGCGCGGCGCGTCCCGAGCGTCGACCCGGCCAGCAGAGGGCGTCCGCGCCGCGATGGCGCTGAAGGATCACGACGTGATCGAGCTCGTGCCGCCGCAACGGGCAAGATGGTGAATTCTTCCTTTCGCGACGTAAAGCGAAGCTCAGACACAACACCTCGTAAGGCATCGCGTGTCGGCTCTCAGCACGCTGGTTCGTCCTCGCTGACGCCGCCCTCCAGTACCCCGGTGTAGGCTTCTGACCGCACGCGCTCGACACTGACGTCTTCGCTTATGCGGGTACGGCATTGACCATGCCCGGCGACATCGAGCGCGGGCATCGCCAGCCTCGAGACACGACGAGGCGAGCTCGGGCCAGATCGCCCCGCCGCCGTGGCCGCGGTTTCACGCTTTTTCCGATGGCTGAAACGATCACCGGGAAAGCTCTTCGACCGGCACCGGCATCGCCAGTGCTCGGCTTCGACGCGGTATTCGCCGGTGAGCGCGACCGGCGCTCGGTGCATCGAGACGATACTACTGACGGCGCTTCAGCGAAGGGCGATTGAAGCAGGCGGCTGGCTTCCAGCAGGCCCACCGCGGTGCCGGCACGAAGTCGATCAACGACGCGCTCTTCGCCGCGGCGAAGGGGTACGGGCCGGTGCGGTGCCTTTCGGCCACTACTTCAACCCGGAGGAGGAAGGCGGTGCGCGCCAACGCTGCTTACCGGGGAGCCGAATGAGCGTCCCGGGCGCACCTTTCGCAAGCCGGCTCGCTGGACGGCGCTGCCTCTGGCGTGGTGGAACGCGCACACAACCGGCCGACCGTCGACGCACAGCATAGGAGCCGCCTAGCGCCGGCCACCAATCCCGCCCGACAGGACCCGGTACGCGGCGCGTGCCGATGCTGCGCTGAGCCTTTGACGGCGTGTACTACGAAAGCCGCTTTCGCTTCGCGGAGCCGCGGACTCCTCATCGGGCTGCAGACCGGCTCCGCAGCCGATCCGGGCCAGGTGCCGCATCCTGAGCGGCTGCAATCACCCTCGTAGCGGCTCGCGGGCCGGTCCCGAAGCACCATCCGGCCGCTCGACGATGCACGGCAGCGGCGCTGGATTCCCGCGGCAAAGGCGTATTCTGAATACGGTTTCTGCCCGCCGATGCGTCGTCGCGACCGCATCGCGCCGGCGTGCCGGAAAAGGCAGAATCGCGCCTCGGCCGGCACCACTGCAGCCTTCGCCGGACTGGCGCGATCGCGCGGTTCGCCAGTCAGCATCGCACCTGGCGCCGAGATCCACGCCAACCCCGATCTGGATGATCGACGTTGCGCATCCGACCGCGACGCGCTTAGCGAGCACGCTCGGGGCCGATATCGTGATCCCCGCGCTTGCCGGCATCACCCCTGCCCGCTGACCTGATGCTGAAACCCGCGCTGTGGGCGACCGCCGCCGCCGGCCTGGGCCTTTTCATCGTTCCGAAGCCAACGTGGCGTTCTGGCAGAACGGCGTGGTGCTGCCGCTCGCCGGCGGCGTCTGATGGTCGCCGCGCTCTACACGATGAACATGGCGCTACGGCTACTTGTCGAGTCGCGCTCCAGCGCCAGCTCGCCGGACGCTTTCGCCGCGAGTACGTGCCTGCCGGAGCTGGTCGACCGCATGGCGCGCGATCCAGGTAGTACGGCTGGAGCCGACGGGACGCGGAGCTCGACCGATCCTTGTTCCTGCGACGTGCGCGACTTCACCTCGATTACCGAGTCGCCTGAAAGCGGCCGAGCTGCGCGAGTACATCAACGAGTACCTGACGACGATGAGCGCCATCATTCGCGCCGCCATCGCGGCACGCTCGACGGGCACATCGGCGACGCGATCGCTGGCCTCGGGCGCTGGCCGAGGAGATCCCCAAACCACGCGCGTGGCGCGACGTGTGCTTCGCCGCGTCGCCGATATGCAGAAGGAATGCCGGGCGTGTTGCGCTGAACGCGCGGCGCCGCACCGGCAGCGCGGCTGGCCTGATACGCTCCGCATGACGGAGACGGCGTGCCGAGTCCGGCATGCGTGGTCGTGCGACATGGGCTCATGTGTCCGCCGTGCGCCTTGCACGGCTGACGGCGATGCAAGAGGTATCGCCGCCGCGGTCGATGGCGCACCTAAGCAACTGCTGGCAGTCGATGCGTTGAATGCTGGCGAAGTGACGCGGCGCGCCTCGCGAAGCGGGACCCCCATGTTCCGCGAAGTCGACCGCAATCCGAGTCAAGGCGCAAAGGACCAGAGCACCGTCACCGTGTTCGGCGCGCTATGGCTGGCGCCCGAGCGCCAGCAGTAAGCCGCGCTCTGACCCAGACGCTGCGGCAGCGCCTACTGCGCCGCGCGCGGTGGGACCAGGCCGATGTAAATTCGATCAATCGGCAGCGCGCCAACTCCGCAAACTGCCCTCGATCGGGCGTTTTACTGACGCGGCTGGACAGCGGCGCAATCCGCCACCCGCGGATCGGGGATGGTGACAATCACCGCGTTCGCGGAAGAAAAGTAGTGGAAAACCGTCGCGCTCAAAGGTCAAAATTTCATCGAAAATCAGGCCGCCGCCGCCAGGTGGATGTAAAGTCCAGAATAAGCAGCACCGCAGTGTCCTTGCAGGGAGGAAGGCGATGAGCGTTCAGTTCTGAGCCACCAGGCGCCGTGACGCAGAGCGGAGTGCCGGAAATGGCGCCCGCCTGGCGCTCCAGAAGCGTACTCCAGCGGTGCGGTCACCACCAACAAGATCCACGCGACCAAACAAACATCGACGAGATCAATATGCCCAGAGGTGGCGCGGACGTGGCGTCACTGAATTCAACGCCGATCGCGCCTGATTCGATCTACCTGATCGGCGAGGACGGGGCAGCGATCGCTGGGGCAAGGTCAAGACCGGCCTCAACTCCTTCAAGCGACCTGAAGCCGCTTCAGGATCGCCGAGCACCTCGAACGCAGGCCACGCCGCGTTCTCCAGTCGAAGCACCATCTGGCCGATCAAGCGACTGCTGACGACGCCGTGAGCCTGCGCGGCACCAACCAACCTGCGCTTCCTGCAGGAAGCCGTGACAAGCGCACTGGCTTGCCGCCAAGGGCCGCTAGCCGGTGAGTTCGCTGATTTCCGAGCAGGGCACCCGGGCGAGCCAGACTCGGCTATCCAGGATCATCGCAACAACAAAGCCGGCGGTGCTGCCTCGGCGCAAGCCATGCTGCAGAGGCGCGCGAGCTCGTTGCAGACCCTCGCCATCGCCTCAAGCAGCGCCAGAAGCCGATGGTCGTCAAGCACCGGCACACTCACCTGGATCGCCGCAGATGCAGCCTCTGGCGGGTGAGCCTCGATGCGCTGGCGTCGCGCCAGGCGCGCAAGAAGGCGGTCGACATCGAGCAGGGTGCTGGTCGATGCTGAAGTCTCCGTGCCTAAGATCCCGGCGATCGCGCGGGGCGCTGTCGGAGCTTCGGCGCGCCCCCACGAGGGGTTCGCTAGCGCCGACCGGATCAAGCTTCGGCCGAGCCAGCAAAGAATGAACCTGAAGCAGCGAACACGTCTGAGCAGAACCGGCGGAAAGCCGATCGACGACACCGAGGACGGTCTGCCAGTGCCTGCCTCGACCCGGAGCGGTACGTCCGCTCCTCGCGCATCGCCTCCAACGTTTTCCCAGGTGGCGCGCATCGTCTTCCGCGGCCACCATCGGGGCAGAAGGAGTTCCGGAGACCGTCAAGGCCTGCCGCCAGTTCTACGGCGCGGAAGAAGGCCGAGGTCGACTTCCTCGACGCTCGCGCTGAGATGTTCGCCGAGGACGACAGCAGCACTCTGAAGCGCTCGAGGGCAGCGCCGCCGACGAGGTCTTCCCGCCGCGGGCAGGTCGACGAACAGGTTCGGCGAAGCTGGTCGTGGGTCAAGCGTGATCGGACACGACGCCCGGCACAACCAGGTGGCGCGCCTGCCCGACATCTCGCCATCGATCGAGCCCTGTATCCGCGTGCCGCAAAGACCGAGATCCGCCTCCGCAAGGACGCGGTTTCGCCGCGCCGGCGCCCACCCTCAGAAAAGGTTGCCGCGCGGCGCACTTCGCCAGCGCTCGCCGCGCGGATCGCGATCGCGCGACCCTCGACATCTCCGAGAAGCAGTGGAAGCCGCGGCGGACGGCAAGACCGGAAGTCCACAAGAAAATTCCCGGACCGCTCGTCAGTCGAAACCTGCGGGGCAGGACGGATCCCGACGCAGGGCGGCGTCGAGGACATCGGTGAGATGCGATTCTCGCCGCCGGCGAGCCGATTCCTTTGCGCCGGAGAAGATGGGCTTCCCGCCGCGCAACCTCGAGAGCCTGGATCAGGTGCGTGAGCAAGCCCGCTACGGCCAGCTCTTCGCCTGCAGGCCCGACCGGTTCCGGTAAAACGACGACCTTGCGTCGTCAGTGCCAGCCACCTGAATCAATTCGCCGGAGGCCAACATCTGGACCAGCAGCCAATCCGGCCGAGATCACGCGCAGGAAGGGCCTGCGCCAGGTGCAGGCGTGAACAAGAAGGCGGACCTGGACTTCGCGGCGGCGATGGCGCCCTCTGGCGCGCCGATCCGACATCATCATGGTCGGCGAGTGGACAAGGAGACCACCGGCACCGGCATCGGCGGCCTCGCTGACGGGCCACCTGGTGCCCGCGACTCTGCGATACCAACTCCTGGCGCCGGAATCGATCATCCGCCTGCTCGCAGATGGCGGCGATGACCTGTTCATCCTTCGCCGACGCGCTTGCTTCGGCATCCGGTGGCGCGTGCGCCTGGCGCAGCGCATGTGTGCGATGCAAGCAGGCGTATCCCGGAGCCGTCGGCCGAGATCACCTCCTCCTTCCTGGTGCCAGCGAGTGGCTGCGAGGAGTTCCTGATGGCGATTTCGGCCCGCTTCAAGGCCGACCCGAAGGCGCCTGATAGTGGAGCGCCTCAAGGGGCGATCGGGTCAAGCCCCACGGCAACGCGACAAGTGGCCAGCCAGTCGTTCTACAAGCCCACAAAATGGCTGCGTGACAAGTGCGGCGCTCGGGTTTCATGGGGCTGGTGCAACGGTACTTGTTTCGGGCTGATCGCAACCGACAAGCCGGAAGAAGCCGATCCAGGTAGCACGCCTGCGGTCTCCCGAGATGCTCGCGCAGTGTCTTCTTGAGGACAACGTGCGTACCCTGAAAACAGGTGGACGCCAGATGCGAGAAGTAACACAGGGACGAGACGCACACCAAGGCAGCGTGCGCCGCCCGGCGTTGGGCAGGATCGCCACTGAGCCGACCGCCATGGCCTCGCCGGTAGTTCCCCAGCGAGTCGCGCGTGACGGACAGCACGGTCAGGTCGGCCTCCGCTGCGATTGTCGTGACCTGGCGCCGACCGCGGGAAGAAGACCTGGTCCAGCGACTCGAGCAGAATGAACACCATCGGCGTGTCGCTTTCCGGCGAGCATCCGACATCAACCGGCTGCTGGAGACGCGATCCTTCGCTACCGCCGCAGCGGTAATCGATCACCCCGGCCGGATCGGCGGCAACGCCTTACCGGCGTCACCGCGGAGAAGACGCTGGCGGCTTCGAGATCCTGGCGCACCAGGCCTCGCCGAAGCAACTACCTCGGCGCGCACCGCGCGCAAACCCGGTACCTGCCCTGTACCTCGATCCGGTGCTCGGCGCTGGCAAGGACGCGGTGCAAGCCGAACCTAAACATGGTGGCGCGCGCACGCAGCGTCAGCACCGGCGAAGATCGATCAACATCGCCGACGCGTATAGCGGCTAAGCGCACGGTTTCATCTCCGGGCACCCGCGGCACTGACTTCCAAGACCGCCGTACCGCCCCAAGTCCTTCCTGACGGGTCGACCGATGCGCACCATCCGGTAACGAGAGTCATCGGCGCGCTGCTCGATCAATGCCCGGCGACTTCCGCGCACCGGCGGATCGCCGCCTGCGCCGCCGTCGGATCAGCGCGATTCGCGGAGTCGCCTCTGCCCCGCCAGGCGGCGATCGCGCCCACCAACCGCATGCTTACCCAACCGCCGAGGAGCCTGTTCGAGTCGCCCATCACGCTGATCACCACCGCGACGGCGATCGGTATAGGTCGCCCGGCTATTACCGGCGCCGCTGCCAGCGCGTGCCGATGCCTTTCAGACCATGCTGCTCGCCGAGTGCGGTCGACGCAGACGCGCGCCGGTCCTGCTCGCCGAGTTCCAGATGTCGAGATGGCTGACCGCCACTGATTCAGGAAGATCGCCGCGCACTCAGCTGCACGACCGCGGGCACAGGTAACCAACGTGCCGCGTATCGCGTCGACAAGGCGACCAAGCTGGAGACGATCTTCGACCGGATCCTGCCTCGATCGACAATGCGCCGAGATCCTCAAGCGCGACGCGGAGATCTGAGCACCCGGAAGCAATAGCTCGCGAAACTGACAAGCAAAGGAGTTTGCCTGACTGGCTGCGCCATGTTTCGAACACTGAGAACCGCCGCTTCCCGCAGATGTGAACATCGGCGGCGAGCGCATGTCCACGACAACATCGCCCAGGTGAGCGGCATCGCTGCGCATCGCTGGCGCGACCTCGCCGGCCACGAAGCCGACTTCACTGAGGAGGCAAGAACCTCACCATCGCGGCGCCGGCACGCTGACCGACGATGAGCGGGCAAGGTCATCAATCACCACCATCGTCGCGACCATCAAGATGCTTCGAGGCGCTGCCTGGCCGAAACACCTGACCAACGTGCCCGGAGTACGCCGGCGGCCACCATGAGCGCATGGACGGCAGGCTACCCGCGCGGCTCTGACGCACGAGCGATGCCGGCGGCGTCGCGGGCAGCGTTTGATGGATACTTCCGAGGCGCTCACCGCCAAGGATCGCCCCTACAAGAAGGCAAGACGCTTCCGAGTCGCTCGAGATCCTGGCCGGATGAAGCTCAACCACCACATCGACCCCGACCTTTCGACATCTTCGTGCGTCGCGGCAGATCGCCGCTATGACGCGCCAGATCGCTCCTGATCCTTGAGCAGATCGACATCGTCGACGAGTTCAAGATTCCGGGCCATCAGCCCTGCGCGCAAGTCGCGGCAGCGTTCAGCGAATTTTCCAGGCGCACGGATCACCGCGGTGTCGCGAACAGCGTCGGGCGAGGCTCATCATGCAAAGTACGACCTCGCTCGCGATAGGCGGAGTCGCGGATCACCTTCTGGCTAGGCGACGAACTCTCGTCGGAGTGGGCGACGAGTTCCCTGCAGACCGTCAGACGCTTGAGGATGCCGCTTGCGAGCCGGCCGCGCTATGAAGCGGCCTTCCGCGCGCGATCAACGGCAGTCCGGCCCTGCACCGCCTGCAACGCCGTGCGTTGAAGCCTGAAAACCGATGGTGTCGAGGTAGAGGTGTGCCTGAGACATAGAGGCCGAGGAATCCCGCCTTGCAAGCCAGGGCACAAAGACGACAAAGCGCTCAGCCTCCAGCCCCCGGGCGGAGAAGGCGAACTGCAGCCGTGCGCGCAGCCGGTCCGGTGAGCGCGCGCATGTGATGGGCGAAGAACACGAACTGGCAGCTTCCGAGGCGACGCGCCGTCTCCGGAAAGATCCAGTCTTGCTGCGGCGCATACTGAACGGCACCTCGGACAGACCAGCAGCGGACGATCGGCATCGAGGCCGAACTTCGCGAAGCCGCGGACGATCTCGGTCATCGTGCGCGTTCGGAAACAGCCGAGGCTGGGTACGCGCCACCAGCTTCTCCGAGTAGTTCGCTTGTGCGCGCCTGGCGGCTCCAGATTCTCGTGCAGACAGGTAGTAGTCGATGGTCCGGCAGCCTGGTTGTTTCTGGGATGGCCCCAAGCTGCGATCTGCACCGGGGCAAGGCGCAAGCTGGCAAGCTTCAGCGCCGTGGGATCCATGCCGATCTCGGGGTAGATCAGCACGTCAGGACGCTGGCGCAGACGGCGTCCACCCACTCGCGCAAGCTCTTTCGGGTCCGGCGCCGAAATGGGCGGCGCGCGTAATCTTGCCCGAGCAGCCTCGTCGCCTTTGCCGAGATGGAACGCGTACATTGGGAAGCGCTCGCGGTCGATGCTGTTGAAACCAGCCTTTGACGATGGCGTGCCAGACCGAATGGTCGCGCAGGTGCGCGAGCACGACCCGACCCGGATGCGGCCATCGCGCCCGGGCGTTGCTGCCGGTGCGAGGCCCCGTGCGCCCAGCCATTCCGCCATCAGCCGCGTGCACCAACCTGCCGTGGCGTTCGAGCAACTCCCGATTGGGCTCCTCCCGGTAGGCGAGGCGTGGCTGCACCGCGCCGACGCGCGACGGCTCCGGTGGCGGCCCGCGCCGGTTCAAACCAGCGCTCCAATCCTTCCAGTCCCGACGTGAATCTCGGCTCGCGCGCGCGCCGGATCCTCGCTGGCCGCGTACGCCTGCGGCAGTCGCGCGAGCGCCAGCGACCAAGCGCGCTTCGGCGAAACCGGCCGCAGCTCCAGCGCTTCTCAGCATTCCCGGCCTTCCCGAAGGCGGCTCTCGCTGCACAGAAGATGGCCGAGGAAATAGTGAGCCTCCGGTAGCTGTGCGGTCGCTGCCGGAATGGCCTCGCGGGAGCCGGCGCGTCGCGCTGTGCAAGCGCGAGATCTGGCGATGCCGAGGTCGTAGTGCGCCTCGAAGAACTGGCCGTAGCGCTATCGCCTTTGAAAGCAGCGCCGCTTGCCTGCGTGGCCCTCGCCGAGCGCCCGGTAGTGCGTTGCCGATGATTCACCAGCGCGGGCGGATTGACGCGATTCACGGAGAGCGAGCGCGCGATCAGATCGACCGCAGGCCGATACTGGCGCGCTGGATGCAGGCAAAGCCGAGTAGGTGCAGTGCGTGCCGCCGTTGCGCGGATCGGCGGCGATGACCCGGCGGTAGGCCGCATCTGCCTCGGCGAGGCGGCCCGCCTCATGGTGCTGGATCGCCGCCTGCAGCATTCGCTCGATGTTCGCGGCGTCTCTTTCTTGGCCACAGCCAAGCGAACATGTGTACTTTCCAGCGGGGGATAAGGGGCGAGTCAGTATAATCCCGCCGCCTTTGCAGCCCTCTTCCCTCCGGCAGGTCGATCTTCCTGCCCCTCGCGTTCATCATCTTCACGGCGTCGGGCTTTGCTGGACTGATCTACGAATCGATCTGGAGCCACTACCTCAAGCTGTTCCTGGGGCACGCAGCGTACGCGCAGACTCTGGTCCTGGCGATCTTCATGGGCGGCATGGCGATTGGCGCGTGGGGAGCGAGCCGTCTCTCGCCGCGGCTGCGCGATCTGGCTGATGGCATACGCCCTCATCGAAGCCCTGATCGGCGTCACCTCGCTGGTCTTCCACGACGTGTTCGTCGCCGCGACCGGCGTCGCCGTTCGGATCGCGTCATTCCGGCGTTGGGGAGCCCTGGCGCGGTGCAGGCCTTCAAGTGGTCGCTCGCCGCCGCGCTGATCCTGCCCCAGTCGGTGCTGCTCGGCGCGACGTTTCCGCTGATGACCGGCGGGTGCTGCGGGTGCGGCCGAGCGCGCCGGCTACGTCGTGGCGATGCTCTACTTCACCAACAGCTTCGGCGCCGCGGCGGGCGTGCTCGCGAGCGGCTTCTACTTCATCGCCGCGGCAGGCTTGCCCGGCACACTCGTTGCCGCTGGGGTCGTGAATCTCGCCGTGGCCCTGGTGGCCCTCGTCATCCGTCCGCCCGCGAAACATGCCGTCGCTGCGCGGTCGCCGCGCGCGGCTGCAGGTCCGTCAGTTCCGGCATTGAAGATGCTGCTCGCCGTCGCGGCGCTCACCGGCGCATCGTCCTTCATGTACGAGATCGGCTGGATCCGCATGCTGTCGCTGGTCCTCGGCCTCGACGCACGCCTTCGAAGCTGATGCTCTCCGCCTTCATTCTCGGCATCGCTGGCGGCCTCGCCATCCGGCGGCGTATCGACACGAGCAGCGACCCGCTGCGGCTCCCGGGCTGGGTACAGCTGGCGATGGGCATCGGCGGCGCTGGCGACGCTGCCGGTGTACGCGCTCGAGTTTCGTCGTGATGCAGACGGCATTGCAGGCCCTCGCCCCCACGGAGAGCGGATACGTCGCATTCAACCTGGTGAGCCATGCCATCTGTCTGGGAGTGATGTTTCCGGCGGCTTTCTGCGCTGGCATGACGCTGCCGCTCATCACGGCGGCGCTTGCTCCGAGGCGGCGCCGGCGAGCGCGCCATCGGCCAGGTCTATGCCGCCAATACCGCCGGCGCGATCGTCGGGTCTTCGTCGCCGTGCACGTCGGGATGGCGCTGCTCGGTCTGAAGGGATTGATCGTTGCCGGGGCGGCCATCGATCTCGCGCTCGGCGTGATCCTGCTCGGCTCTGGCGTGGGAGGCCGGCGACGCGCTCTGCGCTCCCGGCGCCGATCGCGGTCGTGGCCCTGATCGGCGTTCTCGCCGGCGTGCAGCTCGATGCACACCGCATGGCATCGGGGTCTTCCGTACCGGCGCTGCTTGCTGCACGCCGGTGGTCCTGAGCAGGCCGTGCTCCAGGTCGATGGCAAGACCGCGACGATCAGTGTCACAGCCTCGGGCGGGGGCAGCGTTCGCCCTGCGCACGAACGGCAAAGTCCGAGGGGCGTCGATCGAGCTCGGGTCCGGGTGCTCCGGCCTTCGATGAGCTGATGATGACGATGCTCGGCGCGCTGCCGCAGTTCCTCTCGCCCGAAGCGCAGCAGGCGGCGACCATCGGCTTCGGCACCGGGCTTACGTCGCACGTGCTCCTCGCTTCGCCGAAGATCCAGACGCTCGATACCATCGAGATCGAGCCCGCGGTCCTGGTGGCAGCGCGAGCGTTTCCGGCCGCGCAACGCACGCGCCTTGGACGATCCGCGCAGCCGGGTGCACTTCGACGACGCCAAGACCTACTTCTCCGCGCAACAGAAGCGCTACGACGTCATCGTCTCGGAGCCTTCAATCCCTGGGTCAGCGGCGTGTCAGGGCTCTTTTCGATCGAGTTCTACCGCGATGCGCGTCGCTACCTGCGCGACTGACGGGCTGTTCCTGCAGTGGGTGCACGTCTACGAGATGACTCCGGAGCTCATCGCCACGATCATCGGCGCGCCTCGGCGCGAACTTCGACGACTTCGAGATCTGGATGCCGAACCACGGCGACATGATCGTGGTCGCCGTGAAGGGCAAGCTGCCCCGCCTCGACGCCGGGCGCCTTCGCCGATCCGCTGCTGCGCGCGCCGAGCTCGGGCGCTTCAACATCCGCAACGTGGACGACCTGCTCGTTCACCGCGTCGGGGTCGCTCCGGCGATGGCGCCCTACTATCCAGCTTCGGCGTGCGGGCCAACTCCGACTTCGCACCGGTGCTCGACCTCAACGCCGCGCGCGCGCGCTTCCTGCGTGAGCAGGTCGACGACATCGCCGCGCCTGATGGAGCGCCGCATCCCGGTGCTTGCGCTCTTCGATCGTCCCCGGCGCGCGGCAGCCCGACCTCGACTCGCTTTCTCGATTGGGCGCTCACCGATGGATGCCGCGCGCGAGCGCAGCGAGGAATGCCGGCTCGGCGGAATCGTATTTCGCGCACCGGCGGGCGGCGGCGCTCAGAGGCTGCTACCGCCATCGCTGGCCGCGGACCTCAACGCCGCTGCGCGCTGCGTTGGTGTGAATGCAACCTCGCTGTCGGGCTGGCGGTCGATGCGGCGCGCGCTGGTCGAGGCTCGCCGGGCTGGCGAACGCGCATCTCGCTCGCTCGATCCGCGAAGGTCTATGGAAGCGCCTGGTCAGCTCGCCCTGCACACGCGCCCCGAGTCCGATCGTGGCTCAGGCTGCACTCAGCCATCGCCGGCGAGGACGCTGGCCGGATCATCAGGCCGCCCAGGCATTGCTGCAGGACGAGCTCAATCCCGACCTGTGCGCCCTACGTGATAGCGGCCCACGCTGACCGGCTGCTGCTCGGTAAAGATGGAGAGGCGGCCTGCGCTTCACCAGGCGAATCGACGCAAACTCGGGGGCCGGGTCGGCCAACCTGGGACCCCGTCTTTCGCTTTCTCATCGGCCAGGCCGTCAGAGGCTGACGCATCTTGTCACATTCCTGGCCGCGATTAGGCAGTTGGTAGGACCTCACGTTTTAATAAGTGTATTGTTTCATCAATACTTTATTCACAAAGTGACGTCCTGTCAGCCTGGCACGACAGTTGCGTCGAGAGGATGCGGTCAGCCGTCATGACCGGACCTTATATCTAACAGGGAGCTTCAATGAAACGCATCCAGCAAGGCTTCACCCTGATCGAACTGATGATCGTCGTTGCGATCATCGGCATTCTGGCGGCCGTCGCGCTGCCGGCGTATCAGGACTACACGGTTCGCGCGAAGATGTCCGAAGTAATGCTTGCCGCGAGCTCCTGCCGCACGGGCATCACCGAGATCTTACCAGACGGGCGGCACGCCTCCGGGCGCCAGTGAGCTGGGGCTGCGAAGGCCAGACCTCGAAGTACGTTGGCAACGTGCATTACCGACGCCAACGGCGTCGTTACGCGTGGCCACGACTGGCGGCCTGCCCGCGGGCAACGTGACGCTGGTGCCGATGGCGGGCGCCGCTCCCGCCGTTGCCGCCAACCTGACCGCGCGGCCCGATCGCGATCAGCGCCTGGCGCTGCGGTCTGCCGGCCGACGGCACGAGCGTGTCGTCCAAGTACCTGCCCGGCTCCTGCCGCGGCGCGTAATCGCAGAGCATCGCGAGTGAGAAGGCGCCCTTCGGGGCGCCTTTCTTTTAGGGGTACGTTTCCGTGGTGCTCGCGGATCGCATCAAGTCTCCGGCCTGGCTGACCGCGTGCGTCGCTCGCCGCTGTCGGCTGCGATCGCCGCGGCGCTGTACCTGCCGTTCCTCGGCAATCCGCCGATTTTCGACGACAAGATTTTCTTTTCCGGCGCCCGCTTCTACGACTACGCGCGTTTTCCACTGGGTTTCGGAACCCGCTATCCGCCGTATTTCTCCCTCGCCTGGACGCACGTCATTTTCGGCAGTATTGGCGCGCATCGCCTGGTCAGCCTGGCTCCTGCACGTCGGCTGCGCATGGGCGCTGTTCGCGCTGCTGCGCTCTCTCGAGGTGCGCCGCCCCGCGGCCTTCGCCGGCGCGGCGCTGTTCGCCGTGCATCCGGTCGCGGTCTACGGCGCCGCCTATTTGACGCAGCGCTCGATCGTTGTTGCGACGCTGTTCGCGCTGCTGTCGTTACTCATGTTCCTGCGTGGCTGCGGAGCGGCAGTCTGAGCGATGCCCTCGTCGCGGCGCTGCTGTACTCGCTCTCGATTCTTTCCAAGGAGCACGCCATCCTTCTGCCCGCGGCGATGGCGGCGCTCGCGCCTCTCGCGAAGCGGTCAGGCTCTGGTTCGCTGTGCGCTATGTCGGCCTGTTCCTGATTGCCTGCGTTCCGGCGGCAGTCATGGTGGTGGCATTCGTGCGCGCGACCGGCGTGATCGGCGAAGTCTACGAGCCGCATTTTGCTTCGATCGCCTCGCAGGTCACGAGCGAGAGCGTGTCCTCGCCCTGGATGGCGAGTGCGCTCGTTCAGGTGGCGCTCTTCTTCAAGTACCTGTACCTCTGGCTTCTGCCGAGCACCGCCGACATGGCGCTCGATCTGAGGATCGATTTCGCGCAGTACTGGGCGCCGTCGGTCGCTCTGCCGGTGGTGCTCTGCTACGTTACCTCCGGAGCGCTGGCGATTTATCTCATCCTGCGACGCGGCCGGCTGGCGCTCCCGGCCTGGGGATTCCTCTATGTGTGGATCCTGTTCGCCGTCGAGTTCACGGCGGTGCGGTTCCAGGAGCCTTTCGTGCTCTATCGCAGCTATCTCTGGGCCCCCGGCATCGCGGTCGCGGTGGCGGCTGGCCGCCGACCGGCTGCCGCCGCGCTTGCTGCTGGCGCTGCTCGTGCCGGCGCTCGCGCTGCTGTCCATGGCAGGCGCACGACCGGCTGCGGACCTTCTCAGCGGCCTGGCGATCTGGGAGGATGCGGCGGCGAAGCTGCCGGCGGAGGCAGTGCCTGGAGGCTACCGGACGCTCTACGAGGTGGGACGCGAATACTTGTACGCCGGCCGTCCAGCGGATGCCGTCGATGCTGACGGAGCGCTGTATCCGGCTGTATCCGCGCTTTTCGACTGTGTTTCGCCCGCGCGGCGATCCAGATCGAGATGCAGCAATACGAAAAGGCCCTGCCGAGCATCATTTCCGCCATCGCCTTGCGACCCGGCGACGGGGCATCGCGCCACCACCTCGGTATGTCCTCGAAAACCTCGGCTGCCGAAAAGAGTCCCTGGCGCAATATCGCCTTGCGGTCAAGCTGGGCTTCCTGCCAGCGGAATCTCGCCTGCAACGCGCCGAAACGCCGGGCAAGGGACTGCTGGCGCCGATCGAGCTGCCACGGCAGGTGGACTGCAAGGATCTGCTGGCGAAGAACCCGGTGCCGAAGCCGGGCTGAGACTACTGGTTGACGGGCGAGGCGGGGTCGAGCAGGTACGCGACCAGGTCCTTGATCTGCTGCTCGGTGAGCGTGCCCGAAAAGCCCAGGCGCGGCATCTGCGAGCAGGCGTTGTAGGCCTTGGCGTTGTAGATCTTGCCGTAGACGTACTTCTGCATCTCGGCGCCGCTGCCGCGCGTCTTGCCGAAGCCCTGCAGGCTCGGGCCGAGCGTGCCGTAGGAGATTTCCTTGGCCGCCATCTGGTGGCAGTTGTAGCAGCTGCCGCCGTTCGGCGTGCCGGCGGCGTCGCTGAAGGTCATGCCGCGGCCGCTCTGCGCGATGTCCTCGCCGCGCTTCCAGTCGCCCATCAGGCTGCCGGCCGGGAAGGCGATGGTCTTCATCTGATCGGCCTCGAGCTGCTTGGCGATCTCCGCGGACGGCCGGTCGTTGGTCACGGTGCAGATGCGCTGCACCGCGTCCTGCGCCACGGCCTCCTTCTTCACGATGCCCTTGGCGTGGAAGTCGCGCAGGTGGATGTCCTGCACCTCGCGCGCCGTCGGCTCGGCGAGCGCCAGCGGCGCGGCGAGCGCGCCAGCGAGCAGCAGGCGAGCAGCCTTCATCGCTTGGTGCCCGGGCCGCGGTAGGGCGCGCCCTTGGCGGTGACGGCGAGGTAGTGCGTGAGCGCGATGGTCGCCTCGGAGGCGAACTCGGGCTCGGGGAAGCGCATCTGGCGGTAGCAGTCGTTGATGCGCCACTGCATGGTCTTCAGCTGGCTGTTGGAGACGCGGTACGCCGGCCAGGTGGTGTAGGCCTTCTGCGCGCCGGCGGGCTCCGACAGCACCGGCAGGTCCTGCATGCGGATGCGCTTGTCCGGCCTCGCCGTGGCAGGAGGCGCAGGAGAAGTCCCAGTTGCCGGCGCGGTAGAAGAACACCTTCTTGCCGAGCTCGTAGGAGGCGCGCTCCTTCGGGTGGCTCACCGGGGCGGCCATCTTGTGGCCGCGCGACTGGCCGACGACGTAGGCGACGAGGTACTCCATCTCCGAGGGCCGGTCGGCGTTGCCGAACAGGCGCGCCGTGGCGTCCTTCAGGCTGCGGCCCTGCAGCGTCGGTCATGCAGGTGAGCAGGCGCGACTCGAGGTCCTGCACCTGGTCGGTGTCCTTGAAGTAGCGCGGCAGGCGCGCGTAGGCGCCCGCCACCTTGCCGCGGCCCAGGCCGAGGTCGCATTTCTCGAGCGAGACGTTGCTTCGGGCCCTGCGGCTTCTTCCACAGCGCTTCGCCCTCGAGCTCCCAGAGCTCGGCCGGGCTGCCTTCGCCCAGCATCTGCTGGTACTTCTCGATTTCCTTCTTGGCGTCCTGGGCCGCCGCGCAGAAGGGCACGGCCAGCAGGAAGGAAAACCAGACGCCTCACGCCACCGCCGCCTCGATCGAGCTGGTCTCGCCCTTGTTGTCGAGCCAGCTCACCTCGATCTTGTCGCCCTTGGCGCCGCCCTTGATGCGGAAGGTGAACACCGGGTTGCGCGACATCGCCTGGCTGATCTGCGCCTCGACCACCGTCTTGCCGTTCTGCTTGACGGTGATGTTCTGGATGAAGTGCAGCGGCTGGTTGCTCTGCGCCGTGGTCATCGGATGGGTCATCAGCACGCGCACGTCGGTGTAGCCGCGAGCCGAGCGTCGCGCGCATTTTCATCGGTCCCGCCATGTCAGCCTCCGCACCCGCCGATGGTCACCTTGATCTCCTTGGTCGCGGTGTAGCTGCCGGCCGCCGGCGATCGCCACCGCGCGCACATCGGAGGTTTCGTTCATCTTCACGTTCAGCTTCACGTAGGGCAGGGCGCCGTTCTCGAAATCGAACTGCGCCGCGAGCGGGAACGGGTTCTTCTCGATGATCACCGCGATCGCGGTCGTGCCGGCGATCGCGCTCGAGATCTCGATCGGCACCACCGCGCCGTTCTCGGCGATCTGCGGCGCCTCGATCACCAGGTCCTTGCTCGGCGCGGCGTCGGCGGCGCCGATGCCCTTGAGCGCGTCCTGCGGCGTCTTGGCGCCGAACGCGTCCTTGTTCCAGGCGGCGGCGAGCGCGGCGAAGAGCTTGAGCAGCAGGATCGCCGCCACGCCGATCAGCGTTCTTCGAAGATTGTTCATGGCCGTATTCTAGCGGCGAAAGGTGCCTGATTTCCCGCCGCGTTTCTCCTCGAGCCGCAGGTCGGTGAGGGTCATGCCGCGGTCGACGGCCTTCACCATGTCGTACACCGTGAGCAGGCCGACCGCGGCGGCGGTCAGCGCTTCCATCTCCACGCCGGTCTGGCCGCGGCATTCGACGCGAGCGGTCAGCACGATGGTGGACTTTCTTTTCGAGCAGCTGGAAGGAGATCGCGACGCGCGTGAGGGCGATCGGATGCGCGAGCGGAATCAGCTCGGGCGTGCGCTTTGCCGCCTGAATCGCGGCGACGCGGGCGATGCCGAGCACGTCGCCCTTCTTGGCGCGCCCGGCGGCGACCAGGCGGAAGGTGGCCGGGCGCATGCGTGATCCTGCCCGAGGCGATGGCGACGCGCAGGGTGGCCGGCTTCGCGCCGACGTCCACCATGTGCGCCGAACCTCGCGCATCAAAGTGGGTCAAACGGGTGCGCCCTCTGGCATGCCATGTCGGGCGCTATCATAAACACATGCGCATCCCCTCGCGCCTCGCCTGCCTGATGGCGGCTGCCCTCGCGGCGTCCGCGCCGCGCGGCTTCGGCCAGGCGCTGCCCGACCTCGGCAGCGCGGGCGACGCCGACGCTTTCGCCGCAGATGGAGCGCCGGCTCGGCGAAGCGCGTCATGCGCGACATCCGCTTCCGCGAGCCGTCCTACGTCGACGACGCCGGAGATCAGCGAATACCTGGCGACGCTCGGCAACCGCCTGACCCAGGTCGCGGTGGCGCGCGCCAGGATTTCGAGTTCTTCGCCATCCGCGACCCTTCGATCAACGCCTTCGCGATGCCCGGCGGCTTCGTCGGCGTGCACACCGGCCTGATCAGCGCCTCCGAGACCGAGTCCGAGCTCGCCTCGGTGCTGGCGCACGAGGTCGCGCACGTCACGCAGCGGCACATCGCACGCATGATCGGCCAGCAGCAGCAGATGCAGATGCCGATGCTGGTCGCGCTCGCCGCCGCCATCCTGCTCGGCCGCTCGCGTCCCGACCTCGCTGCCGGCGCGGCGGTGGCTGCGCAGGCGGGCGCGGTGCAGTCGCAGCTCGCCTACTCGCGCGACTTCGAGCGCGAGGCGGACCGGCTCGGCCTGCGCGCGCTCGAGAGCCGCCGGCTTCGACCCGCACGCGATGGCGTCGTTCTTCGAGAAGATGCAGCGCGCCAGCCGCGATCGCCGACGACGGCACCATGCCCGGCTACCTCAGCACGCACCCGGTGACCTTCGAGCGCATCGCCGACGCGCAGAACCGCGCGGCGTCGCTTCCCTACCAGCAGCATCCCGACAGCGCCGAGTTCCAGCTGGTGCGCGCCAAGCTGCGCGCCGAACAGGGCGACGCGCGCGATGCGGTCAGCTATTTCGACGCGGCGGTGCGCGAGGGCCGCTACGCGAGCGAGGCGGCGGCGCGCTACGGCCTTGCCAACGCGCTGCTGCGAGCGCGTCGCGCGACGCGACGCCGACGCGGAGGTCGCGCCGGCTGCGCAAGACCGGCGCCGAGGGCCGATGATCGAGACGCTGGCGGCGCGCGTGAAGCAGGCGCTGGGCGAGCAGGAGCGCGCCGCGGCGCTGCTCGGCGACGCGCGCAAGCGCTATCCGCACTCGCGCGCGCTGCTCTACGCGCACGTCGCGCGCGCTGCACGACGGCGGCCGCGACAAGGACGCGCTCGACCGCGCTGACCGAGCCGATGCGCCTCTATCCCAAGGATGCCGCCCTGTACCAGTTGCAGGCGAAGTGCTACGCGACGCTCGGCAAGCGGCTGCTGCAGCACCAGGCGCAGGCCGAGGTCTACGTGCTGCAGGGCAGCCTGCCCGCGGCGATCGAGCAGCTGCAGCTCGCGCGCAGCGCGGGCGACGGCGATTTCTACCAGCTCTCGGTGGTCGACGCGCGGCTGAAGGAGCTGCGCTCGCAGCACGCCGCCGAGGTGCGCGACGCGCAAGCGCTGATCAGCGCTTCGCCGGCTCGAAGTAGGCGTCGTAGAGAAGATCGAAGGTCTTTTCCGCCTCGGCCAGCAGCTCCGCCTCCTGCGGCGAGCGGCGCAGCGCGCCCTGCAGCAGCGTCTGCACGCCGGCGGCCTCCGGCACCGGGTGTGCCGCCGCACCTCGAGGAAGTGGACGATGCTGCCGATCTTGGCGAGCGCCGGGATTCTTCGCCAGGTCGAGCCGGGCGAGCATCTCCTCGTAGGTGACGCGCGTCTCGCTGTTGGCGAAATGCGCGCCGTCGAAGGCGAAGCCGAGCGCGTTGGCGGGCGGCGGCTTCGGCCTTGTCCAGCCACGCCATGGTGGCCTCGGGGTCGACGAAGCGGCGGATCAGCCAGGCGCAGGCGAGGCGGTCGGCCCACAAGCGGCTTGCGCGTCGCCCAGGTGCGGCGCAGCAGCGTTTCGCCCGGCCCGAGCGGCGCCTGCGGCTGCGTCGGGAAGAGCAGCTTCTTCACCTCGCGCCTCGCATCTCGGCGAGCGCCTTCTGGCGCGCGCTCGCGCGCCTCGGTCGGGAAGAAGTCGAGCGCCGAGATGCTCTCCAGCTCGCGCCGCTGCTTGTGCAGCACGCGCGAGATCGCGCTCGGGTCGGCTCTGGCCGAAGCCGACGCGCAGGCTCTCCACGGTCTTGATCAGGTCCTCGTAGCGCGCCGAGCGGTCGAACAGCCGCCGGAAAGCCTCGCTCTGCGCGCGCGGAGGTCGCCGCGACGTGCAGGATATGAACCGCGCCGCCGCTCTTGATCGCGTATTCGGCGAGCGCGTCGAGCGCGCGGCGGTTGTCCGCGCTGTCGGGCAGCAGATAGGCGCCTTCGCGCATCACCGCCGCGCCCAGCGACTCCAGCGTGCGCAGCACCGCGCATGCGCGACGCCGGGTCCTCGGCCGGAAGCTGGGCGATCGTCACCAGCCAGCGCTGCCCGCCCTCGGGAACGGCATTGTCCATGCGGCATAATACTTTATGAACTTCGACAAGGAACTCGACGCGCGCGGGCTGAACTGCCCGCTGCCGATCCTGCGCACCAAGAAGGCGCTGACCGACATGCAGTCGGGGCAGGTGCTGAAGGTGCTCGCCACCGATCCCGGGCGCGGTGAAGGACTTCCAGGCGTTCTCGCGGCAGACCGGCCACGAGCTGGTGTCGCACGCCGAAGCCGGCAAGGAATTCACCTTCTTCATGAAGAAGAAGTGAGGGACGCTGTCTCGTCCTCGCGCTGTGCTGGGCGTGCCTTCGCGCGCGCGGAGGGCGACGTTCTCGGTCAAGGTCCTGACGCCGGAAACCGCGCTCAAGGCGGCGCAGGCGGCGCTCGCGAAATGCCGCGCCAGCGGCTACCAGGCGACGGTCGCGGTCGTCGACCGCATGGGCGTGGTGCAGGTGCTGCTGCGCGACCGCTTCGCCGGGCCGCACACGCCCGACATGGCGATCGCCAAGGCCTATACCGCGGCGAGCTTCCGCACCAACACCACCGAGCTCGCCGACGCCACGCAGCCCGGGCGCCCGCAGAGCGGCATCCGCAACCGGCCCGGGCGTCGCCGCGGTCGGCGGCGGGCTGAAGATCGAGGCCGGCGGCTCGCTGCTCGGCGCGATCGGCGTTTCCGGCGCGCCCGGCGGCCGCGAGGACGACGCCTGCGCGGAGGCGGGCATCGCCGCGATCCGCGAGGACATCGAGTTCTAGAAGCTACTTCACCCGGTCAAGCGCCGCCTCGAGCGCGTCGCAGACCGTCTTCAGCACCTTGAGGCGCGCGTAGTACTTGTTGTTCGCCTCGACCAGCGTCCAGGGCGCGACCGAGGTCGAGGTGCGGTCGACCATGTCGCAGACCGCTTCCTCGTAGGCGTCCCACTTCTTGCGGTTGCGCCAGTCGTCGGCGGTGATCTTGAAGCGCTTGAAGGCGATCTTCTCGCGCGCGCTTGAAGCGCCGGTACTGCTCGTCCTTGCTGATCGCCAGCCAGAACTTGACCACCACCATGCTCGTGGCGCGCCAGCGAGCGCTCGAACTCGTTGATCTCGCCGTAGGCGCGCAGCCAGTCGGCTTCGGCGGCGAAGCGCTCGACGCGCTCGACCAGCACGCGGCCGTACCAGGAGCGGTCGAAGAACATGAAGCGGCCGCGCGCGCGGCAGGTGCCGCCAGAAGCGCCACAGATAGGGCTGGGCGCGCTCTTCCTCGGTCGGCGCGGCGACCGGAACGGTGCGGTAGTAGCGCGCATCGAGCGCGCTGGTGACGCGGCGGATCGCGCCGCCCTTGCCGGCGGCGTCATTGCCTTCGAACACCAGCGACCGCGGAGAGCGCTTGAAGCGCTTGTCGCGCGACAGCGTGCCCAGGCGCGCCTGCAGCTTCTTGAACTCCTTGCGGTACGCGGTCTTGTCGAGCGGCTGGTCGAGCTCGAGCGCGCGGATGATGTTCAGGTTGTCGGCCGGACGCGCCAGCGGCGGCTGGCGGTCGGGCAGGCGCGCTGACCGGCTTCTCGTCGAGCCGCTCGCGCATCGCGGCGAGCAGGTGCCGGCCGAAGGTGAGCGCGCGGTAGCGGTCGTCGGCGCCCGGGACGATGATCCACGGCGCCTCGCGCGGTCGAGGTGCGGCGCACGAAGTTCTCGCATCACCTTGAGGAACTTGCTTGTACGGGATAGTGCGTAGTCCTCGCCCGCGGCCTTGAGGCGCTTCTTCTGCTGCCTTGCGCGAGACGTGGAACCAGTACTTGAGAAGCAGCACGCCCTCGTCGCACAGCATCTTCTCCAGGCGCACGATCTCGTCGATCTTCTCGCCGAATTCGCGCGGCGTCGATCTTGCCGTACACGCGCTGCACGATCGGATCGGTGTGCCAGGCGCCGAAGAACACGCCGACCTTGCCCTTCGGCGGCAGCGCCTTCCAGAAGCGCCACAGGTGCGGCCGCTCGCTGCTCCTCGTCGGACGGCTCGGCGAAGCCGTGCGTCAGCACGTGGCGCGGGTCCATCCACTCGTTGAGCAGGTTGACCGTCTCGCCCTTGCCGGCGCCTTCGACGCCGGCGATCAGGATCAGCACCGGGAAGCTGCCGTTCTCCTTCAGGTCGTACTGCGCGTCGAGCAGCCGCTGGCGCAGCTTCGGCTCCTCGCGGCGATAGAGCGCCTTCGAGACCTCGTGGTCCAGCTCGGCCGACTCGAACATGTGCTGATTATGGAATAATCGTCGGCATGAAGGCACGCTGGATTCGGCTCGGCGCGCTCGCGCAGCGGCAGTTCGACGCGGCCTGCGATGCGATCGCCTTGGCGCAGCCGGCATCCGCGCCGCCGATCCTGCTCTGGTCCGAGGAAGCCGCCCGCTATCCCTTCGCGCTGATCGCGCCGCCGCAAGCACGCGCCGGGACGCGAGAAGCGCTGGCTGTCGTGGGGCCTCGCCTCGGCGGTCGCCACCTATCGCCAGTTCGGCGTCCCGGCCTACCTCGACGGCGAGCTGCGCTCTGCACGGCCGCGAGATCGCGCAGACCCGCGCTGCGGCCGCGCGGCGAATGCGCCGTGGTCGCCTCGAGCTTCCTCATGCGCTTCCCGGAATCCTGCGTGCCGACGCCGTCGCGCGAGCTGGAAGAGGCATTCCGCCTGCGCCTCGAGGCGCAGCACGGCTGGCAGTTCGATCATTCCTGGCCGGGCGCGCACGAGCGCCTGGAATACGCCATCGCCTGATGCCGACGCGCCGCGACTGGCTCAAGGGCGCGGCCGGCCTGCTTGTCTTCGGCGATGCGCTCGCGCAAGGACGGCTCGAGCAGGGCATCCGCGACCGCAGCGGCGACGTGCGCGTCAGCGGCGACCGCATCCAGACCGGCGCCGACGGCCGCCTGATCATCGTCGTCGGCCGCGACGCGATGATCGTGCGCCGCAATTCCTCGCTCAACGTGCTGGCCAACGGCTTTCGCCCGTGACCGGCGCGGTGCTCACGGTTTTTCTCGCCGGCCGCAGCCGGCAGCCTCACCACGCCGACCGCGACCATCGGTATCCGCGGCACGGCGGTGTACCTCGAGGCCGAGCGCGGCCGCACCTACGCCTGTACCTGCTACGGCGACGCCGAGCTCGGTTCGGCTTTCGATCCGTCGGCGCGCGAGACGGTGCGCACCAAGCGCCACGAGCAGCCGCGTTACTCTGATGGCGAAGAGCTCGCCGCAGATGCTGATGCAGGCGCCGGTGCAGAACCACACCGACGAAGAGCTGCGCCTGCTCGAGGGACTGCTAGGCCGCTAGCTTCTGCAGCTGTTCCTTCAGCTTCGAGAGTGAAGCCTCGAAGCCGGCCAGCCGCTCGCGCTCCTGCTCCACGACCTTGGCCGGCGCGCGCTCGACGAAGGAAGCATTGCCGAGCTTGGCTTTTGCCTTGCCGACTTCGAGATTCCAACCGAGTCACTTCTTTCGCGAGTCGCGTGCGCTCAGCCGCCGGGTCGACGGTCTTGAGAAGCATCATCCGCGCATTCCCGATGACCGCAACCGACGCATTGAATCCGGCAGTGGATCGCGCTCTCGAACGCGCTCAGGCGCGCGCGAGTGGCCGTGATCGCGGCCACAGCTCGCTGGCCCGGGCATTGCGGTGCTGTAGAGCGGCACGCGCTCGCCCGGCGGGATCTTCGCCTCGCTGCGCAGGTTCCGCGCTGTCGACGGTCCACTGCTTCAACGCTTCCATTTCGCGTTCCGCAGCGGCGTCGATCTTCTCCGGCTGCGACTTGGGATAGGGCTGCAGCATGATCGTCTCGCCCTTCTTGCCGGCGAGCGGCGCGACCTTCTGCCACAGCTCCTCGGTGATGAACGGGATGATCGGATGCGCGAGGCGCAGCGCGTCTCCAGCACGCGCACCAGCGTGCGGCGCGTGCCGCGCTGCACCGCCTCGTCGGGCGTCTGGCAGCTGCAGCTTGGCGAGCTCGACGTACCAGTCGCAGTACTCGTCCCAGACGAAGCGGTAGATCGCGCCGGCGGCGTTGTCGAAGCGGTACTCGGCGAAGCCCTGCGCGACCTCCGCCTCGGTGCGCTGCAGCTGGCTGACGATCCAGCGGTCGCATGACGGAGAGCGTCGACCGGCGTCCTTCTCGTCCTGCCCGCAGTCCTTGCCCTCGGTGTTCATCAGCACGAAGCGCGTCGCGTTCCACAGCTTGTTGCAGAAGTTGCGGTAGCCCTCGCAGCGGCCGAGGTCGAAGTTGAGGGTGATGCGAGAAGCTCGCGAGCGAGGCGAAGGTGAAGCGCACCGCGTCGGCGCCGAAGGCCGGGATGCCGTTCGGGTAGTGGCTCTTGACGTACTTCTCGATGCGCTCCTGGTGCTCGCCCTTCAGCAGCCCCTGCGTGGATTTCTTCAGCAGCGCGTCGAGGGTGATGCCGTCGATCAGGTCGAGCGGATCGAGGGTGTTGCCCTTCGACTTCGACATCTTCTCGCCCTCGGCGTCGCGCACGATGGCGTTGATGTAGACGTGGCGGAACGGCACCTTGCCGGTGAAGTGGCGCGTCGCCATGATCATGCGCGCCACCCAGAAGAAGATGATGTCGTTGCCGGTGACCAGCACGTCGGAGGGCAGGAAGGTGTCGAGGTCCTTGCGTCTTGTCCGGCCAGCCGAGCGAGCGAGAAGGGCACGAGCTGCGACGAGAACCAGGTGTCGAGGACGTCCGGATCTCGCCTCAGTTTCTTGCCTTGCGCTTTCTCGGCGGCTTCTTCTTCGGTGCGTGCGACGTAGATATTTCCTTCGTCGTCGTACCACGCCGGGATCTGGTGGCCCCACCAGAGCTGGCGCGAGATGCACCAGTCCTGGATGTTCTGCAGCCAGTGGTTGTAGGTGGCGGTCCAGTGCTCGGGAACGAACTTCACCTCGCCGCGCTGCGACCACCTCGAGGCCGTCCTTCGCCATGCCGTCCATCTTCACGAACCACTGGTCGGTGAGCATCGGCTCGACCACCACGCCGGTGCGGCCGGACTTCGGCACCATCATCTTGTGCGGGTCGGCGCCGGCGAGGAAGTTCTCGCGCTCGAGCTGCGCCACGACCGCCTTGCGCGCCACGTAGCGGTCCATGCCCTGGAACTGCTTCGGCCCGTTCTCGTTGATCTTCGCGTCGAGGGTGAAGATGACGATCATCGGCAGCTTGTGCCGCACCGCCGCGCCGTAGTCGTTGAAGTCGTGCGCGCCGGTGATCTTCACGCGAGCCGGTGCCGAACTCGCGGCTCGACCATCGTGTCGGCGACGACCGGGATGGTGCGGTCGCAGAGCGGCAGGATCGACGCGCTTGCCGATGAGGTGCCGGTAGCGCGGGTCGTCCGGGTGCACGGCGACCGCGCCGTCGGCGAGCATCGTCTCCGGGCGCGTGGTGGCGATCGTCATGCCGCGCAGCTTGACCGGCCGTGCCCTCCTTGTCGGTGGACGGCTGCGGGCCGTCGACGAACGGGTAGACGATGCTGCCACATCGTGCCGTCGGTTTCCTCGCTGTCGACCTCGAGGTCGGAGACCGCGGTGCCGAGGACCGGGTCCCAGTTGACCAGCCGTTTTCCGCGGTAGATCAGCTTCTCTTCATAGAGGCGAACGAAAACCTCGACGACGGCGCGCGACATCTTCGCGTCCATCGTGAAGTAGCCGCCTTTCTGGCCCTCGGTATCGGCGTACTCCCAGTTGGCCGAGGCGCCGAGGCGGCGCATCTGGCGCGTGATGGTCGAGCCCGATTGCTGCTTCCACTGCCAGACGCGCTCGATGAATGTCTCGCGGCCGAGGTCGTGGCGCGTCTTGCCCTCGCTCTCGAGCTGGCGCTCGACCACGATCTGCGTGGCGATGCCGGCGTGGTCGGTGCCGACCACCCAGTTGGTGTTGAAGCCGCGCATGCGGTGGTAGCGGATCGAGCGCGTCCATCAGCGTCTGCTGGAACGCGTGGCCCATGTGCAGCGTGCCGGTGACGTTCGGCGGCGGCAGCTGGATGCAGTAGGCGGGGTCTTGCCGTGATCCTGATGCCGGAAGTAGCCGGCCGACTCCCAGCGCTGGTACCAGCGCTGCTCGATCGCCGCGGGTTCGAAGCTCTTGTCCGAGCACTTCAGTCGCTGCTTCGGGCGGGGCGAGCGCGTGCGCGACCGACGCGGCGACGGCCTCGCGCACCATCTGCGTCACGCTGCACGGTCAGCTCGGCGCGCACGCCGTCGAGCGCCTGGCCGAGCACGTGGTTCAGCGTGCGCGCCGAGCTTCTCCTCGATGACGCGCTCGATCTCGGGGCCGAGCCGCGCGAGCACCGCGCCGCTCGAGCGCGCGCGCGAGCGCCTCGAGCGCGGCGCGCGTCGACCGCGCGCGCGCGGCGCGCGCTGCATCGTCGACGATCTCGGTGAGGACCGGCGGGTTCTCTTCGTCACTCATGGGCGAGGTCGTGGTCGGTGATCGTGTAGCCGCGCTCGCGGTAGTAGCGGTAGCGCCCGCGGCCGCGGCCTTGCTGCTCGTCGTCGCGCGGCCGACCAGCTCGCAGCAGGCGCTCGAAGCGCTCGAAATGCGGCGGGCACTCCGGCGGAAAGGTTGAGCAGCACGTCGCAACCCGCGGGCGTCTCTTCGCCGGCGGCGATCAGCACCGGCGTCTCGGCGGCGAGCGCGTCGTGCGGCGCGCAGTGCGGCAGGAAGCCGGTCGCCTGCCAGGTCCAGAGCAGCTTGTCGATGCGGCTCGCGGTGTCGGCCTCCGGGCGCGTAGATCACCATGCGCTTATTCTGCGCTCACCGCCTTGCCGGCGAGGCGGCAGGCGACCTGCAGGCGATCCTCTGCGTTGAAGTAGAAATCGATGCTGGTCATTTCCTGCCGGCGTGGCGCAGCGCGAAGCGCACCAGCAGCGGCACCGGCCGGCCGGTCGAGCCCTTCTCGCGGCCGCTCTTCCAGGCGGTGCCGGCGATGTCGAGGTGCGCCCAGCGCAGCTTGCGCGTGAAGCGGGCGAGGAACGACGCGGCGGTGATCGCTGCCGCCGGGCCGGCCGCCGATGTTGGCGAAGTCGGCGAAGTTCGAGCGCAGCTGCTCCTGGTAGTCCTCCCACAGCGGCATCTGCCAGACGCGGTCGCAGGCGTCGTCGCCGGCGGCGCGGATCTCGTCGGCGAGCTTCTGGTCGTTGGCGAACAGGCCCGGTGGCGACGTGCCCGAGCGCGATGACGCAGGCGCCGGTGAGCGTGGCGATGTCGACCACCACGTCGGGCTCGAAGCGCGTCGGCGTAGGTCGAGCGCGTCGCAGAGGATCAGCCGGCCCTCGGCGTCGGTGTTGAGGATCTCGACCGTCTGGCCGGACAGCGTGGTGACGATGTCGCCCGGGCGCGTCGCCTGGCCGCCGGGCATGTTCTCGCAGGTCGGGATGACGCCGACCACGTTGACCGGCGCCTTCATGCCGGCCAGCGCGCGGATCGCGCCGAGCACGCTGCCGGCGCCCGACATGTCGAACTTCATCTCGTCCATCTCGCCCGCCGGCTTGAGCGAGATGCCGCCGGTGTCGAAGGTGATGCCCTTGCCGACCAGCACCAGCGGCTTCACCGCCTTCGCCGCGCCCGTTGTAGCGCAGCACGATCAGCTTCGGCGGCTGGTGCGAGCCGCTGCGTCACCGCGAGCAGGGCGCCCATGCCGAGCTTCTGCATGTCGCCGCGCTCCAGCACCTCGATGCCGAGCTTGAACTGGCGCGCGAGCTTCTTCGCCTCGTCGGCGAGGTAGGTCGGGGTGCAGATGTTGGGCGGCAGGTTGCCGAGCGTCTTGGCGAGGTCGGTGCCGTCGGCGGTCGCACGCGCCTCGCGCGAGCGCCTGCTGCAGCGGCGGCTTGGCGCCGAGCGGCAGCACCACGCGCTCGAGCGCGGCGGCGGCGCGGCGCCTTCTTCTGCGTCTTCAGCTGGTCGAAGCGGTAGAACGCGTCGCGCAGGCCGAGCACCGCGTGGCGCACGTTCCAGGCGAGCGGCTGCGACGCGACCTTCGCGTCGACGAGGAACAGCGCCGCGTCCTTCGCGCCGAGCTCCTGCAGCGCGCTCGGCGGCGCCGCGCACCGCGTCGCGGAACGCGCCTCGGCCGAACTCCTGCGCTCGCCGAGGCCGACGAGCAGCACGCGCTCGGCGGCGACGCCGGGCAGGTCGCGCAGCAGCAGCGTCGAGCCGGCCTTGCCGGACAGGTCGCCGAGCGCCTTGCGCAGCGCGCCGCGCGCTGCCTGATCGATGCGCCGCGCGCGGCGGCGTCAGCTCCTTGGTCCGCGAGTGCACGCCGACCACGACGCAGCCCGCCTTTGCGCGCCTCGGGCGAGAGCGCCTTTATGCTAAATTCCATCGGCGAAAGTATCGCATGATCTTCCAACGCGCGCTGCTCAGGGAATTCGCCAGCCTCGCCGGCGCGGTGTTCATGACGCTGTTCGCGATCGCGCTCACCACGCGGCTGATGCGCCTGCTCGGCCAGCGCCGCGGGCGGGCAGGTTCCCTCCGACGCGGTGATCGCGTTCCTCGGCTTCTTCGCGCTCGGCGCGCTGCCGGTGCTGCTGTCGCTCACCATGTTCATCTCGGTGCTGCTCACGCTGACGCGCGGCTGGCGCGATTCCGAGATGGTGATCTGGTTCAGCGCCGGGCCTGTCGCTCACCGCGTGGCTGCAAGCCGGTGATGCTGTTCGCGCTGCCGCAGGTCGCGGTGATCGCGGCGCTGTCGCTGATCATCTCGCCGTGGGCGGCGCAGATGGGCGGCGCAGTACGCGACGCGGCTCGAGTCGCGCGACGACGTCTCGCGCGTCAGCCCGGGCGTGTTCGGCGAGACCGCCAACAAGGAGCGCGTGTTCTTCGTCGAGTCGGTGTCGGGCGACGCGAGCACGGTGCAGAACGTGTTCGTCAGCTCGGCGCAGCAGACAAGCAGCAGCGTCAGCATGAGCCGCAGCGGGCACACCGAGACCGCGCCGAACGGCGACCGCTTCATCGTGCTCGAGAACGGCCGGCGCTACGAGGGCGCTCCCGGCGACGAGCGAGTACCGCGTCACCGAGTTCGACCGCTACGCCGCGCGCATCGAGACCGCGGAAAGCAGCCGAGCCGTCGACTTCGCACGAAGAACCTGCTCGACCCTGGCGCTGATCTGCCAACCCGACCAACGCCAACCTCGGCGAGCTGGTGTGGCGCATCGGCATCCCGGTCTCGTCGCTGGTGCTGGTGTTGCTCGCCATCCCGATGAGCTTCGTCAACCCGCGCGCCGGCCGCTCGGCCAACCTGCTGTTCGCCGCTGCTTCACCTACATCGTCTACTCCAACCTGCTGTCGGTCAGCCAGGCGCGTGTCGCGCAGGGCAGGCTCGACTTCGCCGTCGGCTGCATGGCTGGTGCACGCCGGCATGGTCGCTGCTGCTGGTGTTCATGTTCGCGCAGCGCATGCAGCTCATCCGCCTGAGGTTCGGCGAGTGAGCGGCGCATGAGCCGGGCATGCGCACCCTCGAGCGCTACCTCGCGCGGCAGATCTACGCCGCGGTCGGCTTCGTGCTGCTTCGGCTTCCTCGCGCTGTTCGCGTTCTTCGACCTGATCAAGCGAGCTGACCGACCTCGACAAGGGCGAATACCAGCTGCGGCAGGTGTTCACCTTCGTCATGCTGTCGATCCCGGCGCACGCCTACGAGCTGTTCCCGGTCGCGGTGCTGATCGGCACGCTCTACGTCCTCGTCGCACCTCGCCAGCAACTCGGAGTACACCGTGATGCGCGGCTCCGGGCTGTCGCCGGCGCGCGCGGCCTTGGCGCTGGTCAAGATCGGCCTCGGCCTTCGTCGTCGCTCACCTTCGTGCATCGGCGAGTGGGTGGCGCCGTGCGCGGAGGAGACGGCGCAGAAGGTCAAGCTGCGCGCCATGAGCTCGATGATCGGCCAGGACCTGCAGTCCGGGCCTGTGGTTCAAGGACGAAGGCGTCGTTCATCAACGTGCGCGAGGCGCGCCAGGCGAACCAGCTCGTCCGGCGTGCGCATCTTCGAGTTCGACGCCGAGCTACCGCCTGCGCCGCGATCACCTCGGCGCAGCGCGCCGAGTACCGCGGCAGCGGCGTCTGGATGCTGACCGGCGTCGGTCAGCACGCAGCTTCACCGCCGAGGGGCCGCGCACCGCGCGCCGAGCGAGCTCGAATGGCGCTCGGCGGTCAGCCCCGACATGCTCGACGCGCTGATCGTGCAGCCCGAGCCGCATGTCGGCCTGGGCGCTGCACAAGTACATCCAGCACCTCGCCGGCAACAAGCAGAAGACCGAGCAGCTACGAGATCGCGCTGTGGAAGAAGCTGTTCTATCCCGTTCGCCGCGCTGGTGATGATGGCGCTCGCGCTGCCGTTCGCGCTACATGCAGGCGCGCGCCGGCATGGTCGGCGTCAAGGTGTTCCTCGGCATCATGCTCGGCATCTTCTTCCACATGCTGAACAGCCTGTTCTCGCACATCGGCCTGCTGCAGAACTGGCCGCCGTTCGCCGCCGCGGTGGTGCCGAGCGCGCGCCTTCCTCATGCGCGGCGATGCTGATGATGTGGTGGGTGGAGCGGCGCTGACGCAGGCGAGGACCAGGCGCGTGCCGCGCGAGGCGGTCGTGCAGGAACTGCCGGTCGCGGTCGAAGAGCGCCCAGAGAATCGAGATCCCGGTCGGCACCAGCGGCACGGCGAGCGCGAAGCGCAGCAGCGCCTTGCGCGGCGTGACGTCCACCAGCGCGGATGCGCCAGGCCTTCATCGCGAGCGTCTGCCCGCCGCGCAGCCAGCACCAGAGGAAGTAGGCGGCGAACACCACCAGGATGAAGAGCTGCAGCGCGTGGCGCAGCCAGCCGTGCGTGGCGTCGCGCCCGCCGCTGGCGAAGAAGAACAGCCAGCCGGCGAAGAAGGCGACGGCGAACAGCAGCAGCGCCTCGTAGACCATCGCGCGCGAGCCGCCGCGCGCAGCCCGGCGGTCGGCACCGCGTCAGTGCCGGTGCTTGTCGGCGTCGACGGCGGGCGCGCACCAGCCCTCGCGCTCCTGCGGCGGCAGCGCCTGGTACTCGGCCCACTGCTGGCGCAGGTCGCCGCGCCGCTCGGCGGTACCTTGGCGATGCGTCTGTAGTTCTCGCGCGCCTGGCGGCGCTGCTCGGAGGTGAGCTTGGCCCAGGCTTCCATGCGCCGCTGCACGCGCGCCTGCTGCTCCGGGCTTCATCGTCGGATAGCGCTTGGCGATGCCGATCCACTTCGCGCCGGCGGTCGCGGCTCGAGCTTGTCCCAGTCGGGCTTGAGCGGGCGCGAGGCACTTCCTGCTGCTCGGCGCGTGAGCTCGGCCCAGGCTGGGCGCGGACTTTCTTGGCGCGCCTGCGCGGCCTTGGCGGCCGGCTTGGCTGCGGCGGCTTGGCCGCGGCCTGCTGGGGTGCGGCCTGCGGGACGGCGCCGGCTGGTCGTCCGCGGCAGCCGCGGCTGCGAAGCACAGCGCGAGCAGCGGCGAGCAGGGAGGCGGATCATCACTGCTCCGCGAGCGCGCTTCTTCAGCCAGTTCTGGAAGCCGCGATCGAGGTAGGCGTCGATCGGCAGGTCGTCGGCGAGCAGCAGCGCGTCGATCTCCTCGACCTCCGGCGATCACGCTGGTTCTGCTGCCAGGTGTAGATCGCGGCGACCGAGATCACCAGCAGCGCGACCGGCGGCCGACCAGCGCAGCGACAGCGCCGGCCCAGCCGCCGAAGGCGCCGAGCACGTTGTCGGCCCAGGCGAGCGCGCGGCGCCGGCTCGGGGCGCTGGCGCGCGAGCGCGCGCGCGCGCGCTGCGCGCAGCGCGCGTCCGCCTGCTCTGCGTCGAGGCGCAGCCCCTGGTTGAGGAGCTGCCGGATCTGGTTGCCGAATTGCATTTCGTTCATGGCTTCATGAGTCGTCGTCAGAGCGTGATGCCGCGCGCCTTGAGCGCAGCAGCCAAAGCATGCGCCGCCCGGGAGCAGTGCGTCTTCACGCTGCCCTCCGAGCAGCCCATGACGCTTGCGCGGTCTCGGCGACGTCCAGTTCCTCCCAGTAACGCATGATGAAAGCCTCGCCGTTGACGCGCCGGCAGGCGCTTGAGCTCTTGCTCAATGATTTCAAGAACTTGAGCCTGCTCGAGCTGCGCCGCACGGCGACTCCGACAGTGGTTCGACCCGTCGGCCGCCTCGAGGGTTTCCAGCGGATCGCGGTCATCGTCCTCGCCGCGCCCCGGCGAGAGCGAGGAGAGCAGCGTGGTCCAGAGCGAGCGCACCTTCTGCCGGCGGAACCAGTCGCGGATCGCGTTCTGCACGATGCGGTGGAACAGCAGCGGCAGCTCGGCCGCCGGGCGGTGGCCGTACTTCTCGGCGAGCCGCAGCATCGCGTCCTGCACGATGTCGAGCGCCGCTTCCTCGTCGCGCACGGCGAACACGGCCTGCTTGAACGCCCGCCGCTCGACGCTTGCCAGGAACGCCGAGAGCTCGCTGCGGGATGCCAGGGTGAGTGCCCTCCGTGGTTGCGCGTTGTAGTCGGGCGAGACGATGTTACCATCATGGTTTACAAAGGTTTTTAGCTCGCCATGGACCGCATCAAGACCAGCAGCGCTCACCGGAGCCGAGATCGTGATTCGCTGCCTCCAGGAAGAAGGCGTCGAGTACGTATTCGGCTATCCGGGCGGCGCGGTCCTGTTCATCTACGACGAGCTGTTCAAGCAGGACAAGGTGAAGCACGTCCTGGTGCGCCACGAGCAGGGCGCGGTGCACGCCGCCGACGGCTACTCGCGCTCCTCGAAGAAGGTCGGCGTCGCGCTGGTGACCTCCGGGCCGGGCGTGACCAACGCCGTGACCGGCATCGCCACCGCCTACATGGATTCGATCCCGATGGTGGTGCTCACCGGCCAGGTGCCGACGCACGCCATCGGCCTCGACGCCTTCCAGGAGTGCGACACGGTCGGCATCACGCGGCCGATCGTGAAGCACAACATGCTGGTGAAGGACGTCAAGGACCTCGCCTCGACGATGAAGAAGGCGTTCCACATCGCGACCACCGGGCGCCCGGGGCCGGTGGTGGTGGACATCCCGAAGGACGTGACCACCGCGACCTGCGAGTTCGCGTACCCGGAGAGCGTCGTCGATGCGCTCCTACAACCCGGTGCGCAAGGGCCATGCCGGGCCAGATCAAGAAGGCGGTGCAGCTGCTGCTCGAGGCCGAGCGGCCGATGGTCTACACCGGCGGCGGCGTCGATCCTGGCGAACGCCTCGGCGCAGCTGCGCGAGCTGGTGAAGCTCACTCGGCTTCCCGTGCACCAACACGCTGATGGGCCTGGGCGCGTATCCGGCGCACCGACCCGCAGTTCCTCGGCATGCTCGGCATGCACGGCACCTACGAAGCGAACATGGCGATGCAGCACTGCGACGTGCTGCTCGCGATCGGCGCGCGCTTCGACGACCGCGTCATCGGCAACCCGGCGCACTTCGCGCAGAACCCGCGCAAGATCATCCACATCGACATCGATCCGTCGTCGATCTCCAAGCGCGTCAAGGTCGACGTGCCGATCGTCGGCAACATCACCGACGTGCTCGACGGATGTCCTGAAGCTGTCGAAAGACGGCAAGACCCAGGACATCAAGGCCTGGTGGAAGCAGATCGAGCGAGTGGCGCGCGCAAGGACTGCCTCAACTACGACCGCAAGTCGGCGATCATCAAGCCGCAGTTCGTGCTGGAGAAGCTCTACGAGGTGACCAAGGGCGAGGCGTTCGTCACCTCCGATGTCGGCCAGCACCAGATGTGGGCGGCGCAGTTCTACAAGTTCGACGAGCCGCGGCGCTGGATCAACTCCGGCGGCCTCGGCACCATGGGCTTCGGCCTGCCGGCGGCGATGGGCGTGCAGATGGCCAATCCCGGCGCGACGGTCGCCTGCGTCACCGGCGAGTCGTCGATCCAGATGTGCCTGCAGGAGCTCTCGACCTGCAAGCAGTACCGCCTGCCGATCAAGATCATCAACCTCAACAACAAGTACATGGGCATGGTGCGCCAGTGGCAGCAGTTCTTCCACGGCAACCGCTACTCCGAGTCCTACATGGACGCGCTGCCCGACTTCGTCGAAGGTCGACCGAGGGCTACGGCCACCGCGGCGTGCTGATCGAGAAGCCCGCCGACGTCGAGGGCGCGCTGAAGGACGCCTTCGCGCGCAAGGACGAGCTGGTGTTCCTCGACTTCATCACCGACCAGACCGAGAACGTCTACCCGATGATCCCCGGCGGCAAGGGGATCACCGAGATGATCCTCTACGAGGATCTGTGAGCCGGCACATCATCTCCGTCCTCGTCGAGAACGAGGCCGGGGCGCTCTCGCAGCATCGCCGGGCTGTTCTCGGCGCGCGGCTACAACATCGAGATCGCTGACCGTGGCGCCGACCGAGGACGCCTCGATGTCGCGCATGACCATCGTCACCACCGGCTCGGAGGACGTGGTCGAGCAGATCACCAAGCAGCTGAACAAGCTGATCGAGGTGGTGAAGGTGATCGACCTGTCGGAGGCCGAGCACATCGAGCGCGAGCTGATGCTGATCAAGGTGCGCGCCGGCCAGAAGGAGCGCGAGGACATGAAGCGCATGGCCGACATCTTCCGCGGCCGCATCATCGACGTCTCCGACAACACCTACACCATCGAGCTCACCGGCGACGGCGCCAAGCTCGACGCTTTCATCAAGTCGCTCGACCAGGGCAGCGATCATCGAAACGGTGAGAACCGGAGCAAGCGGCATCGGACGCGGCAACCGCGTCCTGCGGGTTTAGTCTTTTCAGGGGAAATCAATGAAGGTCTATTACGACAAGGACGCGGATCTTTCGCTCGTCAAGGGCAAGAAGGTCACCATCATCGGCTACGGCTCGCAGGGCCACGCGCACGCGCAGAACCTGCAGGATTCCGGGCGTCAAGGTCACGGTCGGCGCTGCGCAAGGGCGGCGCCTCGTGGAACAAGGCGAAGAAGGGCGGCATCAAGGTCGCCGAGATGGCCGACGCGATCAAGGGCGCCGACATCGTCATGGTGCTGCTGCCCGACGAGCACCACGCCGCGGTCTACAAGGAGTCCATCGAGCCGAACATCAAGAAGGGCGCGCTCGCTCGCCTTCGCGCACGGCTTCAACATCCACTACGGCCTGATCCAGGCGCGCGCCGACCTCGACGTCTGGATGGTCGCGCCGAAGGCGCCCGGCCACACCGTGCGCTCGACCTACGCGAGCGGCGGCGGCGTGCCGATGCTGATCGCGGTGCACCGCGACCAGTCGAAGAAGGCGCGCGACCTCGCGCTGTCCTACGCCGCGGCGATCGGCGGCGGCAAGGCCGGCGTCATCGAGACCGACTTCAAGGAAGAGACCGAGACCGACCTGTTCGGCGAGCAGACGGTGCTGTGCGGCGGCTGCGTCGAGCTGGTGAAGGCCGGCTTCGACACGCTGGTCGAGGCGGGCTACGCGCCGGAGATGGCGTACTTCGAGTGCCTGCACGAGCTGAAGCTGATCGTCGACCTGATGTACGAGGGCGGCATCGGCACCATGAACTACTCGATCTCGAACAACGCCGAGTACGGCGAGTACGTCACCGGGCCCGAAGATCATCGACGCGGGCGTGCGCGCAGCGCATGAAGGAGGTGCTGCACCGCATCCAGACCGGCGAGTACGCCAAGGACTTCGTGCTCGAGAACCGCGCCGGCGCGCCCGGCCTGCTGTCAGCGCAGCGGCGCATGACCGCCGAGCTGCCGATCGAGAAGGTCGGCGCGCGGCTGCGCGAGATGATGCCGTGGATCAGGAAGAACCGCCTTGTCGACACTTCTAAGAACTAGCTCTGCGCCTTCGCTTCTTCCTGCTGCGGGGCGTAGGTCCGGAGCGAAGTCGAAGGCGCATCGGCCAGCAGCCGAAGAAGACGGTCGACAGCGTCTCCTCGAAAGTCGGCGACCTGATGCAGCAGGGCCAGGGCTCGGAGCGCCTGAAAGAAGAACAGAAGTAGGTGCGACCGCCGTATCCGCACCCGATCATCGCCCGCGAGGGCTGGCCGTTCCTGGCGATCGGCTGTCGTGGTCTCGGCTGTGGCGACTTACTTCATCTGCTGGTGGTCGCTGCCGCTCTGGCTGCGCGACGCTGTTCGTCCTGCAGTTCTTCCGCGATCCGGCGCGCGACGTGCCCGACGAGCCGCGCGCGGTGGTGTCGCCGGCCGACGGCCGCATCGTCGTGGTCGGCCGCGCGCAGGACCCCTACCTGAAGCGCGAAGCGCTGAAGATCAGCGTGTTCATGAACGTCTTCAACGTGCACTCGAACCGCGCGCCGGTGGACGGCGCGGTGAAGGAGCGCTGGTACTTCCCGGGCGCCTTCGTCAACGCCGCGCTCGACAAGGCGTCGCTCGAGAACGAGCGCAACGCGCTCTGGCTGCGCACGCGCGACGGCGGCGCGGACGTCACCTGCGTGCAGATCGCCGGCCTGATCGCGCGGCGCATTCTTTGCTACGTCGACGCCGGCGCGGAGCTGGTGCGCGGGCAGCGCTTCGGCTTCATCCGCTTCGGCTCGCGCGTCGACGTCTACCTGCCGCTCGACGCCGAGCCGAAGGCGGCGATCGGCGACAAGGTGTACGCTGCGCGAAACGGTGCTCGCATGGCTGACGGCTTCGAAGACGAACCGCGAAGTAGCGGCCGCGCGCGCGCCGCCGGCGGCGCTGCGACCGCGCGCGGCATCTACCTGCTGCCCAACCTGTTCACCACCGGCGTGCTGTTCTGCCGGCTTCTTCGCCATCGTGCAGGCGATGAACGGCCGCTTCGAGATCGGCCGCGATCGCGATCTTCGTCGCCATGGTGCTCGACGGCATGGACGGGCGCGTGGCGCGCTGGACCAACACGCAGAGCGAGTTCGGCGCGCAATACGACTCGATCGCCGACATGGTGGCGTTCGGCGCCGCGCCGGCGCTGATCGCCTACACCTGGGCGCTGAAGGACCTCGGCACCGCGGGCTGGATCGGCGCCTTCATCTACTGCGCCGGCGCCGGCATCCGCCTCGCGCGCTTCAACGCCAACATCGCGCGTCGTCGACAAGCGCTACTTCCAGGGGCTGCCGAGTCCTTCCGGCGCCGCGGTGCTGTGCGGCTTCATCTGGGCGCTGGTCGATTTGGGCGTCGGACACGGAGGCGCGGCGTGGCTCGCGCCGCTCACCTGGGTGGTCGCCGTGTTCGCCGGCCTGACCATGGTCTCCAACGTGCCCTTCTGGAGCTTCAAGGAAGTGAACTGGAGGAAGCGCGTGCCGCTCTGGGTGATCCTCGCCAGCGTGCTCGGCGATTTCGCTCGTCGCCTCGAGCCCCTCGCTCATCCTCTTCACGCTCGTTCATGGCCTACGCGTTTTCCGGGCTACGTGATGTGGGCGATGGGGCACCGCGCGAAGCCGGTGCTTCCCGAAGAGTAAGCCTTACCCATTCGGCAAAGCGGTGGCAGTCGAACTCCTGCGGCACGTAGTGCAGCCGTGGTCGAAGGCGCGCGAGCGCATGCCCTGCTGCTGCCACTCGCAATTGCGGGCGTCCTGGCTTGTTGGTGATGTCCCAGAGGGCGACGTAGTGCGCCAGGTCGCCTTCCGATAGCGGCAGGTGCCGCGGCTCGAACAGCCAGTCGTAGACGATGCGCACGCTCTGCGGCCCGGTCGGGAACATCAGGTGCGAGTTGACGTAGTCGGGCTGGATGTTGAGGAACGAGGTTCGGCAGCACCATCTCCGGGACATAGAGGGTTTGCTTTTCCTCTTCATTCAGGCCGTGTCAAACGCCGGCAAGCGCGGACGTGCCGTCCAGCGTCAGCGTCGCGGCGCCCGCCTTGTATTCCGCTTTTGCGGACTCTTCAGCAGCCCCACGCGCCGGCCTCCTGATACGCGCGTGACCACGCGGCACAGCTCGGGATGCACCGGCGGGCAGTGGAAGCACTCGGAGAAATTCTCGGCGAGCAGCTTCCAGTTCGCCTGCACGTCGGCGACGATGCGCTTGCCGATCCGCAGCTTGTCGAAGCCGTAGCGCGCGTAGCGCGTCGGCGCCTCGAACCGCGGCGGTTTCCTGTGCGAGGCAGACGAAAACGAATCCGCCCCACGTCTTCGTCGCGCACCTCGAAGAGCGGAAAGTTCTTCCTGTCGAAGTCCGGCGTCTCCATGCGCCGCGGCGTGGCGACGAGCTGCCCGGAAAGGTCGTAGGTCCAGGCAGTGGTAGGGGCAGACGATGCGCTTGCGCGGGAAGTTGCCCTGCTCCTCGGTGCACAGGATCGAGCCGCGGTGCCGGCAGGTGTTGTGGAAGGCGCTTCAGCCCGTTCGTCCCTCACCAGACGACGATGCTCTGCGTGCCGAGCGTCACCATGCGCCAGTCGCCCGGCGCCGCAACTTCCTCTCCTCGCGCGCAACCGCGATCCACTTCGAATACCAGAACGCCTCCAGCTCCCGCCCGTAGTGCGCGGGTCGTGAGTACCAGGCCGCCGGCAGGCCGGCTTCGAGGCGCTCGAGGGCCTTTCTTGCCATGCCGGAAGAGTAAAGCTATAGTCGAGCCATGCAACAGGTCATTCTCATTGCCGCTCTCCTCTCTGGCGCTCCTGCGCTGGGCGGCCTGCTGCTGCGCCCCGCGCGCTAAATCCCCTACCCACAACTCGAGCTTGACCGATCTGCCCACGAGGCAGAAAGGGACAAGTCCATTCTATTCCAGGAAACGTGCCATGAGCAAAGACAACTTGATCATCTTCGACACCACCATGCGCGACGGCGAGCAGAGCCCGGGCGCGTCCATGACCAAGGACGAGAAGCTGCGCATCGCGCGCGCGCTGGAGCGCATGAAGGTGGACGTGATCGAGGCCGGCTTCCCGGCGTCCTCGAACGGCGACTTCGAGGCGGTGAAGGCGATCGCCGGCGTGATCAGGGACTCGACGGTGGCCGGCCTGTGCCGCGCCAACGACAAGGACATCCAGCGCGGCATCGACGCGCTGAAGGGCGCGAAGGGCCGTGGCGCATCCACACCTTCATCGCCACCAGCGCGCTGCACATGGAGAAGAAGCTGCGCATGACGCCCGGACCAGGTGTTCGAGCAGGCGAAGCTCTCGGTGCGCTACGCGAAGAACGCCTGCCCGGACGTCGAGTTCTCGCCCGAGGACGGCAGCCGCTCCGATCCCGACTTCCTCTGCCGCGTGCTCGAGGCGGTGATCAAGGAGGGCGCGACCACGATCAACATCCCGGACACGGTCGGCTATGCGGTGCCGCAGCAGTTCGGCGAATTCATCAAGATCGCTGAGAACGAGATCCCCAACTCGGACAAGGCGGTCTGGTCGGTGCACTGCCACAACGACCTCGGCATGGCGGTCGCCAACTCGCTCGCCGCGGTGATGATCGGCGGCGCGCGCCAGATCGAGTGCACCATCAACGGCCTGGGCGAGCGCGCCGGCAACACGTCGCTCGAGGAAGTGGTGATGGCCCTGCGGACGCGGAAGGACTTTTTCAGCCTTGAACACAAGGCTCGATACGACGCACATCGTGCCCGACCTCGCGCCTGGTGTCGCAGATCACCGGCTTCGTGGTGCAGCCGAACAAGGCGGTGGTCGGCGCCAACGCCTTCGCGCATGCCTCGGGCATCCACCAGGACGGCGTGCTGAAGGCGCGCGAGACCTACGAGATCATGCGCGCCGAGGACGTGGGCTGGAGCACCAACAAGATCGTGCTCGGCAAGCTCTCGGGCCGCAACGCCTTCAAGCAGCGCCTGAAGGAGCTCGGCGTCGAGCTCGAGAGCGACGACGCGGCCAACAAGGCGTTCCAGCGCTTCAAGGACCTCGCCGACAAGAAGGCCGAGATCTTCGACGAGGACCTGCTGGCGCTGGTCGCGCAGGAGGCGGGCGTCGCGTCGGAAGAGCACTGGCAGCTCGTGACCATGAACCAGGCGAGCGGCATGGGCAGAAGCCGTTCGCGAAGGTCATCGCTGCTCGAGGACGGCAAGGAGAAGAAAGCCGAGTCGCAGGGCGACGGCCCGGTCGACGCGACCTTCAAGGCGATCGAGAGCCTGGCGAAGAGCGGCGCCGAGCTGCTGCTCTACTCGGTCAACGCGGTGACGCAGGGCACCGAGTCGCAGGGCGAGGTGACGGTGCGGCCTGGCGAAGGGCGGGCGGATCGTCAACGGCGTCGGCGCCGACACCGACATCGTCGTCGCCTCGGCCAAGGCCTACATCAGCGCGCTGAACAAGCTCGGCGAGCAAGGTCGAGCGCGTCGAACCCGCAGCACCAGCTCTAGCGCGGACGTATAGGATTCAGCCGGGAGGGCGCCATGCGCCATGGAAAAGACCGACGCGTTGCGCCGAAGCTGAACCGCATGGTCCGAGGTGGTCGGCAGCCTGCTGGTCGACGCCTTCCACTACCTCGCGCTGTTCGCCATCGGCGGCGCGATCGTCTGGTCGGCGGTCTACGCCTTCATCGGCATGACCGGGAAGGGCCACGCCAGCATCGACGACATCCTGCTGCTGTTCATCTACCTCGAGCTCGGCGCGATGGTCGGCATCTACTTCAAGACCAACCACATGCCGGTGCGCTTCCTGATCTACGTCGGCATCACCGCGCTGACGCGGCTGCTGGTCGGCGACATCGCCACGCACCACAAGCTCGACTGGGGCATCGTCATGGTGGCGGGCGCGATCCTGCTGCTCGGCGCTGGCGAACCTGGTGGTGCGCTACGGCTCGTCGCGCTTCCCGTCGACCCCGTCGTCGGACCGCGCATAATGGCGCACGATCCGAGGGAGGATGGCCATGCAGAGTCCTTGCCTGCACTGCTGCTGCTGCTGCTGCGTTCCGGCTGTCCAGGCGCAGATGTACAAGTGCGCGACGAGCGCGGCCGTGGGTGCTCTCCGACAAGCCATTGCCGGCTGCGCCGAGCGCGACGACGAGTGCACGCGTCGCCGAATCGGCATCGCAAGTCCGCAGCATCGCCGCCGCCCATCGCCGGCAAAGCGAACCAGCCGAGGTGCCGCGGCCCGGGGCTTCACAGACGGCGCCGAAGCGCGTGCCGATGACGGCCGCGGAGGCGAGCGCAGTGCACGACGGATGCACGACACGCGCGCGCGCTGCGCAGTGCCGCTGCTCAAGAAGGCCGGCGTGGCTGAAGAGTCCAGCGCAAGCGCCGGCGTCGAGGCGGCAGATGCGCTGCCTCGGCCGAGCGCTGGCCGATCGCGACGCCGCTAGCGCGCGATGCGCCGCAGCTGGCTCTTCGTTCCCGGCGCCGACGCGGCGGCGCACGCGGCGGCGGCGCTCCGGCGCCGACGTCATCGTCCTCGAGCTCGAGGATTTCACCCGCCGGAGCTGCGCCCAAGGCGCGCGCGATGGCGGCGGCAGCTTTCGCCGTCTGGCGGACGGCGGGCGCGCTCGCGGCCGTGCGCGTCAATCCGCTCGAGAGCGACGGCCATGCCGACCTGCGCGGCGTGCTGGCGGCGAAGCCGGACATCGTCATGATGTCGAAGGTCGAATCGCCGGAGCAGGTGCGGGCGCTGGAGGCCGCCGTGCCGGGAAGGCTGAGCTCGTGCCCAATATCGAGTCCGCTCGCGCCCTCGTAAGGATTCCTGATATTGCAAAGTGCAAGCTCGCGCATTACGGCATTGCTCGTCGCGAGCGAGACATGGTCGCCGACCTCGGCACCGAGCGCAGCCGTGGCGGCGAGGAGCTCGCCTACGTGCGCGCGCGCTTCCTCGTCGAGTGCCGCGCCGCCGGCGTCGAGGCGATCGACTGTCCCGTACACCTTCAGCGACGTCAAGGGCGCGGCTGCCGATGCGCGCACCGCGAAGCGGCTCGGCTATCGCATGAAGAGCCTCGTCGATCCGTCGCACGCGCGAGCGATCAACAGGGCTTTCACGCCCGATCTGGCGAAGGCGAGAAAAATCGTCGCCGCGTTCGAAAAGGCGAGGATGCAGGGAAAGGATCGCGCGAAAGTCGACGGCGCGCTGATCGAGGTGCCGATCTACGCCGCGGCTAAGCGGCTGCTCGCGTCAGCCGCGCGTAGCTGACCGCAGCGGCGAAGAAGGCGAGGCTCAAGGCGATCTCGGCGACGGCGAGCTGCCGCGACAGGCCCGGCGTCGCCCAGGCGCGCATCACCCCTCGGCGAAGTACGCGAGGATCAGCATGCTCGACCACTGGTACGTGTAGCGCCGGCCGCGCAGGATTCCGCGAAGCGGCAGCGCGAGGGGAAGCGCCTTCAGCGGCGAGGAACGAGCCGCCCGGCCGCAGCGGCGCGAGCCACAGCTCCCAGAGCAGGCACAGCAGGCGAGCGAGACGAGCGCGAGCGTCGCGGCGAGGCGCAGCTTGCACGCGTCACTGCGAGAGCTTCAGCGCGAGCTCGGCGAGGCGCTTGCCCTGCGCGATGGCGAGCGCGCGCTCGGCATCGCTCACCGGCGCGGTCGTCGGCGAGGCCGGAGACATGGCTCGCGCCATAGGGCGTGCCGCCGGTCGTCGCGTCGCGTTCAGCCCGGGCTCGGTGTACGGGATGCCCATGACCAGCATGCCGTGGTGGAGGAGCGGCAGCATCATCGACACCAGCGTCGTCTTCCTGGCCGCCGTGCAGGCTGGCGGTCGAGGTGAAGACGCAGGCCGGCTTGCCGGCGAGCGCGCCGCGCCGCCACAGCACGCGCGGTGCCGTCGAGGAAATGCTTGAGCGGCGCCGCCATGTTGCCGAAGCGCGTCGGGCTGCCGAGCGCGAGCCCGGCGCATGCCTCGAGGTCGCGCAAGCTCGGCGTAGGGCGGTCCCGGACCTGGCAACGTCGATCGCTGGCGTCGATACGCGGGCACGGTCCGCAGCCGCGCCGCCGCGCCGGGCACCCGCTCGATGCCCTGGACGACGAGCTCGGCCAGCTCGCGCACCGAGCCGCCGACGGAGTAGTAGAGGACGAGAATCTCTTTCACCGCCATATGATAGAAGGGGTTCGATGAACCGCAACTGGCGCCCGGCGCTGCGTCAATTCCGGACTTTCTGCGCGGCCATCGTGCGGCGTTTCCAGGAGGAGCGCGCGATCCAGACCGCGGGCAGCCTCGCCTACACCTCGCTGCTCTCCATGGTGCCGCTGCTCACCGTCGCGCTCGCGATTGCCAGCGCCTTCCCGGTGTTCGAGCAACGCCATCGAGACGCTGCAGACCTTCCTCTTCGACAACGTGCTGCCCGATGCGCCGGGGCTCGATGCGGTCACCGAGCAGATCGACTCGTTCACGCGCAACGCCGGCGCGCTGACCGCGATCGGCATCATCGGTTTCATGGTCACGGCGGTGATGCTGATGCTGACCATCGACAACGCGCTCAACCGCATCTTCCGCGTGCAGCGGCGGCGCTCGCTGGCGCAGAACGTCTTCATCTACGGGGCGGTGCTCACCCTCAGTCCGGTGCTGATCGGCGTCAGCCTGTCGATGACCATCGGGCCTCGCGGGCGTCGCTCGGCCTGGAGACGCTCGACGTGATGGCGCGGGAGCTGCTGCGCGACCTGCCTTTCCTCTTCACCTGCGCGGCGCTGGCGCTGCTCTACGGCGTGGTACCGGCGTGCCGCGTCGAGCTGCGCCATGCGGTGATCGGCGGCATCGTCGCCGGCATCGGTTTCGAGGTGGCGAAGCGAGCCTTCGCCTTCTACCTGCAGCAGGTGCCGACCTACGCGCTGATCTACGGCGCCTTCGCCACCATCCCGATCTTTCTCGTCTGGCTCTACGTTTCCTGGGTGGTCGTGCTGGCGGGCGCGGTATTCACGGCGATGCTGCCCGCCTATCGTGCCGAGCCTGGGTTATCGTTGCGGGAACACGACAGCCAAGGAGAAGGAATGACGGGGATCGCGCGCGAAGAGCGGCTGATCGTGGCGCTCGACCTGCCGACGCCGCGCGAGGCGCAGGCGCTGGTCGAGAAGCTGGCAGGCGCGGCGCGCTTCTACAAAGTCGGCCTCGAGCTCTTCTCGACCGAGGGCTGCTTCGAGCTCATCCGCTGGCTCGCGGCGCGGGGCAACAAGGTTTTCGCCGACCTCAAGCTGTTCGACATCCCGGAGACCGTGCGGCGCGCCACGGCGAACCTGAGCCGCTCGGGGGCGAGCTTCCTGACCGTGCACGCCCATCCGCTCGGTCCTGAGCGCTGCGGCGGCAGAGAAGGGCGCGATGAAGATTCTCGGCGTGACGGTGCTCACCAGCTTCGACCAGAGCGACCTCGCCGAGATGGGCGCCACGAAAACGCTCGAAGAGCTCGTGACCGACCGCGCGCTCGCGACCGCGGAGGCGGGCTGCGATGGCGTTATCGCTTCCCCGCACGAGGCGCGCAAGCTGAAGGACCGATTTCGGCAGGTCGTCTTCTCGTGGTGACGCCCGGGCATCCGGCCGGCGCAGGCAAGCAAAGCCGACCAGAAGCGGACCGTGGACGTCGCGCAGGCCTTTGCTGCCGGCGCCGACTACATCGTCGTCGGCCGTCCGATCCGCGACGCCGCCGACCCGCGCTGCCGCGGCCGAGGCGATCCAGAAGACCATCTCAGGCATCTTCAAGCAGTAGCTTCTCCAGCAGTCTTTCTCAGGTGCTCGATGGATCGGCAGCAGCGTGCCGTGGAAGAGCACTTCGTCGCCGCGCGTGACGCGGATGGTCGGGAAGTTCTCCACCTCGAGCTCGCCGACCTCGTCGGCGTCTGGTCCTCGATGTCGAGCCAGCGGAAGCGCGCCTGCCGGGAAGCGCTTCGCCAGCTCGAAGAAACCCGGCCGGTATTGGCCGCAGGTGTCGCACCACTCGGCGCAGAGGCAGGTGACGGTATAGTCCGCGCTCATGGCCGATTCTATTCATGCCGCGTCGCCGGCATTGCCGGCCTGCTCGGCTCGCCTGGCTCGCTCGGCGAGAACCGCCGCGCGGTTCCGTGGCGCGCGGTGGCTGCCGGACTGCGGGTTCAGGCTTCTGCTCGCCATCGTTTTCCTCAAGGTGGCTTTGGTGAAGGACCTGTTTCTTCAAGCTGAACGACGCGCTGCTCGTGCATCGAGAAGGCGACGCAGGCCGGCACCGGCGCTCGTGTTCGGCTATCTCGGCGGCGGGCCGGCGCCGTTCGCGGTGACCGAGCAGAGCTCGCTCTTCATCCTCGCCGTTCCGCGCGCTGCCGCTGGTGCTGGTGGTGAGCGCGCTCTCGGCGCTGCTCTTCTACTGGCGCGTGCTGCCGGCGATCGTGCGCGCGCTTTCGTGGCTGCTGGAGAAGCCGATGCGCGTTGGCGGCGTGGTCGGCCTGTCGACCGCGGCGAATGTCTTCGTCGGCATGGTCGAGGCGCCGCTCTTCGTCCGGCCCTACCTCGCGCAAGGTGTCGCGCGGCGAGCTGTTCGCGATCATGACCGGCGGCATGGCGTCGATCGCCGGCACGGTGCTGTTCCTCTACGCGCGCATCCTCGGCCCGGTCGCTGCCCGACGCGGTGGCGCACCTGCTCATCGCCTCGATCCTCTCGGCGCCGGCGGCGCTGGTCGTCGCTTTCGTCATGGTGCCGCCGCGGCGCAGCCACCGGCGGGACGCTGAAGCTCGAGTCCGAGGCCGCGAGCAGCATGGATGCGCTCACGCGCGGCACGCTCGGACGGCGCGCAGCTGCTGCTCAACATCGTCGCGATGCTGGTGGTGTTCGTCGCGCTGGTGGCGCTCGTCAACTTTGCTCATCTGCTGCCGTACACGCTTGCAGGGCATGCTCGGCTGGCTGCTCGCGCCGCTCGCGTGGCTCGCCGGCATCCCGTGGAGCGAAGCGCGCGCCGCCGGAGAGCTGCTCGGCACGAAGACCGTCATCAACGAGCTGGTCGCCTACGTAGAGCTGGCGAAGATGGGCGACCTGAGCGCCCGCAGCCGCGTCCTGCTCACCTATGCGCTCTGCGGCTTCGCCAACTTCGGCAGCCTCGGCATCATGCTCGGCGGCCTGGGCACCATGTGCCCCGAGCGGCGCGGCGAAGTGGTCTCGCTCGGGCTGAAATCGATCGTCGCCGGCACCCTGGCGACCTGCCTGACTGCCGCCACCGTCGCCCTGATCTGACAGGGCCTCTTCCGGACTCAAAGGGTACTGGGTGACTATGAGGTTGATCTGCATGGCTGCGTTGCTGGCCGCGACCGCCGGATGCGCCAACGAGTCGGCAACGCTCGTCAACGATAAGGGCGAGAGGCGCTACTGCTACAAGAAGCGGTGGCGGTGGTTTGACCGACGCCGCCAGAACACGAGACTTCGACAAGTGCCTGAACGCTGCCGGCTTGGACGGGTTCAGAACGAGTCGATGAATAGCACTGCGACCCGCAAAGACCGTTTCGACCAAGCGCGCGCCGCGCGGCGTCCAGCTCTGGTCGGCGACGAGGCGCAGGATCTGGTGCGTGTAGCGCGGCTCGCCCTTGCCGCCGGCGATCTCCGACACCGGAAAGGCGCAGGGTGATGGTCGCGTCGCCGTAGTTCATCCGCGACGACGCGTCCGCGCGGCATGAAGCGCAGGCCGGCGGCGTCGACGTTGGTCTCGTCGAGTGTGAGCGGCGGATCGCCGCCGAGGCTGCCGCCGGTGAATTCCAGGCGCGAGTCGTGCGACTCGACGCCGTCGCGCACGTGCGGAGTTGACGATCCGCACCTGCGAGCGGGACGACCATGATGCGGCCGACGCGCGCGTCGCTGATCTCCACGTCGACGCAGCCCTCCACCACGATCTCCTCGTAGTCGCCGCTGAACTGGCGGCCGCGCTCGCTGGTGCAGCGCCCGCTGCGGCCGCCCGACGGGGCGGCGAGCGGCTGGGCGTAAGGCTTCACCTCGAGCTTGCCGCGCAGCTCGTCGCGCAGCACGGCGTTGAAGCGCTCCGGCTGCGACAGCTGCGGTGCGTGTCCGCCTTCGCCGATGACGAGCAGCCGCGCGCCGGGAATCACCGACGCCAGCACCTGGCCGGTGCGTGGCGGCGCCACCCGGTCGTCGCTCGTCCAGACGATCAGCGTCGGCGCTTTGATGGCGCGCAGGCCGCGGCTGAGATCGTGCTCGACCAGCGCCAGCGCCGCGATCGCGTACGGGTCGCCGCGCAGCAGCCGCTGCCGCACCTGCGGCTGCTCGATCGACATCGCGCCCTTCGCCGGCAGGTTCTCGGCCTGGGTCACGATCAGCTTGACCAGCGTGTCGTACCAGGGACTGTCGCCCATGGCGCGCTCGGTGACCGCGCGGCCGAGGAATTCGCCGTACACCGAGCGATGCAGCACGCCGGCGACGTCCGCCACGATCAGGCGGCGGACGCGATCGGGATAGGCGGCCGCGTAGGCGAGCGCGATCACGCCGCCCATCGAGTGGCCGACGAGCGTCGCGGGTCGCTTCAGCCGCTCGCCGAAGAGCGCGTCGAGGACGCGCACGTAGTTCGACGGCGAATAGAGATGGTTGCCCTTGTCGGAGCCGCCGAATCCCGGCAGGTCGAGGGCGTAGACGTCGTAGCGCTCGCGCGAGCGCGGGATCACCTGCGCCCAGTCGCGCGCGCCGTTGCGGCTCAGGCCGTGGATCAGGATGATCGGCTCGGCGCCGCGCTTGCCGGCGCGGTAGAGCACGACGCGGCCGCCGAACACCGGAACGGCACACGTTCGGCAGTGGCCCCCTGACCGCGATCCACTGCGTCGGATCGTCGGCCGGCGCCTCCGCCGCGAGCGCAGCGCCGGCGCTGGCGAGCAGGGCCGCAAGCAAGCGCGATTCGCACCATCAGCCGATGATAGTCCGTGAAGGGACGCCCGCCCACCATGCCTCGGCGTCGCGCTGCGTCCAGCGGTGCTCGAGCGCGAGCGCCTCGAACGCTTCCACCAACTCGGCGATCGTTTGCGGGCGGTCCTCGCGCCGCTTCGCCAGGCAGCGCATCGTGAGCTGCCGGAGCTCTGGCGGTGCAGCCTCGTCGAGCGCCGGCGCCGCGTCGTTGAGGATTGCGCTCGTCAGCGACAGATCATTGTCTGCCTCGAATGGCTTCCGGCCGGAGACCATCAGATAGGCCATGGCCCCGACGGAGTAGATATCGGCTCGTGCATCAACGTCGGCCGGGTTGCGCAGCCGCTCGGGGGCCATGTAGAGCGGCGTGCCGAGGATGCGCAGGCCGCGCGTCAGGTCGCGGCTGTGTTTGCCGCTGAGCTGCTTGACCAGGCCGAAGTCCAGGATCTTCACGTGGTCGTAGATGCCGCCGTAGCGGCACACCATGGTGTTCTCGGGCTTGATGTCGCGGTGCACGAGGCCCTTGCCGTGCGCCTCGACCAGCGCCGCGCAGACCTGGCGCAGCAGGTGCATCGTCCGCCCGATCGGCAGCAAGGGCTCCCGGGCGAGGATCTCGCCCAGCGTCAGGCCGTCGAGGTATTCCATCGCGTAGTAGAGCGCGCCGCCGCGCGCTGTGCCGTAGTCGAACACCTCGACAGTGTTCGGGTGCGCCAGGCTCGCGGCGAGATGCGCCTCGCGCTGGAAGCGGCCGATTCATCTCGTCGCTGGTGTGGGTGAGCTTGAGGATCTTGACCGCCGCCGGGCGCTTCAGCAGGTCGTGGCGCGCCAGGTACACGTTGGCCATGCCGCCCTCGCCGATGAGCTCGAGCAGCCGGTAGGCGCCGACCTTGCGGCCGCCGCCGAGCTCGCGCCGCAGCGCGCATCGACCGAGAAGGCCGAGCGCCGAGCGCCGCGAACACCGCGATCACCAGCGCGGCGAACACCGTGCCGAAGGCGATGTGCGAAGTAGCGCAGCGGCGCGTACGCCTCCGCGCGCCTCGATCTCGATCGCCACGCCCATGGCGTGCTCGGGCAGCCAGCGCCAGGCGCCGATCGACCTGCGACGCCGCGGTGGCTGACGTAGGGGTCGAGAATCACGCCGCCCGCCTCCGGATCGCGCAGCCGCGGCGTGCAGCGGTGCGATCGCGCCGAACGGCTCGGCGGTCAGGATCGCGCCGCGCTCGTCGAAGGCGAACGCCTCGCCGGTCTCGCCCGGGCGCGCCGCACTGCAGGATCGAGGCGAACACCGCGCCGACCGGCTCGGCGACGCCGAGCGCGGCGACGACGCCGCCGGCGCCGTCGCGCACCGGCGCCGCGATCCAGGCGAACGGCGGGCCCTCGCGCAGGCGCGGCGCGCCGGCGACGCGCTCGCTGTCGTGGAACGGCCGCACGAAGCGCGCTGCGCCGGCGAACACTGGCGCGAGCAGCGGCAGGAAGCGGTCCGCGGTCACCGACAGGCCGCAGTAGTCGGGGAAGCGCGTCGCCATCAGGCGGCCTCGGCGGTCGACGACGTTGAAGGTCGCGTCGCCGACGTCGCGCAGCAGCGGCCGCAGCACCTCCTCGAGGCGCGCGCGCGGCGCGGCGGCGCAGGGACGGTCTCGCACGAGGGCGACGATCGCCTCGCGCACGCGGGCGTCGCGCAGCGATGCGCTCGACGTCGCCGATCTCCTCGGCGATCCAGACGCGCAGCGCGTTCACCTCGGAGTCGAGCAGGCTGCGCATGGTGCCGGCGCGCAGCTCGCGCAGCGAGGCCTCGACCTGACGGTAGGTCCAGGCAGCCGAGCGCGACCAGCGTGCCGCCGAGGCGACCAGCACGCCGGTCGCCCAGGCCGGGATCGGAGACCAGCGGCGCGCGCCTGCGGCTCGGCCGCTGCAGCGATGGCGGGTGGTCTGTCTTCATGGAATCGGGACGGCTGCGAGGAGCTGGGCGCCGACGTCGACGCGGCGCCCGGAATCGTGCGCCGGGCGCAGGCGGTGCGTCGCGACGCCGGGGACGATCGCCTGCACGTCTTCGGGGATGACCTTGTCGCGCCCTTCGAGCAGCGCCCAGGCGCGCGACGCAATGCACCAGCGCGAGCGCGGCGCGCGGCGACAGGCCGGCGACGTAGTCGGGCGAGCGGCGCGTGTGCTCGACGATCGCCTGCACGTAGTCGAGCAGCGCCGGCGCGACGTGGATCTTCTGCACGCCGGCCTGCAGCTCCATCAGCTCGGCGGGCGACATGCACGGGTCGAGGGTCGCGAGCATGTCGCGCCGGTCGGTGCCCGAGAGCAGCGCGCGCTCGGCGTCGCGGTCGGGGTAGCCGAGCTCGATGCGCATCATGAAGCGGTCGAGCTGCGACTCGGGCAGCGGGAAGGTGCCGACCTGCTCGGACGGGTTCTGCGTGGCGATGACGAAGAACGGCTCGCGGCAGCTTGCGCGTCTCGCCTTCGGCGGTGACCTGGTGCTCCTCCATCGCCTCGAGCAGCGCCGACTGCGTCTTCGGCGTGGCGCGGTTCACCTCGTCGGCGAGGATCACCTGCGCGAAGATCGGCCCGGGATGGAACTTGAAGCCGCCGCTGTCGCGCTCGTAGATCGAGACGCCGAGGATGTCGGCGGGCAGCATGTCGCTGGTGAACTGGATGCGCTGGAAGTGCAGGCCGAGCGACTTCGCCAGCACGTGCGCGAGCGTGGTCTTGCCGACGCCGGGCAGGTCCTCGATCAGCAGGTGGCCGCGCGCGAGCAGGCACGCGAGCGCGAGCCGCACCTGCGTTTCCTTGCCGAGGATGACGGTGCTGGCCGCGTGGATGACGCGATCGATCGCCGACCGCGCCGACCGACTGCGGCTGGAATTCCGCTTTCAGCAGCATGCCGGCGATTGTACTTGATGCGCTAAGATTCAAATGCTTATGGCGTGCGCGGTCATCACCCATCCGGACTGCCTGAAGCACGAAATGGGGCGCGCACCATCCCGAGCGCCCGCAGCGCCTCGGCGCGATCGAGGACCAGCATCATCGCGCGCGGACCTGGGCAAGCATCTGGCGCGCCATCAGGCGCCGCTCGCCACCGACGAGCAGCTCTGCGCGCGTGCACCCGATCGAGTACGTGCGCGCGATCCGCGACGCAGCGCCGGAAACCGGCACCGTCCACCTCGACCCGGATACGGCGATGAATCCTCATACGCTGGACGCGGCGCTGCGCGCCGCCGGCGCCGCCGTGCTGGCAACAGATCTGGTGATGAGAAAATTCCGTCAAGACGGCGTTCTGCGTCGGTGCGTCCACCCGGCCACCACGCCTGCCGCGCGCGGCCGATGGGCTTCTGCATCTTCAACAACGTCGCGGTCGGCGGCGACGCACGCGCTCGCAGAGCACGGCCTCGAGCGCGTCGCGGTCATCGACTTCGACGTGCACCACGGCAACGGCACCGAGGACATCTTCGAAGGCGACCGCGCAGGTGCTGATGGCTTCGACCTTCCAGCACCCGTTCTATCCCTACAGCGGCACCGAGGATCCGGCGTCCAACATGGTCAACGTGCCGCTCGCCGCGCGGCGCGCGGCGCGCGCGAGTTGCGCGAGGCGGTGACGCGAGGTCTGGCTGCCGGCGCTGAACGATTTCCGCCCGAGCTGATCCTGTTTTCCGCCGGCTTCGACGCGCACGTCGAGGACGACATGGCGATGCTGCGCTTCGTCGACAGCGACTACGCCTGGGTGACGCGGCAGGTGAAGGCGGTCGCCGACCGCCACGCCGAAGGCCGCATCGTCTCGGTGCTCGAGGGCGGCTACTCGCTGTCCGCGCTCGGCCGCAGCGCGCGTCGCAGCACCTGCGCGTGCTCGCCGGCGTCGCCTAGGATCGGCGATTGCCGACCAGCACCCGAGCGAGATAGACGACGACGATCAGCTGGACGATGGGCATGACCGCGCAGGTCATAGGCATGCGCCAGGGCGAGGCTGTCGCGCCCGGCGGTCGAACTCCTTCGCGATGACGCGGATCGCGAGCTCGAGCGTCACCGCGAGGGTCTCGGCCGACGCCTTCGGTCGGCGCCGCCGCCGCGACCCGCCACAGTCCATGCCATGCGCTGGCCGCTGCGAAATAGGCGAGGTAGCCGATCGAAAGCAGATAGAGCAGCGCGCGGCCAGCCGCCGGCCGCACAACGGTGAACAGCGCAATCGCGGTGCCGATCACCGCGACGGCGAAGCGCAGGTCATTGTCCGGGCTGCGCAGCGCGCCTTCGAGGAGCAGCGCGCGGCGGCGACCAGGATTGCCCAGCAAATGAAGCAGAACAGCCCGATCCGCCGCAGCGTCCGGGTCGCGCGGATCCTGCGGCGAAGTCATCTACGCCGGCTGAAGCTCGGCGCTGGCGAGAAGCGACTGCGCCGCGCGCGAGAACGCCGCCTCATCGGCGGAGGCGATGCGCACCGACGCGCGCGTCGGCGAGGCGGACGAAGTTCTTGTGCGAGGAGCGGCGGTACGCCGGGTCGTAGTGCTCGGCGAGCAGGCGCGCGACGAATTCGCGCCAGGCGCCGCGCGCGGCGAGCGCCTTCCAGTCGGCGATCGCTCTCGCGGCCATGCAGGCTGACCGAGGCAGTCGAGCTGCGCTTCGAGACGCCGCCGGTCCTCAAGGAAATGCCGGTACTCGTCGAGCAGCAGTGTCACGCGCGTCTCGAGTATCGGTCTCGAGCCGCACGCACGAGCGAGCGCGCGCATGCGCGCGATCAGCGCCTCGGGCGACCTGCAGCTGGCCGATCTTCTTCGACTCGCCTTCGACGTAGACGGGCTTCGCCGCGTCGAGCGCCGAGAGTTCTTCAGCAGCAGGCTCTCGAACATCTTCTGCGAAGGCTGCGGCCGGTCGGGCAGGCCGCCGAGCACCGAGCCGCGGTGCGCGGCGAGCGCTTCCAGGTCGAGCACCTGCGCGCCGGCGCGCGCGAGCGCCGCGAGCAGGCGGCTCTTGCCGCTGCCGGTCGGGCCGTGCACGACCTGGAAGTCGAACTGCTGGGGAAGGATCTCGAGCTGCTGCACCACCCATTTCCGGTAGGCCTTGTAGCCGCCCGGCAGCGTCTGCGCGTCCCAGCCGATCTCGCGCAGGATGTGCGCCATCGCGCCCGAGCGCTTGCCGCCGCGCCAGCAGTAGACGAGCGGACGCCAGGTTTTGCGGCTTGTCGGAAAACAAGATCTTGATATGCCGTGCGACGTTGCTGGCGATCAGCGCCGCGCCCAGCTTTCTTCGCCTCGAACGGCGAGACCTGCTTGTAGAGCGTCCCGACCTCGGCGCGCTCGACGTCGTCGAGCACCGGCGCGGAGATCGCGCCGGGAATGTGATCCTCGGCGAACTCCGCGGGCGTGCGCGCGTCGATAACGGCGTCGAAGTCGCTGAAATTCATGGTTAAATTCTACGCTTATGAATGCACCCGAAAAGATTCGCCTGACCCAGTTCAGCCACGGCGGCGGCTGCGGCTGCAAGATCGCGCCCGCGGTGCTCTCCGAGATCCTCGCCGCGGCGCCGATCAGCGGGCTGCCGAAGGATCTGCTGGTCGGCACCGAGACCGCCGACGACGCCGCGGTCTACCGCCTGAACGACGAGCAGGCGCTCGTCGCCACCACCGATTTCTTCACGCCGATCGTCGACGATCCGTTCGACTTCGGCCGCATCGCCGCCACCAACGCGATCTCCGACGTCTATGCGATGGGCGGCACGCCGATCATGGCGCTGGCGCTGGTCGGCATGCCGCTCGACAAGCTGCCGGTGTCGGTGATCCGCAGCATCCTCGCCGGCGGCGAGTCGGTGTGCGCGCAGGCCGGCATCCCGATCGCCGGCGGCCATTCGATCGACGTGCTCGAGCCGATCTACGGCCTGGTCGCGCTCGGCCTGGTGCATCCGAAGAAGGTGAAGCGGAACAGCTCCGCCAAGCCCGGGGATATTCTGGTTCTGGGCAAACCGCTTGGTATCGGCATCCTTTCCGCGGCGCTGAAGAAGGGCAAGCTCTCCGAGGCGGGCTACGCGCAGATGATCGAGTGGACGACGAAGCTCAACACGCCTCGGCCAGGCGCTCGCCGAGATGCCGGCGGTGCACGCGCTCACCGACGTCACCGGCTTCGGCCTCGCCGGCCACCTGCTGGAGATCTGCCGGGGCTCGAAGCTCGGCGCAGAAATTTCTTTGCAAAATTGCCGGTCATCGAAGAGGCGATGAGGTTCGTCCAGGACGGCGTTGCGACCGGCGCGTCGGACCGGAACTGGAAGGGTTATGGCCACGAGGTCTCCGTCCAGGGAGAAGAGTGGAAGAAGAAGCTTCTCAGCGACCCGCAGACCAGCGGCGGGTTTGCTGGTTGCGTGCGCTCCGAACGCCGTTCCTCAGGTTCTGAAGATATTCGAGAAGCGCGGATTCGGCGCAAGCCTGCGTGATCGGCAAGCTTTCGGCGGGCGCGCCGCGGCTGACGGTTACCTGAGCAGCGGCCGCAGCCGCTTCCAGACGCTCTCCAGCATCACCGGCTGCGCCGCCTCGGTCGGGTGGATGCCGTCGGGCTGGAAGAAATCGCGCCTGCCGCCGAAATCCTCGAACAGAAACGGCAGCAGCGCCGTGCCGTGGCGCTTCGCCACCTCGGCGAACGCGCGCTCGAACTCGCCGGTGTACTGCGGGCCGTAGTTCGGCGGCAGCCGCATGCCGACCAGCAGCACGCGCGCGCCGGCCTGGCGCGACTGCTCGACCATGGCGTCGAGATTCTTCTTCATCGCTGCGACCGGCATGCCGCGCAGGCCGTCGTTGCCGCCGAGCTCGATGATCACCACCGCCGGGCGATGCTTCTCCAGCGCAGGGCGCAGCCGCGCCGCGCCGCCGCGCGGTGGTTTCGCCCGAGATGCTCGCGTTGACGACGCTATAATCCAGCCGTTCCCGCTTCAGCCGCTCGCCGAGCAGCGCCACCCAGCCGCGGGCCTGCGCGATGCCGAACGCGGCGGACACACTGTCACCGACCACCAGAATGGACTTCTCCGCCGCCAGCACCGCAGGCGCCGCCACGACGAGCATGAAGAACAGCCAGGTTTTGACGGCGCGAGGCATCGGCAAGACGGTCAAGAGCGGAGACGCGGACCTCGTCATTCTGCGCGACATCGACCTCGCCGTCACGCCGGGCGAGGCGGTGGCGATCGCCGGCGCCTCCGGCTCGGGCAAGTCGACGCTGCTCGCGATCCTCGCCGGGCTCGACACGCCGACGCAGCGGCGCGGTCGAGCTCGACGGCCAGGACCTGTTCGCGCTCGACGAGGACGCGCGCGCGGAGCTGCGCGGCCGGGCGGTGGGCTTCGTCTTCCAGTCGTTCCAGCTTCTGCCGGCCCTGACCGCGCTCGGAGAACGTGATGCTGCCTCTGGAGCTTGCCAATGACGAAAAGGCCGAGGAAGTCTCAAAGCAAATGCTCGAGTCGCGTCGGGCTCGGCGAGCGGCTGCATCACTATCCGAAGCATCTCTCGGGCGGCGAGCAGCAGCGCGTCGCGCTGGCGCGCGCCTTCGTGGTGCGGCCGAAGCTCCTGCTGGCCGACGAGCCGACCGGCAGCCTCGACGCCGAATCCGGCGCCGGCGTGATCTCGCTGCTCTTCGAAATGAACCGCGAATACGGCACCACGCTCGTGCTGGTGACGCACGACGAGACGCTCGCCGCGCGCTGCGCGCGCGTCGTGCGCCTCGCGGCGGGACGGATCGTGCGATGAGGCAGTCGCTGCGCATGCTGGCGCGGGACTGGCGCTCGGGCGAGCTGCGCGTGCTCGCCGTGGCGCTGGTGATCGCGGTGGCGAGCGTTTCGAGCGTCGCTTTCCTCGGCGACCGCGTCTCGCGCGCGATCGCGCGCGATGCGAACCAGCTGCTCGGCGCCGACCTCGTGCTGCTCTCCGACCGTCCGTGGGACAAGGATTTCTCCCGGCAAATCGATTCTTCCGGCCTGCAGAGCGCGGCAGGCATGAGCTTCATGAGCATGGCGATCGCCGGCGAGAAGACGCAGCTCGCGGGCGTGAAGGCGATCACCGGGAACTATCCGCTGCGCGGCCGGCTGCGCATCGCGCCGCGGCCGGGCGCCGGGACGCGCCGGCGGAGCGCGGTCCCGAGCGCGGCACGGTGTGGCTCGAGGAGCGCCTCGTGACCGCGCTCGGCGCGCCGGTCGGCTCTCGCCTGCGCCTCGGCGACGCCGAGTTCCGGGTTTCGGCGGTGCTGACGCTCGAGCCCGAGCGCGGCGTCGGCTTCTTCAACATCGCGCCGCGCCTGATGATGCACGTCGACGACGTGGCGGCGACCGGGCTGATCCGTCCCGGCAGCCGCGTCTGGTACTACCTCTATGCCGCCGGCAATCCCGAGCCGCTCGCCGCGTTCGAAAGCTGGGCCAAGGCGCGCCTCGAGCGCGGCCAGCGCATCGACAACCTGGAGAGCGGCCGGCCCGAGGTGCGCGCCGCGATCGATCGCGCCGAGCGCTATCTCGGCCTGACCGCGCTGCTCGCCGCGGTGCTCGCCGGCGTCGCGATCGCGCTCGCGACGCGGCGCTTCGTCGAGCGCCACCTCGACGGCTGCGCGGTGATGCGCTGCCTCGGCGCGACGCAGGCGAAGCTGGTGCGCCTGTTCGGCGTCGAGTTCCTGCTGCTCGGCGTGGCGTCCTCGGCGGTCGGCCTGGCGATCGGCTACGGCATGCAGTTCCTGGTCGCGACCACGCTGGAGAGCCTGATGCGGGCGAGCCTGCCGCTGCCGTCGGCGATGCCGGGACTGCAGGGCATGGCGGTCGGCCTCGTGCTGCTGCTCGGCTTCGCGCTGCCGCCGCTCCTGCAGCTCAAGAACGTTCCGGCGGTGCGCGTGATGCGCCGCGAGTCAGGCGCGCCGCGCGGCGGCGTGCTCGGCGCCTACGCCGCGGGGCTCGGCACGCTCGCCGCGCTGCTGATCTGGCAGGCGGGAGACCTGAAGCTCGGCGTCACGGTGGTCGGCGGCTTCGCCGCCGCGCTCGCGGTCTTCTTCGTGGTCGCGTGGGGCGCGCTGAAGCTCGTCACCTCCCGCTTCGTTGTTTCGAGGATCAGAAACAAGACTTTGCGCTACGGCCTGGCCAACCTGAGGCGGCACTCGCGCAGCAACGCGGTGCAGGTGGCGAGCCTCTCGCTCGGGCTCACCGCGGTGCTGCTGCTCACCTTCACGCACCAGGATCTGGTCGACGCCTGGCGCCGCAGCGCGCCGCCCGACGCGCCGAACCGCTTCGTGGTCGGCGTGCAGCCCGACCAGGTCGCGGCGGTGAAGGATTTCTTCGCCAGCCGCGGCATCGCCGGCGCCGAGTTCAATCCGATGGTGCGCGGCCGCCTCACGGCCGTGAACGGAACCGCCGTCAGCGAGGCCGACTTCGCCGACGAGCGCGCCAAGCGCCTGGTCGAGCGGGAATTCAACCTCTCCTATATGGATGCGGCACCGGGCCACAACCTCGTGACCGCCGGGCGCTGGTTCAAGCCCGGCGACAAGGAGGTCTCGGCGGAGGAGGGCATCGCCCGCACGCTCGGCTGGAAGCTCGGCGACCGGCTCACCTTCACGGTCGCGGGCGAGACCTTCGAGCGCGCAGCTCACCTCGCTGCGCAAGCTGCGCTGGGACTCGATGCGGGTGAACTTCTTCGTCATCGCGCCGCCGAGCCTGCTGCGGAGCTATCCGGCGACTTACGTCAGCGCCTTTCGCGCCGAGGGCAAGCAGCTCGAGGCGCTCGACGAGCTCGCCGCGCGCTACTCCAACCTCGCCGTGGTCGACATCGGCGCCGTGGTGCGCCAGGTGCAGGGCGTGATCGATCAGCTGATCAGCGCGGTGCGCTTCCTCTTCGTCTTCACCCTCAGCGCCGGGCTGCTGGTCCTCTACTCGGCGCTGGTCGCCACCGAGGACGAGCGCCGCCGCGAGGCGGCGGTGATGCGCGTCTACGGCGCCTCGCGCGCCCAGGTCGTCGGGCAGCCAGCGCGCCGAGTTCATCGCCATGGGCGTGCTCGCCGGCATCCTCGCCACCCTCGGCGCGGCGATCATCGGCGAGGTGATCGCGCGCCGCGTCTTCGAGCTCGACCTGCCGCCGAGCCTCGGCCTGTGGATCGCCGGCCCGCTCGCCGGCATCGCGCTCCTGTCGCTCAACGCCTGGCTCTCGGCGCGCAAGGTGCTGCGCGCCTCGCCGGCGCTCACGCTTGAGGGATTCCGAGTGGCTAAGCTGTATTAATATACAGCATGGTCGAGATCCTCCTCGTTCTGACGCTCGTGGCTGCGATATCGACCGTCGGATTGCTCGCCGTGTGCTCGTCCTGCGCGCCAGGAGCGCCGAGCGCGAGGCGCGCGAAGAGCTTTCCCGCAGCCTGGCGACCGTTCAGCCAGACGCTCACCGCCCAGATGGGCTCGACCGCGACCGTGCAGAACGCGCAGTTCGAGACCCTGCGCGGCGCCGTCGAGCAGCAGCTCGGGCGGATTCAGCAGGACAACTCGGCCAAGCTCGAGCAGATGCGCCAGACCGTGGACGAGAAGCTGCACGCCACGCTCGAGAAGCGCCTGTCCGAATCGTTCAAGCAGGTGTCCGACCGGCTCGAGCATGGTGCACAAGGGCCTGGGCGAGATGCAGACGCTTGCCGCCGGGGTGGGCGACCTCAAGCGCGTGCTGTCCAACGTGAAGACGCGCGGCGTCTTCGGCGAAACGCAGCTCGCCGCGCTGCTCGAGCAGGTGATGGCGCCCGAGCAGTACGAGAGGAACGTCGCCACGCGCCCTGGCTCGAGCGCGCGCGTGGAGTTCGCGATCAAGCTGCCCGGCAGTGGCGACGCACCGGTCTTGCTGCCGATCGACGCGAAGTTTCCCCAGGAGGACTACCAGCGCCTCCAGGCCGCGCAGGAAGCCGGGAGATCTATTGGCGGCGGAACTGGCGGGCAAGGCGCTCGAGGCGCGGGTCAAGCTCGAAGCGAGGAGCATCGCCGAGAAGTACGTCGAGCCGCCCCATACGACCGATTTCGCGCTGCTCTACCTGCCGTTCGAAGGGCTGTTCGCCGAGGTCCTTCGCCGGCCCGGGCTCTTCGATCACATCCAGCGCGGAGTGGCGGGTGACGATCTGCGGCCCGACGAACCTGCTGGCTTACCTCAACAGCCTGCAGATGGGATTCCGCACGCTGGCGATCCAGCAGCGTTCTTCCGAAGTCTGGAAAGTGCTCGGCACCGTCAAGTCGGAGTTCGGCAGGTTCGCCGAGGTGCTGGCGAATACGAAGCGGCAGCTCCAGACCGTCGCGAATACCATCGATCAGGCGGAGGTCCGCACGCGCCAGATCGAGCGAAAATTGAAGGATGTCGAAGTGCTGCCCGGCACCGAGGCAGTTGCAGGAAGACCTGCAGCTCGAAGAAAAGCCCATCGCAGCCATCCGGCCTGTAGTCAAGTAGCGACAGCGCCGAATGGCGCTGCGACAGCCGAGCGGCGAGCGGCGCTCGGCGTAAAATCGCAGCAGGGATTTAGGGGGAATGGAGATCATGTGCCATTCTCGCTGCGCTTTGTCGTGCCCCTCGCGCCTCGCCCTGGCGGCGCATCGCCTACGCGGTGGTGCCGCTCGTCGACCGGCTCACCTTCCAGTGGTTCGTGCGCGACCTCGACGCGCGCGGCGCGCTCATCGCGCAGACCGCGCAGGAGCCGCTCGCCGAGCTGATGCGCGAGCCGCGCGGGCGCGAAGGCGCGCGTGCTGCGCTACTTCGACCGCATCATGCAGGGCGAGCGCATCTACGGCCTCGGCTACTGCGACCGCGCCGGCAAGCTCGTCTACGCCACCGCGCATTTCCCGCAGGCGGTGCGCTGCCCGCTCGGCGAGCGAGCGCCCGCAGGCGCGCAGCTACGGTGCTCAGCTTGCCGACGGCCCGCTGCATCATCTGGACCCAATCCGATCGCCGCCGAGGGCGGCGGCGATCGGCGACCTCGATGATCGTGCACGACATGAGCTTCGTGCAGCGGCGCAGCGCCGACACGCAAGAAGTACGTGCTGATCCTGTTCGCCGGCATCGCGCTGGTGGTGGCGCTGATCACCATGCTGATCGCCGAGATCAGCTGGCGCGGCTGGGTGGCGGGCGTCGAAGGCGCTGCTCTCGGGGGCGAGACGCTGCTGCGCTCGCCGCTCGGGCTGAAGCAGCAAGACCTCCGGGCTGCGGCCCGAGTTGCGGCCGATCGCGCGCGACCTGCGAGGCGCTGGTGCGCGACCTCGAGGCCGAGCGCCACGCGCGCGACGAGAGCCAGACGGTCTGGGGCCCGGAGGCGCTGCGGCGCATCCTGCGCCAGGACCTGAAGGGCGACGAGATGCATGATCGTCTCCAACCGCGAGCCCTACATCCACGTGCGGCGCAAGGACAACGTGATCGAGATCCAGCGCCCGGCGAGCGGCCTCGTCACGGCGCTCGAGCCGGTGATGCGCGCCTGCTCGGGCACCTGGATCGCGCACGGCAGCGGCATCGGCCGACCGCGACGACCGTCGACGCGCACGACCGCGTGCGCGTGCCGCCCGAGCGAGCCGACGCTACACGCTGCGCCGCGTGTGGCTGACGCAGGAGGAGGAGCAGGGCTACTACTACGGCTTCGCCAACGAGGGCCTGTGGCCGCTCTGCCACATCGCGCACACGCGCCCGATCTTCCGCGCGCCGGACTGGGAGCACTACCGCGACGCGTCAACCAGCGCTTCGCCGACGCCGTGCGTCGACGAGGCGAGCACCGAGCGACCCGATCGTGCTCGTGCAGGACTACCACTTCGCGCTGCTGCCGCGCATGATCCGCGAGCGCCTGCCGCGCGCGACCGATCATCACCTTCTGGCACATCCCTGGCCGAATCCCGAGGCGTTCGGCATCTGCCCGTGGCGCGAGGAGATGCTCGACGGCATGCTCGGCTCGTCGATCCTCGGCTTCCACACGCAGTTCCACTGCAACAACTTCTTCGACACGGTCGACCGCTTCCTCGAGGCGCGCGTCGACCGCGAGACCTTCAGCGATCTCGTACGGCGGCAACGCGACCGAGGTGCGCCGCTACCCGATCTCGATCGAGTGGCCGCCGGCGGCGCTCGCCGGTGCAGCCTGCCGGTCGAGGACTGCCGCAGGCGGGTGCGCGAGCGCGCTCGGCATCGCGCGCCGACGTGCGCATCGGCGTCGGCGTCGACCGGCTCGACTACACCAAGGGCATCCTCGAGCGCTTGCATGGCGGTCGAGCGGCTGCTCGAGCTGCGAGCCGCGCTGGGTCGGGCAGGTTCTCGTTCGTGCAGGTCGCCGCGCCCGCGCGCCGTCGATCGAGGAGTACCAGCAACCTCGACGCCAAGGTGCGCGCGCTCGCCGAGCGCATCAACGAGCGCTTCGGCAGGCCGCGGCTACGCGCCGATCGTGCTGCGCGATCGAGCACCACGACGCGGCCGCACGTCTACGAGCTCTACCGCGCCGCCGACGCTCTGCTACGTCTCGCAGCCTGCACGACGGCATGAACCTGGTCGCGAAGGAGTTCGTCGCCGCGCGCGACGACGAGCAGGGCGTGCTGATGCTGTCGCAGTTCACCGGCGCGGCGCGCGAGCTCGCCGAGGCGCTGATCGTCAACCCCTACGACCTCGAGCGAGGCCGCCGACGGCGCTGCACTCGCGCTCGACCGATGTCGCCCGAGGAGCAGCGCGCGCGCATGCGCAGCATGCGCGCACCTGGTGCAGCGAGTTCAACGTCTATCCGCTGGGCGGGTCGCATGCTGATCGACGCGGCGCGCATGCGACACCGCCAGCGCGTGCTGCGCGCGCGGGCGGCCGCCGCGCCGAACGCGCTCGGCAGGTAGGCATGCCGCCGTTCGCCGCGCTGGGCGCTCGTTCCTCGACATCGACGGCACGCTGCTCGACATCGCCGGACGCCCGACGCGTGCGCGAGCCGACGCCAGCGCCGAGACGTCGCCTGGTGCGAGGCTCCATGACGCTGCCGGCGGCGCGCTTGGCGCTGGTGAGCGGCCGCGCTCCGCTCGCCGACGATCGACGAGCTGTTCACGCGCCGCTGAAGGTCTGCCGCTGCGCGAGGCCAGCACGGCGTCGAGCGACGCGACGCGCGCGGCCAAGTGTGCACCGGGCCTATCCGCTCGCCCGGCTGGACGCGCTGCGCCGCGCGGCGCGGTGCGCGACCTTCGCCGCGCGCACGACAGGCCATGGCGTTCGAAGACAAGGGCGCGAGCGTGGCGCTGCACTACCGCCTCGCTGCCAGGCGCTCGCCGAAGCGGCGCGCGCGCGTGGTGCGCAACGCGGCGGCGGCGAGCCTGTGGCGACTGGGTCGAGGTGCGAACCAGCGAGCAAGATGGCTGATCGAAAGCTCAAGCCCGCGGGGCGCGGGCAAGGGGCGTGGCGATCGAGCGAGTTCCACGGAAGCGAGCCGCCGTTCGCCGAGGCGCACGCCGGTGTTCATCGGCGACGACGCGACGCCGACGAGGACGGCTTTCGCGTCGTCGAATCGCGCCGGCAGGCACTCGATCAAGGTGGGCGGGGGCCGGACGCGAGGCGCGCTGGCAAGAGCATCGCCGACCGTCGGCGGCGCGCGCCGTCGGCTCGCCGGCCTGCCGGCGCGCGCATCGCCTAGAATCCCCGGCTTGAAAGAGTCGCAGTCCCTGACGAGCGGCGGCGACGCGCCCGGCATGAATGCGGCGATGCGCGCCGTCACGCGCAGTGCGCTCGGCGCAGGGCTGTGACGGTCTCCGGCGTGCTGCAGCGGCTACGCCGGGCCTGCTCGAGGGCACGTTGCGAGCAGCTCAGGCGCGCGACGTCGGCGGCATCATCCAGTCGGGCGGCACGGTGCTCGGCAGCGCCGCGGTCCGCGGAGTTTCGCGAGGCCGAGCGGCCGGTCAAGGCGCTCGCGCAACCTCGCGCGGCGCGAGCATCGACGGCGCTGGTCGTGATCGGCGGCAACGGCTCGCAGGCCGGTGCCTGCCAGCCTGGCCGCGCGAGGGCTTCACGGTGGTCGGCGTCGCCTCGACGATCGACAACGACCTCTACGGCACCGACGTCACCATCGGCTGCGACACCGCGATCAACATCACGCTCGAGGCGATCGACCGCCTGCGCACCACCGCCTCATCGCACCAGCGCGCCTTCGCTGGTCGAGACCATGGGCCGCAACTGCGGCTATCATCGCGCTCATGGCGGGCATCGCCGGCGGCGCGGAGGTGATCGCGCTGCCCGGAAGCGCGACTCAAGCCCGACGAGGTCGCCGAGCGCCTGCGCGCCGCCTACAAGCGCGGCAAGACGCACGCGCTCGTCGGTCATCGCCGAAGGCGCGAAGTGCGGCGTGCACGAGCTGATGGAGTATTACGGCGCAGCACCGCAAGTCGATCGGCTTCGACCTGCGCGTCACGCGCCTCGGTCACGTCGTGCGCGGCGGCATTCCGAGCGCTGCGGACCGCGTTCTCGCCACGCGGCTCGGTGCGGCGGCGATCGACACGCTTGCGGGCGGCAAGCATGGCGTCCTGGTCGGCATCGTCAAGGGCGAGGTGCTGACGACGCCGCTGGTGGAAATCGCCGGCAGGATGCGCCCGGCGGATGCGAGCCTGCTCGAGCTCGCGCGGGTCATGGCTATTCTAGGTCGCGCTAGACGCGGTTGATGCCGGTGGTGACGCGCGACGCGGCGACGCCGTAGAGGTGCAGGGACACGACCGGCGTGCGGCCGCGCGTTCGAGACGCGGTGGATCATGTTCTGGTCGAGGTCGCGGTCGGCGAGCTGGCCGGCGCGGTAGATCGCGGTCTTGCGCTTGAACAGCGACGCGTCGAACTGCTCCTCGGTCGAGCTCGCCCTCGGCGATGCCGTAGACGCACCACACGTGGTGGCCGTGCATCGCGCTCATCTGGCCGGGCAGCCAGGTGATCGCGGTGACCACGAAGCGATCCTCGGGATCGACGTAGAGCATGTGTGCGCATGTAGCCCTTCGGATCGCCGACGCGATGCTCGGGCCGCAGCCAGGCCGGCATGCGCAGCGCGAGGTGCAGCGTCTCCTCGACCTCGGCGAAGTCCTGGTTGGCGGCGGCGCGCGCGAGGCGGGCGAGGGCGGGGTGGATCGGCGTTCATGCGCAGACCTTCCATGAAGCTGCACCTGCACCACTTCGCCCGCCTGCACATTGCCCCGCGCGTGCTCGAGCACGATGAAGCAGTTCGCCTCCGACATCGAGCGCAGCACGCCCGAGCCCTGCTGGCCGGTGGTGCGCACCTTCCATTCGCCGCCCTTCGCTGCGACAGGATGCCGCGCTGGTACTCGGTGCGGCCCGGGACCTTTCGCATCGCCGCGCGCGGATTTCACGCTGCAAGCAGCGGAACGGCGTCGTCCGTCCTGCCCGAGAGGTGCAGCAGCGCGTCGCGCACGAAGCTGGTAGAACGTCACCATCACCGCGACCGGGTTGCCCGGCAGGCCGAAGAGGTAGCGCGTCGCCGATCTTGCCGAAGGCCATCGGCCGGCCCGGGCGCATGGCGATCTTCCAGAACAGCACTTCGCCGAGCTTCGCCATCATCTGCTTGATGAAATCGGCTTCGCCGACCGAGACGCCGCCGGTGGTGATGATCGCATCGGCGCTGACGACGCCTTGCTGAACGCGGCCTCGAGCTTCGCCGGATCGTCGCGCACCACGCCCAGGTCGACGATCTCGACGCCGAGGCGCGCGAGCATGCCGTGCAGCGTGTAGCGGTTGGAGTCGTAGACCTCGCCGTCCTTCGAGCGGCGTGCCGATCGACGCCAGCTCGTCGCCGGTGGAGAAGAACGCGACGCGCAGCTTGCGCTTCACCTTCACCTCGCCGATGCCCAGCGAGGCGATCAGGCCAAGCTCCGCCGGTCGCAGCGACTTTCCGGTCTCCAGCACCGGTTTGCCCTTCTTGCAGATCTTCGCCCGCGTAGCCGGACGTTCTGCGCCTGCTTCTGGCCGGGCGGCACGACGATGCGGTCGCCTTGCTTCTTGACGATCTCCTGGATGACGACGGTGTCGGTGCCCGCGGGCATCACCGCGCCGGTCATGACGCGTACGCATTCGCCGTCGCCTACCTTGCCGTTGAAAGGCTTGCCGGCGAGCGCCGTGCCGATTTCCTTCAGCGGTTTGTCCAGATCCGAGAAGCGAACCGCGTAGCCGTCCATCGCCGAGTTGTCGTGCGCCGGGACGTTGATCGCCGGCACGATCTCCTGCGCCAGCACGCGGCCCAGGGCATCGCGCACCGGAACGGAGTCGGTTTGTCGAGACCGGGGCGATGCAGGCGAGGATCGCGGCGCGCGCCTTGTCGACGTGCAGCGCGTCGGGATCGTAGCCGTCGATGCAGCTCACGGTCTGCGCGAGGCTGGTCACGCGCCTTTCAGCTCCTCGAGCGTGTTGATGTTGCGGAACGCGTCGGCCTCGTCGTCGAACGCCGACTTCCACGACCTTGAGCGCCGCGTACCAGGCGTCGATCTTCCGTCCGCCGCGAGGCGAGGAAGGCTTCGAGGCTCTCGCGAACGTCTCTTTTCATCAGAGCGAACACGGGATGAGGCTGATGCGCCGGTCTTGGCCACCGCGAGATGATTGTTGCCCAAAGATTGGCTCAGGCGGGAAACCAGATCTTCGGGCAGAAAGGAGAATCGCACGGCACCGTCACCACCAGCGGGTACGCGGCAGCCTTGAGGCCGGCGTGCAAGCCCGCGAGCGGGCCGGCGTAGCCGCCGATTTCATCGGCGCACGACGCGGTGGCCGTACTTCGCGTAGGTCGCCACGTTCTGGTTGGCGTTGATGACGATCTCGGCGACCTGCGGCGCGAGGCGCGCCAGCACCCAGTCGATCATCGGCTTGCCGCGCAGCAGCTGCAGGCCCTTGTCGACGCCGCCCATGCGGCGGCCCTTGCCGCCGGCGAGCACGATGCCAGTCACGTTCACGCCGCGCTCCGGAAGTGCGAAGGCGGCACGCCGCAGCTCGCGGCGGAACATGGCGCTGAACGCCGACGGGCTGTCGTAGCCGAGGTCGAGCGCCACGGCGAGGATCGGTCGTCCCTCGGCGATCCAGCCAAGCGCGCGCAGCAGGCGCGCGCGGCGGCGCCACTCGGCGAAGCTCATGCCGGTCTGGCGGCGGAAGTGGCGTGCGAGCGTCCGCGCCGTGGTGCCGTGACGCTCCGCCAGGTCGTCGAGCGTCGGCCGCTTCGTTCGGCGCTTCCATCAGCCGCGCGCAGATCGCGTCGAGCGGCGCGGTCTTGGGCATCGGCAGGCTGTAGGGCAGGCGGGGCAGGGAAGCGAGCTCGTCGAGCAGCAGGCGGATGACACGCCCGGCCAGGCCGCGCTCTTCGTATTCGATCGGCAGCTCGGTGGCGCGCACGATTAGCTCGCGCAGCAGCTGGCGTCACCTCCAGGACCTCGCAGCTCTTCGGCATCCGCTTCACCGCCCGTGGCTGGATGTAGAGCGTGCGCATGCGCACCGCGGTGGAGGTCCGCACGCGGTGCGTCGTTTTCGGCGGCATCCACACCGCGCGCTGCGGCGGCACCAGCCAGGTGGCGTCGCGCGTGTCGATCAGCATCACGCCGCGCACCGCGTAGATGAGCTGGAAGCGCGGGTGGCTGTGCCAGGGAATCTCGTGCGCGGGCGGCAGATCGTGCGCCATCGCGCCCACCGGTCGCGGCACGCCCTGGTACGCGTCGGCGTGGGTCGGTTTGGGCTGGATGCGGCGTCCCTTGCCGCAGTATGTACTTGAGCGAAGGGCCGCTTAGTTCTTGCCAAGCGTGTCCACTAGGCCTTCAGCCGTACCCGGGCGTTGAAGAAGTGCGTCTTACTATCGCAATCAGGAGCACCCGTCTGAATCATATCCTGGTCAACAACCGCGTCCTTGGGAGTCCTGTCCTCGCCATTCCTTGCTCCCGCTCATGTTCTTCGGCCATCCCTTCTCCATGTTTCGCGAAGCGGCGGCGTGTCCCAGCCTGCCGCGAGTATGTAGACAGCTAAAGGCGCTCACTTCTTGCCACGCCACCCTCTAGGCCTTCGGGCTTTGGGCGAAGCGGCCCACGTGTCCCCATTCGCCGGGAGTATGTAGTTGAGCGAAGGGGGCCGTACCCGGCCACCGGTGAGCCCAGCAGTACCCAACCTAAACTGCAAATAGAGCCATCGCTATCAGGAATCCGTCTGTTTCACCTTCGCACCGCCCATCCAGTCGTCACAGTCATTCGGCCATCCTTGATCTTCCGGGCGCTTCTTCGGCCATCCACAGATGAGCTAAGAGCATACTTGTCCCACTTCGACAGGAATTGTCCGGCGGTCGCGTGACGGACGCAAGGCCCGCGGGCAACGATGACGCCATGAATCGCGGCTATCTCGTCCCCTTCATCAATATCGGCCACTTCGTCGACCACCCCGCGATGCTGGTCTTTCCGGTGGTGGTCGTTGCGCTGGCGCGCGAATGGCGACAGTCGTATGACGGAGCTGCTGCCGCTCGCTCTGGGCGGCTTCATCGCTTTCGGCGCCTTCGCCCTGCCGGCGGGATGGCTCGCCGACCACTGGAGCCGCTACAAGATGATGGCGGTGTTCTTCTTCGGCATCGGCGGCTGCGCTCTTCCTGACGGGCTTCGCGCAATCGCCGTGGCAGATCGGCGCTGGGGCTGTTCGTCACCGGCATGTTCGCCGCCATCTACCACCCGGTCGGCATCGCCGATGCTGGTCGCCGCGCCGAGAAGATGGGCCGCGCGCTCGGCTGGAACGGCCTGTGGGGCAACCTCGGCCTCGCCGCGGCGGCGCTGATCTCGGGCGCGCTCATGGACTGGTTCGGCTGGCGCGCCGCGTTCTTCGTCCCCGGCGGTGCTGTCGATCGCCATCGGCGCTGCCTTCCCTCGTGCTCGTGCCCGATCCCGGTCCGGTGCAGAAGCGGTCGAAGACCATCGGCCTGACATCGATCGCGCCACCATGGCGCGCATCTTCGTCATCACGTGCTGATCGCCACCGCCTGCGGCGGGGTCATCTTCAACTCGACCACGGTGGCGATGCCCAGGTGTTCGACGAACGCCCGCGGCGTTGACGCAGACCAGCCTCGGCATCGGCGCGCTGGTCGCGATCGTCTACACGATGGGCCGCGTTTGCCCAGGTTCTGATGGGCACGCTGATCGACCGCTTCGATCTGCGCCGCCTCATGATCGGCGTGGCGCTGGTGCAGATCCGCTGCTCGCGCTGGCG
>ERZ1370068.7845-contig-6739_pt1 | contig 68631 bp, 81 predicted proteins | sample MGYA00561227_ERZ1370068 | MGnify/ENA primary metagenome ERZ1370068 (study PRJEB38410, sample SAMEA6850437) | metagenome | study: Metagenomic assessment of the ecological functions of the soil: analysis of the soil microbiota associated with the... | reverse complement strand
CCACGAAGGTTACCTGAGAACCATCAAACCGCCGTCGATCTTCGATAGGTGAGCGAGAGCTTCAGACTCCCCCGGAGCCGCGCCGCGCCGGGCCGCTTCGGCGCGCACCAGTTCAGGAGCACCATGGACGGCACGCTGGCCTGCTGCACCTTGGTTCTCCGGGCTCGCGCATCGTCGCGTCGCCGATCCGTCGGCGCGCCGCGGGAAGTGGGCCACTTCATTCCCGAGCCGGCGGCGGGCAAGGTGGCGCCCCAGAGCAACGACGTCGACGTGGACCCAAAGAATCTCGGCCTGATCTACCCTTCGGCGACCGCTACACTGGGCCTCGACATCCTCGAGTTCACTCACTGGCCCTAGCGCCGGAGCCTTCACTGGCACGACCTTCGCCCACTTCGGAATCTCGCGCGATGTAGTCGGCGAATTCGCGCGGCGTGCCGGTCACGCGACTTCCGCGCCGAGCCCGGCGAGGCCGCTCGCGCAGGTCCTTCTCGTTCAGCACTGCATTCCAGTTCCCGGTTGAGCTCCTGCACCAGCGGTCCGGGCGTCGCCGCGTATTACCACGCCGTGCCAGGTCGTGGCCTCAAATCCGGCAGCCCCGCCTCCGACACCGTGGGCGGCTCCGGCACCGACGGCATGCGCGCTGCGCGGTGGTGACCGCGAGCGCACGCAGGCGCCCGGCTTTCACCGTGCGGAATCACCGACGCCGAGGTGGCGAACATCGAGCTGCACCTGTCCGGCGAGGAGGTCTGCGAGCGCCGGCTGCGCGCCCTTGTACAGGCACGTGCACCATGTCGACGCCGGCCATCGGCCTTGAACAATTCGCCTGCGAGTGCGCTGCCGCGCCGGCGCCCGAAGAGGCGTAGTTTAGCTGCCCGACTTGGCTTTTCAAATAACGCACCAATTCGGCACCGAGCTGCGGGCACGTCGATGGAGGACAAGAATGTTGGGCTGCACGGCAACGAGCGCGACCGGCGCGAAGTCCTTCACCGGGTCGGAGGGCAGCGAGCGGTACAGGCTCTGGTTGGTGGCGAGGATGCTGTTGTTGCCGAGCAGCCAGGTGTGGCCGTCAGGGGCGCTCTTCGCCGCCTCGGCCGTCGGCGATGTTGCCGCCGGCGCCGGGCCGGTTCTCGACCACCACCTGCTGCTTCCAGCGCTCGGCGAGCTTCTGTCCCAGCGGCGCGCGCCAGGATCGTCGCTCGGCCCGCCGGGCGTGAAGCCCACCACGAAGCGTACCGGTTTGTCGGGGAACGCGGCGGCGATCGGCGCGGCGAGGGCGAGCAGCGCCGCGAGGAGAACGCGCTTCACTCGTCGTGCATGGTCTGGAGGACGATCTTCCGGCGCCGCCGACGCTGTAGAGGTTGTACGAGAAGGTCGATTCCCACTGGCGTCCGTCCGGCGCGGTCCTGGTACGCCCAGCGGACGGTCGCCCGGCCGCCGTTGATGCCAGCTCGACGGCATCGATCGCCAGCAGCTTGCACGCCGTCAAGCCCTTCGCGCGATACTCGATCCAGGATTCTCCTTGAAGAACGCCTCGGTGTCCTTCCTGGTCTGGCTGAGCCTTATCCGCCCCGCGCGCGGCGATGAAAGGCTCGTTGTAGAACGTGGCGATCTGGGTCGGATTGCTGAAGGCCGCGAGATAGCGGGCGAAAAGCAGCTAGAGCGGTTCCATGGATTCCTCCTTGTGTTCGTTATCCCGCGCGTTGTGGAAAAGTACGATCGAAAATCGATTCGGCGATGCGGTTCTTGAGGATCTCGATCGAGCCGCCGGCGATCATCCAGCCGCGGCAGCGGCGCAGGCAGTACTCGACCAGCGTCTCGCTGGCTGTAGCCGGTGGCGCCCATCACCTGCAGCGCCTCGTTGCGCGACGTCGAAGCCGGCCTGGTTGCAGGCCAGCCTTGGCGAGCGCGGTCTCCTCGGCGCGACGGCAGGCCGCGGTCGGCGTTGGCGGCGGCGCGGTAGAGCAGCAGCTGCGCCGGCTTCGAGCTTGAGCTTCATGTCGGCGAACTTCCACTGCAGGCCCTGGAACTCGCACGAGCAGGCGGCCGAACTGCTCGCGCTGCAGCGCCCAGCTCGCGCGCGCCTGCTCGTAGGCGTAGCGGCCGAGCGCGAGCGAGCGCGCGGCGTTGCCGATGCGCTCGACGTTGAAGCCGGCGATCTGCTTCTTGAAGCCGCCTTCGCCGAGCAGCACCATCTCGTCGGGCACGAGGCACGTTGTCGAAGTGCAGCTCCGCCCATTCCTCGCCGGACATGAAGTGCGACGGTTCTTCCCGATCGAACCCGGACGTTCTTGTCTCGATGAGGACAGAACCAATCCCGCCCACGCCGGGCCCGAAGCGCACGTAGGCGAGGATCGAGGTCGGCGTACGAGCGGAGTGCGTGGTGAAGATCTTCGAGCCGTTGACGCGCCAGCCCTTGCCGTCGCGCGTCGCTTTGGTCGCGAGGTCGGTGACCGCCGAGCCGGCCTCGGGCTCGGTCATGCCGACGGCGATGACCGCTTCGCCCGCCAGGAGGCTTTTCGAGAAAGACTGTTTTTGGAAGGCGAGCCGTACTCGGCCAGGACGCGGATCGGGCCGAAGTTGCCCGCCTGCACGACGTCGGCGCTGCGCGGGCAGGCCGCGGCGACCGCCTCGATGGCGAGCACCGCGTCCATCAGCGAGCCGCCCTGGCCGCCGTCGGCTTCTCGGCGATGGTGATGCCGAGCAGGCCCTGCTTGGCCATCTTCTTCGCCACATCCCACGAGTACTGCGGCGTCGCGGCTCTTGTACCAATGCTCCGCCGAGTTCTTTTTCGAGAACTGAGCAGGTCGCGACTGCTGCTGCTCCGGGGGCAGGCGAAATCCATCGTCACTCCCTGGTTAGCGACCAGGCGCGTCACGACGGCGACTACCTGTTGGCGCGCGGCGACGATGGCGGATTGATCTCTGCGCCTCCTGGATCGCTGCCACGGAGCGATAGCACAAGCGCGGCCACGGCTTCTTCGCCAGCGCCTCGACGTCGCCGCGCGGGGCAGGTGGTATTCAGTACCGCAGGGCCCTTCACCCGCTCGATCATCGCCATCGCCTCGTCTTCCGCTTACCGGCGCGAGCGCGAGGGCGACGTCCTGGTAGAGCTCGGCGAGCGTGCCGCCGGCGCCGACCAGACACCAGCGGGCCGACGGCAGCTGGTCGTTCCGGTAGCCGATCGATCGCTTCGGCGAGGCCTTTCACCATGCGCTGCACCAGCACGCGCGCTGACGGCTCGTTTCGCCCCGAAGCTTCCCGGTCGGAACGTCGAGCGCAATGCCACCGCCAGCCTCCGTCTTGTGCATCGACGCCGATCTCAGCCACCTTGACCGCGACGGCGTAGGGAATCGAATGCCTGAAGTCCGGCGCACGCGCGACCTCGCCTCGCTCGACGACGGGGACTCCCAGGGACTCAGCGAGCAGCTGGAGGCGCATCGAGCTTCCGGCTTCGCGGGAGTGGCCTTCGGACGCTCGCGCGGCGCGCGCCAGGCGCTACGTAGCGAGGCGCCGAAGGCGTCCGCGCAGGCTTCCGGGTGCGGAAGCCGGCGATGCCAAGCGCTGCGCGAGCAGCGGGCGGGAGCGAGACGCCCGGCGTGCGGGCGTGAAGAAGGCGGCGAGCGGCTTCTGCGCTCTGCTTTGCGCGCAGCGAGGATCGGCTCGACCGCGAGCTGCGGGATGGAACTGCGCCGAGGAGCCGACCGCGGCGAGCACCGCGTCGCAGCCCGGCCAGCGCGAGCAGCTCCTCCAGCGCCTGCGCTGTACGTCTCGGGCGTCGCCGCCATCGTCAGGTCGACGATCGGCGAGTCGCAGTCCGGCGCGACGCAGTCTCGATGCCGAGCAGGCCGAGGCGGTCGACCACCGTCGCCGCGCCGCCGCCGGTGGTCGTCACCACCGCGACGCGCGCGGCGCTCGCTTCAGATCCGGCGGCTTCCTGCTCACAGCAGCGGCGCGATCTCGATCAGCGTCTCCAGCATGTCGACGCGCACGATGCCGCAGTCGCGGAAGTAGGCGTCGAGCGCGCGCGTCGGCGCCGGCGAGCGCGCCGGTGTGCGAGCGCGCGAGCGCTCGCCCAGCCGCCGAGCGGCCGAGCTTGTAGGCGACCACCGGCTTGCCGGCGGCGTGCGCGCGCGCGCGCCGCGCGCGGCGAGGCGCGCCGCATCGCGCACCGTCTCGAGGAACAGCAGGATCACGCGCGTGCCGGCGTCGTCGGCGAGCAGCTCGACCAGCTCGCCGACGCCGAGGTCGGCCTCGTTGCCCACCGAGACCAGCTTGGCGAAGCCCAGGCCGCGCGCCGCGCCGCGCGAGAGCAGCGTGCCGAGCATGGTGCCGCTCTGCGAGACGATGCTCGGTCGCGCCCGCGGGCAGCGCGTCCATCTCGAGCACCGCGTTCACGCGTCAGCGCGAGCCGCGCCCGGCACGTCGATCACGCCCATGCTGTTCGGCCCGAGCAGGCGCACGCCGAGCGCGCGCGCGCGCGCGACGAGCCGCGCCTGGCGCTCCGCGCCTTCGGCGCCGGCGTCGGCGAAGCCGTCGCTGTAGATGCTCGCCACCGGCACGCCCGCGCCGCCGCAGTCCTCGAGCGCCTGCTCCGACCTCGCCGACCATGATGAAGGCGTGGTCGACTCTCCGCGGAATCGCGGCGACGCTGGCATACGCCTTTTCGCCGAGAACTTCGCTGCGCGAAGGGTTGACCGGGACAGATCGCGCCCGTGTAGCCGTGCTTCCGCAGGTAGCGCTGCGGGCGCGCGGTGTTCTTGGCCGCGTCGCCCGAGGCGCCGACCAGCGCCACCGCGCGCGGCGCGAACAGCGCCTGCGCTAGGCGAGCGTCGATTGCGGCTTCCAGCCGCCACAGGCGCTCGAGCAGTCGCTGCGCGCCGTCCGTCGCCGAGCACCGGCGCGCGCGAGCTCGAGGAACTTCTCTTCCAGCTCGCGCATCGGAGAGCGGCATGTCGGGGTCGCCCTTGCGCGTCGGCTGCAGGAACTCTTCGCTTCGCCATTGGCGAGCTGGATTGCGACGCGCGCCGCGCGCTGCGCCGGAAAGGCGGCATCGAGCTCCGGGTCGAGCGCGACACGTGATCTTCTTCATCAGCGCGCGCGTCGCCGTGGTCCTGCAGCCGTTCGTGCTCGAACGCGGCGAGGCGCACGCTGCCGTGGGTCAGCGCCGTGGCCACGACGTACTTCAGCGAGAAGCGCCCCTCGGCCGGCGTGCGCGGCTCCTCGTAGTGCGCCACCTCGAAGCCAGCGCGGTAGGTACGCGATGTTCACGCTGCGAATATCGCTCGTGCTCGAAAACCAAGCTTTTCTTGTACCTCCAGCGCGCCATCGATCGCGGCGAAGGTATGGCCGCAGCAGGCGTGGTTCTTGAAGGTCATGCTCGTGATGTGGAAGTCCGCGGCCGAGCGTGGCGAGCGCCTTCTCCCAGTCCGGCTCGTCGCCCATCGCGCGGCCGAAGCCGCCTCGCCCATGCAGTCGAGCGAGCCGGTCACGCCGGCTTGCGCGGCGAGCGCGGCGGTGACGCCGGCCTCGGCCGCGCGTCCGGCGTGCAGCGGCTTCGACATCGAGTCCATGCGGAACGCCTGCTGCAGCGCCGCCGCGAATGTCGCCACCGTCGCCAGCGCGTGCGCGAATCGTTCTTGCGTCAGAGCCGAGCAGCTTCGGCTGCAGGCCGCCGCGGCGCCGAAGCAGCCGATGGTCCCGGTGTTGTGCCAGTGCTTGTAGTGCGCGCGGCCCATCGCGGCGCCGATGCGGGTGGAAATCTCGTAGCCGACGACGACCGCCGCGCAGGAAAGCCTGCGCGGCCGAAGGCCTTGCCAGCAGCGCAGCGCTGCGGCGATGGTCGGCGCGCCGGGGTGGTAGATGCCGTCGCGGTAGATGTCGTCGACTTCGACGGTGTGCGCGGCGGTGCCGTTGATCAGCGCCGCGGCGCGCGTCGTCGCGCGCTTGCCGAGCGCGAGGAACGCCTCGCCGTGGTCGAGCTCCGTCGGCGAGCGACTGTCTCGAGCAGCGTCGCCGGCGGAGACCACCGCGCCGGGATAAAGCGCCGCGTGCCAGTCGATGACCGCGCGCTTGGCGTGGTGCAGAACCTCGGGCGCGAGCGGCTTGCCCTCTGCGCCTCGGCCCAGGCGCCGCAGCGCTCGGCGGCGTACACGCTAGGTCTTGTGGGACGGGTCGAGCCGGTCCGCGAGCCGCCGCATCGCCGGCCACTCCATCAGCCCGACGACGCGGCGCACGCCGCGCTTGTAGGCGTGGCTCGTCTTCTCCTGCACGGCGCGCGGCGGGATGATGATCTCGTCGTCCGCGCCCTGCGCCGAGGAGCTGCGCGCGGCAGGCCTTCTCCAGGCGATAGATCGAGTTGAACGCTTCGGCCACCGGTGCGGCCGACCGCCAGCGCGCCGTGGTTGCGGAACAGCATCACGTCGCAGTCGCCGAGGTTGGCGACCATGCGCTTCTCTCTCGTCGAGGTCGAGCGCCACGCCTTCGTAAGGCGTGATACGCCACCTTGTCGAAGCGCATCGCCATCTGCGTCATCGGCAGGAGGCCCTTCTTCAGCGACGACACCGCCATCGACGCCACCGAATGGGTGTGGATCACGCAGTGCAGCTCGGGCTTCGCCTCGTGGATCGCGCCGTGGATGACGAAGCCGGCATAGTTGAACTTGTAGTCGAGGCCCTTCGGCCACTCGGGCTCCCACAGCACGTCGCCCTTCAGGTTGACCTTGAGCAGCGACGAGGCGCAGATCTCGTCGTACATCAGGCCCATGGGGTTGAGGAGGTAGTGCTCGGTTCCCGGCACGCGCACCGAGATGTGGTTGTAGACGATGTCGTCCATGCCGAACATCCGCACCAGCCGGTAGGCGCAGGCGCAATCGACGCGCGCCTGCCACTCGGCGGCGCTCACCTTGCCCTTCAGCGACTTGAACTTGAGCGGCGGGTAGTCGCGGTCCGCCGCCTCCATGTCCGGGTAGTATCTGCGCAGGTCACTGACCTTGGTCTTGCTCATGAGACAAATTGTATTGCTGATGGCGCTCCTCGTAACGGGGCGCATGCGCAGGAATTTCCCGACCGGCCGGTGCGCCTGGTCGTGCCCTGGCCGCCGAGCGGCAACGTCGACATCACGGCGCGCACCGTCGCGCCGGCGTTCGGCGAGGCGCTCGGGCCAGCAGGTGATCGTCGAGAACCGCGCCGGCGCGGCGGGCAGCATCGGCACCGACGGCGGTGGCGAAGTCGCCCGCCGGACGGCTACGCGCTGCTGCTCGGCTCGAGCGGCACGATCACCGCCGGCCCGGCGGTGTTCAAGAACCTGCCCCTACGATCCGGTGAAGGATCTCGTCGCCGTCGGCCCGATCCAGTCGGTGCCGATCGTGCTCACGGCGGCGCCGAAGACGCCCGGCGTCGACCTACGCGGAGTTCGTCGCGCTGGCGAAGAACAAGCCGGGCGGAGTCAGCATCGCCTCCGCCGGCAGCGGCTCGTCGAACCATCTCGCGATCGAGCTGCTGATGCGCATGGCGGACCTGAAGCTGCTGCACGTCCCGTACAAGGGCAGCGGCCCGGCGCTCACCGATCTGCTCGGCAGCCAGGTCGAGTCGATGATGGACCAGCTCACCGCTTCGATCGGCCACATCACGCGAAGGGCCGCATCAAGGCCGCTCGCCATCTCGCTCGCGCAGCGCGCTCGCCGCTCCTGCCGAACGTGCCGACGCTCGACGAGCTCGGCGTGAAGGGCTACGAAGCCGAGCACCTTGACCGGAATCTTCGCGCCGGCCGGCACTCCCGCGCCGGTCATCCAGAAACTGCAGCGCCGCCCTGCGCAAAGCGCATGTCGATCGAGGCGGTGCGCGAGCGCTACCGCAGCATGGGCGTGCGAGGTGATGGACATGACGCAGGCGGAGTTCGCCGCGTACGTGCGCGCCGACTACGACAAGTGGCTGCAAGGTCGCGCGCGAAGGCAACATCGTCGTCGAGTGACCGTCCTGCCGCCTGACGGCCGGCTGCGCGCGCCGCGCCGCGCGCTGCCCGCGGGCACCGTCGACTGCCACGCGCACATCTTCGATCGCTTCGAAAAATATCCTCTTTCTTCTTCCAGAAAATATCATCCTCCGTTGTGCAGCCGGGAAGCCTGGCTGGCGCTGCACGAGTCGCTCGGCGTGGCGCGCGGCGTGCAGGTCAACGCCACGCCCTACGGCTTCGACAACACGATCACCGCGGATTTCCTGCGCGAGCATCCGGGACGATTCGTCGGCGTTGCGACGATTCCGCCCGACATTGCCGACGCGGATCTGAAGAGGCTGGATGCGGCAGGCTTCCGCGCCGCGCGCCTCATGGACCAGTTCGCCAACGCGGCGACGACCGCCATGCTCGAGCCGCTCGCGCGCCGCGTCGCGCCGCTCGGCTGGCACATCGAGATCAACATCGCGCGCAGCGCCGACTGGGTCGAGCTCGAGCCGCGCCTCGCGCGCTGCCCGGTGCCGCTGGTCTTCGATCACCTCGGCCGGCCGCGCGGCGGCGAGGGCGTCGACTCGCCGGGGTTTCGCGCGATCCTGCGCCTGCTCACCGAAGCGCGACGACTGCTGGACCAAGATCTCGAGCTGGTATCGCCTCTCCGACAGCGGCCCGCCCGAGTACGCCGACATGGCGCCGTTTGTAAAATTGCTACTGAGCGAGCGTCCGGATCGGTGCGTCTGGGGCAGCAACTGGCCGCATCCCGGCCTGCATGCCTCGATGCCGAACGACGCCGACCTCGTGGATCTGTTGGAGAGTTGGCTGCCTTCCGAGTCGGTGCGGGTGCCGCTGTTCGCGGCCAACGCCGGCGCGGCTTTATCGATTCTAGGATTTGCGCACGGCCGACTTCGGCCGGAAAGCCTTGACCAGCGCTTCGTCTGGTCTCGATGTAGGGGCCGCCGATCAGGTCGATGCAGTAGGGCACCGCGGCGAAGATCCCGGCACGTCCGGCAGTCCTGCAGCGTCTCGCGGATCGACTTCGGCTGGCCGGGCAGGTTGATGATCAGCGCGCCGCTTGCGGACCACCGCGACCTGCCGCGACAGGATCGCGGTCGGCACGAACTTCAGGCTCACCGCGCGCATCTGCTCGCCGAACCCGGGCATGACCTTGTCGGCGACCGCGAGCGTCGCCTCGGGCGTGACGTCGCGCGGCGCCGGGCCGGTGCCGCCGGTGGTGAGCACCAGGTGGCAGCCCTTCGTGGTCGACCAGCTCCTTCGAGCGTCGCTTCGATCACCGGCTGCTCGTCGGCGATGAGGCGCGTCTCGTCGCGCCAGGCGGGCGAGCGCGATCGCGCTGCCGAGCCATTCCTTCAGCGCCGGGATGCCTTCGTCCTTGTAGACGCCGGCCGAGGCGCGGTCGCTGATGGAAACGAGGCCGACGATCGAGCTCTGCTTCATTTGACCTCGAAGACCTCCAGGTGGACGGCGGCTCTTGCGCCGGGCGCCCGTGCCGACGCAGATCAGCGCGGTTCAGCCAGGCGTAGCGCGCGTCGCCGGTCTCGAACCAGCGGCGTGGTGCGCATGTAGTAGAGGGAGGGATCGACTTCCTCTCCCGAGGACAGTTTTCTGCAGGATCATCCGCGGGCCCGTGGCGGTAGCCGTGGTTGCGCACGTAGATCAGCGCGCCGTCCGGCGGTCTCCAGCGTGTAGCGCGCGTCGAGGTCGGCGACGCCGTCGGCGCGGATCACCTGCCAGTCGGCGCCGCCCGGCAGCACGCGGCCCGAGAGCCGCTCGCCGCGGAACGTGCCGCCGGTGATGTTGATGATGCGCCGCCGGCCCTGCGGCGTATCGCCGAGCTCCTGCGGCGGCGCGAGCGTGATCTCGGCGTTCAGGAGGGGCTGGAGCTCGGAGCATTCTTTGATCAGGCGGAAGAGCTCGCGGTAGGCGCGCGGCGGCTTCGCCGTCCTTCTGTTCCTTGCGCGCGTTGCGGATCAGGGTGCGCAGCGCCTGCAGGTCGGCGCCGGGATGCTCGGCGGCGAAGGCGGTGAGCGCCTCGTCGTCGGCGAGCAGCCGCTCGCGCCAGCGCCTCGAGGCGGCGGTGCTGCGCGCGCCGCCTGCGCCGAGTGGCCGGTCGATCGCTTCGAGGCGCTCGCGCAGCATCGGCGCCGGATCGATCTTGCGCATCAGCTTGCCGACGTACTGCATCTGGCGGCGCTTCGCTTCGTGGCTGGTGATGCGTTTCGCCTCGAGCACCGCTTCGCGCAAGTTCTCTTCCATCGGCAGATTCGGCGATCTGCGACTCGGGCAGATCGACCAGCGCCGCGCCGAGCGACTGCAGCTCCGTCATTTCCTGCTTGCGTTTCGTTTTGCTGACGACTTCGTCATTCATCGCCGGGTATCATAGCGCGGCATATGACGAAGCACCCGTGGCGAGGCACCCGGCTTCACCTGCGACCGTGCCGAGCTGGAGAGTCTCGCGCGAGCGGTGCTCGAGCGCGCGCAAGCGCGCCGGCGCGAGCGGCTGCGACTGCGACGTGTCGGAGGCGCACGGCCTCACGGTCACGGTTCGCAAGGGCAAGCCCGACACCATCGAGCACAACCGCGACCGCTCGCTCGGCGTGTCGGTGTACTTCGGCGACCGGCCGAAGGTGCGCCGCGGCCACGCCAGCACCTCCGACCTCTCGCGCGCGGCGCTCGAGCAGACGGTCGACGCCGCCGCGGCGATCGCGCGCTACACCGCCGAGGACGACTGCGCCGGCCTGCCCGACGCCGAGCTGCTGGCGCGCGACGCGCCCGACCTCGACCTGTTCCATCCGTGGAGCCTCGCCGCCGAGGAGGCGATCGAGATCGCGCGGCGCTGCGAGGCGGCGGCGTTCGCGCGTGTCGAAGAAGATCCGCAATTCCGAGGGCGCGAGCGTGTCGGCTGCAGCATTCCCAGTTCGTGCTCGCCAACAGCCTCGGCTTCATGGGCGGCTATCCCGGCTCGCGGCACTGGCTCTCGCTGCGCGGTGATCGCCGAGGAGAAGGGCCTGATGCAGCGCGACGACTGGTACAGCGCCTCGCGCGTGCCGTCGCAGCTCGCCGACCCCGAGCGCGCTCGGCCGCTACGCCGGCGAGCGCGCCGCGGCGCGCCTGGGCGCGCGCAAGATCAGCACCCGCCAGGCGCCGGTGCTGTTCGAGGCGCCGGTGGCGATCCAGCTTCATCGGCCACTTCGTTTCCGCGGTGAACGGCGGCAACCTCTACCGCAAGACCACGTTCCTGGTCGACAGCCTGGGCAAGCAGGTGCTCTCGCCGAAGGTGCAGCATCGAGGAGCGGCCGCACGAGCCGCGCGGCATGGCGAGCAGCGCCTTCGACGAGGAGGGCGTGGCGACGCGCGAGCGCGATCATCGTGCGCGACGGCGTGCTCGAGGGCTATTTCCTCGGCAGCTACTCGGCGCGCAAGCTCGGCATGCAGACCACCGGCAGCGCCGGCGGCCACCACAACCTGGTGCTGCGGCCGGGCAAGCACGGACTTCCGCGGCCTGCTGCGCGAGATGGGACGCGGGCTGCTCGTCACCGAGCTGCTCGGCCACGGCGTGAACCTGGTGACCGGCGACTACTCGCGCGGCGCCGCCGGCTACTGGGTCGAGGGCGGCGAGATCCGCTATCCGGTCGAGGAGATCACCATCGCCGGCAACCTGCGCGACATGTTCCGCGGCGTCGCGCGCGATCGGCGCCGACGTGCTGGTGCGCAGCGGCCGCTCGACCGGCTCGATCCTGATCGACAACATGACCATTGCGGGAGACTGAAATGCAGGGCCGGGTTCTCTTCCTGGCGACGATGTTGCTTCGCCGGGCGCCGCGGCCGCGCAGCCGCGCGGCGCGCACGCAGGCGCCCGACGTCATCTACGTGCCCACGCCGTACGAGGTGGTCGACGAGATGCTGAAGCTCGCCGAGCGTGAAGAAGGGCGACGTGCTCTACGACCTCGGCTCGGGCGACGGCCGCATCCCGGTCACCGCGGCGAAGAAATTCGGCATCCGCGCGGTCGGCATCGACATCGACCCGCAGCGCATCGCGGAGGCGAACGAGAACGCGAAGAAGAACGGCGTCACCGGCCTGGTGCAGTTCCGCCAGGAGGACCTGTTCCAGCGCCGACTTCCGCGAGGCGACGGTGGTGACGCTCTATCTGCTGCCCGACCTCAACGTCAAGCTGCGGCCGAAGCTGCTGGCGGAGCTGAAGCCCGGCTCGCGCATCGTCTCGCACCAGTTCGACATGGGCGACCTGGAAGCCCGAGAAGCGGGTCGAGCTGAACGGGCGGACCATCTATTTCTGGACGGTGCCCGAAGAAGGAGGCGCGGTGAGCGCTCGCTGACCATCGAAGTGGTTTCGGATGTCATCTGCCCGTGGTGCTACATCGGCAAGCGCCGCCTCGGAGAAGGCGCTCGCCGCGCTCGAGGGCGAGGTGAGCACCGAGATCCGCTGGCTTCCGTTCCAGCTCAACCCGGACATGCCGCCCGAGGGAATGCCGCGCGCCGCGTACCGCACGGCGAAGTTCGGCTCCGTCGAGCGCTCGCGCGAGCTCGATGCACGCGTGGCGAGCGAAGGAAAGAGCGAAGGCATCGAGTTCGCATTCGAGCGCATCGAACGCACGCCCAATACCGTCGCCGCCCATACGCTGGTCGGACTAGCGCAGGAGCAGGGTCGCGGCGACGCGGTGGTCGACGCGCTTTTCCGCGCCTACTTCGAGGACGCGCAGGATATCGGCGACACCGAAACCCTTGCTGCGATCGCCACAGCGCTGCGGCGTGTCCGGCTGGCCCCGTCGAGAAGGCGCGGCAGAAGTCGTCGCGCTCGACCAGCAGATGCGCGAGCTCGGGATCTCCGGCGGTGCCGACCTTCATCTTCGCGCCGCAAGCTCGGCGTCTCGGGCGCGCAACCGCCCGAGACGCTGGCGGCAAGCGATCCGCGAAACGGCGGTCTGCTAGGTGAAGTCGAGCCGGGTTTCCAGCACCAGGCCGTAGATCGGCAGCGGCGGCCGGTTCGAGAGCTCGAGCGCCGGCAGCTCCTGCGCGCCGAGCGTCTGCACCGCCGGCGCCGAGCGCCTTCATGACAGTCGAGCGAGATCACGATCTCGCCGGTGCGCGCGCGGTGCACCAGGCGCTCGGCGATGCTGACGCAGTCGCCGAAGGCGACGAACTGCTGCTTGCCGAGCGGCCCGGCCATGCCGAACACCGCCTCGCCGAGGTGCACGCCGAGCCCGACCGCGGCCGGCAGGCCGTACTCGGTCTTCCAGCTGCTCGCCGAGCGGGCCGAATTCGCGCTGCACCGCCTGCGCGGCTTTCAGCGCCCAGTCGGCGAACTCGCCGCCCTTCGGAATGGAAGGCGGCGAGCAGCGAGTCGTTCTGCACCGAGAGCACCTCGCCGCGCTCGGCGACCACGTTGCGTCGCCGCCAGGGTGAAGAAATCGTTGGCGAGCTGCAGCACCTTCGCCGGCTCGAGCACCTCCGAGAGGCGCGTGAAGTTGCGCAGCTCGGCGTAGAGGATCGCTGCGCGACGTCGCTGGGGTGTCATCGGCCCGATTCTAGCGGCGGCGCGCGTCCCCGGCGGCGGCCATGCCGTCGAGGTAGTGCTCCCAGACGTGCAGGTTGCGCTCGCAGGCGGCGACCGCGGCATCCTCCATGCGCAATTTCCGGGCGAATTTCTCGACCGCGCGCCAGCCGGTGTCGGAATGCTCGATGTCCGCCTCGGTATGGAGCTCGAAGAACTCCAATTCGTCGATCCTGCAGATCGAAACAGCTTCCTCCATCTGCGCTCGCTCGAGGCCGAACCAGCCGTGCTTCTGCGAGGGTCGCCGGTGCCGTAGCCGGGGACGTTGGCGCGCTCGGCGCAGGTGTTGGCGACGATGCCTTCCAGCCAGTGCCGGTTCGCCATCAGGCCTTCCCACGCCGCCCAGGCGAGCTGGGTCGAGGGCAAGCGGCTTGCGCATCCTGGATTTCCTTGCGCGGAAGCCCGATGCGCACGCCGAGATCTTCGAGGATCTGCCCAGTGCGGCCGGCCGCCGCCGTGCTCGTGGTCGGCGATCACCTCCTCGCTGCAGGCGCGGATGATGCCGATGCGCGTGTCCCAGTCGGTGCAGTTGGTCGCGACCTTGAGCTTCAGCACGGAGTTGCGCTGGCGCGTGTTGAGCCGGTGCTGCAGCGCGAACATGCGCGCCCGGCCGCTGCGTCATCGGCCTCGTGGAACCAGCGGCAGCGGCGACGAAGGCGTTGACCGCCTCGTCCATGCGCGCGACGACGCCCATGCACCTAGCTGAACAGGGAGACGAGGGCGACGACGAACACCACCAGCGAGCCGGCGGCGAAGAAGGCGAGCGTGGTCGGCGAGACGTCGGGCAGGTCCGGGTCGCGCGCAATCGGCGCGGCCTGCGTGAGCGTGGTCGTCGTCGTGGTCGTCGTGCTTCTCGTCCATCTTCTTGTGATGGCTGACGACCGTCTGCTCGGGGTCCGCTTCCGCGGCCGACATCCGCTCGTTGAAGTTGCGGAAGAAATCGTCGGCGACTTTCCTCGCCGCGGCGTCGATCAGGCGCGAGCCGATCTGCGCCAGCTTGCCGCCGACGCTCGCCTTGACGTCGTAGGCGAGCCTGGTGGTCATGCCCTCGGCGCTGAGCGCGACACCTGGCGCCGCCCTTGGCGAAGCCGGCGGCGCCGCCCTGGCCCTCGAAGGCGATGGCGTAGGAGTGCGGCGGCTTGATGTCGGAGAGCGTGAGCTTGCCCTTGAACTTGGCGCTCACCGGGCCGACGCGCGCCACCATCAGCACCTGGTACTCGTTGTCGCCGGTCGGCGTGATCGACTCGCAGCCCGGCACGCAGGCCTTGAGGACCTGCGGGATCGTTGAGCGCGTTCCACACCGCCTGCTGCGGCGGCGGAATCAGCTGCTCGCCGCTTCATCTCCATGCGCGCTTCTCCTGGCTGTTTCGGCTGAGCGGCCCGTTCAAGCGCGCTGGGCGAGGTCGACGAGGCTCTTCAGATTATGCACCGGCAGGAACAGATCGACGTGCGGCAGCATGGCGCGCACGCCGGCCGGGCGCGCCTCGAACTTGTCGTAGCGCAGCAGCGGGTTCAGCCAGACCAGCTAGCGGCAGGACTTGTGCAGGCGCTCCATCTCCTCGCCGAGGCCTTCGCCCGCCTCGCGGTCGAGGCCGTCGGAGACCAGCAGCACGCAGGCGTTCTGGCCGAGCACGCGGCGCGACCAGCGCCAGTTGAACTCGCGCAGCGAGGCGCCGATGCGCGTGCCGCCCGACCAGTCCTGGATCGCCTCGGCCACCCGCGCCATCGCCACGTCGACGTCGCGGTGGCGCAGCTGGCGCGTGATGTTGGTGAGGCGCGTGCCGAACACGAACACCGTGACGCGGTCGCGGTCGTTGGTGATGGCGTGCAGGAAGTGCAGGAACATGCGCGAGTAGCGGGTTCATCGAGCCCGAGATGTCGCACAGCACCACCAGCGGCGGATGCAGCTCGCGCGGCGCCGCGCGCACCAGCGGGATGACGTCGCCGCCCTCGCGCAGGCTCTCGCGCAGCGTCGCTCGCAGGTCGATCGCGCTTGCCGTCGGGATCGGATCTGATTGCGCCGGGTGCGGATCACCGGCAAGCGGCAGGCGCAGCTCGGGCGAGCATCTGCTTGCGCCTGCGGCCAGCTCGGCCGCCGACATGGTGTCGAAGTCCATGCGCTGACAGCACCTCGCGCGAGGAGAAGGTGAGGCGCGCCTCGAACTCGACTTCTTCTCGCTCTGCAGCTCTTCCGGCTTCTTCTGCGAGTAGAGCGCGTCGGTCAGGCGCTGGCTCTGCTGCTGCTCGGGCTTGGCGGCGCGGCCATGCGCCTTCGGCAGCAGCAGCGACATCATCTTCTCGGCGAGCTTCGGGTCGCGCCAGAAGATGCGGAACGCCTGGTCGAAGATCGGCCGCTGCTCCTGCTGCGAGAGCAGCACCGCCGACATCGTCCAGTACCAGTCGTCGCGGCTGCGGGAACTGCGCGTCCGGCGATCTCGAGCGCCTGGACGCAGTCGATGCACGCGGCCGGGTCCCACCGCGCAGCCCGGCGGCGCGCAGCAGGCGCGCGAAGTGCATGACGTTTTCCGCCAGCCGGCCTTCGCTCCGTTGCCCATCCGGCTCAGCCGCGGCCGCCGCCTTCGCCTCCGTCACCAGGCGCGTGGCCTCTTCGCCGGCGATGCGCTCCAGGTCGTCGCGGTACTTGAGCAGCACGCCGAGGGTGTTGTTGACCGTCTCCGGGTCGAGCGTCACGCGGTCGAGCGCCACCAGCGCAGTTCGCCCAGTCGATGGTCTCGGCGACGCCGGGCAGCTTGAAGAGATCGCATCTTGCGCAGGCTGCTGCACGAACGCCACGACCTCGCGCGAGAGCGCTCGGCGGCGCCCGGCGCCTTGCGGTGCAGGATCTCGAGCTCGCGCGTCGCGTCGGGGTAGTCGACCCAGTGGTAGAAGCAGCGCCGCTTGACGCGCGTCGTGGATCTCGCGCGTGCGGTTGGAGGTGATCACCACGATCGGCGGCTCGCTGCGCGCGCATCGTGCCGATCTCGGGGATGGTGATCTGCCAGTCCGAGAGCACCTCCAGCAGGTAGGCCTCGAACGGCTCGTCGGTGCGGTCGAGCTCGTCGATCAGCAGCACCGGCGCGTGCGCCGGTCGCCCTCGAGCGCCTGCGCCAGCGGCCGCTTGATCAGGAAGCGCTCGGAGAAGATGTCGCTGTCAGCGTCTCGCGTCGCGCTTCGCGCCCGCCGCCTCGGCCAGCCGGATCTCGATCATCTGGCGCGGGTAGTTCCACTCGTAGGCGGCGGAGGCGATGTCGAGGCCCTCGTAGCACTGCAGGCGGATCAGCTCGGCGGCCGAGGCCGGCGGCGAGCACCTTGGCGATCTCGGTCTTGCCGACGCCCGGCCTCGCCCTCGAGGAACAGCGGCCGGCGCATCGCCGAGGGCGAGGAAAAGCGACGGTGGCCAGGCTGCGCTCGGCGCACGTAGCTCGCCGCGCGGCGAGCAGCGCCTGCGTCTGGTCGATCGACTTCGGCAGCGGATGGGGCATGGGCGGGAGGCGGAAAACGAGCATTTTCGGGCATTCGCGAGCGTGCCGCTAGCCCGGTTCGACGCGGGGGAATATAGTTGGCCCAAGCATGGCGTCGAGAAGAATGTTCCTGGCAGGCCTTGGCGGCGCGCTGGTCGCGCCGCGCCTCGCGTGGGGACAGGCGCGCAGGATGTCCGTGGTCGCGCTCTTTCCGGGCGAGGAGGAGGACGACCAGCCCGGCGGGGCAGCCGTTCTTCGACGAACTGCGTCGGCGGGCGGCTGGGTCGAGGGCACCAACATCGACTACGAGCGCCTCTACGGTCGCGGCGCGCGCGATTACATGGAAGGCCTGGCGAAATCGGCGGCGAGCAAGGAGCCGGACCTGATCTACGCCAGCACCGCCGCGATCGCGCTCGCGGTGCTGAAGGAAACCGAGTTCGGTGCCGGTCATCTTCACCTCGGCGTCCGATCCGGTGGCGAGCGGCCTCGTCGCCTCGCTGCGCGCCCCGGCACGCAACGCCACCGGCGCCTACCAGTCTGCCGGCGACGGCCTGCGCCGCCGGATGCAGCTGGCCCGCCAGATCGTGCCGGGCGTCTCGCGCGTCGGCCTGGTGCTCGACCGGCGCGCCACCGAGTCGGCGCGGCAGCGTACGCCTGCACGAGGATGCGGCGCGCGTCGCCGGCCTGCAGCTCTCGGTGTCCGAGTTCACCAACTTCGAAGCCGTCGCCAAGCTGCTGGCCAACTTCCGCCGCGAGGGCGTCCAGACCGTGTTCCTCAGCCCCTCGGTGACGCTGATCGGCCGCCGCCGCGAGGTCGCCGAGACGGCGATGCGCAACAAGGTGGCGCTGATCGGCCACCGCCTCGAATGGGCGGAGGCCGGCGCGATGCTTCACCTACGGTCCTGACGTTACCGACACGCTGCGCCGCAGCGCGTCATCGCCGACCGCGTCCTGCGCGGCGCCAAGCCGGCCGAGACCCCGGTCGAGCAGGCGGGCCGCTTCGAGCTGATCGTCAACAACCGCAGCGCCAAGGCGCTCGGCCTCACGGTTCCCGCGAGCGCTCCTGAAAACCGCCGACCGCGTGATCGAGTAGCGGCTACGGGTAGAGCTGTCGCTCGTGCTGTGCGATGTCCTTGAGGCCGATCTGCTCGAGGAGCGCGGCACGATGGCGCCCCGCGACCGGCGCCGGCGCTGGTCCGGCGGCGCGCGAGACCTCGTCCAGCGCGTCGTACCAGACGCCTTCGCGTGCAGAGCAGCATGTAGCGGCTGCGGCCTGAGGGAACGCCGTTCAGCTTGCGCGCCAGGTCCTGCGAGACCTCGATGCGGCGGATCATGCCCCGTCGAGCCGGTGCGCGCGTCGCTCACCGTCCAGCGGTATTCGACCCCCGGCGAGAGGCGTCACGCCCAGCGCCTTCAGCTCGAGACGCTGGATGCCGGTCTTCGCCGGCGGCGCGAAATCCTTCTCGAGCAGCGGTTGCGCATTCGGCTCGTTCCGCAAGGCGCACCGCCACGCGCACGCCGGAGCTCGCAGGCAGGAAGTAGTACAGCGCGGGCTGCGGGCTGAGGGTCAGGCCGGTGTGGTCCGGCGCAAGCGCCGCGAGCGGCAAGACGCGCAAGCCGCGCGTTCCGCCGCCGGACCCGGCCGGAGGGCGCGCCGCGCGCCGGCGGGTTGTACTCGGGCTCGTCGCTCTGCTGCGCATCGGCCGGAAACACCAGGCAGAACGATGCAAGGAAAAACCAGAAGCGCTTCATGTCAGCCTCCCTGAATACGATACACGCTCACGGGCTCGTCGCGTCCCTTGAGCACGAAGGATCCCGACGCGCTCGCAGGGCTCGTGCACCGGCAGCAGCGCGCGCGTTGTGTCGCCGATCAGGATCCGGCCGCGCTCGCCCTCGTCGCCATCGGGCAGCGCGAGCGCCTGCAGCCGCGCGGCGACGTTGACCGCGTCGCCGATCACCGCGTATTCGAGGCGCTGCCGGCTGCCGATGGTGCAGCCGACCATCGCCCCGCTGTAGAGGCCGATGCGCAGGCCGGCGGTCGGCTTGCCGGAGCGCTGCCAGCCGTCGTTCAGCTGCGCGAAGCGCCGGCACATTTCGCGCGCGCACGCCACCGCGGTGCGCGCGTCGCGCTCCTGGAGCTCGCGCGTCTCGCTCGGGATCGGCGCGCCGAACACCGCCATGATCGCATCGCCGGCGTACTGCCGGATCGACGCCGCGGTTGCGTCATGATGACGTCGGCCATCGGCGCCATGAATTCGTTCAGCCAGCGCGCCGTGTCGGCCGGCGCGAGGCGCGCCGCGACTGGCGAATAGCCGTGCAGGTCGGCGAACAGCACCGTCGCGTCGAGGTGCTGCGGCCGCAGCGCATAACCGTCGGTCATCTCGTCGCGGCGCGCCACAGCTCGCGCGCCACCTCCGGCGCGACGTGGCGGCGAGAACGATCGCCATCATCGCCGCGCGCTCGCGCGCCTCGTGCAGCGCGCGCACCCGCTGACGCCGGCGGCGGTGACGGCAAGCCGAAGGCAGCAGCGGCGGGATCGGAAACCAGTCGCCGTCGCCGCGGCGGCCGTACCAGACGATCGCGAGGCCGCGAGCCCCCGGCGATCAAGGCGGCGAGGCTGGCAGCGCGCGTGCGCGAGTCCAGGCAAGCAGGCCGGAGCAGGCAGCACAGCGCGAGGCGCAGCAACATCTCGACCGCCTCGCGGGCAGGGTGCGCACCGGCGTGGACTCGCCCTGCGCGAGGCGCAGCAGCTCCGGCTCTGCAGTGCGCGTGCAGCCTCGCTGCCGGTGATGTGGGGCAGCGCCGCCAGAGCTGAACGGCGTCTGGAAATAATCCCGAGGCTGGTCGCGCTCGAGCCGACGATGACGATGCGGTCGCGCACCTGCGCGGCGTCGACCTTGCCGTCGAGCAGCTCGCCGAGGGTGAAGCGCGGAACGGGCGGGCGCGCCGCGGTAGTCGAGCAGCATCTGGTAGCCGGACGCGTCGGTGCCGGCGTAGCCGCCGTCCCAGGCTTCGAGCGGCGCGAGCGTCGCCGCGCCCGAGGCGCATGCGCGCCGGATCGTCGCCGTCGGCCTTCGGGCCGATGCCTTCAGGGCGAGATAGGCCATCGCCAGGGCGAGAGCAGATGCGAGCGCTGCGGCCGGTCGCCGTCGTCGAGGTAGAGCAGTCCGCGGCGCACCGTGCCGCCGGCATCCGGCAGCACGTCGTTGAACGCCGCCTGCGAGGGCCGCTTGCAGCCATTGCGGCGCGCGTGATGCGGCGCGAGCCGTGGCCGCCGAACTGATAGATCCAGAACACGTTGCGGTTGGCGCTGACCGCGCGCCCGAGCGCCTCGGTGCCGGGCGGCACCGGGATATCGCGGAACTTGTCGACGCCGAGCACGCGCGGCTTGAGCGCCAGCTACGCGCTCGACGACGCGCGCCAGCGTCTCGTCGGAAAGCGGGATGGCCAGAAGCGCTTCAGGTCGTCCTCGGTCTCGTCGATGAGGACGAAGCGCTCGTCGAGCGCCGCCGCCGGCCGGGCCGCGCAGCGCCAGGTCGTAGATGCCGAGCTCGAGGCGCTCGAGCGCGCCGGCGAAGCGCGCAGCGCCAGGACCAGGACGAACACCGCCCCCGCCGTGATGGCTGCCTGCGTCCGTCAGTGATCGCCATCCGGCCATTGTCGCCCAGGCCGCGGACCAGTCCTGCGACGCCCTTAATCCAGCCCTTGTGCGGTATTCACCGCTAGCAGTGGTGCTTGGCCTTGCCGGCGAGGATCTTCTGCCGCTTCGACTCCAGCTTGTGCAGGCGCGCCTCGTTGCTGGTCTTCTTCTTCGCTTCCTCGATCTGCACCAGCTCCTCGTTGTACTTGGCACAGCGTTCCGCCTTGGTCGCCGCCGACGCCGCGGGGATCCAGGCAGCGACGGCGAGCAGGATCAGCAGGCGCTTCATTTCAACGCCGCTTCCACGGCGCGCTTCGCCATCACGGTGACGAGGTGCGCGCGATACTCCGGCGAGGCGTGCAGGTCGTTGTTCAGCCCGTCGGGCTTCACCTTGATGCTGGCGACCGCACTCGGGCGCGAACTTCGCGCTCAGCGCCTTTTCCATCTCGGCCTGGCGGAAACGCCGAGGGCCGGCGCCGGTGACGCCGACGCGCACCTTGCCGCCGAAGTCGGCGACGAACACGCCGACGATGGCGAAGCGCGACGCCGGGTTCTTGAACTTCATGTACGCCGCGCGCTTCGGCACCGGGAACGAGACCGAGGTGATCAGCTCGCCCGCCTCGAGCGCGGTCTCGTACAGGCCCTTGAAGAACTTGTCGGCCTCGATCTTGCGCTTGTTGGTGGTGATGGTCGCGCCCAGGCCGAGCACCGCCGGCCGGATAGTCGGCCGCCGGGTCGTTGTTGGCGAGCGAGCCGCCGATCGTGCCCATGTGGCGCACCTGGCGGTCGCCGATGCATGCCGGCGAGCGCGGCGAGCGCGGGAATCGCCTTCTGCACGTCCGTCGAACCGGCGACGTCGGCGTGGCGCGTCATGGCGCCGATCTCGACCGCGCTGCCGACGACCTTGATGCCCGAGAGCTCCTTGATCGTGCCCAGATCGATCAGGTCCGACGGCGACGACAGGCGCAGCTTCATCGCCTGCACCAGGCTCTGACCGCCCGCGAGGTATCTCCCCTCGGTTTTCTTGGCAGCCAGACCGAGGGCGTCTTTGCTCGAAGACGGGCGGTGATATTCAAACGCGTGCATGGCTTTTCTCCTGGCAGATGTTTCACAGCGCCACGGTCTGCGCGGTGGCGGGCATCGCCATGTCCTTCACGCCGAGCGCGTCGGTGATCGCGTTCATCAGCGCCGCGGGCGCGCCGATCGCGCCGGCCTCGCCGCAGCCCTTCACGCCGAGCGGGTTGTGCGTGCACGGCGTCTCGCGCGTGCCGACCTTGAAGGTCGGCACGTCGTCGGCGCGCGGCATGCAGTAGTCCATGTACGATGCCGGTGACGAGCTGGCCCGATCTCGCCGTCGTAGCGGCAGCCCTCGGTGAGCGCCTGGCCGATGCCCTGCGTCAGCCCGCCGTGCACCTGGCCCTCGACGATCATCGGGTTGATGATCTTGCCGAAGTCGTCGACCGCGGTGAAGTCGATCGATCCTGCACCGCGCCGGTGTCGCGGTCGACCTCGACCTCGCAGATGTAGGCTGCCGGCGGGGAAGGTGAAGTTGGCCGGATCGTAGAACGCGTTCTCGTTCAGCCCGGGCTCGAGCTTGTCGTGCGGGTAGTTGTGCGGCACGTAGGCCGCGAACGCCACCTCGCCGAACATCTTCTTCTTGTCGGTGCCGGCGACCTTGAACTCGCCGTCGGTCGTACTCGATGTCGGCCTCCGGCCGCTTCCAGCAGGTGCGCGGCGATCTTCTTGCCCTTGGCGATGACCTTGTCGAGCGCCTTGACGATGGCCGTGCCGCCGACCGCGATCGAGCGCGAGCCGTAGGTGCCCATGCCGAACAGGACCTTCGAGGTGTCGCCGTGGACGATGTCGACGTTCTCGATCGGGATGCCGAGGCGGTCGGCGACCACCTGCGCGAACGTGGTCTCGTGGCCCTGGCCGTGCGAGTGCGAGCCGGTGAACACCGTCACGCTGCCGGTCGGGTGCACGCGGACCTCGCCCGCCTCGAACAGGCCGGCGCGCGCGCCGAGCGAGCCGGCGACCGCCGAGGGCGCGATGCCGCAGGCCTCGATGTACGCCGCGTAGCCGAGGCCGCGCAGCTTGCCGCGCTTGAGCGGATTCGGCTTTTCGTGCCGGAAAGCCGGCGACGTCGGCGATCTTCATGCGCGTCGTCCGAGCGTCGCTTCGTAGTTGCCGGTGTCGTAGAGCAGCGCGACCGGCGTCTGGTACGGGAAGCTGCTGGATGAAGTTGCGCCGGCGGATCTCGGCCGGGTCGATCTTCATCTCGCGCGCCGCGGTCTCGACCAGGCGCTCGACGACGTAGGTCGCCTCCGGGCGGCCCGGCGCCGCGGTAGGCGTCGACCGGCGCGGTGTTGGTGAACACCGCCGTCACCTCGCAATAGATCACCGGCGTGGTGTACTGGCCGGCGAGCAGCGTCGCGTAGAGGATGGTCGGGATGCAGGAGGCGAAGGTCGAGAGGTACGCGCCCATGTTCGCGGTCGTCGTCACGCGCATGCGCGAGGAACTTGCCGTCCTTGTCCAGCGCCAGCTCGGCGACGGTGACGTGGTCGCGGCCGTGCGCGTCGGAGAGGAAGGACTCGCTGCGCTCGGCGGTCCACTTCACCGGGCGGTTGAGCTGCTTCGCCGCCCAGGTGACGACCACGTCCTCGGCGTAGAGGTAGATCTTCGAGCCGAAGCCGCCGCCGACGTCGGGCGCGACCACGCGCACCTTGTGCTCGGGCAGGCCGAGCACGAACGCGGTCATCAGCAGGCGCTCGACGTGCGGGTTCTGGCTCGCGACGTACAGCGTGTAGGCGTCGTCGGCGCGGCTAGTAGCTCGCCGATCGCCGCGCGCGGCTCGATGGCGTTCGGGATCAGGCGGTTGTTGATGAACTCGAGCTTGGTGACGTGCGCGCGCCTTGGCGAAGGCCGCGTCGCACCGCGGCCTTGTCGCCGAGCGCCCAGACGTAGCAGGTGTTGTCGGGCGCGCCGTCGTGGACCGGCGGCGCCCTTCTTGCGCGCTTCGCCCGCGTCGCACGACCGCGGGCAGCACCTCGTAGTCGACCTCGACCAGCTCCGCGGCGTCGCTGCGCCTGCGTCGAGCGTCTCGGCGATCACCACCGCGACGTGGTCGCCGACGTAGCGCACCTTGCCCTGCGCGAGGCAGGGATGCGGCGGCTCCTTCATCGGCTGGCCGTTGACGTCGGTGATCAGCCAGCCGCAGGGCAGGCCGCCGACCTTCGCGTCGGCGAGATCGTCGCCGGTGAAGATGCCGATGACGCCGGGCGCTTTTAGCGCCTTGTCGATGTTGATCTTCTTGATCTTCGCGTGCGCGTGCGGCGAGCGCACGAAGGCGCGCGTGGGTCTGGTTCGGGCATCGCGACGTCGTCGGTGTACTGGCCCGCGCCGGTGAGAAAGCGGTAGTCCTCTTTGCGCGCGATCGCGCGCGCCGATGAGCGGGGCGTTCACAGCTTTGCCTCCCATCGCTTTCGCGCCGGCGATGATCGCTCTTCACGATGTTGTGATAGCCGGTGCAGCGGCACAGGTTGCCTTCCAGGGCTCTCGCGGACTTCCTGCTCGGTCGGGTTGGGATGGCTCTTCGCGAAATCGAGCGCGTTCATCACCATGCCCGGGGTGCAGAAGCCGCACTGCAGGCCGTGGTTCTCCTTGAACGCCGCCTGCATCGGGTGCAGCGTGCCGTCGGGCTTCGCCACGCCCTCGATGGTCAGGATGTCGGCGCCCTCGGCCTGCATGGCGACGATCGAGCAGCTCTTGATCGCCTTGCCGTTCATCATGCACGGTGCAGGCGCCGCACTGGGCGGTGTCGCAGCCGACGTGGGTGCCGGTGAGGCGCAGGTGCTCGCGGATGTAGGTGACCAGCAGGGTGCGCGCCTCGACCTCGGCGGAAACGGGCTTGCCATTGACCTTCATGGATACTTTGAGCGTCATGCGGGGTCTCCTCGGGGAAAAATATGCTAGCGCGGCGGTATCATTTGCGCTACCCTCACATGCGACTCTGCTGATCGTCGAAGACGACGCGCCGCTCGCCTCCGGCCTGCGGCGCATGCTCGAAGCCGAGGGCTATGCCGTCGACGTCACCGCCCGCGGCGAGGAGGCGGTGCTGCGCCGCCTCGCAGGAGCGCTTCGACCTCGTGATCCTCGACATCGGCCTGCCGCAGATGGACGGCTTCGAGGTGCTGCGCCGCCTGCGCGGCGCGCGGAGCAAGCCCATGCCGGTGCTGGTGCTCACGGCGCGCGACGCGGTCGACGACCGGGTGCGCGGCCTGGACCTCGGCGCCGACGACTACATGGCCAAGCCGTTCGCCATGCCCGAGCTGACGGCGCGGGTGCGGGCGCTGCTGCGCCGCTCGCAGGCGCACGGCGATCCGCGCATCGTGCACGGGCCGCTCGCGATCGACACGGTGGCGCGGCGCGCCTTCCTGCGCGAGCGAGCCGCTCGAGCTCGCGGCGCGCGAATGGGCGGTGCTCGAGGTGCTGCTCGCCAAGGTCGAGAAGATCGTCTCCAAGGAGGCGATCATCCAGGCGGTCGCGGGCTGGGGCGACGACCTCTCGCCCAACGCGATCGAGGTCTACATCTCGCGCCTGCGCTCCAAGCTCGAGCCGGCCGGCATCAAGATCCGCACGGTGCGCGGCTTCGGCTACATGCTCGAAGAATTCAAGGAACCGTAGCTGGCTGGCGGCGCGCAGTCTCCGGGCGCACCTGCTGCGCATGCTGCTGCCGCCCATCGCCGCGCTGCTCGGCCTCGGCGCGGTCATCGCCTACTACCCGTCGATCGAGCCGGCGACCGAGGCCTACGACCAGTCGCTGGTCGACATCGGCATCGCGCTCGGCTCGCACATCCGCGCCTCGGGATCGGGCTTCCGCCTCGAGCTGCCGCACGCGGTCGAGCAGGTGCTGCGCGCCGACCGCTACGACTCGATCTACTACCGCGTCGGCGGTCCCGACGGCCGGGCGATCGCCGGCGACCTCGACCTGCCGGCGCCGCCGGACAGCGGCCCGGGCCTGCACTACTACGACGCGACGTACAAGGACCGCACGGTGCGCGCGGTGTCGATGCCGGCGCAGTGCGGCGCGGCGACCTGCACGCGTGGTGGTCGCCGAGACGACCGTCAAGCGCACGCGACTGGCGCGCGAGATCCTGCTCTCCAGCGTGCTGCCCGAGGTGCTGATCGCGCTCGCCACGCTGGTGCATCGTCTGGTTCGGCGTGAAGCGCGGCCTCGCGCCGCTCGCGCGCCTGTCCGAGGAGATCAAGGCGCGCTCGCCGCTGCGACCTGCACGCGCTCGACGCCGGCCGCGCGCCGGAGGAGACGCGGCCGCTGATCGCGGCGCTGAACGGCCTGCTCGAGCAGCTCGCCGCCGCCAGCCGCAACCAGCAGCGCTTCCTCGCCAACGCCGCGCACCAGCTGCGCACGCCGCTCGCCGGCCTGCAGGCGCACACCGAGCTCGCGCTCGTCGCAGCCGATGCCCGACGCCTGCCGCGCCCAGGTCGAGCAGGTGCACCAGGCGACCATCCGCACCGCGCGGCTGGCGAACCAGCTGCTCGCGCTGGCGCGCGCCGAGCCCGGCGGCCGCGCGCGAGCCGCCGAGCCGCGTCGACCTGAAGGCGATGGTCGAGGGCGTCGCCGACGAATGGGTGCACCGGGCGCTGCAGCGCGACCTCGACCTCGGCTTCGAGCTCGCGCCGGCGCAGCGTGCGCGGCGACGAGTTCCTGCTGCGCGAGGCGCTCGCCAACCTGCTGCACAACGCGATCGAGTACTCGCCGCGCGGCGCGCGCATCACGGTGCGCACCGGCGACGCGCGACGGCAAGCCGTTCCTCGAGGTCGAGGACGACGGGCCCGGCATCCCGGCCGCGGAGCGCGAGCGCGTGCTCGACCGCTTCTACCGCGTGCCGGGGACGCCCGGCACCGGCAGCGGCCTGGGCCTGGCGATCGTGCGCGAGATCGCGTCGGGCCACGGCGCCACGCATCGTCATCGGCGACGGCGCGCGGCGCGCGCGGCTGCCGGGTTGCGCTAACATTTCCGCGCATGGATAGCGTCGATATCGAAGTGCTGCGCACCGCCGAGGGCTGGCGCAAGGGCGGGCACAGCGCGTCGCGCTCGGCACCATCGTCAAGACCTGGGGCTCGGCGCCGCGCCCGGTCGGCGCGATGGTGGCGATCCGCGACGACGGCCAGATCGTCGGCTCGGTGTCCGGCGGCTGCGTCGAGGACGACCTGATCGACAAGGTGAAGGAGCGCTCGCCGCGGCGAAGCAAGCCGCGAGCTGCTCACCTACGGCGTCACCAACGAGGAAGCGACGCGCTGGGGCCTGCCGTGCGGCGGCACGCTGCAGCTGGTCGATGGAGCCGCTCACCGAGAAAAGCGGCATCCAGGAGCTGCTGCAGAGAATCGAATCGCAGCAGCTGGTGAAGCGCCGCGCTCGAGATGGACAGCGGCCGCGCCACGCTCGAGCCGGGGCGCTGGCAGGACGTGCTCGAGTTCGACGGCCGCGTGCTCTCGGCGGTGCACGGGCCGCGCTGGCGGCTGGTGCTGATCGGCGCCGGCCAGCTCACGCGCTACCTCGCCGAGATGGCGCGCATGCTCGACTACCACGTGGTGGTGATCGATCCGCGCGAGGAATACGCCGCCGGCTGGGATCTCGCCGCGCGTGCCGCTCGACCGCGGCATGCCCGACGACGTGGTGCGCGAGATGAACCTCGACGGGCACAGCGCGATCGTCGCGCTCACCCACGATCCGAAGCTCGACGACCTGGCGCTGATGGAGGCGCTCAAGTCGGCGGCGTTCTACGTCGGCGCGATCGGCTCGAAGAAGAACAACGACGCGCGCCGCGAGCGGCTGCGCGAGCTTCGACGTCTCCGACGAGGAGATCGCGCGCCTGCGCGGGCCGGTCGGCCTGTACATCGGCTCGAAGACGCCGCCGGAGATCGCGCGTCGCCATCCTCGCCGAGATGACCGCGGTGCGCCACGGCGTGAGCGAGCCCTCGTGGGCGGCGAAGCCCGAGCGACGCTTCGATCCGTCGGCGTGTGAAGTAAAAACGCCTTGAACATCGTTGGCCTGCTGCTCGCGGCAGGCTCGGCGAAGCGCTTCGGTTCCGACAAGCTGCGCCACGCGCTGCCGCACGGCGTGGCGATCGCCGTGCAGGCCGCGCGGCATCTGAAATCCCAGGTCCGATGTCGTCGCGGTCGTCCGTCCCGGCTCGGAAGAGCTTGCGCAGGCGCTGCAAGGCGAAGGATGCGAAGGTGGTGATCTGCGACAACGCTGCCGAAGGCATGGGCGCGAGCCTCGCCTGCGCGGTGCGCGCGGCCGAGGGCGCCGACGCGTGGCTGGTGGCGCTCGGCGACATGCCGTTACGTGCGGCCTTCGTCGATCGCCGCGGTGCGCGCCGCGCTCGAGGGCGGCGCGTCGCTGGCCGCGCCCTATTTCCGCGCTCGCCGCGGCCATCCGGTCGGCATCGGTGCAAGGTTCCGGCAGGAGCTGCTCTCCCTCGGCGGCGACGAGGGCGCGAAGGCGGTGCTTTCGCGCCCACGGCTGCGGAACTGTTAAAAATTCCCGTCGGCGATCCCGGCGTCATTCGCGATATCGACCGCCCCGAGGACCTCGCGCCGCCGCTGCGCGTATGATTGAGGGAAAAAAGGGGTTCGAAAGATCGCCGAAACCAGCACCAGGCGCGCGATTCTGTTTGCCGACGTTTGCGACAGCGTCTCGATCTACGAGACGCTGGGCGACACGCGCGCGCTTGGCGGCCATCAACCGCCTGTTCGCCGTGCTCGCCAAGAAGGTCAAGGCGGCCAAGGGCAGCGTCGTCAAGACGCTGGGCGACGGCATGGTGTGCCAGTTCGCCACGCCGGACGCGGCGCTGCGCGCCGCCTGCGAGATGCAGGAGGCCACGGTCGCGCTGACCTCGCCGACGCTGCGCCGCGAGCTCGCGATCAAGATCGGCTTCACCTACGGGCCGGTGGTGCCCAAGGGCGACGACGTGTTCGGCGACACCGTGAACCTCTGCTCGCGCCTGGTCGGCATCGCCAACCCGCGCCAGGTGCTCACCACGCAGCAGACCGTCGACGCGCTGTCGCCGGGCTGCGCAAGCGCTGCCGCACCCTGCCGCCGACCAAGGTGCGCGGCCGCGCCGCCGAGGTGGCGGCGTGCGAGGTGCTGTGGCGCGGCGACGCCGACATCACCGAGCGTCAACCTGACGCGAGGAGACGCTGGCGAAGGCGGCGCAGTGGGTGCTGAAGCTGCGCTACGGCGGCGAGACCTTCACCGTCGAGCCGAGCGAGAGCGTCAACATCGGTCGCGACAAGGGCAACGATGTCGTGGTGCCGAGCCAGCATGCCTCGCGCCTGCACGCGCGCGTGTTCGGGCGCGACGGCAACTTCGTCATCGCCGACCAGTCGTCGAACGGCACCTTCGTCATGGTCGACGGCAGCACGCGCGAGATCCGGCTGCGGCGCGAGGAAGCGCTGCTCGGCGAGCGCGGCACGATCGGCCTCGGCAGCCCGACCGACGGGCGCCGGCGATCATGTGCTGCAGTACCGCGTGCGAGCGCCGCGGCGGCGCGCGCTAGCTAGAAGCGCAGTCCCAGCTTGGCGCCGTAGCTGTTCGCCGTCGCCGGTCCGGTCGTACTCGACGACGAGATTGACGGCCAGGATCGTGACGCGCGAGGCCGCCGAACAGCCTTGGTCTGCGATAGCGACTCGCGCTGCAGTCCGGTGGTGCTGATCGGCGTGCTCGCCACCCAGACCTTGTCCCGCCGCCGATGTAGGGCGTGAACGGGCCGAATGCCCTTGGAGAGCGACGCAGTCGAGGCCCGGCGGTGTCAGAAGTCGAGCTGGTCGACGCCGAACATCTTGGTGTAGCTCGCGCGGATGCCGATCGCGGGCAGCCATGTGCCGCCGGGCACGAACGCCCAGGAGAGCGCGCCACCGGCCAGCGATAGGCGCCGGTCTTCGGCACCGAGCTGTACATGCGCGCTCACATCGAAGTCCGAGCGGCAGGCCCAGGCTCGGCGCGCACGCTCGGCACCACCGACGCGTCGTCGGGAAGTCGGGTCGCCGCGTGGCGCGCTGGAAGAGATCCGGGATGCTTGAGCTTGGTGCCGGTGACCGCGACGCCGATGTCGAAGCCGGGAACGCCGAGCGGCGCGGTCGGCTGCAGCGGCTTGTAGGACAGCGCCGAGCCGAGGTCCTCGGACAGGGCGCGGAACTCCTGCCTGGCGTAAGCGTCTGCAGGTTGGTCGATCTCGGCGTGCGCCGGCACGCTGGCGGCGAGCAGCAGCAGGGCGGCGGCGATGCGATTCAGTTTCATGCTCGATCTCCCCAAAGGTCTTTCATGATCATGCGCAGAGTTTCGGCGTCCGCCGTTCAGCGATGCGGGAGAAGTCTTACAGACCCTTCAGGATTTCCGCGCGCTTTGCGTCGTACTCGGCCTGCGTGATCATGACCGCGGTCAAACAGCGACTTCAGCGTGCGCAAGGCGCTCCTCCACGTCGCCCTGCGCCGGCGCGCGGGCGACCGGCTTGCGCCTGGCGAGGCGCGAGCGTGAGCATCGTCCTGCGTAGGTCGGCGCGAAGGTTGTTCAGCCAGCGCTCCGGGGCCTGCGATTTCTGACCGCTTGCGGTCGGTCGAGCGATCGATGAAACGCAGCGCGCCATCGGCGAGAAATACCTTGAGCGTCGCGCTCTCCTGCGCACTGCGAATGTGCAGCGACCGAAGGCGCCGTCGGCTTCGTCTTTCAGTTCCCAGCGGCGGCCGACGAAGCGCGTCGCGCGCGGCTTTCATCACCTCTTGTCGGGTCAGCGCCCGCGGGACGGCGATCAGGACCTGGCTCGGTACCGCTCGACGCCACGGCGCCGGCGAGGGCAGCCTGCCTTCGAAGGCGGCGACGAGATCGGCGCGCAACGCAGTCGATCTCCGCCTGCGGCACTGCGGTGAGCTGCGGCCCTTCTTCGCGATGCTCGCGCTGCTTCTGGCCGCGGGCGCGCACCGATTGGTCGGTGAAGCGCAGCTCCCGTGCCACTGATGAAGACGCGCATGTTCGGAGTTGTCCTTGCGGGCGTCGAGCGTAGTCCGATCGCTCGGCGGCAAGGTCCAGCCGCGCGCGACGAGGACCTTGCGCGCGACCTCGAGCGCACCTCGCGGCGTCGTAGTCTTCCGGCAGCGACGAGACCAGCACGCCGCTCTGCGCGCCGGCCTGGGCGAACGCCGCGGAAGAGCACGACGAACAGCGCCGCTTTCATAGCCGAAATCCTACCGGATGTTGACTGCTAAAATCAGCCATGCTCGCTCCCAATCTGCTCGCCCAGTCCGATCCCGAGCTCTGGGACGCCATCCGGCTGGAGAACCAGCGGCAGGAGGACCACGTCGAGCTGATCGCCTCGGAGAACTACGTCAGCCGGCAGGTGCTGCTCGCGCAGGGCAGCCAGCTCACCAACAAGTACGCCGAGGGCTATCCGGGCAAGCGCTACTACGGCGGCTGCGAGTTCGTCGACATCGCCGAGACGCATCGCCATCGAGCGCGCGAAGAAGCTGTTCGGCGCGCCCTGGGCGAACGTGCAGCCGCATTCCGGCTCGCAGGCCAACCAGGCGGTGTACACCGCGGCGCTCAAGCCGGGCGACACCATCCTCGGCATGTCGCTCGCGATGGGCGGGCACCTCACGCACGGCTCGCCGGTCAACCTCTCCGGCAAGCTCTATCGCGTCGTCTCCTACGGCCTGAACGCGAAGGAAGAAATCGACTACGACGCCGCCGAGAAGACTCGCGCTGGCGGAAAAGCCGAAGCTGATCGTCACCGGCGCCTCGGCCTACTCGCGCGTGATCGACTGGAAGCGCTTCCGCGCCATCGCCGACAAGGCGCGGCGCGCTGCTGATGGCCGACATCGCGCACTACGCCGGCCTGATCGCGGTCGGTCTCTATCCTTCGCCGATCGGCGTCGCCGACTTCGTCACCACCACCACGCACAAGACGCTGCGCGGCCCGCGCGGCGGCATGATTTTCGGCATGGACCGAGTATGAGAAAGCCATCAACTCGTCGATCTTCCCGGGCCTGCAGGGCGGGCCGCTGATGCACGTCATCGCCGCCAAGGCGGTGGCGCTGGGCGAAGCGCTGAAGCCGGATTTCAAGGCGTATCAGAAGCAGGTGCTGGAAAACGCGCAAGACCATGGCCGCGGTGCTGCACCGAGCGCGGCCTGCGCATCGTCTCGGGCGGCACCGACAGCCACATGTTCCTCGTCGACCTGCGCGCCGAAGAAGCGTCACCGGCAAGGACGCCGAGGCGGCGCTCGGGCGCGCGCACATCACGGTGAACAAGAACGCGATCCCGAACGACCCGGAGAAGCCGATGGTCACGAGCGGCGTGCGCATCGGCTCGCCGGCGATGACCACGCGCGGCTTCCGCAAGCCCGAGGCCGAGCAGCTCGCCAACCTGATCGCCGACGTTCTCGAGCGGCCCGGCGACGACGCGAGCCTCGCGCGCGTGGCCGACGACGTCAAGGCGCTCTGCGCCAGATTCCCGGTGTACGCGTGAAGTGCCCCTTCTGCGCGTCCGAGGACACGCAGGTGGTCGATACCCGCGCCAATCTCGAGGCGAACACCATCCGGCGGCGGCGCAAGTGCCTGAAGTGCGAGAAGCGCTTCACCACCTACGAGCGCGTCGACCTGAAGATGCCGCGCCTGGTGAAGAAGGACGGCAGCCGCACCGACTTCGACCGCGACAAGCTGCTCGGCAGCATGATGCTCGCGCTGCGCAAGCGCCCGGTCGCGACCGACGAGGTCGACGAGCGCGGTCGACCGCGTCATCGAGCGCCTGCGCTCGCTCGGCGAGCGCGAGGTGCCGACCAGCCGCGTCGGCGACTTCGTGATGCGCGAGCTCGCCAAGCTCGACAAGATCGCCTACATCCGCTTCGCCTCGGTGTACCGCAGCTTCGAGACGCCGGACGACTTCCGCGAGGCGGTGCAGGAAGTGAAAGCCACCAAGAAACGGCGCAAGTGACCGTTTCCGACCTCGACCACGCCATGATGCGGCGTGCGCTCGAACTCGCCGGCGAACGGGCTGTACACCACGACGCCGAATCCGCGCGTCGGCTGCGTCATCGTCAAGGGCGACAAGGTCGTGGGCGAGGGCTGGCACGAGAAGGCCGGCGGGCCGCACGCCGAGATCGTCGCGCTCGAGCAGGCGGGCGCGCGCGCCGCGGGCGCGACGCTGTACGTCAACCTCGAGCCCTGCAACCACCACGGGCCGCACGCCGCCCTGCGTCGACGCCATCCTCAAGGCAAAGGTGAAGCGGGTCGTCGCGGCGATGCGCGATCCGAATCCCGAGGCGGCAGGGCGGCGGAGAGCGTCTCGCCGCCGCCGGCGTCGCTTTCGAGCACGGCCTGATGGCGGAGGAGGCGCGCGAGCTCAACATCGGCTTCGTCTCGCGCGTCACGCGCGGCCGCCCCTGGGTGCGGATGAAGATCGCGGCGACGCTCGACGGGCGCACCGCGCTCGCCGAACGGCGCAGCTCGCAGTGGATCACCGGCGCGGAAGCGCGGCGCGACGGGCACCGCTGGCGGGCGCGCGCCTGCGCGATCCTCACCGGCATCGGCACGGTCGAAGGCCGACGATCCGCGCCTCACCGTGCGCGATGTGCAGACGCCGCGCCAGCCGCTGCGCGTGGTCGTCGACAGCCGGCTGGAGATCGCCGCAGGCGCGCGCATCCTGACGGGAGAAAGGTTCTGATTTTCTCCGGTCAGACGGGAAACGCTGGCGAATGCGGAAGTCGTTGCGCTGCCGAATCGCCAACGGAAAGGTCGATCTGCCAAAGATGCTGGAAGAGCTTGCGCGCCGCGGCATCAACGAGCTGCACGTCGAGGCCGGATTCCGCCTCAACGGCTCGCTGGTGCGCGAGGGCTGCGTCGACGAATTCCTGATCTACCTCAACCCGAGCTTCCTCGGCGACGCGGCGCAAGGCATGCTCGACCTGCCCGGGTTCGAATCGCTGGAGAAGAGGCTGAAGCTGAGACTGCTATCGACGGAGCGCGTCGGCGACGACCTGCGCATCCTCGCGCGGCCCGCATAGCGCGGCGGCCAGAAGCTCGACCGCCGACGCGGGCGCTGCGGCCGTCCCGGTCGAGCTTCGGCGAATACTCCACCAGCTCGACCGCGGCGAGCGCCGGATGCGCGGCGATGCGCTGCCAGCTCGCGCGCCAGCGCGCCGCTCGCCAGGCCGCCCGCCACCGGCGTGCCGACGTGCGGGACTTCTTCCGGGGTGATGACGTCGAGGTCGATGCTGACGCCGAAGCGCTCGGTGCCGGCGGTGACGATGCCGAGCGCTTCGTCGAGCACCGCCTCCAGCCCGCGCCGCACGACTTCCTCGAAGTGGAACACGCGCACGCCGAGGCGCTCGAGCCGCGCGGCCTCCTCGCGCTCGAAGCTGCGCACGCCGACGATGCACACGTGCTCCGGCCGCAGCACGCCCGAGGCGAGGCCGTAGAGCGGATCGTCGTCCTCTCCCAGCAGCCAGGCGAGCGGCATGCCGTGCAGCCGGCCGGTGTGGCTCGTGCCCGGCGTGTGGCTGTCCATGTGCGCGTCGATCCAGAGCAGTCCGAGGTCGCCCCTGCAGCGTGCGCGCCACGCCGGTCCAGGTGCCGCCGGCGCAGCTGTGGTCGCCGCCGAGGACGCACGGCAGGCGGCCGCGCCGGCACGCGTCGGCGACCGCCGAGGCGAGCAGGCGCGCAGAGCTTGCTGACCGCGAACTGCTTGCGCCGCTCGTTCGGCGCCGGACGCAGCATCGGTCCGGGCAGCGCTCGGCGCGCCGCATTGCTCGAGCCGCGCCGCGAGCAGCGGCGCGAGCGCCGCCGGCGCTTCGGCGCAGCCGGGATCGGCGCCGCCGAGGCCCCATGCCGCGCCGATGAGCTCGACCTGTCGTTGCATGCGCTACACCTCGTTCCCGGAGGGCTGACTGCAGCCTTCGGCGAACGAGCGAGCACCGCGCGCCGGTCGAATGGCTATCGCGCCTGAAACTGCAGTCCGGAGCACGGCGATGAACCGGAACGTGCGAGGTGGCAGGACTGGGCGAGCTTCGCGCTCGGCCTGTGGCTCGCGGTCTCGCCCTGGATCGTCGGTTACGCAGAGCGACCACGCGCGCAACCGCCAACGCGGTTTCGTCGGCGTCGCGCTCGCGCTCGGCGCGCACTTCGAGATCGGCCTGGGCGAGCTCGTGGGCCGAATGGCTCAACCTCGCCGTCGGCCTGTGGCTGCTCGCCGCGCCGTTCCTGCTCGACTTCGCCACCGCGCACGGTCGCCACCGCCAACTGCATCGCCGTCGGCTGCCTCGTCTGCGGGCTGGCCGCATCCGCGCTCTCAGCTCGACAAGGACGTGGCGCAGGCTGCTGCAAAAGCGGATCGCACGGTCATCAGGCCGTTAGACAACGCCTTTGCGGTAACCTCCCCGCCATGTTCACGGGCATCGTGCAGGCGGTGGGGAAGATCGTGCGCGTCGCGCCGCTCGAGATCCAGTGCCCCGGCCTCGGTCTGTCCGACGTCGCGGTCGGCGACTCGATCGCGGTGCAGGGCGTGTGCCTGACCGTGACTTCGCTCACCGGCAAGGGCTTCACCGCCGATGTCTCCGCGGAGACCCTGCGCCTCACCAGCGGCCTCGACCGCCCGGGCGAGGTCAACCTGGAGAAATCCCTCGCCGTGGGCGATGCGCTCGGCGGCCATCTCGTGAGCGGCCATGTCGACGGCGTTGGCGAGGTCGTGAGCCGGGACGGCGGCGTGGTGCGCTTCCGGCTGCCGAAAGAGCTGCGAAGTACGTCGCGCGCAAGGGCTCGGTCTGCGTCGACGGCGTCAGCCTCACGGTCAACCGCGTCGATGGCGATGCGCTTCGAGGTGAACCTGATCCCGCACACCCTGGAGGTCACGACGCTCGGCCGGCTGCAGAAGGGCAGCCGGGTCAACCTCGAAGTCGACCTCATCGCGCGTTATGTAGAACGGATGCTCACGGCGTCCCAACAAGTCCCGGCTTCCGCCGTCTGAATGCTTTGATGCTAGGCTCGCGCATTCTGCGCCTACGGTCGGGACTGAAGAATGCCGGCGATCACCGTCGTCATCCCTTGCTATAACGAAGCCCTGACCATTGGCGCGCTGTAGTCGAGGGCTTCCGGAGAAGTCTTCCCGAAGCCTCGATTCACGTGTTCGACAACAGCAGTTCGGATCACAACCGCCGACATCGCCCGCGCCGCCGGCGCAGAAGTGCACCCGGTCCCGATACGCGGCAAGGGCGAGGTGGTCAGGGCGATGTTCCGCGACGTCGATGCCGGATGTGTTCGTCATGGTTGATGGCGACCAGACCTATCCTCCCGAGCGGGTACGGGACCTGCATTCAGCCCATCATCGAAGGCCGGGCGGACATGGTGGTCGCCACCCGGCTGCAACAGCACAACACAGACGGGCTTCCGGCCTTGTTCATTCGCTCGGAAACAGGCTGGTGCTCAAAATTCATCAATGCCTTGTTCGATGCGCAGTTTTCGGACGTGCTCTCCGGCTACCGCGCCTTCAGCCGCCGCTTCGTCAAAACCATGCCGGTGCTGAGTCGGGGCTTCGAGATCGAGTCGGAGATCACGCTTCACGCCTTGGAACACCGCGTTCCGGTGTTGGAGGTCCCCATTGCGTACGGCGCGCGTCCCCATGGCAGCGAATCGAAGCTCCACACGTTGCAGGACGGATACCGGGTGCTCGTGACAATTGTGCGCCTCTACAAGGACTATCGGCCGCTGCGATTCTTCGGGTTGCCCGGGGCGGTTTATTCGTAATCGGGGTCGCGATCGGAATCATCGTCATCCACGAGTTTCTCGAATTGGGACAGGTCGTGGGCGTGGCGCTTCGCGCCGTCTTTGCCGTCTTCTCCTGTCTGGTGGGAATGCTGGCTATAGCGACCGCACTGGTTCTGAAACGGTCAATCGCCGCGCCCGTGAAATTTATTTGCTGCTCGCGGACCAAGTCATATCGCGACGCGATCGCACGTCGTGAGTCCTGTCTCCGGCGCCCCGGGGCGGTCTTTCCCGGGCAGATTCTCCTGATTGCGCTTGTTAGTGTCGGCGCATCGGTCGCGCGCACTGTGGTGGGCGGGCAGGATCTGAATTTCGATCTGCAGACCTACCACTACTACCTCTCGGTTACAGCGCTTCGTCGATCGCTTCGCTCTGGATTATCTGGCCGCAAGCTTCCAGGGTTACCAGTCGCCCGTGCCCTACGTGCTGCTGTACTGGCTGGATAGCGTGGGTACGCCTCCCTTCATCAACGCCTCGATTCACGCTGCGATCCACGCGCTCAATCTGGTCCTGCTGTTCCTGCTCGCCCGGTCGCTCGTTGGGGCGGATGCGGCGGGCCGCGACCGCGCTGACGGTGGTGGCGTTCTGGTTGTTGGGCGCCGTCGCTCCGGCCTACTGGCATCTCGTCGGCACCTCGTATGCCGACCTGCTGACCAGCGTGCTGGTGCTCGCCGGGCTGTGGCTGATCGCGCGCGCCATGCCACGCTCCGGGCTCCTGTCCCCGAGCGCGCTCTGGACGATCGCGCGCCGGCGCGGCGCTCGCCGGGGCCGCCACTGCCCTCAGGGTCCACAACGCGATCTATGTGGCGGGCCTGTTGTGCGCGCTCGCCCTGGCGCGGTTTTCCTCCCACGGGACAGGCTGCGCGGGCTCGGCGTGTTCTGCCGCTGCCGGCTTCGCCGCCTGGCTGCTGTGCTTCGCGCCGTGGGCGCAGCGCGCTCTACCGCGAGTTCGGTAACCCGCTGTTCCCGTTCTACAACGCGCGTGTTCCGCTCTCCCGATTTCCCGGCGGCTAACCTGCCGCTCGCTTCATTTGTTCCGGACAGTCTGCACGGACTGATCGCGCTGCCGTTCCGCATGGCCACCTACACCTACTGGGTCTACGTGGAAGCAATCCTGCCGGATGTGCGGCCCGGATTGCTGGTCGTTTGTCTGGCGGCTAGCGGGCTCCTGTGGCTGTTTCGACGCACCCGCCAGCCCGGCGATGTCCTCGCGCAGGATACGGGACCCTTCGTGATGACGGCCAGGCGACGCAGGAGCGGCACCTCATCCTCGTTTTCTTTGCAGCGAGCGGCCTCCTCTGGCTGGCCACATCGAGCAACGGCCGCTACGGCATCGCGCTGTTCCTGCTGGGAGGCCCGGTGTGCGGCGTGATGCTTTCCCGGCTGCTGCCGCTTCGCTACGTGCTGCTGGTGATCGCCGCCGTTCTTGGTTGGCAGGCCCTACTGCAAGGGATGCTTTTACCGCCAATCCAGGATCGTGTCTACGCCCTGGACGTCCCGCTATTTCGACTGGAATCTCGCGGATCGCTACAAGCGCGAGCCCGCAACGTTTCTCGCCTTTGGGCTGCAGACGGGCTCGACGCTTGCGCCGCTGGTGCACCCAGCGTCCTCACACGTCAACCTGGTGGGGCAATACACCTCGAACATCGACAGCCCTGGCAGCGACCGCATCCGGCGGATCATCGCCCTTCCGCACCGGCGGATCTATGGTGTCTTCGATTACGACTACACCCAATCGGACGCGCCTGGTGCGACGTCCATCAAGACTTATTTCGGGGACCATCTCAGGCTCTGGGGATTGGACTTCACCGATGAATCGTGCGAGGCGGTTTCGCTGCGGCCAAGCACCGAGAGACGGGCCTGGATCAAGCGAGTCGCCGGATTGACGATTCACGCCATTCCGCCGTCGTTCTTCGTCTGCGAGCTTCGGGCGAGCGCCCCTGAGGAGCACGAGCGCGCGGTTGGAGAATTCACGAGTCTGGCGAGGAAACTCGAGCGCTTCGGCGCGGCGTGCCCGCAGTACTTTGGGAAACCCCTCAGCTACATCCGGTTCTATCAACGCTGGGCGGTCTCGAGGCTCGCCTGGTTCGAGTGGCGTCTCGAAGTCCGGGACGAGGGCGCGATCTATCTGCATCACTCGAAAGCGCCCCAACCGGTTCTGTTGGGCCGTGTGACCCGCGAGGCGATCTCGGCAACCGAACCCGATTGCAGAAAGTGGCTGCCCGATTGAACTCGCCAACAATGGCAGTGGAAAGGATGTTGCCGCATCATTCGCTTTGACCCCGCGCTGCCGATCAACGCGCGGCGCGAGGAGATCTGCGCCGCCGTCGAGGCGCATCCGGTGGTCATCGTCTGCGGCGAGACCGGCTCGGGCAAGACCACGCAGCTGCCCAAGATGCTGCTCGAGATGGGCCGCGGCAAGGCCGGGCGGATCGGCCACACGCAGCCGCGGCGCATCGCGGCGCGCTCGGTCGCGGCGCGCATCGCCGAGGAGCTGGGCAGCGAGCTCGGCGGCACGGTCGGCTACAAGGTGCGCTTCCACGACAAGGTCGGGCAGCGCTCGGCGATCAAGCTGATGACCGACGGCATCCTGCTCGCCGAGACGCAGGGCGACCGCAAGCTGCGCGAATACGACTCGATCATCGTCGACGAGGCGCACGAGCGCAGCCTCAACATCGACTTCCTGCTCGGTTATCTGAAGAAGCTGGTTCTCGAAAGAGAAGACCTCAAGGTCGTCATCACCTCGGCCACGATCGACGCCGAGCGGTTCTCGAAGCATTTCGGCGGCGCGCCGGTGATCGAGGTCTCGGGCCGGCTCTACCCGGTGGAGGTGCGCTATCGCCCGGTGGGCGGCGACGCCGAGGACACGACCGCGCGACGAGGAGGAGCAGGCGCTCGCCGACGCGGTCGACGAGCTGTGCCGCGAGGGCGAGGGCGACGTGCTGGTCTTCCTGCCCGGCGAGCGCGAGATCCGCGAGGCCGGCGAGACGCTGCGCAAGAAAGGGCTGCGCGGCGTCGAGATCCTGCCGCTGTACTCGCGCCTGCCGGCGGCCGAGCAGGACCGCGATCTTCCATCCCGGCAAGGCGCGCCGCGTGGTGCTCGCGACCAACGTCGCCGAGACCTCGCTCACCGTGCCGCGCATCCGCTACGTGGTCGACACCGGCGAGGCGCGCGTCAAGCGCTACAGCTACCGCAACAAGGTCGAGATGCTGCAGGTCGAGGCGATCTCGCAGGCCGCGGCGCAGCAGCGCGCCGGGCGCTGCGGCCGCGTCGCCGACGGCATCTGCATCCGGCTCTATTCCGAGGAGGAATTCAGCAAGCGCCCGGCCTTCACCGACCCGGAGGTGCTGCGCTCGTCGCTCGCCGGCGGTGATCCTGCGCGCCAAGAGCCTCGGACTCGGGCGAGGTCGAGGACTTTCCGTTCCTCGATCCGCCGGCGCCGCGCGCGATCGCCGACGGCTACGGCCTGCTGCAGGAGCTGAACGCCGTGGACGAGGACCGCGAGCTCACCGACATCGGCCGCGAGCTCGCGCGCCTGCCGCTCGATCCGCGCGTCGGCCGGATGCTGGTCGCGGCGCGCGACGGAGCGCTGCCTCGCGCAGGTGCGGATCATCGCCGCGGCGCTCTCGGTGCAGGACCCGCGCGAGCCGGCCGCTCGACAAGCGCGGCCGCGGCCGACGAGCGCCACGCGCAGTTCGCCGACGAGCGCTCGGATTTCCTCGCGCTACCTCAAGCTGTGGAAGCTGTTCGACGGCAAGTGGGAGAAGGCCTGCCGCGAGAATTTCCTCTCGGTGCCGCGCATGCGCGAATGGCGCGACGTCGCAGACGCAGCTCGGCAGGACGCTCGAGGAGCTGGAATGGCTCGGCTTCGTCCGTCGAGCCGGAGGCTACCGCGCCGATCCACCGCGCGCTGCTGCACCGGGCTGCTCGGCAACGTCGGCATGCGCGACGAGGCCGAGGGAAGCTACCTCGGCGCGCGCGGCATCAAGTTCTGGATCCACCCGGGTCCGGCGTGAAGAAGCCGGGCCGCTGGATCGATGGCGGGCGAGCTGGTCGAAACGACGCGCCTGTTCGCGCGCTACGGTCGCCGCCATCGATCCGCAAATGGCTGGAAGAGCTCGGCGGCCACCTCCTCAAGCGCGACCGCAGCGACCCGCATCTGGGAGAAGCGCCGCGGGCAGGTGGTGGCGCTCGAGCGCGGCGACGCTCTACGGCCTGCCGGTCTACGCCAACCGGCGCGTCGGCCATGACAACGCGGCCGAGGCACGCGAAATCTTCATCCGCTCGGCGCTGGTGAAGGGCGAGCTCGAGACGCGCGCGCCGTTCTTCGCCCACAACCGGCGCCTGGTGGCCGAGATCGAGCGCCTCGAGCACAAGTCGCGCCGCCCGGACATCCTGGTCGACGACGAGCTGATCCACGCCTTCTACGACGCAGCGCGCTGCCGCCGGAGCATCCACTCGGCGACGCGCGACTTCGAGCACTGGCGCGCGGCAGGCGGAGCAGCGCAAGCCGAAGCTGCTCTACCTCGCGCGCGAGGACCTGATGCGCCACGAGGCGGCCGGCATCACCACCGACAATTTCCCGCCGGCGCTGCAGCTCGGGCCGAACCGCTTCGCGCTCGACTACCACTTCGAGCCCGGCTCGCCGCGCGACGGCGTGACGCATGACCGTGCCGCTCGCGCTGCTCAACCAGGTGCCGGCGGCGCGCTGCGAGTGGCTGGTGCCGGGCCTGCTGAAGGAGAAGGTGCGCGCGCTGGCGAAGTCGATCGCCGCAGCGCCTGCGCCACAAGCTCGGGCCGCTCGACGAGTTCGCCGAGGCGTTCCGCGCGGCGGTGCCGCCGTCGGACATGCCGCTGCGCCGATGCCGTGCGGCGCTACGTCGCGCAGCGAATTCAATCTCGACATGCCGGTCGACGCGTTGCGCCCCGACTCGGCGCCGCCGCACCTGCACATGAACTTCCGGGTGCTCGACGAGGACGGCCGCCAGCTCGGCGATGGGACGCGACCTGCCGCGCTGAAGAAGGAGTCTCGGCAGGGAGACGGAGACGATCCTGCGAGAGGAAGCGGCGATCCCGAGGCCGAGCGGCTACACCGGCTGGACCATGGGCGACCTGCCCGAGCTGATGGAGATCGAGCGCGGCGGCCAGACGCTGGTCGGCTATCCGGCGCTGGTCGACGCCGGGCGACGCGGTCGTCGCTGCAGGTGTTCGACTCGCCGGAGAAGGCGCGCGAGCTGCATCGCGCCGGCGTGCGGCGGCTGCTCGCCATCGCTTTTCGCGACCGCATCGCGCGACCTGCGAGACGACCTCGCCAGGGACGTCAAGCTGGCCCGCCATCGCCGCCGACGTGATCGCCGCCGCGCTCGACGCGCACGTTTCTCGCCGGACGCGGCGCCGATCGCGGCGGCGGACTTCGCCCGCCGCGGTCGAGGAGGGCCGCAGCCGCTTCGGCCTGATCGCGCAGGAGATCGCGCGCACCGCGGCGCGGCATCCTCGCCGAGCACGCGGCGCTGCAGAAGAAGCTCGCCGCGCTGGAGAAGAGCTTCCCGCAGGCCAGCGAGCGACGTGAAGCAGCAGCTCGAGCGCCTGCTCGCGCCCGGCTGGCTGGCGCGCACGCCGTGGGAGCGCGCTGCAGCACCTGCCGCGCTACCTCAAGGCGGCATCGCTGCGCCTGGACAAGCTGCGCGCCGATCCGCGCGCGACGCGCGCCTTCGCCGCCGAGGTGGCGAGCGCTCGAGACGCCGCTATCGGCGCGAAGCGGCGGCGCGCGCGCGCTACGGGCGCCGACCGGCCGAGCTCGAGCAGTTCGGCTGGCTGCTGGAGGAGCTGCGCGTCTCGCTGTTCGCGCAGGAGCTGAAGACGCCGGTGCCGGTGTCGGCCAAGCGCCTCGGCCAAACTCTGGCAGACTCTGCGGCCGATGAAACCCGGTCCTCGGCGCGCTCGCGCTACGCGGCGGCGAACCTGCTGCATCCGCGCATGCTGTGGCTGATGGTCTGGCCGATGCTGGTCGCCGCTCGTGTTCTGGGGCACCGTCGCGCTGTTCCTCTGGGTGCGCGCATCGCGCTGCGGCTCGCCGACGCTGTTCCAGCAGCGGGCCTCGAGTTCGTTCACCTGCAGCTCGACCTGACGCGGCGCACTGATCGCGGCGCACGTGGTGCTGTTCCTGCTGTTCGTGCCGCTGGTCTACCTGACGGCGCTCTTCATCCTCGGCATCTTCGGCATGCGGCGAGATGGTCGAGCACGTCGCCGCCGCGCTCGTTCCCGGCACTCGAGCGGCGCCGCGGCGGCGGCGTCGTCGGCGATCTGCGAACGGCGTCGCGACGCTCGATCGGCATGGCTGGTGCTCGGCCATCGTCACGCTGCCGCTTGTGGCTCGCTGCCGCCGCTCTGGCCGCTGATCCCGCTCGCGCATCTTCGCCTGGGCGAACCAGCGGCTGCTGCGCTACGACGCGCTCGCCGAGCACGCCGACCGCGCAGGAGATGCGCGCAGATCTTCCGCCAGCAGCGCGGCGCACTCTCTACCTGCTCGGCGCTGCTGTTGGCGCTGCTCGCCTACGTGCCGGTCGTCGGCTTCGTCGCGCCGGTGCTGTTCGGCCTCGCGTTCATCCGCTATCTGCTCGGCGCTCTGGCGGAGCATAGGGCCCGCCATCGCGCACCATGACCACAAAAGATTGGTCTGGTGAACGCCCTAGACTGGCTCAGATCTTCACGGAGAGACCCATGCCGCAGAATCGAGAAGGCCAGAAGACTCCCAGCGAGCTTCCGCACGCGGTGAAAGCGACTGGAAGACGCTCACCACCGACGAGATCTCATGGCAAGACCGTGGTGGTGCCGCTTCCCGGCGCGTTCATGCCCACCTGCCTGAATCACGCGCGCTACAACGAGCTCGCGCTGGCGTTCTTCGTTAACACGGCGTCGACCGCATCGCCTGCGTCTCGGTGAATGACGCATTCGTGATGAACGAGTGGGCGCGCACGCAGGAATGCGCCAACCTCCTGATGGTGCCCGACGGCAACGGCGGCAGAAGTTCACGGAGAAGATGGGCATGCTGTCGACAAGAGCGACCTCGGCTTCGCGCGCCTGGCGCCCGGATGCTGGTGAAGGACGGCGACCAAAGATGTTCATTGAGCCGAGAAGGCGGGCGACCTGTTCGCAGGAGGTGTCGGACGCGGACAATTGGCTCGGCTACTCAACCTGAAGGCGAAGAAGCCCGACCAGTAGTGGCGATCCTGACGCGCGGAAGAGCTGCGGTTACTGCGCGAAAGCGAAGGCGCTGCTGAAGGAGCGGGCTACGCCTACTCGAGGTGAAGCTCGACCACAGCGATCGCTCGCGCGTCGTCGGCGCGATCACCGGCCGCGGCATCAAAAGCCGCAGGTTCACCAACGGGCGCCATCGGCGGCCTGGAAGACCTGCAGGCCTGGGCGAAGAAAGCGCCCTGATTGTTCGGCGCTTTCATCATCGGCGATGAAATCATCGTCGGAAAGCGCCAGGACAAGCACCTCACGTTCCTGATCGGAGCCCTCGCCAAGCGGGGCGCTGCGCCTTGCCTGGGCGCAGTACCTCGGTGACGAGCCGGCGCGGCTCACCGCCGCTCTCGAAGGCGAGTCTCGCTTCCAAAGGACGTGGTGTTCAGCTTCGGCGGCATCGGCGCCACGCCGGACGACCACACGCGGCAATGCGCCGCTGCGGCGCTCGGCGTGTGGCTTGAAATTGCATCCGGATGCCGAGCGGGAGATCCGCGGCCGCTTCGGCGGCGAGACCACGCCCGAGCGGCTGGCGATGGGCGAGTTTCCGGCCGGCGCGCAGATCATCCCCAACCCGGTGAACCGCATCCCCGGCTTCTCGCTCGGCGAGCACCACTTCGTTCCCGGGCTTCCCGCAGATGGCCTGGCCGATGGTCGAGTGGGTGCTCGATACCCGCTACCGCGAGCGCTTCGACTCGCGAACGCTGGGGCGAGGCGTCGATCCTGGTGTTCGAGGCGGGCGAGAGCCAGCTCATCCCGGCGATGAAGGCCGTGGAGGCCGCGTATCCCGGCGATCAAGGTGTTCAGCCTGCCGTCGATGGGCGCCGGACGGCAGCCGCATCCACGTCGAGCTCGGCGTGCGCGGCGAGCCCGGCCAGGTAGTCGGCCGCGATGGAAGCGCTGCGGCTGGCTGTTGGCGCGGCGCGGCTTTCCGTACAAATGAAGATGAAAACAAAGCCCGCCTTATCGGCGGGCTTTCTTTGCTGCTTTCTTCGCTCTGCTTGGCGCTAGATCGGACCGGCTGCTTCTTCCGGCCCGGTTTGGCGCTTAGGCGGCTTTTTTGCCTTCGCGAGGCCCTTCACCGTCTCGGTCGCGGCGGCGACGTTCGCTTCCGCGATTTCGGTCGCCTGCTTCGCGACCTTGGTGAAGTTGTCGTACGCCGCGTTGCCGGCGGCGAGCATCGACTTCACCGCGGCGACGGCGACGTCAGAGCCGGCCGGCGCGTTCTTCGACACCTTGTCGAGCAGGCGAACGAAGTTCTCGTTCCACTCCGCGACGCGGCGCTCGGCGACTTTGGAGAGCTCGCCGTTGGCTTCGGTCGCCACTTCGTACACGCTCTTCGAGTAGGCCATCGCCTTCTCGATGGCGGGCTGGGCAAGCGTGCTCTGCAGGCTGACGAACTCCTGCACGTCCTTCGCGCCGAGCAGGGCGCGGGTGTTGGCGATCGAGTCTTCGAACGCGCTTTTCACGGCGCTCGGCGTTGATGGTCGCCAGCTTCTCGAACGCGGAGAATTGGGCATTCGCCACGGCAAGGAGCGCCTCGACGTTGGCCTTGGTGGCCGCTTGGATCTGTTCCGGGGTAACGTACATTTTCTCAGCTCCTGTCGGTGTGTTTTGTGCAATGCAACAAAACGGATTCTATGCCTATCATGTCGGAAGTCAAGGAATTTTGATGCGTAGCAGCATAAGTGATTGATGTGTCGCACAAATCAACCACATAGGACAATGAAAGTTAGTGCTTCCTTCGCCAGTAGACTGAGGCCCAATGCCGCTCGCTTACCGGCCGGACGATCCCGGCACGCTCGCCGACCTCTTTCCCGCTGTACCGGCGGATGCAGGACGAGGATCCGGCGCACTGGAGCACCGCAGCTGCAGGCGTGGGTGCTGACGCGCTACGAGGACGTCAAGCGCGGCCTGCCTCGACACTCAGCCTGTCCTCCGACCGGCTGCGCCCGTTCTTCGCCGCGCTGCCCCGAAGCGGCGCGCATGGCGGCGCTGCAAGCCTGCCTCACGCGCTGGATGGTGTTCCGCGACCCGCCCGACCACACGCGGCTGCGCCGCCTTGCCGCCAAGGTGTTCAACGTGCGCTCGATCCAGGCGCTGCGGCCGGGCATCGAGTCGACCACCGCAATGGCTGCTCGAGCGCATCGGCGAGCGCGAGCAGCTTCGATTTCGTCGCCGAGTTCGCCAGCCCGCTGCCGGCGCTCGTGATCATGGACATGCTCGGCGTGCCGCGCGCAGGACTCGCGCGCCTGAAGCGAGCTGTCCGACGAGATGGCGCTCGTTCATCGGCAGCGCGCGCGACGCGCGCGGCAAATACGACCGCGCCGACGCAGGCGACGCGCGAAATGATGGAGTTCTTTCGCGCCCTGGTGGTGAAGCGGCGCGCCCAGCCGACGACCGACCTGCTGAGCGCGCTGGTGCATCTCGAGGACGACGGCGAGCGCCTCTCGGAGGAGGAGCTGGTGGCGATGTGCGTGCTGCTGCTTTCGCCGGCCACGAGACCACCGCGCACCACATCGCCAACGGCCTGCAGGCGCTGCTGCGCTTCCCGGCGAGCTGGAGCGGCTGCGGAACGACCCGTCGCTCGCGCCGGCCGCGGTGGAGGAGCTGCTGCGCTACGACGGGCCGATCGGCGCGCAGGTGCGCATCGTGCAGACCGAGCGCGAGCTGCACGGCCGCGAAGCTCAAGGCCGGCGAGCGGGTGTTCCTGCATGATGAACGCCGCCAACCGCGACCCGCGCGCCTTCCCGGACCCCGACCGGCTCGACCTGCGCCGCGCATCGGCGTGCCGCACCTCACCTTCGGCTTCGGCGTCCACATCTGTCTCGGCTTTCCGCTGGCGCGCCTCGAAGGCCAGGTCGCGCTGCCGGCGGTGCTGGCGCGCTGGCGGCGCATCGAGATCGCCGGCGAGCCGCTGCAATGGATCGACTCGATGGTGCTGCGCGGGGTGCAGTCGCTGCCGGTCCGAGTCTCGCGCTGATGGCCGACGCGGACCAGCTGCCGCCGCGGCTCTGGTGGGTGCTCGTCGGCCTCACGCTTCGCCTGGGGATTCAACTGGAGCGCGATGAAGATCGCGCTGCACGAGGTCACGCCGCTGGATGTTCCGCTCGCTTTGCCTCGGCCTCGGCTCGGCCGTGCTGTTCCTCGCGCTGCGCGCCGGCGGCCAGCAGCTGGCGGTGCCGCGCGGGCCAGTGGCGGCGCCTCGCGCTGCTCGCGTTCTTCAACATCACCTGCTGGAACCTGCTGGTCGCCTACGGCGTTGACGATGATCGCCTCGGGACGCGCGGCGATCCTCGCCTACACCATGCCGGTGCTGGCGGTGCCGCTCTCGGTCTGGCTGCTCGGCGAGCGGCTGACGTCGCGCAAGATCGCCGGGCTGGTGCTCGGCCTCGGCGGCCTGGCGCTGCTGCTCGGCGAGGCAGTCGGCCGGTCTCGGCGGCTCGCCGCTCGGCTCGCTGCTCGCGCTCGGCGCGGCGTTCACCTGGGCGCTCGGCGTCGTCCTGCAGAAGCGCTATCCGGTTTCGATGCCCACCTGGCCGTACACCGCCTGGATCATGCTGCTCGGCGGCGTGCCGGTCATTCGTCGGCTCGTTCGCTCTTCGAGGACTGGCGCGTGCTCGGCAACGCCGGCCAGCGGGCGTGGCTCGGCGTCGCCTACAACGTGTTCATCGCCTTCGCCTGGGCGCACTGGGCCTGGATCAAGATCGCCACCTCGGTCTCGGTCACCGTGTTTTCGCTCAGCATGCTCGTCATCCCGGTGGTCGGCGTGCTGAGCGGCATGCTGTTCCTCGGCGAGCGGCCGAGCATTGCCGAAGTACGGCGCCGCGGTGCTGGTGCTGGCGTCGCTCGCTACGGTGGTGCTGCCGCCGCGCGTCGCGCGGGGATGAGCGCCGGATTCCAGTAGCCGCATGGCTTCGTCCAGCGTCTCGCTCGCGGGCTGACCGAGAAACCGCAGCGCACGCTGCAAGTCGTCCCGGTCGATCCCCGCGCGTCGGTTTGCTTCGAGAGCTTTGCGCCCTGCGCGTCGACCGCGACCGGAACGTGCAGATAGCGCGGGATCGGGAAGCCGAGCAGGCGCTGCAGATAGATCTGCCGCGGCGTCGATTCGAGCAGATCGGCGCCGCGCACCACGTCGGTGACGCCCTGCGTCGGCGTCGTCGACCACCACCGCGAGCTGGTAGGCGAACTGCCCGTCGGCGCGGCGCAGCACGAAGTCGCCGACCTCGCGCTCGAGATCCTGCGCTGAGCTCGCCCTGGACGCGGTCGACGGAGCGCGACCGTGCCCGTCGACTGCGAACCCGCAGGGCGCGGGCGGTCTTTCCGGCGGGCAGGCCCGCGCGGCAGGTGCCCGGATAGACCTGCGCGCCGTCGGTCGGCGAGGCTGACCGCGGAATCGGCGATCTCGCGCCGCGAGCAGCCGCACGGATAGGTATCCCTGAGCGCGAGCGAGGGCTTGCTCGTACAGCGCCGTGCGCCGGCTCTGGAAAATCGACCTCGCCGTCCCAATATAGGCCGAGACGACTCGAGCGTGCGCAGGATCTCGTCGGCCGCGCCGTGCTGCACGCGCGGCTGATCGAGGTCTTCGATGCGCACCAGCCAGCGGCTCGCCGGTCGCGCGCGCGTCGAGCCAGCTCGCGAGCGCCGCGACCAGCGAGCCGAAGTGCAGCGGCCCGCTGGGCGAGGGCGCGAAACGACCGGTCGGCATGGTTGTCGAAGGGTACACTGCAACATTTTTTCGCGAGGCGTGCGTGGCGACGATCGAGCTCAACAAGGACAACTTCGAGAAGACGGTCAACGACAACCCGATGGTGATCATCGACTTCTGGGCGCCGTGGTGCGGCCCGTGCAAGGGCTTCGCCCCGGTCTACGAGAAGGCGTCCGACGCGCATCCCGACGTGGTGTTCGCCAAGGTCAACACCGACGAGCAGCAGGAGCTCGCCGGCGCCTTCGGCATCCGCTCGATCCCGACGCTGATGGTGTTCCGCGAGAAGGTGATCCTGTTCCAGCAGGCGGGCGCGCTGCCCGGCAACGGCGCTCGAGCAGGTGATCACGCAGGCGAAGGCGCTCGACATGGCGAAGGTGCACGCCGGAGATCGCCAGCAAGCAGCAATGGAACAAATCCGGCGTAGCGGCGAGCGCGGCCACGCCAACCACGGCTGGCTCGACTCGTACCACAGCTTCTCGTTCGCGGACTACTACGACCCGGAGCACATGGGCTTCGGCCGCTGCGCGTCATCAACGAGGACCGCGTCGCAGCCGGGCACGGGCTTCGGCACGCACGGCCACCGCGACATGGAGATCATCAGCTACGTGCTCGAGGGCGCGCTCGGCGCACAAGGACTCGATGGGCAACGGCTCGACCATCGTGCCCGGGCGACGTGCAGCGCATGAGCGCCGGCACGCGGCGTGCGCCACAGCGAGTTCAACCACGACAAGGCCGACGACCACGCACTTCCTGCAGATCTGGATCGAGCCGAGCGTCGCGCGGCATCGCGCCGTCGTACGAGCAGAAGCATTTCGACGCCGCGGACAAGCGCGGCCGGCTGCGCCTGATCGCCTCGCCCGACGGCGCCGAGGGCTCGGTGACGATCCACCAGGACGCGCGCGTCTACGCCGGGCTTGTTCGACGGCGCGCGAGGACGCGCAGCTACGCGCTGCCGCAAGGACGCGCGGGCTATGTCCACGTCGCGCGCGGCGCGCTGACGGTCAACGGCCAGAAGCTGGAGGCCGGCGACGCGCTGAAGACCGACGCAGCGCAGATCGAGCATCGAGGACGGCGAGAGCGCCGAGGTGCTGCTGTTCGACCTATCGGGCCGATAAGAAGAATCCAATGGACCGGCGGCACTCCGGTCCTAGCCTAACGCTCATGAAGATCGATACCGGGATTTCCGCAGCAGCGCGGCGACGTCGCGACGGGCTGTCGCGGCATGCTCGCCGACACCTACCTGCTGTACCTGAAGACGCACAACTTCCACTGGAACGTCGAAGGGCCGATGTTCCAGACGCTGCACATCATGTTCATGGAGCAGTACACCGAGGCGCTGGAACGCGATCGACCCGATCGCCGAGCGGATCCGCGCGCTCGGCCACTACGCGCCCGGCACCTACAAGGAGTACCTCAAGCTCGGCTCGATCAAGGAGACCGACGGCGTGCCGAAGGCGGAGAAGATGGTGCAGCTCCTGATCGCCGGCGCAGGAGGCGGTGGTGCGCACCGCGCGCGGCGGTGCTGCCGGTCGCCGAGGAGGCGAACGACCAGCCGACGCTCGACCTGCTGACGCAGCGCATGGATGTCCACGAGAAAAACGCCTGGATGCTGCGCAGCCTGTTGAAGAAGTAACATAGCGCCGCCATGAGCGGCACTCGCACCGAGAAGGACAGCTTCGGGCCGATCGAAGTGCCGGCCGACCGGCTGTGGGGCGCGCAGACCGAGCGCAGCCGCCGCTTCTTCCGCATCTCCGGCGAGCGCATGCCGCTTGCCGTGGTCTACGCCCTGGCGCGGGTCAAGAAGGCCGCCGCGCACGGTCAACGCCGAGCTGAGGCTGCTTGACGCCGAAGAAGGCGCAGGCGATCCAGCGCGCCGCGCGACGAGGTCCTCGACGGCAAGCACGACGACGAGTTCCCGCTCGTCGGTCTGGCAGACCGGCTCGGGCACGCAGAGCAACATGAACGTCAACGAGGTGCTCGCCAACCGCGCCTCCGAGCTGCTCGGCGGCGAGCGCGGCGCGAAGCGCCTGGTGCATCCCAACGACGACGTCAACCTCGGCCAGTCGTCGAACGACGTGTTCCCGACCGCGATGCACATCGCCGCCGCGCTGGCGGTCGACGACGTGCTCGTCCGCCGTGCGACGCTCCTGCAAGACACGCTGCGCGCAGAAGAGCCGACGCCTTCGACGAGCATCGTCAAGATCGGCCGCACGCACCTGCAGGACGCGACGCCGCTCACGCTCGGCCAGGAGTTCTCCGGCTACGTCGCGCAGCTCGAGCATGCGCAGGCCGCGATCCGCGCCGCGCAGCCGGGCCTGTACCGAGCTCGCCATCGGCGGCACCGCGGTCGGCACCGGGCTCAACACGCATCCGGAGTTCGCGACGCAGCGTCTGCGCCAGCGCTGCGAGCTGAGACCTGCCGTTCGTGCCGGCGGCGAACAAGTTCGCCGCGCTGGCGGGCCACGAGGCGCTCGTCTTCGCGCACGGCGCGCTGAAGACGCTCGCCGCGGCGCTGTTCAAGATCGCGAACGACATCCGCCTGCTCGCGTCCGGGCCGCGCTCGGGCCTGGGCGAGCTGCGCATGCCCGAGAACGAGCCCGGCAGCTCGATCATGCCCGGCAAGGTCAACCCGACGCAGGCCGAGGCGCTGACCATGCTGTGCGCGCAGGTCATGGGCAACGACGTCGCGATCAACATCGGCGGCGCCTCGGGTCATCTCGAGCTCAACGTCTACAAGCCGATGATCATCCACGCCTTCCTGCAGAGCGCGCGCCTGCTCGGCGACGGCTGCCGCTCGTTCGAGGAGCACTGCGCGCGCGGCATCGAGCCGAACGCAAGCGCGATCCGCGAGCTGCTCGAGCGGCTCGCTGATGCTGGTGACCGCGCTCGCGCCGCACATCGGCTACGACCGCGCCGCCGAGATCGCCAAGAAGGCGCACCGCGAAGGCACGACGCTGAAGCGAGGCGGCGCTCGCGCTCGGCTACGTCAGCGGCCAGCGATTTCGAGCGCTGGGTGCGCCCGGAAGCGATGATCCGTCCGCGGATGAAGCGCCGCGATTTCCTGCTGGCCGCGCTCGCCGCCACCGCGGCGCCTGGCGTCGACGCGCCGCGGCCGCGAGCGCTTCGGCAAGCGGCTTGCTGTGGCGGATTACGAAGGGCGCCGCGCGCGAGCCACGTCTACGGCACGATCCACGTCGCCGATCCGCGCCTCGAGGCGTTGCCCGCGCCGGTGGATGAGGCATTCCGCCGCGCCACGAGCCTGATGCTCGAGTTCGTGCCCGATCCGTATTCGCGCGAGCGCTTCCTCGAGGCGGCGATGTTCCTCGACCGGCAGACGCTGGAGGAGAAGATCGGCGCCGAGCGATTTCGAGCGCGCGCTCGAGCAGCTGCGGCCGATCGGCCTGTCGCGCGAATTCGTCAACAAGCTGAAGCCCTGGGGCGTGCTGCTCAACCTGCGCGCGTCCGCCGAGGCGCCGCGGGCGCGCTCGCTCGACGCGCGGCTGCTCCGACGCTGGCGCGCGCGCGCCGCCTGCCGGTGCTCCAGATCGAGGGCGTCGAGGAGCAGATCTTCACCTTCGACGAGCTGCCGATGGACGCGCAGGTGGCGCTGCTCAAGCACAGCCTCGCGCATCGCGACGAGCTGCTCGCAGCTCGCCGAGCGCACGCTGCGAGGCCTACCTCGCCGCGCGACCTGCAGGCGATCTGGCGGCTGCGCGAGCAGTTCAGCGCGCGCTACGCCGAGGTCGCGGCGCTACCAGGCGGCGCTCACCAAGCGGGTGGTCCACGACCGCAGCGTGGTGATGGCGTTCCGCATGCAGCGCGAGCTGCGCCGCGGCAACGCCTTCGTCGCGCTCGGCGCGCTGCATCTCTACGGCGACAAGGGCGTGCTCGCGCTGCTCGAGCAGGACGGCTATCGCGCGCAGGCGGGTCTACTGATGTCGGTCGTCGCGCTCATTTCCGGCCGCGGCAGCAACCTGCGCGCCCTGCTCGAGGCGGGGCTGCCGGTCACGGGCGTGATCAGCAACGTCGCCGATGCCGAGGGGTCTCGAGTATCGCGCGCTCGCGCGGCATCGCGACGCGGGTGGTCGAGCACCGCCGCTTCGCCTCGCGCGAGGCTTTCGACGCCGCGCTCGAGCGGGAGATCGAGACGCTTCGCGCCGCGCCTGGTCGCGCTCGCCGGTTTCATGCGCGTGCTCGGCGCCGATCTTCGTCAGCCGCTACGCCGAGCGGCTGCTCGAACATCCATCCCGCGCTGCTGCCGTCGTTCCCGGGCCTCGATACGCATGCGCGCGCTCTGGCGGCGGGCGTCAAGCTGCACGGCTGCACGGTGCACTTCGTCACCGCCGGAGGTCGACCACGGACCGATCGTCATCCAGGCCGCGGTGCGCGTGCAGCCGGCGGATACCGCGGCGAGCCTCGCCGCGCGGGTGCTCGAGCAGGAGCACGTGATCTATCCGCGGGCGGTCCGCTGGTTTCTCGACGGCCGGCTGCTGCTGCAAAATGGCGCCGTCGACGGTAAAGGGGAACGATGCGCAGCTTGTGCTTCCTGCTGATTAGCGTCGCGGCGCTGGCCGCGCGTGCGGCGCCCGCTCCGCTGCAAGGCGCTTTCGAGATCCAGTTCGACATCAGCTGCGAAGGTACGGAGCTCGCGGAAGTCGTCGAGCGCGTTGAGCTCTCGGCCAGCAGCTACCAGATGACCGAGACCTCGAAGGGCAAGGGGATTTACGCGCTGCTCGGCACCGCCAAGCGCACCAGCCGCGGCGCCATCGTCAACGGCGTGCTGCAGCCCGCGGAGTTCGCCGACGAGCGCACCGGCCGCGATACCGCGCGCGCCTGGTTCGACTGGAAGGCGCAGACCATCACCATGCAGCACAGGAGGCAGGAAGGGCACCGAGGATATGCCGCCCAACAGCCAGGATCGGCTGTCGTTTCTTCTCGCCGTGACGATGATGCCGGGCCGGGTGAAAACCATGAAGCTCAGCATCTTCGACGGCAAGGGCCAGTCGCGGCACGAAGTACGACGTCGCCGGGCGCGAGAACGAGTGCAGACGCCGGCCGGCAACTTTCGAGGCGGTGCGGATCACGCGCCGCTACGAGCAGGGCGCGAAGGACCGTGCCGATCTCTGGGTCGCGGCCGATTTCGGCCTGCCGGTGAAGGTCGTCAACGTGGACAGGGACGGCAAGCGTTGTGAGCACGTAGCGAAGCGCATCTCGCGGCCGTGAGCCAGCAGCCGAGGCTGACTCCGGCGCTGCTCGCGCATGCCGTGGCTGCGGCCGCGGAGATCCTGCGCTTCGCGCGGCCCCGCCGACGAAACTCTTTCCCGCTATTTCCGCAGCCACCGCGCCCTCGGGCAGAGCAGGAGCGCGCGTTCGTCGCCGAGACGGTGTTCGCGGTGCTGCGCCGCAAGCGCTCGCTCGAGGCGGCGGCGGGCTCCGCCGAGCCGCGCGCTGCTGGTGGCGGCGGCGCTGGTCCGGGTGCTCGGCTTCTCCGGTCGCGCGCTCTCGGGTCTGTTCGACGACGACCTCATCGCGCGCTTGCGCGCCGCGCGCAGCGAGGACCAGCCTCCCGCGGTGCGCGCCGAGCTGCCCGACTGGCTGTGGCTTCGCCTCGCGAGCGCGCATGGCGAGGAAGAGGCGCTGCGCATCGCGCAGTCGCTCGCCAACCCCGCGCCTCTCGACCTGCGCGTCAATCTCGCGCGCGTCGAGCCGGGAGGACGTGCTGGCGCGCCTCGAGGCCGATGGCCTGCAGGCGCGCGCGACGCCGTATTCGCCCGCCGGGGTCCGGCTGGCCGGCAAGCCGGCGATCAACCGCCACCCGCTGTTCAAGGAAGGCCTGGTCGAGGTCCAGGACGAGGGCAGCCAGCTCATCGCCTGGCTGCTCGGGCCGCGGCGCGGCGAGATGATCGCCGACTATTGCGCCGGCGCCGGCGGCAAGACGCTGGCCGCGGCGGCGCTGATGCGCGGCACCGGCCGCATCTACGCCTTTGACACGTCGCCGAAGCGGCTCGCGTCGCTTGCGCCGCGCGCGCGCGCGCGCCGGCATCACCAACGTGCATGCGGTGGTGCTCGCCGCGGGCCAGGACGCGCGCGTCAAGCGCCTCGCCGGCAAGCTCGACCGGGTCCTGGTCGATGCGCCGTGCAGCGGCTTCGGCACCCTGCGGCGCAATCCCGAGCTGAAATGGCGCTACGGCCCGGAGGCTGTCGACGAGCTGGTGGAGAAGCAGCGGCGCATCCTCGCCGCGGCGAGCCGCCTGCTGAAGCCGGGCGGGCGGCTGGTCTACGCCACCTGCAGCCTGCTCGAGGAGGAAAACGAGGCGGTGGCCGCGGCCTTTGCGGGCGGCGCAGCCGGAATTCCAGCCCCTTTCCTGTGCGAAAGTGCTCGAAGCGCAGCGAATCGCGCTCGATACCGGCGAGTACCTCAAGCTGTCGCCGCACCGCCACGGCACCGACGGATTTTTCGCCGCCGCTTTCGAGCGGCGCAAGCGGTGAACTTTGGTAAAAGTTCCTTGTCCAGTCAGGGCCTTGGAGATGCTGACACCGCCGACAGGCATTCGCGTAGAATGGCGCGCGCTCACTCAATAACGAACCACAGGGCGACCGCTACCGATGATCGAATCCGTGCTGTTTTCCGGGCTGCTCGACCTGCCCTGGTGGGGCTACGTCATCGCCGCGCTGGTGCTGACCCACGATCACCATCGCCTCGGTGACGATCTACCTGCACCGCCACCAGGCGCACCGCGCGCTCGATCTGCACCCGGTGGTCTCGCACTTCTTCCGCCTCTGGCTGTGGCTCACCACCGGCATGGTGACCAAGGAATGGGCCGCGATCCATCGCAAGCACCACGCGCAAGTGCGAGACCGCCGAGGATCCGCACAGCCCGCAGGTGCACGGCATCAACAAGCGTGCTCTGGCTGGGCGTGTTCCTGTACGTCAAGGAATCGCATCAACACGGAGACCATGGAGCGCTACGGCCACGGCACGCCGGACGACTGGGTCGAGCGCAACGTCTACTCGCGGCACGCGATGCTCGGCCTGTTGCTGACGGGCGCGGTCAACATCGCCGCTGTTCGGCCTGCTGCCCGGCATGCTGATCCTGCTGACGCAGATCGCCTGGATTCCGTTCTGGGCCGCCGGCGTGATCAACGGCGTCGGCCACTGCTTCGGCTACCGCAGCTGGGACGTGCCGGCGCCGGACGCGAGCCGCAACATCGTGCCGATCGGCATGCTGATCGGCGGCGAGGAGCTGCACAACAACCACCACGCCTTCCCGGCCTCGGCCACGCTTCTCGATCAAGTGGTACGAGTTCGACCTCGGCTGGATGCTACATCCGCGCTGCTGGAGACGCTGGGTCTCGCCACGGTGAAGAAAGTGGCGCCCAAGCCGCGCTTCGCCGAGCCGAAGCCGGCCGCCGACTACGACACGCTGCACGCCGTGATCGCCAACCGCTACGACGTGCTGTCGCGCTACGCCACGTCGATGAAGCGCACCTACGCCGAGGAGCTCGCAGCGGCTGCGCCACTGGTCGCCGGGCGACGCCGAGGTGCTGCGCTCGCTGAAGCGCGCGCTGCTGCGCGGCCAGGCGCTCGCCGGCGCCGAGAAGCGCGCAGCTCGCCGAGGCGCTGAAGAAGTCCCGCGCGCTCAGCCACCGCTGGTCGCCATGCGCCACGAGCTGGCGCGCGCTGTGGGAGCGCTCGAGCGCCTCGAAGGAGCAGCTGCTGCGGCAGCTGCAGGACTGGTGCCACCGTGCGGAGACGAGCGGCGTTGCGTCGCTGGTCGATTTCTCCCGGCGTCTGCGCTCGCTACGCCTGACGTAAAGCCCGCGTACGCGGGCCCTCGACTACTTCAGCTTGCCTTCCTTGTAGATGACGTGCTTGCGCGCCTTGGGATCGTATTTCTTGATCTCGAGCTTGTCCGGCGTGGTGCGCTTGTTCTTGGTGGTGGTGTAGAAGTGGCCGGTGCCGGCCGAGGACTCGAGCTTGATCTTTTCGCGCATGGCTATTCTAGGCCTTCTTGCCTTGGCTTTGATCTCGGCGAGCACGGCTTCGACGCCGAGCTTGTCGATGCGGCGCAGGCCGGCGGTGGAGACGCGCAGGCGCACCCAGCGGTTCTGGGTCTCGACCCAGAAGCGGCGGTAGTGCAGGTTGGGCTCGAAGGTGCGGATCGTCTTGTTGTTGGCGTGCGAGACGAGATGGCCCTTCATCGGCTTCTTGCCGGTGACCTGACAAACGCGGGACATTGCCTGACTCCGGAAATTCGCGAAGGCGCGGATTTTACTACAACAATCCGCGCTCGGCGAAGGAGATGGCCTGGCTGACCCGGCGACGATGAAATGGTCCAGCACCTTGACCTCGACCAGCGCCAGGGCCTCCTGCAGGTTGCGCGTCAGGAGCTCGTCCGCCTGGCTCGGCTGCGCCGCGCCGGAAGGGTGGTTGTGGGCGAAGATCACCGCCGCGGCGTTGGCGGCGAGCGCCGCCTTGACGATCTCGCGCGGGTAGACGCTGGTCTGGGTCAGCGTGCCGCGGAACACCTCCGCGCAATCGATCACCCGATGCTGCGCGTCCAGCCAGATGCAGACGAATACTTCGTGCGGCCGCGCTCGCCGAGCGCGAGCCGCAGGTAGTCGCGCACCGCGCCCGGGCGAGGTGAGCGCCGAGCGCTTCTTCATCTGCTCCGCGAGAGAGCGGCGCGCGAGCTCCACGGCGGCGGCGAACTGCGCGCGCTTCGCGCGTGCCGAGTCCCTTGACGCTCTCGGAGCCGACGCGCTCGAGCAACCCGCCAATGCCCTGGAAGCGCTCGATCAGCTCGCGCGCCAGGTCGACCGCCGCTTTTGCCGCGCACCCCGGTTCGCAGCAGCACGGCGACCAGCTCCGCGTCGCTCAGCGCGCCGGCGCCCTGCGCCAGCAGCCGCTCGCGCGGACGCTCGCTCTCCGGCCAGTCGGAAATCGCCATGCCCGGGCCTTTCCCTTAGAATCCTCATCCCCTTAACGGCCCCAGACTGGTTCCGATGACGTTGAAGGGAAAGAAGATTCTCCTGGGCATGACCGGCGGCATCGCGGCCTACAAGGCCGCCGAGCTGACGCGCCTGCTGGTGAAGGCGGGAGCCGACGTGCGCGTCGCCATGACCGAGGCCGCGACCCGCTTCGTCGGCACCGCCACCATGCAGGCGCTGTCCGGGCAGCCGGTGTGGACCGATCTGTGGGACTCGCGGGTCAGCGACGCGATGGGGCATATCGAGCTGTCGCGCGACCGGGACCTGATCCTGATCGCGCCGGCGTCGGCCGACTTCATGGCGAAGCTCGCGCACGGCTACGCCGACGACCTGCTGTCGACCCTGTGCGTCGCGCGCCGCTGCCCGCTGATGGTGGCGCCGGCGATGAACGTCGAGATGTGGCAGAACGCCGCGACCGCGCGGAACGCCGAGACGCTGCGCGCCGACGGCGTGACCATCGTCGGGCCGGCCTCGGGCGGCCAGGCGTGCGGCGAGATGGGCATGGGGCGCATGACCGAGCCCGCCGACATCCTCGCCGACGTGCAGTTTTTTCAGCCGAAGCGCCTCGCGGGCCGGCGCGTCGTCGTCACCGCGGGCCCGACCGAGGAGCCGGTTGACCCGGTCCGCGTCCTCACCAACACCAGCTCGGGGAAGATGGGCTACGCGGTCGCGCGCGCGGCGCGCGAAGCCGGGCGCCGACGTGACGCTGATCAGCGGCCCGGTGTCGCTGCCGACGCCGGCGGGCGTGGCGCGCGTCGACGTGCGCACCGCGCGCGAGATGTTCGACGCGGTGAAGAAGGACGCGAAGCGCGCCGACGTGTTCATCTCGGTGGCCGCGGTCGCCGACTACCGCGTCAAGAAGCCCGCGGCGCAGAAGATCAAGAAGGCGAACGGCGCACCTCTCGCTCGAGCTGGAGGAGAACCCGGACATCCTCGCCTGGGTCGCCGGGCTGCCGAAGCCGCCGTTCTGCGTCGGCTTCGCCGCCGAGAGCGAGAACCTGGCGAAGAACGCGAAAGCGAAGCTGGCGAAGAAGAAGCTGCCGCTGATCGCCGCCAACCTGGCGCAGGAGGCGATCGGCCGCGACGACAGCGCGATCACGCTGTTCGACGCGAAGGGCGAGCACCCGCTCGGGCGCGGCGCCGAAGATCGACCTCGCACGCAAGCTGGTCGAGCACGTCGCCGGAAAGCTGCCGCGCCGCAAATGAGGAAGCTGCAAGTCAAGATCCTCGACGAGAGGATCCGCGGCATGCTGCCGCACTACGCGAGCGCCGGTGCGCGCCGGGCTGGACCTGCGCGCCTGCATCGACAAGGAACTCGTCCTGAATCCCGGCGACAGCCAGCTCGTGCCGGCGGGCATCGCCATCCACGTCGCCGATCCGGGCTACGCCGCGGTGATCCTGCCGCGCTCAGGCCTGGGCGCGAAGAACGGCATCGTGCTGGGCAACCTGGTTGGCCTGATCGACTCCGACTACCAGGGACCGCTGATGGTCTCGCTCTGGAACCGCGGCAAGGCGGCGTTCACCGTGCAGCCGATGGACCGCATCGCGCAGCTCATCGTCGTGCCGGTGGTGCAGGTGGAGTTCGAGGTGGTCGAGGAATTCGCCGCCAGCGCGCGCGGCGCCGGCGGCTTCGGTTCGACCGGGCAAAGCGCTAGCTCAGCGAGTCGGCCCAGATGGTGCGGGCCCAGTTCCACGCGTAGATCCCCTCCGCCTCGCTGCGCGCCGCGGAGACGCCGCCCGAGCCGGGAACCGCGAGCAGCGTCGCCTTGCCGGCGTCCCAGCGATGCACCGAGGAGACGCGGATCGCTTCCTTCTGCGAGACGAAGCTGTAGCAGGTGTTGATGATCTGCAGCGGCTGCGGCTCGCGGCCGTTCAGCAGGTCGACGATCGCCGCCGCGGCGATCTTGGCGTGGTTGTTGGCCATGCTGCCCGACTTGGGCATCGCCGGCGCCGACAGCGTCGCGTCGCCGAGCACGTGCACGCCCTTGACCGCCTTCGACTCCATCGTCCGCCAGTCGACGTCGCACCAGCGGTTGTTGCTGGTGATGAGGCCGGCCTTCTGCGCGATGTCGCCGGCGCGGTGCGGCGGCACGACGTTCAGCACGTCGCCCTTCACGTCCTCGACCTCGAGCTTCACGCTCATCGTCTTGTCGTCCACGCCGACCGCGCGCGCGTTGCCGCGGTATTCGAGGATGCCGGGATAGAGGTCCGACCAGGCGCGCTTGAAGAGGCCCGCCTTCGAGGTGACGTCCGGGTTGGCGTCGAGCACCAGCACCTTGGATCTCGGCTTCGCCTGCTTGAAGTAGGCGGCGACCATGCTCGCGCGCTCGTACGGGCCCGGCGGGCAGCGATAGGGCGCGAGCGGCACGGAAAGGATGTAGACGCCGCCGTCGGGCATCGCCTCGAGCTGGCGGCGCAGCGCCACGGTCTGCGGCCCGGCCTTCCAGGCGTGCAGCACGCGGCCGGACTGCATCGCCGCTTCGTAGCCCTGCACGTCGCCGAAGGTGAAATCGATGCCCGGCGAGACGATCAGGCGCTCGTAGCCGATCTCGCCGCCGCTCGCGAGGCGCACCGACTTCTTCGCCGCGTCGATCGCGACCGCCTCGTCGCGCACGACCTGCACGCCGTGCCGTCGCAAGGCCGAGTAGTCGCGCGAGATGTCCTGCATGCTGGAATAGCCGGCCGAGCACCAGGTTGGAGATCGGGCAGGACACGAACTGGGCGTCGCGCTCGATCAGCACCACGTCGATCGACGAGTCCCAGAGGCGGATGTACTTCGCGGCGGTCGCGCCGCCGAAGCCGCCGCCGATCACCACCACGCGCGCCTTGGACGGCGCCGAAGTCGTCGCGCAGCCGGCGAGCGACATCGCGCCGGCGACCTTGAGAAAGTCTCTGCGTTCCATGGCGGCCTCCTAGCGCTTCTGCGCGGCGAAACAGGCCGCCAGCGCGTCGATCTGCTCGTCGGTATAGCCCTTGGCGATCTGGTGCATCACCGTCGCCGGGCGCTGGCCGTCGCGGAAGGCGCGCATCTGCGAGGCGATGTGGTCGCGCGGCATGCCGGCGAGCGGCGGCAGGACCTTGCCGTCGCTGCGGCCGTCGGTGCCGTGGCAGATGGCGCAGGCGGACGCGAGCTGGCGTGCGCGGGCGGTGTCCTGGGCGTGCGCGCTGAACGCTGCGCTTGCCAGGATTGCTGCTAACAGGATTCGATGCATCGGGCCTCCCCGGGTGAACGTCGAAACGTAACCCCGAGACCCGAAAAAGGCAAAGGTCAGGCGACCGGCGCGGTCTCTTCCTCGAAGGCGAGCTTGATCTTCTCGTCCTCGCCGATGTCGATCGTGACCTTGCCGCCGTGCTGCAGCTTGCCGAACAGCAGCTCGTCGGCGAGCGCGCGCCGGATGGTGTCCTGGATGAGGCGCGCCATCGGCCGGGCGCCCATCAGCGGGTCGAAGCCCTTCTTCGCCAGGTGCGCCTTGAGCGCGTCGGTGAACTGCGCCTCGACCTTCTTCTCGGCGAGCTGCTCGTCGAGCTGCATCAGGAACTTCTCCACCACGCGCATGATGGTCACGGTGTCGAGCGCCTTGAACGAGATCATGGCGTCGAGCCGGTTCCTGAACTCCGGCGTGAACATGCGCTTGATCGCCTCCATCTCGTCGCCGGACTGCTTGCCGATGGTGAAGCCCATGCTGTTCTTGGCGAGCGATTCGGCGCCGGCGTTGGTGGTCATGACGATCAGCACGTTGCGGAAGTCGGCCTTGCGGCCGTTGTTGTCGGTCAGCGTGCCGTGGTCCATCACCTGCAGCAGCACGTTGAAGATGTCCGGATGCGCCTTCTCGATCTCGTCGAGCAGCAGCACCGAGTAGGGCTTCTTGGTGATCTGCTCGGTGAGCAGGCCGCCCTGCTCGAAGCCGACGTATCCCGGCGGCGCGCCGATCAGGCGCGACACCGCGTGCCGCTCCATGTACTCCGACATGTCGAAGCGGATCAGCTCGATGCCCATGCAGTAGGCGAGCTGGCGCGCGACCTCGGTCTTGCCGACGCCGGTCGGGCCGCTGAACAGGAAGTTGCCGATCGGCTTCTGCGGGTTGCCCAGGCCCGAGCGCGCCATCTTGATGGCGGCGGCGAGCGCGTCGATCGCCTGGTCCTGGCCGAACACCACCGCCTTCAGGTCGCGGTCGAGGTTCGCCAGCGCGCTGCGGTCGTCGGTCGAGACGCTGCGCGGCGGGATGCGGGCGATCTTGGCGATGATCTCCTCGATCTCGCCCTTGCCGATGATCTTCTTCTGCTTCGCCTTGGGCGCGATGCGCTGCGCCGCGCCGGCCTCGTCGATCACGTCGATCGCCTTGTCGGGCAGGTGCCGGTCGTTGATGTAGCGCGCCGAGAGCTCGACCGCGGTGGTGAGCGCGGTGGCGGTGTACTTGACGCTGTGGTGCGCCTCGAAGCGCGTCTTCAGGCCCTTGAGGATCTCGACCGTCTCGTCGATCGAGGGCTCGACCACGTCGATCTTCTGGAAGCGCCGCGACAGCGCGTGGTCCTTCTCGAACACGCCGCGGTACTCGTTGTAGGTGGTGGCGCCGATGCACTTCAGCTGGCCGGTCGAGAGCACCGGCTTCAGCAGGTTGGAGGCGTCGAGCGTGCCGCCGGAGGCGGCGCCGGCGCCGATCACGGTGTGGATCTCGTCGATGAACAGGATCGCGTTCGGGTTGTCGACCAGCTGCTTCAGCACCGCCTTCAGGCGCTGCTCGAAGTCGCCGCGGTACTTGGTGCCGGCGAGCAGCGCGCCCATGTCGAGCGCGTACACCGTGCACTTGGCGAGCAGGTCGGGCACGTTGCCCTCGACGATGCGCCGCGCGAGGCCTTCGGCGATCGCGGTCTTGCCGACGCCGGCCTCGCCGACCAGCAGCGGGTTGTTCTTGCGCCGGCGGCAGAGCGTCTGCACCACGCGCTCGAGCTCCCGGTCGCGGCCGATCAGCGGGTCGATCTTGCCGGCGAGCGCGAGCGCGTTCAGGTTCTGGGTGTAGTTGTCGAGCGGGCTGTTGGAGGTCTCGGCCTGGCCTTCCTGCTCGGCGTCCTGGTCGGCGCCCTTGCCCTGCGCCGACTGCGGCGTCTTGGTGATGCCGTGCGAGATGTAGTTGACCACGTCGAGCCGCGCGATGCCCTGCTGCTGCAGGAAGTACACCGCGTGCGAGTCCTTCTCGCCGAAGATCGCCACCAGCACGTTGGCGCCGGTGACTTCCTTCTTGCCCGAGGACTGGACGTGCAGGATGGCGCGCTGGATGACGCGCTGGAAGCCGAGCGTCGGCTGGGTGTCGACCTCGCGGTCGGCGGCGATGCGCGGCGTCTGCTCGGCGATGTGCTGCGTCAGGTTCTTGCGCAGCTCGTCCATGTTGGCGCCGCAGGCGCGCAGCACTTCGGCCGCGGTCGGGTTGTCCAGCAGCGCGAGCAGCAGGTGCTCGACCGTGATGAACTCGTGGCGCTTCTGCCGCGCCTCGACGAACGCCATGTGCAGGCTGACTTCGAGTTCCTGCGCGATCATTCCTTGTTGCCTTCATCACGCTTTCATCCTACTACGTTGGCTCCATCACGCATTGCAGCGGATGCTGGTGCTTACGGGAGTATGCCGCGACTTGCTGCACCTTGGTAGCGGCGACGTCGTGCGGATAGACCCCGCAGACCCCGATCCCTTCGCTGGTGGACCTTGAGCATGACCTGGGTGGCCCGCTCGCGGGTCATGCCGAAGAACTTCTGCAGCACGATGACGACGAATTCCATCGGCGTGTAGTCATCGTTCAGCAGCATGACCTTGAACATCGGCGGAGGCTTCAGCTTGCTGCGCTGCGCCTCCAGTATGGTGTCGTCCTTGTGCTGCGCCATGCCTCCGAAAAATCGGACAAGCTGCAATGAAGCCCGTTCCCATCCTAATCAATTGGGGGAGGGGTGCAATGCGACGAAGGGCGCAGGGACCGGGCGGAAACCCTGTTTGATCACGGCCTTGCGCGCGCGCAACAGCAATACCCCTCACTCTTGACGGGGCTCCCGAGGGCGCGTAAAAGCGCACGTGTGTTTGGATTCAGGCTGTCTGTTTGCCGTACCGGCGACGGGGTCGTGGAGTTCCAGGCATGGCTCGGGTTAGTCGCCCGGTAGCTCGATCAACAAACCAAGAAACAGGGAGAGAGCATGGCAACAGGCACCGTCAAGTGGTTCAACGACGCGAAAGGCTACGGCTTCATCACGCCGGACGACGGCAGTGAGGACCTTTTCGCGCATTTCTCGGCCATCAACATGTCGGGCTTCAAGACCCTGAAAGAGGCCAGAAAGTGAGCTTCGACGTGGTGCAGGGGCCGAAGGGCAAGCAGGCCTCGAACATCCAGAAGGTCTAGTCCGCCAGAACAAATTCCTGGAAAGCCGCCTGCGGGCGGCCTTTTTCTTGCCTAGAAGTGCAGGTGCAGCCTCAGACCGAAGGTGTCGACCTTCGATTCCGGCTGGAAGACGATGAACGGCACGCCAGCGGCGGTGACGCTTTCGCCGGGCGACTGCTTGAAGCGGTAGCTGTCGTAGTAGCCGGTCAGCGTCCACTGCCGCGCGAAGCGATAGCCGAGCTCGGCATAGAAGCTCGGCGCGCGGCCAGGATAGAGCTTCGGGTTCTGGTCGAAGCCGATGTCGTCGAGGTGCGCGTCCTCGACGATGTAGATCGGGTACTTGACGCCGGCGCCGGCGAAAAGCCGCTTCGCGAGCGGTTGCCGAGCTCGCCGCCCAGTCGCACGAAGGTTACCCACCACTCCTCGCTCTGGACGTCGGTGAGCTGGCGGTTCCAGTAGTCGAGGCCGAGCCCGGCGACGAGCGCGCGCTGCCGCCGCTGGAGCGGTAGGTCGCCAGCACCTCGTTGATCAATGCCGGTGTACTCGGTGGTGCCGGAGACCGGGTTGTTGGGCGGGAAGAGCTGCGCGCCGCTGTACTGCACCGAGCCGCCGTAGAGCTCGCCGCGCCAGCCGAAGAGCAAGCCGCTCTCGCGGTTCTGCGTCCAGCGCGGCGCCGATGCCGAGCGCGGGCCGGTCTCGGTGACGCCGGGCTGGGTGTTCTCGGCCCAGCGGAAGCGCTCGACCTTGACGTTCGCTTCCCATTCCGCCCGCGCCACGCCGCTCGCTGCGGCGAGCGAGAGCAGGCGGCAGAGCGCGAACCAGGCGCGCCACGCTACATCGCTTCACCCATGGCTTGATCGCTGCCTTCAGCTTGCTGTAGCCGTCGAGATAGCGAGGGCGCTTGCCGCCGTAGGCCCGTCGAAGGCGGCCAGCTGGGCGTCCAGCCACTTGGCCAGTTTCTCGTTGCCCGGGTTGGCCGGCCTTGTAGGCCTCGTTGATCAGCACGAAGTGGATGCGCGGATCGTAGGGCTGCTTGGTGCCGCCTTCGGTTTCGTCGCCGGCCAGCAGGCGCAGCAGCATCGCGTCCGCGGAGCCGAGCGTCTGCTCGAAGATGGGCTCGCCGACCATGCGGTACATGACGCTGGTCATGTCCTTGCCGCTCTTCATCGGTGAAGCCCATGTCGCTCCACAGCTTGTTCATGTCCGTGCCCGGCTTCGCCATGGTCGAGGATCATCTGTCCCCAGGCGCGCATGCAAGTCGGGCGCGTCGGCCATCAGGTCGGTCAGGCGGTCGCCGTCGAGGTCGGTCGCGTACACGATGACGCCGCTTCTGCTGGATCATGTCGTGCAGCAGCAGGCCGAAGTTGGTGTCGGCGATGTGCTCCGTAGATTTCGCCGCCCCAGTTTTCCATGCCGGCCTTGAAGTCCTTCGGCAGCAGCGCGGCGATCGCGTCGACGTTCTCCTTGTGCTCCTCGTAGGCGTCGACCGCGTAGCGGCGCTTGAGCTGGAACTTCGTGCCCTGCAGCAGCCAGCGGATGATGCCGGCGTTGATGGCGTCTTCCTGCGCTTGGGTCGGCTTGGTGGCGACGCGGCCGATCTGGCCGCGTCTCGTGCACCATCTTCAGGAACAGGCGCGCGGCGTAGGCCATGCGCACGCCGGGCGTGTTCATCTCGGAGTGGATGTTGCCGCTGGCGCGGTCGACCGCGAACTTCTTCTTGTCCTGCGAGTAGGGCAGGCCGGGCATGAAGCGCACGCTGGTGATCGTGCCGTAGGGCCGCACGTTGCAATACACGCCGGCTGCGGTGCGCAGCGGCGCGTTGGCCGACTTGCCGTTGACCACGACCTTCTTGCCGTTATCGTTGACCAGGAAGTCGCCCGCGGTCGACCACTTGAGCGCCGTGTATTCGAGCTTGCCGAACCAGTCGAGCGAGACGAGCTTGGTGTCGTGGCGGAACTGGGCCATCATCGGCACGCCGAGGAACGGCAGGCCGAGCACGTCGAGCGCCATCAGCGTGCCGTTCAGCGCAAACATGTCGGTGAACGCATGCGCGACCGGCTTGACGCCGCCGCGCCGCGTTGCCGCCTTCCCAGATCACCGCGTCGGTGTAGCCGCGCGGCTGGATCTTCGAGCGCCGGTAGATGCTGTCGAGGAGCTTGAACAGATCGCCGCTTTGTTCTTCCTTGGCGATCTTCAGCAGGTCGAGTCGGTCTGTCATGAGGGGCGGAATTATATTAGACCCAGCTTCCAGATCGAACACGCGTTCGATCATCCATGTCGCGGCGATGAGCGCGATCGCCGCCGAGCCGCCGACGAACACCACCCGCCGGTAGGCCCAGGTGCCGCGCAGCGCATAGGCGACGCGGCAGGAAGGCGGCGATGATCGCGAGCTGCCCGAGCTCGACGCCGAGGTTGAAGCCGACCAGCGCCAGCAGCAGCGCGCTCGCGCGGCAGCCCGAGGTCGGCGAGCACGCTGGCGAAGCCGAAGCCGTGGATCAGGCCGAAGCCGAAGGCGACCACCCAGCGCCGGCCGTGCACCAGCGGCCAGATGTTGTTCAGCGCCGCGAGCACCACCGACAGCGCGATGGTCGATTCGACCAGGCGCGAGGGCAGCGCGATCACCGACAGCGCGGCGAGCGAGAGCGTGATCGAGTGCGCGACGGTGAACGAGGTCGACGACCTTGAACACGTCCCAGAAGGTGTCGCGGAAGCGCTCGCGCCGGCGCCCATGCCTGTTGCTGAAGAGCGAAGACCGAAGGCAGGAGCAGCGACAGCAGGAACAGGATGTGGTCGAAGCCGATCCAGATGTGCCACACGCCTTCGCGCACGTAGTCGGCGAACTGCCGCCAGCGTCGAGCGTCGCCTGCGCGCTGACGTCGAGCTTCGGCCGCTCGGGCGAGAGCATGCCGGTCGTGCGTGTCGCCGCCGCGCTCGACGCGCAGCAGGCCGCGGTGCGTCGGATCGAGGTCGAAGAACAGGCTGTACTCCACTTCCACCGCCTGTAGCTCTCGCGCGGCGCATTGCGCCGCGAAGCGCAGCACCGCGTAGGCGCCGTCGGTGTGGTCGTCGACGAGATGCTCGCTCGGCTCCAGGCGGCACGCCGCGCCGTCGGCACGCAACGCGAGGCGCGCCAGCACATAGGCGTCGATGTCGGCGTGCCTCGCCTTGCAGCTCGCCCCAGGTGATCGCGCCGTCGCCGTTGGCATCGAGCCCGACGGCGTACTCGAGATCGCGCAAGGCGATGTCCCACTGCCCGCGCAGCGTCCGGCCATCGGCGTGCAGCGTCAGGTAGCTGTCGCTCGGCTTTGTGCGCCTGGGCCGATCCCGCGGCGAGCAGGAGGAGCGAAGAGGAAGGCCTTCATCGCAGGGAAGCGGCGACGCGCCGCCAGCTGCTCGCTCTCGAAGCGGCTCTCTTCCAGCCATTGCAGCACCGGCGCCGCGGCCTTCGCGTCCTTCGCCGCCGCGCGCGGCTTCGAGCACGACCAGCGCGTCGCGCGGCTCGCGCTGCTCCTTCCAGTTCTCCAGCGCCGACCGCGAGCGCGCGCGCGCGCGTCGCCCTTGAGATCGAGCAGGAAGCGCGCTTCCTCGCCCATGTGCAACCGCTCGCCGCGCAGCGCGGCGGCGGCGAAGCGATCGGCGAGCGCCTGCGTGTGCGCCTGCGCCGCTCGGCAGCTTCAGCCTTTGCTCGGCGATCGCGCAGGCGCAGCAGCAGCGTGTCGGAGCGCGCCCAGTCCTGCAGCAGCGCAACGCACCTCCTTCGCGCGCCCCTGCTCGAGCAGGAAGTCCGCGTACGCGGCGAGCAGGAAGTTGTCGGTGACGCCGAGCTTCGAGCGCGGCGGCGGAAATGGCGCTCGGCGAGCGGCACGTCGCCGAGGCGCCACGCCATTTCCGCGAGCCGCGTCTGGGTCCACAACCGAGTCCCGGCGGACGCGTTCGGCTGCCGCTCGAGAGCGGCACTCAACCGCTCGTAGGCGGCGCGCGTCTTGCCGGTCGTCGCCTCCACGTAGGCGAGACAGCCGGTCGCGGTCAGCTCGCTCGCGTAGCCCGCGCAGCAGCGCGCACTCGCGCGCTGCGGCGCGCGTAGTCGGCCTGCACCATGAAGATCGCGGCTCGCCAGGCGCGCGCGTCCACGTGACCCGGGTCGCGCTGCAGCGCGCGCTCGAAGTCCTTCATGCCGCTCGCGAAGTCGTGGCGGTATTGCCGCAGCAGGCCGCGCGTGAACGAGGATCTCGGCCGGCGCGTCGTCGCCGGGCCACGGCCGCAGCGCCGCTTCGGCGTAGCCGACGTAGCGCGGGTCGCCTTCCGCCATCGCCAGATCGAAATAGCGCTGCAGCGAGCCGCGCCGCTGTGCCGGCGTCGGTGGGCGAGGCGGCCGAGCGCGGCGCGGAGCTGCCGCACTCCGGCCATCGACGGGTCGCCGCGGGCGCGTCGGCAGCCGCTCGAGCACCGCCGATTCGTCCGAGGGCGTGTAGGGGCTGCCCATGCCGCGGTGGCGGTAAGCAGCAAAGCGACAGCAAAACGGCGCATCGTTTCTTGCACAATCCTTACAAAACAATAGGTTACCACACGAGGCAAAGACGTGTTACGTACTGTCTGTAAAATCTGCGCCGGGTTCGCCTCCAGGGAGGATGGGCCACGCGGTCAACCGCCCGCGATGTCGAACGTTAAGCGGTCGCGGGAGCGGGCCACGTCGCGTCGACCCTGTTTCGAAAACTAAACAGGAGATTTAGATGAGCAAGCTGATCACCGTGATCGTCGCCGCGATGTTCGCGGCCGTGAGCGCCTCCGCCTTCCGCCTCGCATGCCGGCGCGAAAGGCGACAAGATGAAAGAAAGAAGCCAAGAAGGGCGAGGCGAAGAGATGGCGAA
>ERZ1370068.4531-contig-3599_pt1 | contig 68641 bp, 84 predicted proteins | sample MGYA00561227_ERZ1370068 | MGnify/ENA primary metagenome ERZ1370068 (study PRJEB38410, sample SAMEA6850437) | metagenome | study: Metagenomic assessment of the ecological functions of the soil: analysis of the soil microbiota associated with the... | reverse complement strand
AGGCAAGGAAATCTTGAGCTCCGCTCGGGGACACCTCGCCACCTCTGCCCGCGACGCGATGGGCTAGGGAGGCCGAACGCGCCGCGGATCAGCTGGTGCGCCAGAGTGCGCGCTCGGTAGGGCCGCCGACTTCGACAACGTCGAATCGCGCTGGCAGCTTTGCGAGCGGCGGATTTGTGGCGAGCAGGGCGCGTGCGGCACTGATGATTCGTCGGCGCTTGCCATGGGTGATGCTGGCACGCGCCGCCGAAGCGGTCGGAGGCGGCGGTAGCGGACCTCGATGATGGCGAGCGCCGTGCCGTCCATCGCGACGAGGTCGAGTTCGCCGCCCCTTGGCGCGGAAGTTCGCGGTGAGTATCGCGATAGCCGAGGCGGCTCGACGCCGCCGCGGCGGCCTCGGCCGCGCGGCCGAGTTCGAGGTGCGGCGCTGGTGCTCACGTCGCCGGCGGCGGCAGCGGCGAAGTCCAGGGACACGGCGTGCCCGTTCACCACCTGCGCCCAGGTCGGAGCTCGCGCCGCACGCGGCCTTGCGCGTCCACCGCGAGACGGCCGGTCGCCCGGATACAGCGGGCCCAGGCTGCCGCTGCGCATGCGTGGCACTTCGTTGACCAGGCGGAACGCGTCGTAGCCGGAAAGCGTAGAGCCGGCCGAGCTGGCCGCCGCGCCCCGGCACACGCGATCCGCGGTCTCGTGCGCCAGCGCCGGATGTGCCCTGGGGGTCGAGCACCCACTGGCATGTCCGGGAAGATGACGCCGTCCAGGTCCACGCGTTGCCGGGTCCTGCCGGATCATAGATGTCCGAGGTCGCGTACATCGGCAGTGCGCTCGCGTAGCTGAACCGCAGCTGCGTGCGGATCAGCCGCCCGTGCACCGGCTGGCGCGGCGACGAAGATGAACCGCGCGTCGGGCCGCGGATTGCCGCCGCGCTGGCCGGTCGTGCGCAGGAGCCGCCGCAGGATGTCGTTGAAATCCGCGGTGGACGACAGGTAGTCCGCCTGGTCGACAACCTGCCCGCCGGCCGCCGCGAACTCGTCGGCGAAGGCTGACTGAACGCGCCGGCCCCAGTCGGATTGCGCGCACGAGCATCAACGCCGCTCCTGCGGCCGTCAGCCGCGATGCGCTCGCGGTGATCCGCGCCTCGTCTTCGGGCGACAGCGCGTACTGGTAGAAGCGATCCGGCACCCGCACGTTGTCCGGCAGGAAATTGAGCGCGAGGCGTCGTCGCCCGCCCGTCCGCCAGCGTCGCGAGCGCACGCGACTTCCTCGCGTGTGAGCGGGCCGACGACCATAAGCCGCTGCCGTCCGCGAGCGCCTGCAGGTAAGCGGAGGGCGCATCGCGTTCGGCGACGTCATGGGACGCGGACTTTCGGGCGGTGTTGGTGCCGCCGTCGTCGCGCAAGTACGCGCCGAGGAAGCTGTCCCGCACGGCGCTGCCCGCGGCTGCGGACCGCCCCGACAGCGGCAGCAGGAGCGGCGACCTGGCGCGGCCGCTCGCCGGACGCCGTGGGCGCTCGCCAGCTCCTCTTCCAGAACGATTCGCTCGCCGGATGGTTCGGGTAGTGCTCGTGCCAGGCCTGCAGCCTGCGCTGGCGCCGAGCGCGCCAGATCTCTGGTCGGCCAGGATGCGGCCGAGCCTTCGAGCCAGCCCGCGAGCACGGGATCCGCGCCCGTCGGGCGCGCGCGCGTCGGCGCCGCGCAGCACCGAGGACTGGATGCCGTCCACGATCATCTTCTGGTTCGCCTGGCGCTCGGCGCTTCCCGGAGAGGAACCTGGGTCGCGCGCCATCAGGCTGCCACGGCGTCCGCCACGCGCAGGTTCGCGAACTGCACGCGCGCGCGGGTCGCGAGCGTCGCCGCGTCGTCGCCGGAGATTCCCGCCAGGATTTCGGCCGCACGCGCGCTGTCCCCGCGCGCGAGCGCAATCTCGGCGTCGAGTCGCGACCGTTCGCGCGCATCGGCGGCGGCGAGCGGCTGCGTGAGATTGGCGATCGCGGCTTCGGCTGCGTCGGGCTTCGCTCCCGTGCAGCCATTCGCCCGCCGCCGCGAGCCAGAGCGATTTGCCGCCTCGGCGCGGCGTCCTTCGCGGCGGCTTCACAGGCGCGCTGCCACCTGCGTGGTCGCCCTCTCGCGCGAGGCGCGAGGCGCGCCCGCCGTGGCACCGATCCCCTGCGTAAGGAAGTCCCGAAATCTGGCAGGCCGCGAGCACCGCGGCGAGCAGTACGGTGACGGCATTGCCGGTGATCCGGAGTTTCGCTTGCATCGGCGGCGGCCCTGGCGAGATCGCCCGACCGCCCGCTGCGGTCGGGGAGTGGACATCTTATAGTGGCCGGGTCGGGCGTGCTCTACGTCGTCGCGACGCCAATCGGCAACATGGGCGACATTTTTGCGCGCGCGCGAGATTCTTCGCAGGCGTCGGCACGGTCGCTGCCGAGGATACGCGTCACAGCGGCCGGCTCTGCGCGAGCTCGGACTCGAACGGCCGCTCGTCTCCTTGCATCGAGCACAATGAGCGCGCGCGCATCGGCGAGCCTCTCGTCGCACGGTTGCGTGGCGGCGAGAGCATCGCGCTCGTATCCGACGCCGGCACGCCGCCCTGAGCGACCTCGGGCTGACCTGCTCGTCGCGGCCGCGATCGAGGCCGGTGTCGCGGTCTCGCCAGTACCCGGTCCGAATGCCGCGATCGCGGCGTTGTGTGCATCGGGGCTGCCTTGCGAGCGCTTTGCCTTCGAGGATTCCTTCCAGCGCGCCGCCAGCGCGCCGGCGCCGCCCGCGCTGAACCTTGCGGCGGAGCCGCGCACGCTGGTGCTGTAGCAGCGCCGCATCGCATCGCCGAAGTGCCTCGACGACCTCGTCGCGGCGCTCGCGGCGAGAGCCGCCGCGCCCTGCATGCGCGCGAGATCACCAAAGCGCTTCGAGACTTCTATCGCGGCAGCCTCGGCGAGCTCGCAGTCGCGTGCGAAGTCGGATGCGGACCTCGCGCGCGGCGAGGCCGTCATACCTCGTCGAAGGCGTACCCGGCCGCGGAACCGACCGCGGCGCAGCTCGACGAGACGCTCGCGGTGCTGCTGCGTCACCTGCCGCCATCGGCGCGCCGCCGCAGCCGCCGCAAGCCTCACGGGCGTGCGCCGCAACGACGCCTACGCGCGCGCTCGCGCTCACGAAGGACGCGCCCGCCGACGCGACTTGAGGCGGGGCTCCCGAGGCACTAAGGTGTGCGCGGAGTCGGCCAGGCAATCGCTGTTTTCGCAAGAATGCAGAGGAAAGTCCGGGCTCCGCATGGCACGGCGCCAGGTAACGCCTGGGGGCGCGAGCCCACGGAAAGTGCAACAGAAAGAAACCGCCTAAGCGCGCGCAAGCGGCGACTGGCAAGGGTGAAATGGTGCGGTAAGAGCGCACCGCGTCGGTGGCAACACGCGACGGCACGGCAAACCCCGCCCGGAGCAAGACCAAATAGGGAAGCACGCGGTGAAAACCGCAGCGCGGCCCGCGCGCGCTTCCGGGTAGGTCGCTTGAGGTGCGTGGCGACAGCGCATCCCAGAGTGAATGATTGCCCTCGACAGAACCCGGCTTATCGGCCGACTCCCACTTTCAGCGCGAACTGGTCATCAAAACAGTGGTTTCCTGACAAGTCGCTGCAGGAACGCCACGTAAGTCGCTGATTTATAGCTCCTCCAGCCAACTCGGATGGGCGGACGCCTTCATCGCTAAGTGATTCTGACGCGTCACGAAATTTTTCGTGCTGACCCGCTGACCCTGCCGCGAAGGCCTCCCTATAGTGGCAGCAAGTGGGAGAAAGTGGGGGAATGGGACAACGTCCCGTTTTAGCTCGATGTTTCGCGGCGCAACGAAAGTCACCCTCTGATGCGAAGGGCCGGATGGTCATTCCCACCCGGTATCGCGAGCGCCTGGCCGAACGCGGAGACGCGCGGCTCGTGGTCACGATCGACCGCGACCAGTGCCCGCTGATCTACCCGCTGAATGACTGGGAAGAAATCGAACGGAAGCTGATGCGACTGCCGACCTTCAACGAGCACGCGCGACGCCTGCAGGAATTGATGGTCGGGTCACGCGACCGACGTGGAACTCGACGGGCACGGCCGGATGCTGGTGCCGCCCGCGCTTCGCACGTTCGCGCACCTCGATCGCAACGCGATGCTGATCGGGCAGGGCAGCCGCTTCGGATTGTGGGACGAGCAGCGCTGGAACGAGCGCCGCGAGCAGTGGCTGAAGGAGGAATTCTCGACGCTCACTGCCGGCGGAGCTGGCATCGCTCTCGCCGTGATCGGCGCGCCGAACGGCGTGCCCGTGGAAGAACCGCGCGGCGGGGTACGCGCCGGTGCTCCGAATGCGGCGATCGACTCGCTCGCGATCCGGGCCGACGGCTGCTACGTGGACGCGACGTTCGGTCGCGGTGGTCATGCCGGGGAAATCCTCGGCCGGCTCGGTGACAGGGGAAGTTGATTGCCATTGATCGCGATCCTGAGGCTGCGGCGGCCGCGGCCGTCCTCTTTGATGCAGATGCGCGCGCCCGCTTCGTGCGCGCCCGCTTCTCGGAGCTCGCGCAGCACCTCGAGCCGGGCCGCACTGACGGAATCCTCTTCGACCTCGGCGTGTCCTCGCCGCAACTCGACGCAGCGCGCGCGCGGCTTCAGCTTCCTGCGCGACGGCCCGCTCGACATGCGCATGGATCCGGATTCCGGCGGAGCGCGGCGGATTTCTCGCGCGCGCCGGACGAGCGGGAGATCGCCGGACGTGATCGCAAAGCTCGGCGAGGAACGGCACGCGGCGAATCGCGCGCGCGATCGTCGAGGCGCGCGCTTCGGCGCCGATCGACACCACGAGCCGGCTGGCGGGCATCGTCGCGGCGGCTGTGCCGGGCCGCGAGCCCGGCCGCCACCCGGCGACGCGCACGTTCCAGGCGCTGCGGATCCACGTCAACGACGAGCTCGGCGAGATCGAGCGGCGCGCTGCCGCAGGCGGTCGCGGCGCTCGCGCCGCGGCGGGCGGCTCGTCGTGATCAGCTTCCACTCGCTCGAGGACCGCATCGTCAAGCGCTTCATGCGCGACGGGACGCGCGAGGATCCGGCCTGGGCCGGACTGCCGCAGATCCCGCTTCGGCGCGCCCGCGCGCTCGAGCTTCGTCGGGCGCGCGACTTTCGCCGACGAGGCCGAGGTCGCGAAGAACCCGCGAGCGCGCAGCGCCGTCATGCGCGTCGCCGGAGGCTCGACGCATGAGCCGGCGCTGGGTGTTCGTCGCGCTGCTCGGTGCTGTGGATCGCGGTGCTCGGCTCCGCGGTCGCGGTCGTGCGCGCGCGCCATGAGGCGCGCATGCTCTTCGTCGAGCTCGAGCGGCTCAACAACGCGCGCGACGGGCTCAACATCGACTGGAGCCGGCAGCAGATCGAGCAGAGCCTCTGGTCGAATCCCGCCTTCGTGGAGCAGGTCGCGGCGACGCGCGCGGCCGCATGATGTTCGCGGATCCCGGACGACGTGCGGATCGTGGCGCCATGAGGCGGCGCGACGGCGAGATCGAGTTCGACGCCCCCCAGTTCCGCGCGCCGCGCAGCATGCTGACCGCCGTGCTTGGCCTCGTCGCGACTCGCGCTACTGGCGCGCTCGGTGCAGCTGCAGGTGTTCGACAAGCAGTTCTTCGTCGGAGCAGGGCGACATGCGCCACGTGCGCAAGGCCCAGATGATTGCCCACCGCGGCACGATCGTCGACCGCTTCGGCGAGCCGCTCGCGGTCAGCTCCGCCGGTGGATTCGGTGTGGGTCAACCCGCCCGTGTTCGCGGATTCGGGCGACGGCATCGCGAAGCTCTCGCGGCGCGCTCAAGCTGAACCGCCAGTGGCTCGAGCAGCGTCACCAGCAACCTCGACCGCGAGTTCCTCTACGTCGCGCGCCACATCGACCCGGACAAGGCCGCCGAGATCCGCAAGCTCGGGATCGCCGGGCGTTTCATTCGCAGCGCGAATACAAGCGCTTCTACCCGAATGGCGAGGTGACGGCGCACCTGCTCGGCTTCACCAACCTCGACGAGGAGGGCTCGGAAGGCCTCGAGCTTGCCTATGACCGTTCGCTCGCGGGCAAGGACGGCGCGAAACGCGTGATCCAGGACGGCCGCGGGCAGGTGATCCAGGAAGTCGAGGTGCTCGAAGTCGCCGCAACAGGGCGAGGAACTGCAGACGAGCATCGACCTGCGCATCCAGTACCTGGCGTACCGCGAGCTGAAGTCCGCCATGCGCGAGTATCAGCGCGCGCGCGGGCACGGTCATCGTGCTCGACATCGCGACGCGGCGAAGTGCTCGCGATGGTCAACCAGCCCTCGTTCAACCCGAACGACCGCATGCAGTTCGACGTCGCGCGCCTGCGCAACCGCGCGGTGACCGACATCTTCGAGCCGGGCTCGAGCATCAAGCCCTTCGTCATGGCCGCCGCGCTCGCGTCCGGCAGGTACCACGCCAGCAGCACGGTCGACGCGATGCCGTTCCAGGTCGCGTCCCATGTCATCCGGGACCACCACGACCTCGGCACGATCGACCTCGGCCAGGTGCTCGCACTGTCGTCCAACGTCGGGATGGCAAAGATCGCGCTCAGCCTCGACAAGGCGCAGATGCACGACACGCTGGGCGAGCTCGGCTTCGGGCAAAGTCACGGACAGCGGCTTTCCCGGCGAGTCGGCCGGGCTGCCTGTCGAGCGCGCAGAACTGGCGCCCGATCAACATCGCGACGATGTCCTACGGCTACGGCCTGTCGGTCACGCCGCTGCAGCTCGCGCAGGCCTATGCGACGGTCGGCGCTTTCGGCATGCACCGCCCGATCACCTTCCGCCGCGTGACCGAGCCGCCGTGCGGGCGTGCGAGTCATGCCCGCGCCGGTCGCGCGCGAACTGGTCTCGCTGCTCGAGGGCGTCGTGACCACCGCAGGCGCCACCGGCACGAAGGCCGCCGTGCCCGGCTATCGCGTCGCCGGCAAGACCGGCACCGCCTGGAAGGCGGTTCCCGGCGGATACTCGAAGGACCGCTACCTCGCCGTGTTCGGCGGCGTCGTGCCCGCGACGGCGCCGCGCCTCGCGGTTCTCGTGATGGTGGATGAGCCGCGAGGCAGGCCTGTACTACGGCGGCGACGTGGCGGCACCCGTGTTCTCCGCCGTCGCGTCGGGGGCGCTGCGCCTGATGTCGGTCGCGCCTGACGACCTCGACGCGCATCACGCCCGTCAACTACGCGGGCGTTTCCCAGTGAGCGCGCGCATGCCGCTGGATGAGCTGCTCGCCGGCATCGCGCCGGCGCCGCGCGTGCCGGTTGCGGGACTCACGCTCGACTCGCGCGCGGTCGCGACGGGCGACGCCTTCGTCGCGCTCAAGGGCGGCCAGCCGCCACGGTCTCGAGCATGCGGGTGAGGCCGCCTCGCGCGGCGCAGGAGCGATCCTGTGGGATCCCGCGGAAGGCAGCGAGCCCGGCAGCACGGCGCCCGGCGTCGCCGTTCGTCGCGGTCCGCGAGTTGCGCGACCGGCTCGGCGGCATCGCCGACAAGTTCTACGGCATGCCCTCGTCACGGCTCACTGTGGCGGGCGTCACGGGCACGAACGGCAAGACGACCTGCGCCTGGCTCCTCGCCTCGGCAGCCTCGCAACCTGCGCGGCGCGGCGCCTATCTGGGCACGCTTGGCGCCGGCTTCCCGCCTGACGTCGCGGGCGGCGCGCTGACGACGCCCGACGTCATCACGCTGCACCGGCAGCTGCGTGCGCTCGCCGATGCCGGCGCGACACATGTTGCGATGGAGGTCTCCTCGCACGCGCTCGACCAGCAGCGCATCGACGGCGTGCGGATGCGGATCGCCGCGTTCAGCAACCTGAGCCGCGATCACCTCGACTACCACGAGACCATGGAGCGTTACGCCGACGCCAAGGCGCGGTCTGTTCCAGCTACCCGGCCTCGAGCATGCGGTCATCAACGTCGGCGACCCGGTGGGCGCGCGCTTTGCCGCGGCGCTGGTCGTCCGGCGTCGAGCTCACGGCGATCGCCGTCGGGGCGATGCGCCCGCCGCGGCGCGCTTTCATCCATGTCGGCCGCATCAGGCTGCGGGCCGCGGCCTCGAGCTCGAGATCCGCGGGCATTTCGGCGACCGCGCGGCTGCGCTCGCCGCTGATCGGCGGGTTCAACGCCGAGAACCTCGCCATCACGCTCGGCGTGCTGCTCGCCTGGCAATTCGGCGTTGACGAAGCGCTCGATGCGCTCGGTGCCTGCACCGCGCCGCCCGGACGCATGGAGGGCTACGCGCCTGCCGAACGGCGCGCTCGCGGTCGTCGACTACGCGCACACGCCGGACGCACTCGCGAAGGCGCTCGCCGCCGTGCGCGCGCACGCGCGCGGCCGCGTGCTCGTCGTGTTCGGCTGCGGCGGCGAGCGCGACCCGGGCAAGCGGGCGCTGATGGGCGAGGCGCGCGGAGCGGCTCGCCGACCGCGTCATCGTCACCGACGACAATCCGCGCGGCGAGGATGCCGACCGCATCGTCGCCGATGATCCTCGCGGGCATCCGGCGTCCGGAGCAGCGTGCTCGTCGAGCGCGATCGCGCGCAGCCATCGATGCCGCCATCGACAGAGCGCGAAGGCGGGCGACGCCGTGCTGGTCGCCGGCAAGGGCCACGAGGCCTACCAGATCGTCGGGCACGAGCGCCGCGCGTTCAGCGACCGCGAGTACGTTGGCGGGCGCAGCGGAGTCGCACCGTGAAGGGCCGGCCTGTCGGAAGTCGCGGCAGTCGACCGGCGGCCGCCTCGCGGGACCCGACGCGGAGTTCGCCGGCGTTTCGATCGATTCGCGCACGATCGAGCCGCGGCAGCTGTTCGTGGCGCTGCGTGGCGAGCGCTTCGACGCGCCACGCCTTCGTCGCCGGCGCCGCGGGACGCGGTGCAGCCGGCGCGCATCGTCGGGAACGCCGTCGGACGCGGCGCTGCCGCAGGTTGTCGTGCACCGACGCGCAGCGCGGCGCTCACGGCGCTCGCGCGCTGCCTGGCGCGCAGCAAGCCGCGACGCTCGTCCTCGGCGTCAGCGGCAGCAACGGCAAGACGACGACCAAGGAGACTGCTCGCCGCCATCCTTGCGCGGCGCGGGCCCGACGCTCGCAACGCGCGGCAACCTCAACAACCACATCGGCGTGCCGCTGACGCTGCTGCGGCTCGAGCCCGCGCACCGCTATCGCCGTCGATCGAGATGGGCGCCAACCATCCGGGCGAGATCGCGGCGCCTGGCGGCGATCGCGAAGCCCGCGATCGGCGCTGGTGACGAATGCCGGCGACGAGCACCTCGAGGGCTTCGGCGACCTCGCGGGCGTCGCGCACGCCGAAGGGCGAGATGTTCGCGGCGCTGGCCGCCGACGGCACGGCCGTCGTCAATGCCGGACGATCCGTTCTGCGAGCTCTGGCAGACGATGGCGCCGCGCGGCGCACGCGTCCTGCGCTTCGGCCGTCGACGCGCCCGCCGACGTGCGTGCGTTCGCGATCCACGGCCGCATCGAATCGGGCAGCTTCGTCACCGGCTTCACGCTCGCCATCGGCAGCGAGCAGGTGCGCGTGAAGCTGCCGCTCGCGGGGCGCCACAACGTCGCGAACGCGCTCGGCGCAGCCGGCGCCGCCCATGCAGCGGGCGTCGCGCTGCCGCGTGATCGCCGCCGGCCTCGAGGCGCATGCGCCCGGTCGCCGGCCGCGCTGCAGCTCACGCCGGGACTGCGCGGCGCCTGGCTGATCGACGACTCCTACAACGCGAATCCGAGTTCGGTCCGCGCCGGCATCGACGTGCTCTGCGCGCTGCCGGGCGAGCACTGGCTCGTGCTCGGCGAGATGGCCGAGCTCGGCGACGAGCGGTCGCGAAGCCATGCCGCGCGTCGGCGACTACGCGCGCGCGCGCGGGCGTCACACGGCTGTTTGCGATCGGGCGCGGCCGCGCGCCACGCGGTCGATTCGTTCGGAGCGCGCGCAGGCTGGTACGACGACGCCGCGCAGCTCATCGGAGGCGCTGGCCGCGAGCCTCGAGCCCGGCGTCACCGCGCTCGTGAAGGGTTCGCGCGTCAACCGGCTCGAGCGCGTGGTCGAGCGCCTCGTCGTGCCGCTGCCCGCCGCCGGCAGCGGCAACTGAGGGAGGCGCACATGCTGCTTGACCTGTTCGAACTGGTTGACGGGCTACTACGGCGGATTCCGCGTCTTCGGCTATCTCACGCTGCGCGCGATCTTCGCGGCGCTGACCGCGCTCACGATCGCGCTTCTCGTCGGGCCGTCGATGATCCGCATGCTGGCCGCGCGCCAGATCGGACAGGTCGTGCGCGACGACGGTCCGAGCTCGCACCACGTCAAGGCGGGGCACGCCGACGATGGGCGGCGCGCTGATCCTGGTCGCGGTCACGGCCGGCACGCTGCTGTGGGCCGAGCTCTGCCAACCGGTTCGTCTGGATCGCGCTCACGGTCACGCTCTCGTTCGGCCTGATCGGCTTCTACGACGACTACCTCAAGCTCGTCGTGCGCGACCCAGCGCGGCCTTGCCGCGCGCTGGAAGTACCTCTGGCAGTCGCTGGCCGGCATCGCCGCTGCGGTCGCGCTGTGGCAGACCGCCGACCTGCCTGCGGAGACCGCGCTCTACGTGCCGTTCTTCAAGAGCGTCGTGATCCCGATGAGCGCGGTGGCATTCGTGCTCTTCGCGTACTTCGTGATCGTCGGCTCGAGCAACGCGGTCAACCTGACCGACGGCCTCGACGGGCTCGCGATCATGCCCTGCGGTGATGGTGGCGGCGCGCGCTCGGCGTCTTCGCCTACGTGACGGGCCACGCGAATTTCTCGACCTACCTGCAGATCCCGTACGTGCCGGGCGCCGGCGAGATGCTGATCTTCGTCGCGACTGATCGTCGGCGCGGGCCTCGGCTTCCTGTGGTTCAACACCTATCCGGCGCAGGTCTTCATGGGCGACATCGGCGCGCTCGCGCTCGGCGCGGCGCTCGGCGTCGTCGCCGTGATCGTCCGGCAGGAGATCGTGCTCGCTGATCATGGGCGGCATGTTCGTGCTCGAGACCGTCTCGGTGATCCTGCAGGTCGCGTCCTTCAGGCTGCGCGGCAAGCGCATCTTCCGCATGGCGCCCATCCACCATCACTACGAGCTGAAGGGCTGGGCGGAGCCGAAGGTGATCGTCCGCTTCTGGATCATCTCGTTCATGCTGGTCCTGATCGGGCTGGCGACGCTTGAAGCTCCGCTGATGCAGCAAGCCGCCGCCAGTCCCCGCAGCGTGATCGTGGGCCTCGGCTGCACCGGCGTGTCGGCAGCTCGCCACCTCGCCGCGCGCGGGCACCGGCTGGTCGTGACCGATTCGCGCGCGAATCCGCCGGGGCTCGCGGAACTCAGGCGCCTGGTCGCCCGGTGCCGCGACGTGCGCTCGGCGGTTTCGACCCGTGCGGTGCTCGAAGGCGCCGACCAGGTGGTCGTATCGCCCGGCGTTTCGCTCGCCGAACCATTCCTTCGCAAGGCCGCGGCCGACGGCCTCGACCTCGTAGGCGACATCGAGCTGTTCGCGCGCGAAGCGGGCGGTCGCGTGATCGGCATCACGGGCACGAACGGCAAGAGCACCGTGACGACGCTCGTCGGCGAGTTCGCAAAGGCCGCGGGACTCGCCGTGCGTGTCGGCGGCAACCTCGGCGAGCCGGCGCTCGACCTGCTCGAGGGCCCGCCCGCGGCGATGTACGTGCTCGAGCTTTCGTCCTACCAGCTCGAGACGACGCACTCGCTGCAGCTCGAGGCGGCCGCGGTCCTGAACGTCACGCCCGACCACCTCGACCGGTACCGCGACCTCGCCGAGTACGCCGCGGCCAAGGCGCGCATCTTCGAGCGCACCGCGACTGCGGTCGTGAACCTCGACGACGAGATCGTCGTGCGCATGCCGCGACCCGGACAGCGGACGGTCGGATTCAGCCTGCAACGCAGCGATGCGGACTTCCGCCTGCTCGAGCGCGGCGGCGAGCGCTGGCTCGCCGCGGGAGCCGAGCCGCTGATGCCCGTCGAAAGCTCGCGGCTGCCGGGCCGCCACAACGCAGCGAATGCGCTCGCGGCGCTCGCGGTTGGAAGCGTCTGCGGATTCCCGCGCGAGGCGATGACCGGCGTGCTCGGCAGCTTCGGCGGCCTGCCGCATCGCGCCGAGCGCGTGCGCGACTGGCGCGGCATCGCCTGGATCGACGACTCGAAGGGAACGAACGTCGGCGCGACCGTTGCCGCAATCGAAGGACTCGACGGTCCGCTGGTGCTGATCGCGGGCGGGGAGGGCAAGGGCCAGGACTTCGCTCCGCTCGGCCCGGCCTGCAAGGGCAAGGTGAAGCAGGCGGTCCTGATCGGCCGCGACGCGCCGCAGCTCGCGGCCGCGATCGCGAAGAGCTGCCCCGTCTCGATCGCGGACTCGATGGAGTCGGCCGTGGGCGTCGCTGCGTCGATCGCGCGGAAGGGCTACACGGTGCTGCTCTCGCCGGCCTGCGCGAGCTTCGACATGTTCCGGGACTACGCACACCGCGGCGAAGCCTTCGCCGCCGCCGTGAAGGAACTGCCGGCATGAGCGTGAGCGCCGCCGCTGCAGTTCTCGCGATCCGCCGGCCGCCAGCAGCGGCTCGCCATCGACCCCGTGATCGTCACTGACGGTCTTCGCGCTGCTGCTCGTCGGCCTCGTCATGGTCACGTCGGCCTCGCTGAACGTCGCCGAGCGCCAGACGGGCGATCCGTTCTTCTATTTCGAGCGGCAGCTCTTCTCGGTGCTGCTCGGCTGCACCTTCGGCGCCGCGATGCTGATCGTGCCGATCGCGACGTGGAAGCGGATGGCGCCCTGGCTCCTGATCGTGAGCTTTGCGCTCCTGCTGCTCGTCATCGTCCCCGTCATCGGGCACCAGGTGAACGGCAGCCGGCGCTGGATCCGGCTCGGGCCGCTCAACTTCCAGCCCTCCGAAATCGCGCGCTGGCTGCTCGTCACCTACGTCACGCGATCTTCGCGGTCCGGCACCAGACCGAGCTGCGAAGCTCGGCGCAGGATTCTTCAAGCCCCTGGCCGTGCTGCTTGCGGCCGCCGTACTGCTGCTCGTCGAACCCGATTTCGGCGCGGCAGTCGTGCTCTGCGTGACCGGCACGGCCGTGCTGTTCGTCGCGGGGGCGCGGTTCCGCGACTTCCTGGTGGTCTGCGCCGTCGGGCTCCTCGCCGTCGCTGCGCTCGCACTCGCAAGCCCCTATCGCCTCGCGCGCATCACGGCCTTCCTGAATCCCTGGGAGGATCCATTCAAGACGGGCTTCCAGCTGACGCAGTCGCTGATCGCGATCGGGCGCGGCGAATGGTTCGGCGTCGGCCTCGGCTCGAGCATCCAGAAGCTCTACTACCTGCCCGAGGCGCACACGGATTTCGTATTCGCCGTGTTTGCCGAGGAGTTCGGGCTCCTCGGCGTCACGCTGATCGTGGCCGCCTTTCTCGCGCTGGTGCTGCGCGGCCTGCGGCTCTCGCGCATCGCCGCGGACGCCGGCGATGCCGCTGCATGCCTGCATTGCCGCAGGCTTCGGTGTCTGGATCGGCCTGCAGGCCTTCCTGAACATCGGCGTGAACATGGGGCTCCTGCCGACCAAGGGGTTGACACTCCCATTACTCTCGTACGGCCGCTCGAGCATGCTCGTGACGCTTGCCTGGGTCGGGATGCTGCTTCGTGTCCATCACGAAGTCGTCGCCTCCGGCAAGAGCGCGATTCCATCGGAAGGGCGCTCGCCGTGAACCGCACCGTGATGATCATGGCAGGCGGAACCGGAGGGCACGTGTTTCCCGCGCTCGCGATCGCGGGGCAACTCCGCGCGCATCGCGACATCGTGTGGCTTGGCACCGAGCGCGGCATCGAGGCGCGCCTCGTTCCTGCCGCGGGCTATCCGGTCGAGTGGATCGAAGTCGAGGCCTGCGCGGCAAGGGCTTCACGCGCTGGCTGGCGGCGCCGGTGCGCCTCTGGCGCGCGGTGACGCAGGCGCGGCGGGCGCTCGCGCAGGCGCAAGCCCGGCGTCGTGCTCGGCTGCGGCGGCTTTGCCTCGGGTCCGGGCGGCATCGCGGCCTGGCTCTCACGGTGCGCCGCTCGTGATCCACGAGCAGAACGCGGTCGCCGGCCTCACGAACCGCTGGCTCGCGCGCGTCGCCTCGCGCATCGCGGAAGGATTCCCCGGCAGCTTTCCGGCGTCGCGCAAGGCGCTCTACGTCGGCAACCCGGTGCGGCCCGAGATCGCGGAGCTTCCGCCGCCGCGGCAGCGCTTCGGAATCCCGGAATGGACCGATGAGGCTCTTCGTCTTCGGCGGCAGCCAGGGCGCGACGCGCGCTCAACCGGCTCGTGCCGGCCGCGGTCGCGCTCCTGCCGGAAGCGGCGCCGCCCCTGGGTCCTGCACCAGACCGGCGCGAAGGATCGCGACGCGACCGAGGCGGCCTATCGCGCCGCCGGCATCCAGGCCGAGGTGCGCCCGTTCATCGACGACATGGCGGCCGCGTATGCCAGTGCCGACCTCGTCGTCTCGCGCGCCGGCGCCTCGACGGTCGCCGAGCTCGCGGCCGCCGGCGTCGGATCGATCCTCGTCCCGTTTCCCGCGGCCGTGGACGATCACCAGACCAAGAACGCCGAGTGGCTTGGGCGCGTGAGCGCGGCGCAGGTCGTCTCGGAAACGGGCTGACCGCGCCCGAGCTCGCCAACCGCCTCGCGACGCTCTTCGGCAACGGGCGCTCGCGCGCTGCTCGCCATGGCCGAGGCCGCGCGCGCCCTCGCCGTGACCGATGCGGCGCGTCGCGTTGCCGACCTCTGCCTCCTGGCCGAAGGAAGGCGCGCATGAGCGACCGCATGCGGCGCGTCAGCCTCATCCACCTGATCGGCATCGGCGGCGCCGGCATGGGCGGCATCGCCGAGGTGCTCATGAACCTCGGCTATGCGGTCCAGGGCTCGGACCTCGCGCGCGAACGCGGTGACGGCGCGTCTCGCGAAGATGGGCGTGCGCGATCTTCATCGGCCACGCGCGCCGGGCAGGTTGCCGGCGCGAGCGTCGTCGTCGTGTCCTCGCGCGGTGCAGCCCGCGAACCCGGAGCTGCTCGCCGCCCTGCGAGTCGCGCATCCCGGTGGTGCGCCGCGCCGAGATGCTCGGCGAGCTCATGCGATTCCGCCAGGGCGATCGCGGTCGCCGGCACGCCACGGCAAGACGACGACCACGAGCCTCGTGGCCGCGCGTGCTGGCCGAGAGGCGGCCTCGACCCGACATTCGTGATCGGCGGCGCGTCCTGAAGAGCGCGGGCAGCAACGCGAAGCTCGGCACGAGTCGCTACCTCGTCGCCGAAGCCGACGAGAGCGACGCCTCGTTCCTGCACCTGCAGCCGGTCATCGCGATCGTCACGAACATCGACAACGACCACCTCGCGACGCACGGCGGCGATTTCGAGAAGCTGAAGCTGAGCTTCGTCGAATTCCTGCACAACCTGCCGTTCTACGGCCTCGCCGTGCTGTGCAGCGATGACGAGCGTGGTGCGCGAGATCCTGCCGCAGGTCGGCCGCCCGACCGTCGCGCTACGGCCTCGGCGAGGACGCGGACCTGCGCGCACGTATCGCTCGAGCGCGACGGCCGGCACCACGCGCTTCCAGGCGCTCCGCGCGGGCCAGCCGCCGCTGCCGGTCGCGCTGAACCTGCCGGGCCTGCACAACGTGAGGAACGCGCTCGCCGCGATCGCGGTCGCAACCGAGCTCGAGGTCGAGGATGCCGCGATCCAGCGCGGCGCTGGCCGGCTTCCAGGGCATCGGCCGCCGGCTGCGAGGTCGTGGGCGAAGTCGCGACGACGGCCGGGCGCGTCACGCTGCGTCGACGACTACGGCCACCACCCGACCGAGATCGAGGCGACCATCGAGGCCGCGCGCCAGGCCTGGCCGGAGCGGCGGCTGGTGCTCGCATTCCAGCCGCACCGCTACACGCGCACGCGCGACCTGATCGACGACTTCGGCCGCGTCGCTGTCTGCCGCGCGATGCATTGCTCGTGACCGAGGTCTACGCGGCGGGCGAGGCGCCGATCGCGAACGCCGACGGGCGCGCGATCTGCCGCGCGCGTCGCGCAGCCGCGGGCGGCTCGAACCCGTGTTCGTCGAGGACGTGCGCGAGCTCGCGGCGGCGCTCGCCGGCGTGATCGCGCGATCGCGACGTGGTGCTGACGATGGGCGCGGGCAGCATCGGCGCCGTCGCGCACGAGCTGCCGGGCAGGCTCGGCGTGACGAGCGCGAGGGCGCGGGCGATGAGCACAGTTCGCCATCGCGCCGGAATTCAGGCACCGCATGCTGCGCGAACGAGCCGATGTCGCGGCACACCTCCTGGCACGTCGGCGGGCCGGCGGACGTCTGGTTCACGCCGCAGCGACGTCGAGGACCTCTCGGCATTCCTGCGCGCCGCTGCCGGCGGCGGTGCCGGTGACTGTGGGTCGGGCTCGGCAGCAATCTCCTGGTGCGCGACGGCGGCATCCGCGGCGTCGTGATCTCCGTGCACGGGATCCTGAATGCGCTCGGAGCGCATCGGCACCGACCGCGTCCGCGCGCGAGGCCGGCGTCGCCTGTGCGCGGCTCGGCCGCCAGTGCGCGAAATGGCAGCTCGGGCCCGCGGACTTCTTTGCCGGCATTCCCGGCACGGTCGGCGGCGCGCTCGCGATGAACGCGGGCGCCTGGGGCGGCGAGACCTGGCCGCAGCGTGGTCGAGGTCGAGACCATCGACCGCGGCGGCGCCCGGCACCGCCGGAACGCTGCCGAATACGGCTACAGCTACCGCAGCGTGACGCCGCCGGTCGCGGGCGAATGGTTCGTCGCCGGGACCTTCCGCTTCGAGGCACGCCCGGACGCGAGCACGGATTCGATCAAGAAGCTCCTCGAGAAGCGCCACGCAGCACAGCCGATCGGCGCCTGGAGCTGCGGCTCGGTATTCACCAACCCGCCGGGCGGCCACGCGGCGGACCTCATCGAGCGTGCGGGACTCAAGGGGCATCGCATCGGCGGCGCCGCGGTTTCGGACAAGCACGCGAACTTCATCATCAACGAGGGCCAGGCGACCGCCGCCGACCTCGAGGCGCTGGTGCGTCACGTGCAGGCGACGGTCGAGCGCGTGCACGGCGTGCAGCTGCGGCCCGAAGTGCGCGTGATCGGGGAGGCCGCATGAGCCGCCTGCGCCCGAGCGGCGAGGCATTTCGCCGCATCGCCAATGCCGCGGACTTCGGCCGCGTGGCCGTGTTGCTGGGCGGCGCATCGGCGGAGCGCGAGGTTTCGCTCATGACCGGCAACGCCGGTGCTCGAGCGCGCTGCTCGCGCGCGGCATCGACGCGGTCGGCTTCGACCCGGCGGAACGCGCGCTCGGCGAGCTCGTCGCGGCCGGCTTCGACCGCGTGTTCATCGCGCTGCACGGGCCGGGCGGCGAGGATGGCGCGGTGCAGGGCGCGCTCGAGTGGATGGGGCTGCCCTACACCGGCAGCGGCGTCCTCGGCTCTGCGATCGGCATGGACAAGCTGCGCACCAAGCGCCTCGCGCAGGCCGCGGGCGTCGCGACGCCGCCGTGGATCGAGCTCACGGGCGCCTCCGATTTCGATCGCGCGGTCGCAGAGCTCGGGCTGCCGCTCGCCGTGAAGCCCGCGACCCAGGGTTCGAGCGTCGGCATGAGCCGCGTCGCGACCGCGGCCGAACTCCCCGCCGCCTGGCGCGCGGCCTCGGCGCTCGATCCGGTCGTGATCGCGGAACGCTGGATCACCGGCGGCGAATACACGGTCGGCGTGCTCCAGGGCGAGGCGCTGCCGGCGATCCGCATCGAAACGCCGCGGACCTTCTACGACTACCAGGCGAAGTACTTTCGCGAACGACACGCGCTACCTGATTCCGTCCGGGCTGTCCGCGCAGGCCGAATCCGCGTTGCAGCACGCGGCGCTCGCCACCTTTGCGGCGACCGGCGCCTCGGGCTGGGGCCGCGTCGACTTCGTGGCGGCCGCCGACGACGCGCCGCTGCTCCTCGAAATCAACACGGTGCCCGGCATGACGGGCCACTCGCTCGTGCCGATGGCCGCGCGCGCCGCCGGGATCGATTTTCCGGAACTCGCCTGGCGCATCCTCGAAACCAGCTTCGCGCGGGAGCGTGCATAGGCCATGAACCTCTGGCGCAAGCGCAACCGCAATCGCAGGAAGCCGGCCGGCCGGCCGCTTCGAGATGCCGAAGATCGCGTTGCCGCGGGCGGGTCGCATCGCCGGCGCCCTCGCGGCGATCGCCGCGCTCGCGTCGCTGCTCGCATTCGGGCTCGACCAGCCCGTGCGCAGCATCGTGATCGACGGCCCGTTCCAGCGCGTGTCCGCGGTCGAGGTGCAGCAGGCCGCCATGGGCGCGCTGAAGGGCGGCTTCGTGAGCGCCAATCTCGACAAGCTCCGCAGTTGCCGTCGAAGCGCTGCGTATGGGTGGACCGCGCGCGCGTCCAGAGAGTCTGGCCCGACCGCATCGGCATCGAGATCGTCGAGCAGCAGGCCGCGGCCCGCTGGGGCGACGACGGCCTGCTCAACACGCGCGGCGAATTGTTCGCGACCGGCATCCGCCATCCGCCGCCGGAGCTGCCGCGGCTCGACGGTCCGTCCGGCACGGAGTGGCAGGTCGCGCAGCGCTTCCTCGCCATCCAGGACCGCCTGGGCGCGCTCGGGCTTTCCATCGCCGCCCTGCGTCTCGACGCGCGCGGCGCCTGGGAGCTCGACCTGTCGACCGGCGTGACCGTGCGTCTCGGCCGCCGCCAGGTGGACGAGCGCATGGACCGCTTCGTGCAGTTCGGCGCGCAGGTGATCGCCGGCCAGGCCGCGGACATCCGCTACGTCGACATGCGCTATTCGAACGGCTTTTCGATCGGCTGGCGCGGCGATCGCAAGCCGCGCGATGCGGCGCCCCGCACTTTGGCCCGCCAGCTGGATGGAGACCCCGGATTCGATGGCTAAACGTTCCGACCGCAACCTGATCGTCGGGCTCGACATCGGCACGTCGAAGGTCGTCGCGCTCGTCGGCGAAATGCATGCCGACGGCAGCCTCGAGGTCATCGGCCTCGGGTCGCATCCCTCGCGCGGCCTCAAGAAGGGCGTCGTCGTCAACATCGACTCGACCGTCCAGTCGATCCAGCGCGCGATCGAGGAGGCGGAGCTCATGGCCGGCGTCGAGATCCGCTCGGTGTTCACCGGCATCGCCGGCAGCCACGTGCGCAGCCTCAACTCCCACGGCATCGTCGCGATCAAGGACAAGGAAGTCGTGAGCGGCGACGTCGCGCGCGTGATGGACGCCGCGCAGGCGGTGCCGATCCCGGCCGACCAGAAGATCCTCCACGTCCTGCCGCAGGAATTCATCATCGACGGGCAGGAAGGGATCCGCGAGCCGATCGGCATGTCCGGGCGTGCGGCCTCGAGGCGCGCGTGCACATCGTGACCGGCGCCGAGAGCGCGGCCCAGAACATCGTCAAGTGCGTGCAGCGCTGCGGGCTCGAGGTCGAGGACATCGTGCTCGAGCAGCTCGCGTCCGCGTTTGCAGTCCTGACCGACGACGAGAAGGAGCTCGGCGTCTGCCTCGTGGACGTCGGCGGCGGCACGACCGACATCGCCGTCTTCTCGGGCGGGGCGATCCGGCACACGGCGGTGATCCCGGTCGCGGGCGACCAGGTCACGAACGACATCGCGGTCTCGATGCGGACGCCGACGCCGTATGCCGAGGAGATCAAGATTCCGTTACGCCTGCGCGCTCTCGCAGCTCGCGAATCCCGACGAGACCATCGAGGTGCCCTCGGTCGGCGACCGGCCTCGCGCCGCCTCGCGCGCCAGACGCTCGCGGAGATCGTCGAGCCGCGCTACGAGGAGCTGTTCATGCTGATCCGCGACGAGCTGCGGCGCTCCGGCTTCGAGGAGTCGGTTGCCGCCGGCGTCGTGCTGACCGGCGGCAGCGCCAAGATGGAAGGCGCCGTCGAACTCGCCGAAGAAATTTTCCACATGCCCGTCCGCCTCGGCAGTCCGAGCGGCGTGACCGGGCTCGGAGACGTGGTGAAGAACCCGATCCATGCCACGGGCGTGGGTCTCCTGCTTTACGGCCGGGCCAATGCCGGCCAACCGGCGCCGAAGATCGTCGGCGACGGGATGAAATCCGTGTTCGGAGCGGATGAGGTCTTGGTTCCAGGGGTATTTCTGACGTAGCGGAGGAGCGGATATGTTCGAACTGATGGATTCATTCAGCCAGACGGCTGTAATCAAGGTGATCGGCGTGGGCGGCGGCGGCGGCAATGCCGTGTCCCACATGGCCAAGAGCGGCATCGAGGGCGTCGAGTTCATCTGCGTGAATACCGACGCGCAGGCGCTCAAGCACTCGCAGGTGAAGACCTCGCTGCAGATCGGCTGCAACATCACCAAGGGACTCGGCGCCGGCGCCAATCCCGAGGTGGGCCGCCAGGCGGCGATGGAGGATCGTGACCGCATCATCGAGCTGATCGAGGGCTGCGACATGCTCTTCATCACCGCCGGCATGGGCGGCGGTACCGGCACGGGCGCAGCGCCGGTCGTCGCGCAGGTCGCGCGCGAGCTCGGGATCCTCACGGTCGCGGTCGTGACCCGGCCGTTCACGATGGAAGGCAGCAAGCGCGCCACGATCGCGGAAATGGGCATGACCGAGCTCTCGCGGCACGTGGATTCGCTGATCACGATCCCGAACCAGAAGCTGCTGCAGGTGCTGGGCGGCCAGACGACGCTGCTCGAGGCCTTCAAGCGCGCCAACGAAGTGCTGCAGGGCGCCGTGCAGGGCATCGCCGAGTTGATCACCCGGCCGGGCCTCATCAACGTGGACTTCGCGGACGTTCGCACGGTGATGTCGGAGACCGGACTCGCGATGATGGGCTCCGGCATCGGCACGGGCGAGCATCGCGCGCGCGTCGCCGCCGAGATGGCCGTGTCGTCGCCGCTCCTCGAGGACATCAACCTCGCGGGCGCTCACGGCATCCTCGTCAACGTCACGGCGGGTCTCGACCTGTCGATCGGCGAGTTCGAGGAAGTCGGCAACACCGTCAAGCAGTTCGCGGCCGAGGACGCGACCGTCGTGGTCGGCACCGTCATCGAGCCCGAGATGCAGGGCGAGCTGCGCGTCACGGTCGTCGCGACCGGCCTCAACCGCGCCCAGGCAAAGGTGGCAGCGCCTGCCCAGGCTGCGGCGACCGCGCCCGCGATTGCGCGGCGCCCGGCCGACGTCAAGCTCGTCGCACAGCGTCGTCCGGCGCCGGACTACAGCCACCTCGACCGGCCGGCGCATCCAGCGCCAGCCGCAGCGTGCGGTGGGTGACGGCTTGCGCGCGAACCTGAGCTCCGAGGACGTGCTGGACATCCCGGCATTTCTCCGGCGCCAGGCCGATTGAGGCGGGACGTGTCGCGCAACCGCGACGAGCGTGAAGGGCTCCGGCTCGTGCGGCTGCGCTTGCGCGCACGCCGCCGCGCCTCGGGCCGGCGCGCCGAACGGTCGCGGCAGCGCGACCCTTCGGGTTCCTCGCCATGACAACGGGACATCGGCCGTCGGCCTCTCTCCGCTGGCCGGCGGCCGGTGACCCGCGCGATGCTATGATTTACGGCCGCAAGGCATTCCCATGGCCCAGCAACGCACGCTGAAAGAGTCGATCCGGTCCACCGGCATCGGCCTGCACACCGGACGCAAGGTCCTCATGACGCTGCGGCCCGCGCCGCCCAATACGGGCATCGTGTTCCGCCGCACGGACCTTGAGCCGCCGGTGGACATTCCGGCGCGCGCGACGGGTGTCACCGAGACCACGCTCGGCACGACGCTGGCCGTGGGCGATGCCGGCGTCTCGACGGTCGAGCACCTGATGTCGGCGCTCGCGGGCCTCGGCATCGACAACCTCTTCGTCGAGCTGACGGCGGGGAGGTGCCGATCATGGACGGCAGCGCCGGCCCATTCGTCTTCCTGATCCAGTCGGCCGGCATCGAGCTGCAGAATTCGCCGAAGCGCTTCGTGCGCGTGCGCCAGCCGATCGAGGTGAAGGACGGCGACAAGTGGGCGCGCTTCGAGCCATTCGAGGGCTTCCGCGTCAATTTCGAGATCGAGTTCGACCACCCGGTGTTCCACCGCCATTCGCAGCGCGCGAGCATGGATTTCTCGACGACCACGTTCCTCAAGGAAGTGAGCCGCGCCCGCACGTTCGGGTTCATGCGCGACATGGAATACCTGCGCGGGCAGAATCTCGCGCTCGGCGGCACGCTCGACAACGCGATCGTGCTCGACGACTACCGCATCCTGAACGAGGACGGCCTGCGCTTCGAGGACGAGTTCGTGCGCCACAAGATCCTCGACGCGATCGGCGACCTGTATCTGCTCGGCCATTCGCTGATCGGCGAATACACGGCTTTCAAGTCGGGCCACGGGCTCAACAACAAGCTGCTGCGCGCGATGCTCGCGGACGCCGAGTCCTGGGAAGAAGTGACTTTCCACGACGAGAGCACCTCGCCGATTTCATACGCGGCGGCCACCGCCGCCGCATAGCGAAATCACGAAGGGGACTGTCCCCTCCGGGGAGCGTTTCCGCGGACCTTCACCTTGAATTCGTCTACCGGCGCGCCGAGCTCGGCAGCCAGCTTGCCCATGAGCTTGGGCGCGACATAACGCAGGCGGGTGCCCCAGGCGGCGGTCCGAACGAAGGCCGTGAGCGTCGTTCCCCGCAGGGACGCGCTGAAGACTTCAGCGGCGAGCTCCGCCGGCAGGACTCGCTTCAAGGCCCCAGCAACCCGGTCCGCGTCCGCCGCGCCGACACGCAGCCGTTGCAGCATTCCTTCGCCTTGTTCCAGCAAGTGACTGACCGCGGTCGGTTTTTCATTTCCGGCATGGATTCCTACACGCCCATGCGTGATCAAAGTACTTGAAACGAAAGGCTTTTTGGCATGGTGCGCGGGTTCCGGACGGCCCCGAGAGCCACTTCCATTATGACCCTGAAGCGCCTGCTCGCGTATACCGCCGCCGGATGCTGCGTCCTCAGCCTGACGGCAGGCGCCTGGTTTGCCGGCGGCCGCTGGGGCGCGGCAAGCCCGCTCCGCGAGTTCACGGTAGCGCGCTGGAACGAAGACCTCGCCACGCAGCGCGAGCACCTCACCCGCATCGAGCAGGACGTCGACGACCAGGTATCGGCGCTCGCGACGCGCGTCGGCCGCATGCAGGCCCAGTTGATCCGACTCGACGCGCTCGGCAAGCAGCTGACCGAAGTCGCGCAGCTGAAGCGGGGCGAGTTCGACTTCGACGATCCGCCGGCGCTCGGCGGCCCGGAGACGGCGGGCGAGGGTCCGGTCGTTCCGGCGCTCGACGCCATGCTCGACACGATGGACGCGCAGATCGACGACCGCCGCCGCCAGCTCACGGCCCTGCAGAACCTCATCATGACGCGCGAGCTCGCGCGCCAGATCGTGCCGGGCGGGCGTCCGGTCGAAGCGGGCTACATCTCCTCGCTCTACGGCCAGCGCACCGATCCGTTCGACGGCAACCAGGCGAACCACCAGGGCATCGATTTCGCTGCCGCGCCGGGCACGCAGGTGCTCGCGGTCGCCGACGGCATCGTGAGCCACACCGGCCTCGACGGCGGCTACGGGCGAATGATCGAGATCACGCACGGCAACGGCTACGTCACGCGCTATGCACACAACGCAAAGATCCTCGTGACGCCGGGGCAGACCGTGAAGCGCGGCGATCCGGTCGCGCTCATGGGCTCGACGGGACGCTCGACAGGCCCGCACGTGCATTTCGAAGTGCTGCATGACGGCCGGCCGATGAACCCGCTGTCGTTCGTTCGCCGCTGAGCCCGTCCGCGAACGAAAGTTCCCGCCCTCTGTCGTAGTAAACTACCCGTTTTTCGGCCGGGACGCCTTGTATTCACGTCCCTCCGCCCCGAGGTCCCAGGCGCGTGTTGAACATCTTCACCCGTATATTCGGCAGCCGTAACCAGCGCCTGCTGCGGCAGTACTCGGAGCGCGTCCGGAAGGCGAACGAGTTCGCCGCCGAGCTTCGCCGCGGCGAGCGACGCCGGCCTTCGCGAGCGCACCGACCGCCTGCGCGCGCGCCTGGTCGCCGGCGAGACGCTGGACGACATCCTGCCCGAGGCCTTTGCGACGGCCCGCGAAGCGGCGAGCCGCGCCGTCGGCCTCCGTCCCTTCGACGTGCAGCTGATCGGCGGCATGGTGCTGCACGACGGCAAGATCTCGGAGATGCGCACGGGCGAGGGCAAGACGCTCGTCGCGACGCTGCCCGTCTACCTGAATGCGCTGGCCGGCAAGGGCGCCCACGTCGTCACGGTCAACGAGTACCTCGCGCAGCGCGACGCGGAATGGATGGGACCGGTCTACCGCCTGCTCGGCCTCTCGGTCGGCGTCATCACGAGCGGCCAGTCGTCGGCGGACAAGCGTGCGGCCTACGCCTGCGACGTGACTTACGGCACCAACAACGAATTCGGCTTCGACTACCTGCGCGACAATCTCGCGGCCCGGCTCGAAGACCGCGTGCAGCGCGGCCAGCATTTCGCGATCGTCGACGAGGTGGACTCGATCCTGATCGACGAGGCCCGCACGCCGCTCATCATCTCGGGCCCCGCCGAGGAGAGCACCGAGCTCTACGTCGAAGATCAACGCGCTCGTGCCGCGCTTCCAGGCGCCAGGAGACCGAGGAAGGCGAGGGCGATTTCTACGCCGACGAGAAATCGCGCCAGGTCCACCTGTCCGAATCGGGCTTCGAGAAGGCCGAAGAGCTGATGCAGGAAGCCGGACTCCTGCGCGAAGGCGAGAGCCTTTACGACTCGGCGAGCATCCGCCTGATGCACCACCTGAACGCGGCGCTGCGCGCGCACAACCTTTATCAGAAGGACGTCGAGTACATCGTGCGCGGCGCGGACGTCATCATCGTCGACGAGTTCACCGGCCGGACCATGCCGGGCCGGCGCTGGTCGGACGGCCTGCACCAGGCGGTCGAGGCCAAGGAAGGCGTGCGGATCCGCGAGGAAAACCAGACCATCGCGTCCATCACCTTCCAGAACTACTTCCGCCTCTACGGCAAGCTCGCCGGCATGACCGGCACGGCCGACACCGAGGCCTTCGAATTCCAGCAGATCTACGGCCTCGAGGTCGTGGTCGTGCCGACGCACCGGCCCATGGTCCGCAAGGACATGGCGGACCTCGTCTACCTGAACCAGACAGACAAGTTCGAGGCGATCGTCGAAGACATCCGCGACTGCGTGAAGCGCGGCCAGCCGGTGCTCGTCGGCACGACCTCGATCGAGACGTCCGAGAACCTGTCCGGCCACCTGAAGCAGTCCGGGATCGCGCACGCCGTGCTGAATGCGAAGCAGCATGAGCGCGAGGCGATGATCATCGCGCAGGCGGGCCGCCCGGGCACTGTCACGATCGCGACCAACATGGCCGGCCGCGGAACGGACATCGTGCTCGGCGGCAACGTCGCGCGCCAGGTCGATCAGCTGCCGCAAGGACGCCGTGATGAGCGAAGAGCAGCTCGCCGGACGCGCGCGCGAACTCGAGAACGAGTGGAATTCGCTGCACGGCCAGGTGATCGCCGCCGGCGGCCTGCACATCGTCGGCACCGAGCGCCACGAGTCGCGGCGCATCGACAACCAGCTGCGCGGCCGCTCGGGCCGCCAGGGCGATCCCGGCTCCAGCCGGTTCTACCTGTCGCTCGAAGACAACCTGATGCGCATCTTCGGCGACCCCGAGCGCGATCAAGTCGCTGCTCAAGACGGTCGGCATGAAGGAAGGCGAGGCGATCGAGAGCGGCATGCTGACGCGCCAGATCGAGCGCGCGCAGCGCAGAGTCGAAGTCGCACAACTTCGACGCGCGCAAGAACCTGCTGGAATACGACGACGTCGCGAACGACCAGCGCAAGGTGATCTACCGCCAGCGCACGGAGATCATGTCCACGGACGACATCGCGGGCGTCATCAAGGACGTGCGCAGCGAGGTCGTCGGCAACATCGTCGCTGCGCACATCCCGCCCGACAGCGTCGAGGAGCAATGGGACGTCGCCGGCCTCGAGCAGGCCATGGAGCGCGACTTCGGCGTGAGCACAGGCCTCGCGGCCTGGCTCGCCGAAGACCCGACCCGCCACGGTACGGACGCCTCCGCGCGCTACCTCACCGCGATCGAGGCCGCCTACGACGAGAAGCTGTGCGCCAGGTCAGGGCGCCGGTGATGCGGCACCTCGAACGCGCCGTCATGCTCCAGCAGCTCGACATGCACTGGCGCGAGCACCTCGCCGGGCATGGATTACCTGCGCCAGGGCATTTACCTGCGCGCCTACGCGCAGAAAAACCCGAAGCAGGAATACAAGCGCGAGGCTTTCGCGCTGTTCACCGGCATGCTGGATCGGATCCGCACGGATACCGTGACGCTGTTGCAGCGCCTGCAGGTCCGCAGCGAAGAGGAGATCGAGGCGGCGAGGAGGCCGAGCGCCAGCGCGCCGGCTCCAGAGCCGCATGCAATTGCAGCATGCCGCGCCGCCTGGAGCTCGCGGCGCAGGTGCCGCTGCAGCAGGCCCCTGCGGCTGAGCCGGAGTTTGCTGCGGCCGAGGCGGCGCCCGACGCCGAGCCCGCGGCTCCTTTCGTCCGCGGCGAGCGCAAGGTTGGCCGCAACGAGCCTGTCCCTGCGGGTCGGGTCGCAAGTTCAAGCACTGCCACGGGGCGCTGCAGAGCGCCGGAGGCTGGACTTCCCGCGATGGGGAGTGGCTCCGAAATTCATGTCGTTGCCGGCGCGATCGCGCCGACGCGCGAAGGCCGCGTCCTGATCGCGCAGCGTCCGCGCGGCGCGTCCACATGGCCGGGCGCTGGGAATTCCCGGGCGGCAAGCTCGCTGCGGGCGAGGACCCGTATGCCGGTCTCCAGCGCGAGCTCGCCGAGGAGCTCGGCGTGACGGTGCGCGAGGCGCGCCCGCTCATTCGCCTGCGCCACGAGTATCCGGACCGGCGCGTGCTGCTCGACGTCTGGGAGGTCACGATCCTATGACGGCGAGCCGCAGGCGCTCGACGCCCAGGCGCTCGCCTGGGCGCTTCCGCACGACGTGCCGGAAGCACGACCTGCTCGAGGCCGACCGCCCCATCGTGACGGCGCTCCGGCTGCCGCGCCTTGCGCGCGTGCTCTGCCGAGGGCGAGTCATTGCAGTCCATTCGCGGCAGCGCTCGCGCAGGCGATCCTCGTGCCCGGGCCGGTGGACGGCGCCGACGGTCTCGACGCGGACGCGGTTGCCGCCGCGCGCGCCGCCGGGCACCGCGTGTTCGTCATGGGCGAGGACGTGGACGCCGTGCGCATTGCCGCCATGGCGCGCTGCGACGGCGTCGTGCTGCGCTGGCACGGGCAGAGCCTGCACGTGGACCGCAGCGGCGCGTTCCTGGTGGGCGCGCACTGCGTGGACGCGGAGGCGCGACGCAGGCGGTTGCCGAGGGCGCGCACTTCCTCGTCGTTGCGCCCGAAGACGGGCGCCGATGTCCGAGCGCCTGCTCGAGCGGCTCTGCGTGATCGTGGGCCGCCCCGTTGTTCGCCGGCTGGCATGCCGACGCGCGCCGCCTCGGGCGGCTGCGGCAGATCTGGGCTGCACGGATGTCGCCGTCCGCGCGCTAGGAGGACGTCCCCTTAGAGCGTGCGGTCGAAGAAATCGAGGATCGTCTTCCAGCCGTGGATGCCGGTGTCGCGGAAAGTCAGCGCGCCGTGCTTGCTGCCGGGGGTAGGCGCGACCTCGAACGGCTGTCCGCTCGCGACCAGTGCGGGAATCAATAGCGTCGTGTTCGTGAAGAGCACGTTGTCGTCCGCCATGCCGTGGATGATCATCAGGCGGTCACGGATCGCGCCCGCGAAGGTCAGCACGTTCGAGAGCCGATAGCCTTCCGGGTTCTCCTCGGGCGTGCCCAGGTAGCGTTCGGTGTAGTGCGTGTCATAGAGCCGGTAGTCGGTGACCGGCGCGCCGGCGATGCCCGCCTTGAACGTGCCGGGCGACTGCCCGAGCAGCATCAGCGTCATGTAGCCGCCGTAGCTCCAGCCGTACACGCCGACGCGCGCGGGATCCACGAAGGGCTGCGCTTTCAGCCAGGCCACGCCCTTCAGCTGGTCCTCGACTTCGACGCCGCCGAGCCGGTGGTACGAGCGCCTCCGTGAATTTCTGCCCGCGCCCGCCGGAGCCGCGGTTGTCGATCGCGAACACGACGTAGCCGCGCTGCGTGAAGAGCTGCGCCGTCTGGTTGCCGCGCCGCTCGCCCCATCGCCGCTGCACGGTCTGCACGCGTCGGACCGCCGTACACGATCAGCGACCGCCGGATAGCGCTTGCCGGCCAGCGTAGCCTGCGGGCTTGTAGAAGCTGGTAGTAGAGCGGCGTGCCGTCGGCGGCGGGATCGTTCCGTACTCCGGCAGGACGTGGCGATCGAGGTAGGGCGCGTACGGGTGATTGCGCGTCCATCCGGTTCTCGACAAGCCAGGCGAGGCCGCTCGCCCGAAATGTCGTGCAGCGAGACCTGCGGCGGCTGAGCCGGATCGCTGTAGCCGTCGAGGAAGCGCCGCGCATCTCGCCGACATCGTGACGTTGTTGCCAGCCAGTCGCCCGCGGTGAGCGCGACCGGGCGCGCTTCGGGCCGTCGGCAAGGTCCGCGACGTAGAGGTGCCGCTCGAGCGGCGTCTTGATCGTCGCCATGAAGTAAACCTTGCCGCGCCGCTCGTCGATGCCGCGGACCGCCGGCGCCTGCCATTCGCCGAGGACGTCCCAGTCGCCCGCGGTCACCGGGCCTTTCAGCACGCCGCCGTAGTCATAGAGGTACAGGTGGTTGTGGCCGCTTCGCTGCGAGGCCCAGAGGATTTCCTGGCGTTCGGGGAGGAAGTAGAGGTCGTCGTTGCAGCTCGACCCAGGTGTCGCTGCGCTCGAGAACAGCTGCGCGCGCTCGCCGCCGGTCACGGGATAAGAGAGCACGTCGAGCCGCTTCTGGTCGCGCGCCTGCCGCTGCACGAGCGAGGCGATTGCTCTCCGGGTACCACTCGGCGCGTGCGAGGTAGTAGATCCTTGCTGCCGAGGTCGCACCAGGCGACTTCGCCGGTGTCGAGCGCGAGGATCGCGAGCGTCACCCGGGCATTCGCATGCCCGGTCGCGGGATAGCGCTGCTTGAGGACGCGCACGCCGGTCGGCGTCGATCTCGAAGCGCTCGACCTCGGCGACCGGCGATTCGTCCACGCGCGCATAGGCGAGGTGCTTCTCGTCCGGCGACCACCAGTAGCCGGTGTCGCGGTCCATCTCTTCCTGCGCGATGAATTCGGCGACGCCGTGGCTGATGAGCCCGCCGCCGCCCGTCGTGAGCCGCCGCTCCGTGCCGGTTGCGACTTCGACTGCGTAGATGTCCTGGTCGCGGATGAAGCTGACGTAGCGTCCGCGCGCGGGAGAACTGCGGGTCGGTCTCGAACGCCTCGGTCTGCGGTGAGGCGCCGCACGGCCTCGGCCGCGGGCTTGCGCGAGGTCGTAGTAGTAGAGGTCGCCCGCGAGCGGGACGAGGATCGCGGCGAGTCCGGCGACCACTGGTAGTCCACGATGCCGCGCAAGCGCCGCGATGCGCTGGCGCTCGCGCCGCGCCTCTTCCTCGGCCGAGCTTTTCCTCCGCGGGGGCGAGCGCGCGCGAATCCACCAGCAGGCGATGCGTCTTGCTGCGCGACGTCGTAAGCCCAGAGGTCGAAGACTGCCGGCGCATCGTCGCGCCCGCGCAGGTAGCTCACGAGCTTGCCGTCCGGCGAGAAGCGCATCTGCCGCAATGCGGGTCACCTGCAGGTCCGGCGCATCGAAGAGCCGCTCGACCGGCAGGTCGCGGGCCACGGCCGGCTGGGCGAGGCACAGGGCCGCCGCGAGTGCCATCACGAATGAAGCGCATCGTCACTCCGTTCCGTCGCAGCTGGAATCAGGCGGGCGGCGCGGTTTGTTAGACTGCGCGCCTCGCCAACCCGGAGTGTAAGCACGGTGTACCGACATGTCATACCTGGCCTTGCAATGGCCTGGCTCGCCGCGGTGTCCGGCATGAGCGCCGCCGCCGATTCCACGGGCGCCTCGGCGTCCTGCATTACCCGTCGGCTCCGCGCGGCACGACGGTCGACGTGTATCACGGCACCGAAGTCGCCGATCCCTACCGCTGGATGGAGACGTCGTCTCCCGAGCTCTCGGCCTGGGTCACGGCGCAGAATGCGGTGTCCGAGCCGTACCTCAACGCGATCCCGGCGCGGCGAAGCGCTCAAGCGGCGCGCTGCGAGCTCTGGGACTACGAGCAATACGGCTACAGCTGGCTGTCCGAAAGAGCCGCGTGCCGGTGAAGCTGGGCGGACGTTATTTCTACGTCGAAAAGAAGGGTTCGCAGAACCAGGGCATCCTCTACTGGTCACGCCTCGCTCGATGTCGCACGGCAAGCTGCTGATCGACCCCAACACGCTTTCGGCCGACGCCGACCGCCTCGCTCGCCGACTACTCGATCAGCCACGACGGCCGCTACGTCGCTTACGCGGTTTCGGACGGCGGCACGGACTGGGACACCTGGCACGTGCGCGAGGTCGACACGGGCCGCGACCTGCCCGACCTCATCGGCGACACCAAGTTCACCGGCGCGGCCTGGCTGCCCGACGCGGAGGCGCGTTCTATTACCCGCGCTACCCGAAAGGTGCGGACGGCAAGGGAGACGACCAGCAGCAGGTCAGCGTCTATCTCCACCGGCTCGGGACGGCGCAGTCCGGACGACGCTCCGTTGCCTGCGACGCCGGAAAACCCGCGCCACAACCCGTACGCCACGGTCTCGCAGATGGGCGCTGGCTCGTCTACGGATCTCCTACGGTTTCGACAGCAACGCGATACACCTCGGGACCTGTCGAAGCCTCTGATGCACCCGTCGTCCGCCTGTTCGACAAGTGGGACGCGCATTTACGAATTCCTGGGCTCGTGGATGGCGACCGGCTCTATTTCAAGACGACGCTCGCCGCCCCGCGCGGCCGCGTGATCGCGGTCGATCCCGCGGCGCCGACGCCGGTCGAGATCGTGCCGGAAGCGAAATCGACGCTGTACCAGGCGAGCCTCGTCGCCGGGCACGTCATCGCCGAACTACCTCGAGGACGCGCGCTCGCACGTCGTCGGTGTTCGACAGCAACGGCAAGCGGCTGCATGACGTCCGCCTGCCGGGCACTCGGCACGGCGATCGGCTTCCCGGATTCCGCACAGGACAGCGAGACCTTCTTCGCCTACACCGACTACCTGACGCCCGCCGCGCGCTGTATCGCTACGACGTCGCGCAGGGACGAAGTGACGACGTATCGGAAGCCACGGTCAGCTTCGATCGGCAGCCCGTACGTGACGGAGCAGGTGTTCTATGCGAGCAAGGACGGCACGCGCGTGCCGATGTTCATCACGCGCCGCAAGGACTCGAAGCTGGACGGCCGCAACGCCGACGCTGCTCTACGGCTACGGCGGCTTCGACATCGTCGCTGACGCCGACCTACAGCGCCGGCGGTCGCGGCCTGGCTCGAGCGGGGCGGCATCTACGCGGTCGCGAACCTGCGCGGCGGCGGCGGAGTACGGCGCCGACTGGCACGACGCCGGCACGCTAGACGCACAAGCAGAACGTGTTCGACGACTTCATCGCGGCGGCGCGAGTGGCTGATCGCGAAGGGCTACACGTCGCCGCCGAAGCTCGCGATCCACGGCGGCAGCAACGGCGGGCTGCTGGTCGGCGCGGTGCTGACGCAGCGGCCGGAGCTGTTCGGCGCGGCGCTGCCGGGCGTCGGCGTGATGGACATGCTGCCGCTACCACACGGCGAGCGCGAACGCGTATGCCTGGTCGAGCGACTACGGCACGGTCGAGGACGCGGACCAGTTCCGCGCGCTCGCGGCGTATTCGCCGGTGCAGAACCTGAAGCCCGGGCGCTGCTATCCGCCGACGCTCGTCACGACCGCGGACCACGACGACCGCGTCGTGCCCTGGCACAGCTTCAGCTCGCCGCGGCGCTCCAGTACGCCCAGGCCTGCTCGAACCCGGTCATCATCAAGATCGAGACGCCGCGCCGGCCACGGCGCCGGCAAGCCGACCTGGATGCTGGTCGAGGACTGGGCCAACCAGTGGGCGTTCCTGACGAAAGCCCTCGACATGCCGGGCGGCAACCAGCCTCAGCAAATGGCAGGGAGCTGGTCATCCTGAAATAGGGGTGACGCCATCACGCTTTTCCCGAAGGATCGAAGGAAAACGGGGACGTCACCTTCTGATCCCTTCAGTGCTTCAGGCTGTCGTCGTCCGGGATTTCGGCTGGCTCGCCGGGATCGCGTGCCGTTCTTCCAGCCAGCTGCCGAAGTCGATCATCTTGCAGCGTTCGCTGCAGAACGGCCGGAACGGGTTGCCTTCCCATTCGTGGCGCGTTCCGCAGCGCGGACAGGCGACTTCGCGCGCCATCGCATTCAGCCGCAGGTTGCGAGCACGAACGAGACGTCCTCGCTTCGCCTGCACCGGGCGGCTGTGGACGTTGTGCCAGCGCAGGAAGCGCAGCGAGCAGCGGTGATGGCTGCCGCTCACCTCGAGGAACAGCCGCGAACCGCCCGGCAGCGTGATGCGCAGGAGCTGCACCGGCCGGTCGCGCTCGAAGATGATCTGGAAGCTGCCGCCCGGCCGCCGTCCTCGGTCGGCCGCGCGTTCTCGCGCGTGATCCAGAGCAGCTCCGAGATGGATCTCGCACAGGGACGGATCGTCGCGATCCAGGCCGCGAGATCCGCCTCGCGCGTGTCGGCGTCGAGCGAGAGCCAGTGGAAGAAATCCGGCAGGTCGAACTCGCAGGTGCCGCCCGGGATGGCGCTCCGGTGCTTGATCGCGTTCAGGAATTCGGATTCGCGCAGCTTCTGCATGAAATTTGCGCCCGCCGAGTTCAGCTCCTCGCGCCGGCGCATCAGCGCAGAGAGCACGGAGCGAAGGCGCGGGGCGTCCACGCCCGGCCGGTTCTGGAAATCGCGCAGCGCCGACATCTGCCGCTCGAGCTCCTTCAGCACGTCGCCGCGCGCATCGCCGCGCGACGTGATCGCGAGGATCTCGAGCAGGCCCGCGACCGCGGCGCGGCTCGACCAGGCGTTCGGCACGCCGGCGTGGAACGACAGCTGCTGCCACAGGAATTCGAGGCGCATGAACGCGCGCATCCGCTCGTCGAGCGGCTGCTCGTAGACGATCGGCTCCGAATCCGGCTTCGGCTCTGCGGCGGCCTCGAACATGCCCCTATTTTGCGGCAGGGCTTCCATGGGCGTAAACCTCGCCGGTTGTGACGGCCGGCACGATGTCGTGACGAGACTTCAGTGCTTCGGGGCCAATTCGCGGTATTTGCGGTCGAGCGCGGCCACCTGGGCGGGCAGGGTCCCGGAATCCCCGCCATTGTCGACGCACGTCGTCCGCCAGCCGCGAGTCGCTCCTCCGCGAGGCCTGGGCCCGCAGCATGGCCGAGTGCGCTCTCCCGGCTCTCGCCGTCGCGCGCCATCAGCCGCCGGACCTGGTCTTCCTCGGGGCAGATCCACGACCAGGATGCGGTCCACGACGCGCTCGAGATGGCTCTCGACGAGGAGCGGAATCACGAAGACCTGATAAGGGCCCGGCGCCGTATCGCGACTGCCGTTCGAGCTCGGCGAGGATCTCGGGATGCAGGATCGCTTCGACCCTGCGTCGCGTCGCCTCGTCGGCGAACAGCCGCCGGCGAAGCGCCGCGCGGTCCAGCCGCCCGTCGCGATCGAGGATGCCGCCGCCGAGCGCCTGCACGAGCGCGGCAGAGCGCGGGCTTGCCGGGCAGGACGACCTCGCGCGCGATCTGGTCGGTGTCGAGCACGACCGCGCCGCGCGCGGCGAAGAGCGAGGCAACCGTCGTCTGTGCCGCTCGCGACGCCGCCGGTGAGCCCGATACGCAGCATCGCGTTCAGCCGAGTCCCGCGAACGCGAGATAGCGGTCCCTGATCGTCCGGCCCCACATCAGCGCGATCCACGCCGCGCCCGCGAGGTAGGCGCCCGAACGGGATCGCGCGCGCCGCGCCCGAGGCGGCGTGCCGCGAGCAGCGCGATGCCGACCGCCGCGCCGACGACGGCGGCGAGCAGGAGCACGAGCGGCAGCATCTGCCAGCCGAGCCAGGCGCCGACCGCGGCGAAGAGCTTGAAGTCGCCGTAGCCCATGCCTTCCTTGCCGGTGACCAGCTTGAAGAGCTGGAACACGAGCCAGAGGAAACCGTAGCCCGCGACCGCGCCGATGACGGCGTCGCGCAGCGCCGCCGGCGGCACGGTGCCGCCCGTGGACTGCCAGAAGGCTCGCGATGAGCGCGATCCAGAGGAGCGGCACGGTCAGGATGTCGGGCAGGAGCTGGCGGTCGACGTCGATGCCCGTCAGCGCGATCAGGTAGGCCGTGAAAGACGAGGGCGAGGCCGGCCGTGAGCCCGAAGCCGAAATGCCAGGCGACCGCGGCGAAGGCGATGCCCGTCGCGAGCTCGACGAGCGGATAGCGGATCGAGATCGGCGCGCGGCAGGACGCGCAGCGCCCGTCGAGTGCGAGGTAGCTCAGGACCGGGATGTTGTGGATGCCGCGTATCGGTGCCTGGCAGGACGGGCAGCGCGAGCGCGGCATGGCGAGGTTGTACGGCTCGGCCCTCGGCAGGCAGGGTCGCGGCCCTCGAGATCGGCCGCCTGCGCGCGCCATTGCCGCTCGAGCATGAGCGGCAGGCGGTGGATCACGACGTTCAGGAAGCTGCCGATCGCGAGACCGAACAGGAAGCCGCCACCGCCGCAAACAGGGCGGGATTCGCGGCGAGCAGCGCCACGGGCGAGGTTCCGGTCAGATCACGGCGCCGAGCTTGAAGATCGGCAGGTACATCGCGATGACGAGGCTGCCGACCAGCACGCCGAGGATCGCCATGATGAGAGCGGCTCGAGCGAGCGAGGACAGGCCGTCGACCGCGGTGTCGACCTCCGAGTTCGTAGAAGTCGGCGACCTTGGCGGCCATCGCGTCGAGCGAGCCGGATTCTTCGCCGACCGCGATCATCTGGATGACCATGTTCGGGAACAGGCCGGTGTTCTCCATCGCGCGCTGCAGGCGCTGGCCGGTCGCGACTTCGTCGCGCATCCGCAGCACCGCGCTGCTCATAACACGATGTTGCCGGTCGGCGCCGGCGACCGATTCCATCGCCTCGACGAGCGGCACGCCCGCCGAGAACATCGTCGACAGCGTACGCGCGTAGCGCGCGATCGCGGCCTTGACGAGGATCGGTCCGATGATCGGGATCTTGAGCGACAGGCGGTCCATGAACTGCGCGCAGCGCCGCCGAGCGCTTCTTCATGTGCAGGAAGAACATGCACGCCGCCGACGAACAAGGCGCCCATCCACCAGCCCTGCGTCTGGACGAACTTCGACACGTCGATGACCGCGCTGCGTGAACGCCGGCAGGTCCGCGCCGAAGCCCTTGAACAGCGCCTCGAACTGCGGGATCACGAAGAGCAGCAGGATCAGCGTCACGATGACGGCGACCGCGAGCACCGCGGCCGGGTAGAACGAGGGCCTTCTTGATCTTCTTCTTGAGGGCCTCGGTCTTTTCCTTGTAGGTCGCGACCTTGTCGAGCAGCGTCTCGAGCGCGCCGGCCTGTTCGCCGGCCTCGACCAGGTTGACGAAGAGGTCGTCGAAGTAGAGCGGGTGCTTGCCGAGCGACTCGTGCAGCGTGCTGCCGCCCTCGATGTTCGGCTTGATGTCGAGGATCAGCTTCTGCATCGACGGCTTTTCGTGGCCGACTGCCGACGATCTCGAAGGCCTGCACCAGCGGGATGCCGGCGGCGAGCATGGTCGCGAGCTGGCGGCTGAACAATCGCGATGTCGCCGGGCGTGACGGCTTGCCGCCCGAGCCGAACGACCGCTTGCTTGCGGATCTTGGTCGAGGACGATGTTCTGGCGGCGCAGGTCGGCGCGCAGTTCCTGCTTCGTCTGAGCGCGAGGATCTTCCCGCGGACGCTTGTTGCCCTTGCTGGTCCTTGCCCTCCCAGTTGAACTGGAGGTCCTTGGCGGCTGTGACGGCGGTCGGCGGCATGCGTGTCGTCGCTCTAGCCGACTGTCGCATGTTAACGCCCGTGCGAATCACTCGACTGTGACGCGGTTGACTTCTTCGAGGCTGGTCATGGCCGTCCCTGACCTTTTGAGCCCGCGCGTGCGCAGGTCCCAGACGCCTTCCTTGCGCGGCCTGGTCCGCGATGTGCGATGGCGCTGCCGCCCTCCAGGATGATGCGGCCGATGGCCTCGGTGACCGGCAGCACCTGGTAGATGCCGACCGCGGCCCTTGTAGCCGTCCGTGCATTGGCTGCAGCCCTTCGGGCTTGTAGATCTTGAAGCTCGGTCTTCGACTGTCTGCTTCCGTGGAAGCCTTCGCTGCAGCAGCGCTTCGTGCGGCACGTCCGAGCGGCTGCTTGCACTGCGTTGCACAGGCGGCGCGCGAGGCGCTGCGCGATGATGAGGCTCACCGAGGTCGCGATCGCGTAGGGCTTCACGCCCATGTCGATCAGGCGCGTGAGCGTCTGCGGCGCGTCGTTCGTGTGCAGCGTGGACAGCACGAGGTGGCCCGTCTGCGCCGCCTTGATCGCGATCTCCGCCGTCTCGAGGTCGCGGATCTCGCCGACCATGATGACGTCAGGGTCCTGGCGCAGGAAGGCGCGCAGCGCCGCGGCGAAGGTGAGGCCGACCTTCGGGTTGACGTTGACCTGGTTGACGCCGGGCAGATTGATTTCCGCCGGGTCTTCGGCGGTCGAGATGTTGGTGTCTTCGACGTGTTGAGGATGTTGAGCCCGGTGTAGCAGCGACACGGTCTTGCCGCTGCCGGTCGGGCCCGGTCACCGAGGATCATGCCCTGCGGCTTCGCGAGGATCTTGAGATAGATCTCGCTTCTGGAACGCCTCGTAGCCGAGCGAGTCGATGCCCAGCATCGCCGTGCGACGGCATCGAGGATACGGCAGCACGATCTTCTCGCCGAAGAGCGTCGGGCAGGTGCTCACGCGGAAGTCGATCGCGCGAGTTCTTCGACAGCCGCATCTTGATGCGGCCGTCCTGCGGCACGCGCCGCTCGGCGATGTCGAGCCGCGACATGACCTTGAGGCGCGCCGCGAGCTTCGTCGCGAGCTGCACCGGCGGCTGCGCGATTTCGCTGCAGCACGCCGTCGATGCGCAGGCGGATGCGGTAGGTACTTCTCGTAAGGCTCGAAGTGGATGTCCGACGCGCCGCGGCGGATCGCATCGAGCATGATCTTGTTGACGAAGCGCACGATCGGCGCGTCTTCGACGTCGTCGCGCGCAGACATCCGACTCCGTCGACATCGTCGTCGCCGCGCGATGACGTCGAGGTTCTCGAGGTCGAAGTCGTCGTCGTCGCCGCCGAGCTGCGGCATCTGCGGTGTCGACCTGCTCGATCGCCTGTCTGCACGGCGCGCTGGAGCTTGTCGTCCTCGACGACGACGGCCTCGATGCGCGAGGCCGGTCTGGAACTTGATCTCGTCGACGGCGTGCAGGATTGGTCGGATCGGCGACGCCGACGTGCAGCCGCTTGCCGCGCTGGACGAGCGGCAGGATGCGGTGCTTCGGCGAGCAGCTTGTCGCTGACGAGCCGGACGGTGTCGATGTCGATCGCGACCGCGTCGAGATCGAGCAGCGGCATGCCGAATTCCGTGGCCGCGGCGATCGCGATGTCGCGGGCGGAGGCCATGTCGTGGGAAACGAGCCAGCTCACGAGGTGGGTCTTGCGCTCGCGCGAGCTTGCGATCGCGTCGAGCATGGCCGATTCCTCGACCAGGCCGTCGAGCACGAGCCGCTGCGGCAGGCCCGTCAGGACGGCCCGGATCGAACCGGTGGCGGCCGCGTTATCGTTCAAAAGCGAGCTCCAAGCACGGCGTTACCTTACCCCTGAGGCTCCGGCGGGACCGGGATCTTGTAGCCTAACCCACCGCGCCAGCAATTGTTAAATGAGCGCGAATGCTCCCGGTACAGTGCGGCCCACAAGCCCTTGACCGGGTTCACATTCGGGCGGCTTCAGCCAGGGCGGCCGTATCTCGCCGGGGAAACGCTGCTGCCAGGCGCCGTCCCAGAGGCGCGCCGCCTCGGGGTCCGACCGGGCGGTCCGGAGGTCCGTCACGACGCCTGGCGCGCGGCAAGGGCTTGCGGCGGTCCGCGTACAGGTACGCTAACCGAGTCGTCGCTCCAGCCTCGGGATCGCCGCCAAGATGCGCGTCGCGCGACACCGCCGCCCGCTGCTTCTTCGCCATGATCTCGGGCAAGCCGCTCGGCCCGCAGCTGCACCCAGCCCGCTATCGCGGCGCCAACTCGAAGTAGATCGCCGGCCTCGCTGACCACCCCGGAAGCTCGGTGATCTTGCCGCTCGAGCAGCTTCACGGTATTGAAGCAGAGTCTCCGTAGAAGCGGATGCGCGTCGTCGAGCGTCGCCGAAAGCGCGGCACCTGGCCCGCGAGGTAGGGCACCAGCGAGAGTCCCGTCCACATGCTGCGCGGCGCATGGCCGGTCGCGAGTTCTTCGAGCGTCGGACGCACGTCTTCCAGCGAGACCGGCCACGGCATGAAGCCGGCCATGCCCGGCCGCCGGAAGTTTCGCCGCGCCGAACGCGCGCACGTGCGAGCACGCCGCCGTACTGGCGCTGGGCTGACCACGCCCGTGCCGTGGCCCCACAGCGAGTCCCAGATGTCGTCGGTGCGTGCCCGGTCTTGCGGCACCATGCGAGTCCGGATCGGATAGCCCTTTGTATGCGCCTCGCCGCGGTCCGAGAGCACGACGACGAAAGCATTGCGAGAAGCCCCTTTGCGCTCCAGCAGCGCTGCGAGCACGTCGTCGAACTGTCGGTCGACTTCAGTCAGCGTCTGCGATAGGCAGGGCGTAGTTCTGCGGCGTGGTCGGCTGGACTTGCCCGGCACGGGCGTAAGGCCAGTGCGACAGCGCAGGTGAATCGCGAGAAAGCTCGGCCCTCGTCTCCTCAGCTCGCGCTCCAGGCGATGGATGAACTGCCCGAGCGCTGGTAAGTGGTCGCGTCGGCCCGGTTCGCATAGATCTGGGGAAAGACGACGATGCGCCGAGGCGGCGAGCCTGCAATGAGATTGACGCGAGCGGTGGTCGCCGATCGCGCCGATGACGAAATCCGAGGCGCCGATGGGCGGCGTGATCGTCTGTCGAAGCCATAGCTCGCGTCGAAGTTCGCGAATCGGACCTCGTCGGCTGCGTAGATCGCGCGATAGCCGTCCGCCTGAGCGTCGCCGAGCGTGTCTCCTCGTGCACCAGACGATCGCGGCATGAGGTTGAAGCGGCGCGATTGGTGCTGACCGGATGACGGCCGGTCAGGCATCGAAACCCAGGCGCGGGTAGCGTGCGGGCGAGCGGGCTCGTGGCGTCGCAGGAATCGATGCGACTTGCGACAAGAAAGGCGTCGATCCGGGGCGTCGGCGACCGACCAGGTCCACGTCCCTGAGGTCGTTGCGCAGCGAGTCCACGCCGAGAATGATGATGTTCGGCGACGTCGAAGCGACGATCGCCTGACCGCGCGCCCTGCGATCAGGGGCAGCGCAACGGCCAGCACCGCACCCAGGTGCGCATGACCATGAGGGCGCGTGCGTCCCGGCAGGCGGGTCGCGCCTGATCCTGAGGTACGCCAGCACGCCGAGCGACAACCACGATCCCGCTGACGCGCAATGCGCGACTGCGGCCGGCGTCGAGATTCCGTTCCAACCTGCCGGCAATCCGAAACCGGCGAACGCAAAGCGCGACCCGCAATACCACAGGGCATTCGTCGCGAGCGCCATGAACGCCAATGCGAGCGCCCACGCGATGATCAAGCCGGCAGCCATCGGGCAGCGGCGATCGGGAAAGCCGCCCGCGTCAGTCGTGCCAGCGCCCAGACGACACAATCCGACCGAGCGGCGTGCATCGAGAAGGACTGCGAGCCGAAGACGCGCGAGTCGCGTGGCAAGCACCGGCATTGAACGTGACGACTCCAGCTGATGGAGCCCGTGATGCGTTGCTGGGGCCAAGGATCGCATCGAGATCGCGGTAGCACCGATCCAGATGCAGCACGCCAGGAACAGGAACGACAGCGACAGGCTGAGCTCAGATCCCTTCGAAACGGTCGCCTGGATGCAATCGCATCATTGTGACAAGGCAGGAGATCAGGCGGACAGCAAAAGCAAGGCCCCTGCGAACAGGGGGCCTTGGCGTGTCCTCGCCCGACATCGGGTCCCGGTGACGTTACCGATCAATTGCCGCCGGAAGCCCAGTGCGGCAATGAAGCCGGCACGTGCTTGTCGGCCAGCGTCGTGGCGCCGTCCGGCGAAGGCGGTGGCGCCGCTACCCGGGATCGGCGTTTGCGTTCGTTCGCGGTCGGTTCGCATTGCCGCAGACCCAGGCGACGTCGCTATTGGCGTTGACGCAAGGGCTGGACTGTCGAGCTCTTGGTCAGTTGATCTTCGCGTTTGCGTCCTTTGCCGTACACGATCGTGAATCGTGCCGGTCGCTGACATCGATCGACTTGACATAGCGGGCCCGCTTCGTCCGCGCGATGTACCTGCCAGCTGATGCCACGCCCGCTTCCCGCAGGTCTGGCCGGGCCAAGAACCCGTCTGCGCCATGTACTCCGCGACACCCGCCTTGATGTCCGACGCGAGCGTCAGGCCTTCAGTGACCTGCGCGCGGATCGTGTAGTCCTGGTACGCGGGGATCGCGATCGCGGCCAGGATGCCGATGATGGCCACCACGATCATCAATTCGATGAGCGTGAAGCCCTTCTGGAAAGTCTTCATGTCCATAAACTCCTTTGACTAACGAGGGCGGCGCTCATGCGCCGATGCACCCTAGGTACAGCAAGGATCATGCCAGGCCGGCGACCGCTCGTAAGTGACGGAATTAGCAGTATTTTATGCTGAGTTGTCAGAAGATCGTCGGGGTCCGGCGACGCTTGACCCGACGCGGCCGCGTCACAAAGTGACGCGCTGCGTCACTCGATGCCGAGCTTTTTGATGCGATAGCGCAGCGCCCGGAAGCTGATGCCGAGCGAGCGCGCCGCCGCCGTCTTGTTGTAGCGGGCCTCCTCGAGCGCCTTGCGGATCGAGGCCCGTTCCATGTCTTCGAGTGTCTGGGGCAGGGTACCGGGCCGGTGGGGCGGTACCGAATCCTCAAACGTCGGCGGGCCGCGAAGCTCGATGTCATCGGGCTGAATCGTGCCGCCGTCACAGAGCGTCAGTGCGCGCTCGATGACGTTCTCGAGCTCGCGGACATTGCCCGGGTAGTCGTGAGTCGCGAGCAGCGCCATGGCAGCGTCCGAAATCGCGGGCGGCGCCATGGCGAGACGGGCGGCGAAGCGTTGCGTCACCGCGGCCGCGAGCTCGGGGATGTCCGACAGCCGCCTCGCGCAGCGACGGCACCCGCATCTCGATCACGTTGATCCGGTAATAAAGGTCCTCGCGGAAGCGGCCCGCCGCGACCAGCTCGCCGAGGTCCCGGTGGGTCGCCGACAGGATGCGCACGTCCACCGGCTGCTCGCGCTGGTCGCCGACCGGGCGCGCGGTCTTCTCCTGGATGAGGCGCAGGAGCTTCACCTGCATGACGAAGGGCAGGTCCGCGACCTCGTCGAGGAAGAGCGTGCCGCCTTCCGCGGCCTGCACCAGGCCCAGCTTGTCGGCGACGGCGCCCGTGAAGCTGCCGCGCCGGTGGCCGAAGAGTTCGCTCTCCATGAGTTCGGACGGAATCGCGCCGCAGCTGACCGGCACGAACGGGGCGTCCTTGCGCGGCCCGGATTCGTGGATCAGGCGCGCGACCAGCTCCTTGCCCGTGCCGGACTCGCCCGTGATGTGCACGGGCGCCTGGCTGCGCGCGACGCGGCTGATCATCGTCCGCAGCTTCTGCATCGGCTCGGAATCGCCGAGCAGGCGGCGGCCCGCCGTCCGCGGCACGCCGGCTGTCGGAGAGCTTGAGCGCCTGGTTGACGAGCTTGCGCAGGTCCGCGATGTCGACGGGCTTGCGGACGAAATCGAAGGCGCCGAGCTTCAGTGCGAGCACCGCGGCCTCGACGTGCCCATGCGCCGTGATGACGGCGACCGGCAGTTCCGGCGCCTCGTTCTGGATCCATTCGATGAGCTCGGTCCCATCGCCGTCCGGAAGGCGGAGGTCCGTCAGGCAGAGCGCGTAGTCCTTGCGGGCCTGGAGCTCGCGCCGGGCCGAGGCGAGGTCGTGTACCGCGCTCGAGTCCACGCCCATGCGCGCGAGCGTCAGCGACAGGAGCTCGCAGATGTCCGGTTCATCGTCGACGATCAGCGCGCGCGGGTTCGCCATGGACTCAGGTCTGCTCCCAGCGCTGCGGATCGGCGAAAACGATGCGGAAAACGCTGCCGCCGCCGGTGCGCGGCTCGTAGACGAGGAGCGCACGGTTGCACTGCGCGAGTCTCGCGCGCGATGAAAAGGCCGAGGCCGCGTGCCGCTCGCGCGCGAGGTGAAGAACTGGCTCGAAGATGCGGTCGCTGATCGTCGAATCGATGCCGGGGCCGCGGTCGAGCACTTCGAGGAAGGGGCGGTTGCTGCCCGCGAGCCGCCCGATGCGGATCTCGACGCGTGTCCTCCGGAATCTTCGACCGAGTAGCGGAACGCGTTCTCGCACAGGTTCCACAGGATCTGGCGCGAGGTGCGAAGGGTCCACCCGCACTTCGAGCTCCGGTCCGGCATCTCGGCCACGAGCTGGCCCGCCTCATGGCCGCCCGGTATTGAGGAATTCCTGCACGAAGTCGGTCAGCCATTCGCCGAGCGGCATGCGTTCAGGGCGCGTGGTCTCGCGGCGCGCGAGCTGCTGCACGTTGCCGATGATCGTGCTGACGCGCTCGGTGTTGGCCCGGATGATGTCGGTCATCCGATGGTTGGACTCGGAAGATTCGGGTCCTCGCCGAGGAGCTGCGCCGCGTGGCTGATGGCGCCGACGGGATTGCGGATCTCGTGGGCAATCGAGGCCGAGAGCCTGCCGAGAGCCGCCAGCCGTGTCTGGTGGATGCGGTCGTCGAGCGCCGTCAGGTCCTCGAGAAAGATCAGGACGGGCGGCGGATTGCCGTTGCCGAGCGGCGCGAAGTGCGGGCGCACTTCGCGCAGGCCGTCGACGGCGAGGAGGTTCCCGCCGACCGGGTCCGTCACCGGCGCGCTCTGCCGCCACATCGCGAGGAGGTACAGCAGGCGCGGCGAAACTTCGCCGACGAGCGCATTCGCCGTCGCATCGCCGCCGAGGATCTGCCGGCCCGACTCGTTGATGAGGCGGATGCGGTCCTGCTCGTCCACCACCACGAGGCTCTCGCGCAGCCGCTCCACGATGTACTGCGAGAGCTCCGCGAGGTTGGCGAGGTCGAGGTCGCGCTGGCGCACGAGCGCCTCGCTCTCGCGCAAGCCGCCCCGCGAGCGGCGCGACCGCGAGCGCGGCGATCAGGATCACGCCGCCGAGGCAGCCCCGCCTGCGTGAGGTCCGAGGAGTCGGACAGCCCGCTGAACCACAGCATGATCTGCTGGCCCAGCACGCAGAGCGCGGCGACTGCGGCCACCGTCGTCGCGATGCGCTGCGGCAGCAGGAGGCTCACGCCCGTGACCGGCATGATCAGGAGCAGCCCCGCGCCGCTCGAGGCGCCGCCGCTCGTCACGAGGAGTGCCGTGACGGCGATGATGTCGAAGGCCACGTGGATGAAGGCCTGCGCGTGCAGGCTCGGCCAGCGCTTCTTCAGGAGCGCGATGCAGATGACGCCGGTCGCGAACCAGGCCGCGAGCGTATAGAGGTAGAGCGTCGGTGACTCGGCGCCGAGCGTCTGCGGCCGCGACGCGATGAGCGCGAGCGCAACGAGCACCGAGGGAATCGCGAGCCGGTAGAGATTGAGCAGCCCGAGGACGCGCCAGGCGAGTTCCGGATCGCCCGCCGTCCTCTCGTTTTCCGCCGGACTTTGCACGGCGGCACTTTATCATGCGTCCCGCGGCCGGCCCGCGGCGCGGCCCGCGTTTGCGACGCGGTTCAAGCCACCCGGTACAATGCTGCTGATGAATCTTCACGAATACCAGTCGAAGCGCGTCTTCGCCGAATACGGCGTCCCGGTTCCGGGGGCCGGGTGGCCGCGACCGAGGCGGAGGCCGTCGCCGCGGCGCGCGAACTGCCGGGCCCGGTCTGGGTCGTCAAGGCGCAGGTCCACGCGGGCGGCCGCGGCAAGGGGGGCGGCATCAAGCTCTGCCGTTCGGCCGGCGAAGTCGGCAAGGCCGCGAAGGCGATGCTGGGCACGCGGCTCGTGACGCCGCAGACCGACGCCGCAGGGCTGCCGATCGACATCGTGTACGTCGAATCGGGCAGCGCGATCGAGCGCGAGCTGTACCTGAGCCTGCTGCTCGACCGCGAAACGGGCCACCACGCATTCATCGCCTCCGCGGCCGGCGGCATGAACATCGAGGAAGTCGCGGAAAAGCACCCGGAGCGCATCCTGCGCGCGGACATCCATCCAGCCGCCGGCCTGCAGTCGTTCCAGTGCCGCCGCCTCGCCTATGGCCTCGGCCTCGCCGGCAAGCAGGTCGTGGAATTCGAGCGCATCGCGCGTGCGCCTGTACAAGCTCTATCTCGAGCGCGACCTCGCTCTCGTCGAGGTCAATCCGTTGATCGTGACGAAGGACGGCGCACTGGTCGCCCTCGACGCAAAGATCAACGTCGAGGCCAATGCGCTCTTCCGGCAGCCCGAGCTCGTGGCGATGCGCGATCCCGCGCAGGAAGACCCGATGGAGCGGCGCGCCGCGGAACACGAGCTCAGCTACGTGGCGCTCGGCGGCGACATCGCGTGCATGGTCAACGGCGCGGGACTCGCGATGGCGACGATGGACCTCATCAAGCTCGAGGGCGGCGAGCCTGCGAATTTCCTCGACGTCGGCGGGACCGCGACTGCGGACCGCGTGACTGCCGCATTCCAGCTCATCCTTCGAACGAGCGGGCGCGCGCCATACTCGTCAACATCTTCGGCGGAATCGTTCGCTGCGACGTCATCGCCGAAGGCATCATCCAGGCCGTGCGCCATGTGGGCGTGTCCCTGCCCGTGATCGTGCGGCTCGAGGGCACCAATGCCGACAAGGCGCGAAAGCTGCTCGCCGACAGCGGCCTCACCATCACGGTCGCCAAGGACGTCGCGGACGCAGCCGCCAAGGCTGTGCAGCCTCGCGCGCCGCGGGAAGGCGAAATGAGCATCCTGGTCGACAAGTCGAGCCGCGTGATCTGCCAGGGCTTCACCGGCAAGCAGGGCACTTTCCATTCCGAGCAGGCGATCGCCTACGGCACGAACCTGGTCGGCGGCGTGACGCCGGGTCGCGGCGGCATCGAAGCACCTCGACCGGCCGGTGTTCGACACCGTGCACGACGCAGTGGCAAAGACGCGGCGCCGACGTCAGCGTGATCTACGTGCCGGCGCCGTACGCGGCGGACGCGATCCTCGAGGCGGCCGACGCCGGCATCCGGCCTGATCGTCTGCATCACCGAAGGCATCCCGGTCAACGACATGGTGCGGGTGAAGGCCGCGCTCGCGGGCGGCAAGATGCCGGCTCGTCGGCCCCAATTGTCCTGGCGTCATTACGCCGGGCGAATGCAAGGTCGGCATCATGCCGGGCTTCATCCACAAGCCGGGCCGCGTCGGCATCATCTCGCGCTCGGGCACGCTGACCTATGAAGCGGTGTACCAGACGACGCTGCTCGGCCTCGGCCAGTCGAGCTGCGTCGGGATCGGCGGCGACCCGGTGCGCGGCCTGAATTTCATCGACGTGCTGGCGCTGTTCGAGGAGGATGCGAAGACCGCGGGCATCATCATGGTCGGGGAGATCGGCGGCGGGGACGAGGAGCACGCGGCGGAGTACATCCGCCGCCGCGTTTCAAAGCCGGTGGTCGCCTACATTGCCGGCGTCACCGCACCGCCCGGCAAGCGCATGGGCCATGCGGGTGCCGTGATCGCAGGCGGCAAGGGCACGGCAGCGGACAAGTACCTGGCGCTCGAGGCAGCCGGCGTCGAGAACGCGTGCGCTCCGCCGCAGAACTCGGCAGCGCGATGAAGAAGGCACTGGCGGCCGGCCGCCGCCGCAAACGCAAGCGCTGAACGTGACCCGCATCGCCCTTGCGCAGATCAACCCGACGGTCGGCGCCGTTCCCGGCAACTCCGACAAGGTCGCCGCGCGCTTGCAGGAGGCGAAGCGGGCGCGGCGCCGCGCTGATGGTCACGCCGGAACTCGTGCTGTCCGGCTATCCGCCCGAGGATCTCCTGTTCCACCGCGGCTTCCGCCGCCGGATCGACGAGGCGCTGCGCGCGCCTGGCCGACGCCGCACGCGGCATCGACCTGCTCGTCGGCTATCCCGAGTATTCCGGCGGCGTGCTGTTCAATGCCGCAGCCTGGCTGCGCGACGGCCGGAAGATCGCGAACTACCGCAAGCGCAGCCTGCCGAATTACCAGGTCTTCGACGAGAAGCGCTACTTCACGCCGGGGACGCCGCGGTCGTCGTCGAATTCGGCGGCATCCGCATCGCGCCGCCTCATCTGTGAGGACGTCTGGCACGTCGGAGCCGGCGGCCGCCGCGGCGAAGGCGGGCGCCGCATTCGCCATCGCGCTGAACGCCTCGCCCTACGAGCAGGGCAAGCAGGCCGGGCGCGAAGAGAAACATGGCCCTGCGCGCGAAGGAGACCGGGCTCGCGTTCACGTACCTGAACCTGGTCGGCGGGCAGGACGAGCTCGTCTTTCGACGGCTCTTCGTTCGTCACCGACGCAGGCGGGCAGGTCGTGCATCGCCTGCCGGCATTCGAGGAGAATCTCTCCGCGTTTCGACATCGAGCCTGCGGGCAACGGTGTCCGCTTCTCGGGCTGCTCGATTGCGCGGCTCCCGCTCGGCGAGGAGAGCGTCTGGCGGACGCTCGTCCTCGGCATCCGCGACTACGTGGGCAAGCACGGCTTCCCGGGCGTGGTGCTCGGCCTTTCGGGCGGCGTCGATTCCGCGCTCGTGCTCGCGCTCGCCTGCGATGCGCTGGGCAGCGCGCGCGTCCACGCCGTGATGATGCCCTCGCGGCACACGTCGTCCATGTCCACCGAGGACTCGGCCGCGATGGCGAACGCGCTCGGGGTGCGTTACCCGTGATCCCGATCGAGGACATGTACCAGGCGACCGTCTGCCTCGCTCGCGGAAGAGTTCGCGGACCGCAAGCCCGACACGACCGAGGAGAACATCCAGGCGCGCTGCCGCGGCATGCTGCTGATGGCGATCTCGAACAAGACGCATCGCATGGTGCTGACGACCGGCAACAAGAGCGAGATGTCGGTCGGCTACGCGACGCTCTACGGCGACATGGCCGGCGGCTACGCGCCGATCAAGGACTGCAGCAAGATGCTCGTCTGGCGGCTCGCGCGCTGGCGCAACGCGCCGGGATGCGAAACCCGTGATCCCGCCGCGGATCATCGAGCGGCCGCCGACGGCGGAGTTGCGCGACAACCAGCTCGACTCCGACAGCCTGCCGCCCTACGACGTGCTCGACCCGATCCTCGAGGCCTTCATCGAGTACGACCGTTCCGGTGGACGAGATCGTCGAGATGGGTTTCGACCGCGCGACCGTGACGCGTGCTCGAACTCGTGAAGCGGCAATGAATACAAGCGGCGCCAGGCCCCGCCCGGCGTGCGGGTCAGCAGCCGCGCCTTCGGACGCGACTGGCGCTACCCGATTACGTCGGGTTACCGCCCCGGCGAATCCTGATCAGTTGAAGGGCCACCAGTCGCGCTTCTTCTTTCGTACGGGTCCGAGTTCGGGTAGTTCAGCGCGAACACTTCTGCGAGCGCTCCGCGAGGTCCTTGAGCCCGAGGCCATCATAGGAGGCGATCCATGATCTGCAGCGCCTCCTTGGTCGCGGGCGCGCCATCGTAGTTCTCGATGCAATAGCGTGCGCGGTCGATCGAGGCGACATAGGCCTCGCGCTTCAGGTAGAGGTCTCGCGACGTGAGACCTCGTAGTCCGCGAGGCGGTTGCGCAGGAAAATCATGCGTGTGGCGCGCGTCGTGAGCGTAGATGCTCTGCGGATGCACCTTGATGAGCTGCTCGAAGGCGTCGAACGCGCGCCGCACGTCCTGCGGCGGGCGCTCAGCTGAGGTCGGTGTTGAACCAGCGCTCGAGGAAATTCGGCGAGCGCTCGAAATACACGAGGCCGCGCAGGTACATGGCGTGGTCGACGCGCGGGTGCGTCGAGATTCGCGGATGAACTGGTCGGCCGCGTCTTCCGCAGCTTCTGCTCGCGCGCCCGGTAGTAGGCGTAGATGATGTCGAGCCGCGCCTGGCGCGCGCCTCTTCGCTGAACGGGTAGCGCGCGTCAAGCGCCTCGTAATAGCGCACGGCCCCGCGGTAGTCGCCGCCGAGAAGGAGCTTGTGCGCCTTCTCGTACATGTGGTTCGGCTGCAATTCCTCGGCGGCACGCTCCCCAGCCGCAGCCGACGCTGCGAGCGCGGTGCACGCGCGACGAGGAGGACGCGCGCCATCATTCTGGCTGGCTCGCAAAGGACTGGACCCCGGCTGTTGATCCGACCAGTATACCGGACAGAAGACCACTTCCGACCCGTATGAGTTCCTCCCGTCACCAACGCGAATTGCGGTTGCCGCCGCAGGCTGCCGGCCGGCGCCTCGGGACCAGGCGCTTGCCGACGCCCTGCCCGAATACTCGCGCTCGCGCCCAAGCGCTGGATCGACGAGGGCAGCTGCGGCGTGGACGGCCGCGTGCCGCGCCCGCGCGACATCGTACCGCCGGCGGCGGAGCGCGCATCGACCTCGATGCCCCGGACGATGACGCCGTCGCGCCGCTCGCTCAGGAAATTGCGCCTTGATTGCCTCACGAGGACGCCGAAGTCATCGTCGTGGACAACAGCCGGGCAGGCCTCGTCGTTCACCCCGGCGCCGGCAATCCGGACCAGACACTGCAGAACGCGCTGCTCGCGCATCTGACCCGCGGCTCGCAAAATTGCCGCGCGCCGGCATCGTGCACCGGCTCGACAAGGCATACCTCCGGGCTCATCATCGTCGCGCGCAGCGAGCCCGCCCGGATCAAGCTGGCCGATGAGCTCGCCGCGCGCGCGAAATCCATCGTGAATACCCAGGCAGTCTGCCGTCGGCGTGATGACTCCGGCGGCAAGGTGGATGCGCCCATCGACCGTCATCCGGTCGACCGGGTGCGCATGGCCGTGCGTACGGGCGGGCGCGATTCGGTGACCCACTATCGGGTGATCGAGCGTTACCGCCGGCACACACTGGTGCGAGTGACGCTCGAGACCGGGCGCACGCACCAGATCCGGCTGCACCTGTCGCATGCCGGCTACCCGCTCGTCGGCGACGCCGTCTACGGCGGCCGCCTCGTGCTGCCCAAGGGCGCATCAGCTGCGTTCATCGAAACGCTGCGCGGCTTTCGCCGCCAGGCGCTGCACGCCGCGAAGCTCGCCTTTCCGCACCCGGGCGACGGCACGCAGCATCGAGGTCGAGTCGCCGCTGCCCGCGGATTTTCGGGCACTGCTCGCCGCGCTCAAGCGCGACCTCAAACGCGGCAGAGGCCTGATGGCGGCGCCGAAGTTCCTGCGGCCGAACTGGCCGGCGCCCGCCGGCGTGCACGCGGCGATGACGACGCGTGAAGGCGGCGTGAGCCGGGGTCCGTTCGCCAGCTTCAATCTCGCAAGCCACGTCGGTGACGAAGACGCCGCCGTGTCCGAGAACCGGCGACGGCTTCGCGCGGCGCTCCAGCTTCCGGCGGAACCTGCCTGGCTCGAGCAGGTGCACGGCATCCGCGTCGTCGCATTGCCGGGAATTTCCGAGGTCCCTGCCGATGCCGTCGTGGCGTTTACGCCCGGCAGCGTCTGTGCCGTGCTCGTCGCCGACTGCCTGCCGGTGTTCTTCGCGGGTCGCGACGGCCGCCGCGTCGGCGTCGCGCACGCGGGATGGCGCGGTCTTGCCGCGGGCGTCGTCGAGGCGACGGTCGCGGCGCTCGAATGCGAACCGGGCGAACTCTTCGCCTGGCTCGGCCCGTCGATCGGGCCCGCTGCCTTTGAAGTGGGCGGTGAAGTGCGCGACGCATTCATGGCGCACGACGGCGGCGCGGCGATCGCGTTCCGGCCCGGGCGGGAAGGGCGCTGGTTCGCGGACCTGCCCGCGCTCGCGCGGCGTCGGCTCGCCGGCGCCGGCGTCGCGGCGCGTGTTACGGCGGCGATCTCTGCACGCATTCCGATCCGGCCCGCTTCTATTCATACCGCCGTGACGGTGCGACCGGCCGCATGGCTGCACTCGCCTGGCTCGCCTGAGGTAGGCTTGGCGCCCGTGTCGTCACTGACTTACGTGCTGATCCTGACCGCGGCCAGCGGCGCGCTGTCGGCTTTCATCGCCGGCGGCTTCATGCTGCTGCCGGCCGCCCGGCGAAATGCGCTGCTGCCGCACCTCGTGAGCTTTGCGACCGGCGCGCTGCTCGGTGCGGCGCTTCTTGCGCTCCTGCCGCACGCGCTCGATTCCGGCGCCGGCGCGCCACGGCATCGGACTTGCGCTCGCCTGCGGCATCATCGCCTTCTTCGTCCTCGAGAAGATGGTGCTCTGGCGCCATTGCCACGTCGACGCCTGCGAGGCGCATGGGCCGCAGGATCACCACCGCGATCGTGCGTCCGCGACGCTGGATCCTCTGGGGCGACGCCTTCCACAACGTCCTCGACGGCGTGCTGATCGCTGCCGCTTTCCTGACCAATCCGCACCTCGGCGTCGTCACGACCGTCGCCGTGTTCGCTCACGAGATTCCGCAGGAAGTCGGCGACCTCGCAATCCTCCTGAACGGCGGCATGTCGAGGAAGCGCGCGATGCTGCTCAACATCGCGGTCAGCCTGACCTCGGTTGCGGGCGCCGTCGTCGCGTGGTTTCTGCTGGCGAAGGCACTCAGAATGGCTTCCCTTACGCCCTCGCGGTGCGCCGCTGCGAGCTTCCTACGTCGCCGTCGCCGATCTCATCCCCGGCCTGCACCGCCGCGTCGACGCGCAAGACCTCGATCCAGCAGGTCGTCCTCATCGCGCTCGGCATCCTCGTGATCGGCCTGACTCACGAGTTCGCGCACTGAGATCTCCGGCGGTGGCGCGTACTTCGCGCCGGGCGGCTCGATGGCGCGCGCTTCGCCGGCGGGACCACCTTCGCTCGCTCAGAAGAACGGACATCGGCTCGCTCCGTCCCGCAACGGCTCGCGCGCGCCGTGGTGCCCCCGCCCGCGCGCGGACAAGCCCGCCGGGACACCCGAGCGAGCGACTAAGTTCGGGCGCAGAGCGAGCGAGGGTGAGTCCCGGCCGGCGCAGTCGCGCGCGCAGGACGTGACATCTAACTGTTGAGCAGGAGCGCTTCGCGAAGGCCGATGAGCACGAGTTCGGGGATGTAGGCATCGAAGAGGTTTCCTCCTCGAACAACCGCGCGCAAAGCCGCCTTGTTCCCGACGAGAACCGTGTCCTTGCCCGAGAAGTGATTGCGCCCGCACTTCAGCGCACAGGTGCTTCAGGATCGCGATGTTGCCGTGATAGAGCCCCGCCTGGATGCTCTGACCGTGGAGCGCCCGAGCAGCTCCGGGGGCTTTCGGATCTCGACCTTGGGCAGGCGCGCGGTGCGCGCATCGAGGCTCTCCATCGCGAGCCGCAGGCCCGGCAGGATCACGCCGCCGAGGTAGTCGCGTTCTCTCGGTCAGTGCGTCGATCGTCGTCGCCGTGCCGAAGTCCACGATGATCGCGTTCTTGCCCGGGAAGAGCTTGGCTGCGGCGATCGCGCCCCGCGATCCGGTCGCTGCCGACCTCGAGCGGGTTGCGATAGCGGATCTTGAGCCCCGTGCGTACGCCGGGCTCCAGGATGAACGGCCGCAGCGCGAAATACTTCAGGCTGGCGTTACGCACCGAGTGAACCATGTCCGGCCACCACCGAGCAGATCGCGACCGACTTGATCTGTTCCGGGTCGACGCCGTTCTCGCGCAGCAACCTGGCGGCCAGAACAGGCCGAACTCGTCCGAGGTGCTCTCGGCGCGCGTGGCGCGGCGGAACTGGAGCACGAGTTCTCGTCGTCAGAACACGCCGCCGTAGATCTGGCTGTTGCCGATGTCGAGTACGAGGATCATCGTCGGAATCCCGACCAGCTGCTCTTCGAGCAGCTTGGCGAAGCGCTTTCTGCAGAGCGCCTCGCGGCCGACATAGCGGCGCGCACGGCTGCTGCCGTTCTCGTGCACGAAGAGAGGTGTTCCTCGCCGTCGGCGAGCGTTGACACGTCGTTCTGCACGACGTAACGCGCGGGCTGCGCTGTCATCAGTTCGCGCGCGCGCGCCTGCGCGCCACGCGTCGGCGTTCATCGCGTCAGCTTGAACCCGACCAGGATCAGGTTCGGATCAGGCGTAGCCCATGATGCGCTCGATGATCTTGGGCGTCGGCTGCAGCGTGACCGCAAGTTCCTGGCCCGATTGGATCTTTGAATCGGGCGTTGGGTCCGCGACCGCGAAATCCCCGACGGCCGCCGCGTGGATCACCGCCGCGCAGGTGTTGTCGCGCGCGAGGCGGCGGAGCGCCGTGTCGAGCGAGGCGTGGTCGGTGAAAGTCTCGCGCCGCGCGACGCCCGCGGCCTGCACCGAATCGACGCCGGAGAGGTGGGTCACCTGGAACCCGCGCGCGGCGAGCTCTCGGCGATCATCGCCCCGGTGCGGCCGCTGCTCAGGTTCGAGATGAAGCGGACGCTGTCGATGGGTTCGCGCGTCGCGCCCGACGTGACGACGACCTTCGGCTTCATCGTTTCGCCTCCAGGGCGCCGAGAACGAGCTTCTCGAGTTCATCCACCTCGAGGAGGCGGCCTTCGCCCTGCTCGCCGCAGGCGGAGGCGTCCGTCGCCGACCGGCAGGAGCCTCGCGCCGAAACCGGTGAGCCGCTCGCGCGCGCTGCGCGTCGCCGGGTGGTCCCACATGGTCGCGTTCATGGCGGGGGCGATGAGGTACGGCTTCTTCTGGATTTCCCAGGCGAGGAACAGACGCGCCGATCGCGTCGTCGGCCAGGCCCGCTGCCAGGCGGTTCAGCGAATTCGCCGTCGCCGGGCACAGCAGCGCGACGTCCGCCCAGCGTGCGAGGCGGATGTGGTCCATCGTGCGTCCCGCCTCGTACAGGTCAGTGAATGGCGTGCGGCCAGTCAGTCCCTCGAGCGTCGCCGCGCCGACGAAGCGCAGCGCGCCCGCACTCGCGACCGTCTGCACGGCGATGCCGCGCTTGGCAGGCGCGAGCAGGAGCTCGCAGGCCTTGAAGCAGGCGATCGAGCCCGTCAGCTGGAACAGGATCTTGTGTGCGCCGTCATCCGACATTGTCGATGAGCCTCACCGGTCCGAGTCGCACGGCCGCCAGATCGCCTGCCGTCGCGGTCGGCGACGTAGTCTACTTCGAAGCCCTCGCGCCCGAGCGCGGTCCGCGCATCCTCTGCCGGCCACCGTTCCGCGACGCTTTCGTGCCAGCACGCGATGGAAGGCCGGCGCCCGCGCGCGCTCGGCAGGGGAGAGCAGGCGGTTGCGCGAACTCATTGCGAAGCCGTCGGACTCGCGCACCGTCGGGCAGCGCACGATCTGCGGTATCGACGAAGAAGGCGCGGACGAGTCCTTCGACGAGCTCCAGCTGCTGGTAAGTCCTTCTCGCCGAAATAGGCGCGCTCGGGCCGCGTGAGCATCAGCAGCTTCAGCACGACGGTCAGCACGCCGTCGAAATGCCCGGGACGCGAGGCGCCCTCGAGTTCCAGGCTCAGCGTGTTCTCGCTCACGCGGTAGCGATAGCCGTCGCCGTAGATCTCATCGGCGCGCGGCAGGAAGACGAGGTCAGCAACCCGCGCCGCGCAGCAGCTCGAGGTCCTTCTCGATCGTGCGCGGGTAGCGGGCGAGATCGCCGGGATCGTTGAACTGCGAAGGATTCACGAAGATGCTCGCCCAGGCGCGCGCGTTTTCCGCCTTCGCGCGGCGGACGAGCGACAGGTGCGCCTCGTGCAGCGCCCCATCGTCGGCACGAAGCCCGTATCGCCCGCGCCACGGGCGCGCCGCTCTGGCAATCAGCTCCGCAATGCTTTCCACGACCTTCATGCGTCGTAGCTCTCCGCGGCCGACGGGAACGCGCCCTTGCTTCACGTCGCGATCGAATCGGTCGATGGCGTCGCGCACGAGCGCCGCGCCGTCGAGGTAGGTGCGCAGGAATTTCGGCTTGAACCCGGAAATTCAGGCCCAGCAGATCCTGGAGCACGAGCACCTGCCCGTCGCAGGCGGGACCCGCGCCGACGCCGATGGTCGGGATGTGCAGCGATGCGGTGATCTGTCCCGCGAGCGCCGCCGGCACGGCTTCGAGGACGAGTGCGAAGCAGCCGAGCTCCTCGCTGCGCTTCGCGTCGGCCAGGATCCGCGTCGCGGCGTCGCCGGTGCGGCCCTGCACGCGGAAGCCCGCGAGCGCGTGGACCGACTGCGGCGTCAGCCCGAGGTGACCCATGACCGGAATGCCGGAACCGACCAGTGCCGTGATGACGTCCTCGTGGCCGGTCACGCCTTCGAGCTTGATCGCCTGTGCGCCCGCCCGCATGAGGGCCCCCGCCGCGTCGAGGGCCGCAGGCACGCCCTTGCGGAAGGAGAGGAAGGGCATGTCGCCGATCAGGAAACGCGGTCGGCGCTCCGCGCCGGACCGCGGCCGTGTGCCAGGCCATCATCTCGACGGTGGCCGCAAGCGTGTCCGGATAACCGTGCATGACCATCGCCGCGCTGTCGCCGACCAGCAGGCAGTCGATGGCGGTCGCCTCGAGCGCGCGCGCGAGGGCGGCGTCGTAGCAGGTCGTCATCGAGATCTTGCGGCCGGCGGCCTTGGCGGCGGCGAATTCCAGTACCGACTTCATGGGCGTTCTCTCCCGGCAGTCGCGATGAGGGCCTGATAGACCGTGGCAAGGGCGCTGCCTTCGAGCGCATCGAGGTGGGAGCGGATCGTCTCCGTGTCGCCGCGGGCGACGGGACCCGTCAGCGCGCCGTCGGTCGATTCGAGCACGTTCTCGATGATGCGGCGCGGATAGGACGCGAGCGCCGAACGCGGAGCGCCGAAGCGGGCTTCCATCGCGGCGAAGAATTCGCGCCAGAGCACGGCGGTCATCCCGCCCGCGAGCGCGCAGAGCGCGTGGTAGTACGCCTTGTCTTCGGGCTTCAGCGCGAAACAGGGATTCGGCAGGCCCGGAAAGAGGCTCTGGAAATACCCGGACGGATCCGGACGGTCGGCGTCCACGAAGATCGGGATATCGCGATAGAACGCAGGCTCATACAGCGTGTTCGCAAAGCTCATGAGCGGATGCGCGCCGAAGGCGCCCTCGAAAGAACGCCCGCCGCAGAAATGCACGTAGGTGCGGTCGTCGAGACCCTCGGCGCGAAGCGTCGCTAAGACCTGCGCGATGGCGTCGTCCGAGACCGCGAGCAGGATGATGGGGCAGTCCGCCAGCACTGCCGCCGCGCTCTCCGACCGGCGACGCCATTCGCGCGCGCAAGCCGGCGCGACCACAGCGTCCAGGGAGGCCGAGGCTCGTGAAGTAATGACGCCAATGCCGCGAGAGGCGGCCGTCCCCACGAAACCGTAGGGCGATTGCCCGGAAACCGGGCGGCTGGCGGGTACCTGTCCCATGGATCAAGTCCCAAAACTCGTCTGTTGAACCGATCACCTGTCGCGGCCGCCCGGGGCGGTCCGCGCAGGCACACTTTAAACACTTCTTGCGGCCGTGCAAAAAGCGCTTAAATTCACGGTGTTACGGGTTGAATCGGCCGCCGGCCGGCCCATGGACGGGGCAGCACACGATGGGGATACCCGGATGCGATCGGATCGCCTGACATCGAAATTCCAGCTTGCGCTCGCCGACGCGCAGTCGCTCGCGGTCGGTCGCGACCAGCAGTTCGTCGAGCCGACGCACCTGCTGCTTGCGCTCCTCGACCAGGAGGGCGGCAGCGCGCGGCCGCTCTCGACCGGGCCGGCGTCAACGTCAACCTGCTGCGCTCGCGCCTGCTCGAGCAGATCGGGCGGCTCCCGACCGTCGAGGGCACGCAGGGCGACGTGCAGGTCTCGAACGATCTCGGCAAGCTCCTGAACGTCACCGACAAGCTGGCGCAAAAGCGCGGCGACCAGTACATCTCGAGCGAACTCTTCGTGCTGGCGGCCTGCGAGGACCGCGGCGCACTCGGCCAGGTCCTGAAGGACTCCGGCGCCGTCAAAGGCGCCCTCGCCAAGGCGATCGACGACATGCGCGGCGGCGAGAAGGTCGACGACCCGAACGCGGAGGAGCAGCGCGGTGCGCTGAAGAAATTCACGATTGACCTGACGGCGCGCGCCGAGCAGAACAAGCTCGACCCGGTGATCGGCCGCGACGACGAGATCCGCCGCACGATCCAGGTGCTGCAGCGCCGCACCAAGAACAATCCCGTGCTGATCGGCGAGCCGGGCGTCGGCAAGACCGCGATCGTCGAGGGCCTCGCCCAGCGCATCGTGAACGGCGAGGTGCCGGAGGGACTCAAGAACAAGCGCATCCTCGCGCTCGACATGGGCTCGCTGATCGCCGGCACCAAGTTCCGCGGCGAATTCGAGGAACGCCTGAAGGGCGTCCTCAATGACCTCGCGAAGCAGGAAGGCCAGGTCATCCTGTTCATCGACGAGTTGCACACGATGGTCGGCGCCGGCAAGGCCGAGGGCTCGATGGACGCCGGCAACATGCTGAAGCCCGCGCTCGCGCGCGCGGCGAGCTGCACTGCGTCGGCGCGACCACGCTCGACGAGTACCGCAAGTACGTCGAGAAGGACGCCGCGCTCGAGCGCCGCTTCCAGAAAGTGCTGGTGGACGAGCCCTCGGTCGAGGACACCATCGCGATCCTGCGCGGCCTCAAGGAACGCTACGAGGTCCACCACGGCGTCGACATCACGGATCCCGCGATCGTCGCCGCGGCGACCGCTTTCGCACCGCTACATCAGCGACCGCCAGCTTCCCGACAAGGCGATCGACCTGATCGACGAGGCGGCCTCGCGCATCCGGATGGAGATCGACTCGAAGCCGGAGTCCATGGACCGGCTCGAGCGGCGCATCATCCAGCTCAAGATCGAGCGCGAGGCGCTCAAGAAGGAAGACGACGAAGCCTCGAAGAAGCGTCTCGTGCAGCTCGAAGCGGCGTTGTCCGGCCTCGAGCGCGAGTTCGCGGACCTCGAGGAAGTCTGGAAGAGCCGAGAAGGCGGCGCAGCAGGGTGCCGCGCACATCAAGGTGGAACTGGAACGCGCGCGGCAGGCCTACGACACCGCATACCGCGCCGGCGACCACGGGCGCGCCGCGCAGCTCCAGCACGGGGACATCCCGAAGCTCGAGAAGCGGCTCGCCGATGCCCACAAGGCGGAATCGAAGGCGCCGCAGCTCCTGCGCACGGAAGTCGGCGAGGAGGAAATCGCCGAGGTCGTCTCGAAGTGGACCGGCATTCCGGTCTCCAAGATGCTGGAAGGCGAGCGCGAGAAGCTCCTCAAGATGGAGGAGGCGCTCGGCAAGCGCGTCGTCGGCCAGGCCGAGGCCGTGCGCACGGTCTCCGACGCAATCCGCCGCTCGCGCGCGGGCCTTGCCGACCCGAACCGCCCGAACGGCTCCTTCCTGTTCCTCGGACCCACCGGCGTCGGCAAGACCGAGCTCACCAAGGCGCTCGCGGAATTCCTGTTCGACACCGAAGACGCGCTCATCCGCATCGACATGTCCGAGTTCATGGAGAAAGCACTCGGTCGCGCGGCTGATCGGCGCGCCGCCGGGCTACGTCGGCTACGAGGAGGGCGGCTACCTGACCGAAGCCGTGCGCCGCCGGCCGTATTCCGTGATCCTGCTCGATGAGATCGAGAAGGCGCACCACGACGTCTTCAACGTGCTGCTGCAGGTGCTGGACGACGGCCGCCTGACGGACGGGCAGGGACGCACCGTCGACTTCCGCAACACCGTCGTCATCATGACTTCGAACCTCGGCTCGCAGGTCATCCAGGAGATGGCGGGCGAGGACAACTACGAGAAGATGAAGACGGCGGTGCTGGAGATCGTGTCGCAGCACTTCCGGCCGGAGTTCATCAACCGCATCGACGACATCGTCGTGTTCCATCCGCTCGCGCGCGAGCACATCCGGAAGATCGTCGAGATCCAGACCGGCTACCTGCGCCGCCGTCTCGGGGAGCGCGACATCAAGTTCGAGCTCGACACGAAGGCCCTGGACCTGCTGGGCGAGGCGGGATTCGATCCCGTGTACGGCGCACAGGCCGCTCAAGCGCGCGATCCAGCAGCAGCTCGAGAATCCGCTCGCGCAGCGCATCCTGGCGGGGAATTCATGCCGGGCGACACGATCAGGGTCGTCGTGAAGGACGGCGCCCTGGTTATGCGAAAATAGGTCGATGCCGTTCTACGAATACCAGTGCTCCGCCTGCGGGAGCCACCACGAAGAACTCCAGAAGATCACCGCCCGGCCGCTTCGCAAATGTCCGGCCTGCGGCCGCTCGACGCTCCGCCGCCTGATCTCAGCGCCGGTCTTCCGCCTGAAAGGCGGCGGCTGGTACGAAACGGACTTCAAGGGCGACAAGGACAGCCAGCGCAATATCGCCGGCGACAAGGAGCCGCCGCCGCGGAGAAGCCGAAGGAAGAGAAGGTGGAAGCCAAGGCGGCAGACGCCAAGCCGGCGGACTGCGAAGGTCACGGCGGAATCGCCCGCGAAGCCCGCAGCCGCTGACAAAGAAGCCGAAGCCGGCGGCCGTGAAGCCGGCGGCCCGAGCCGCGCGCAATCGTCGCCGCCCGGCGCGCCGCTAGGCCGCGGTTGCCACGGCCGCGCCCCGGCACGTAACATCGCGCGCCTTGTCCATGCGCACACACTACTGCGGAGAAATCGGCGAATCCCTGGCGGGCCGCACCCTGTCGGTCGCCGGCTGGGTGCATCGTCGCCGCGATCACGGCGGCGTGATCTTCGTGGACCTGCGCGACCGCTCGGGCCTGCTGCAGGTCGTTTTCGATCCGGACACGGCGGAAGCCTTCAAGGTGGCCTCGCACCTCGGGCGCGAGTACTGCATCCAGGTGCAGGGCAGGTGCGGGCTGCGCCCGGCAGGCACGGCGAACACGAACCTGACCTCCGGCCAGGTCGAGCTGCTCGCCCAGAAGCTCGAAGTGCTGAATCCCTCCGTGACGCCGCCCTTCGCGCTCGACGAGGAGGTGGGCGAGGAGCTCCGTCTCAAGCATCGTTACATCGACCTTCGCCGCGACGTGATGCAGGAACGGCTGCGCCGCCGCCACGCCATCACGCGCGCGATGCGCGAGTTCCTCGACGACCACCATTTCGTGGACATCGAGACGCCGATGCTGACGAAGGCGACGCCCGAGGGCGCGCGCGATTACCTCGTGCCCTCGCGCACGCATCCCGGCAAGTTCTTCGCGCTGCCGCAGTCGCCGCAGATCTTCAAGCAGCTCCTGATGATGGGCGGCTTCGACCGCTACTACCAGATCGTGCGCTGCTTCCGGGACGAGGACCTTCGCGCCGACCGCCAGCCCGAATTCACGCAGCTCGACATCGAGACATCGTTCCTCGAGCAGAAGGACGTGATGACGCTCATGGAGGGCCTGATCCGGCACATCTTCTCGCGGGTCCTCAAGGCCCCGCTGCCGGACCCGTTCCCGCGGCTCACCTACGCCGACGCGATGCGCCGCTTCGGGTCCGACAAGCCGGACCTGCGCGTGCCGCTCGAACTCGTGGATGTCGCGGATCTCGTGCGCGCGTCCGAGTTCAAGGTGTTCGCGACGCCGGCGGCCGATCCGGAGGGCGCGTCGCGGCCCTTCGCGCTGCCGCGGGGCGGGGAGCTCACGCGCAAGCAGATCGACGACTACACGACCTTCGTCGGCCGGCATGGCGCCCGCGGCCTCGCCTATATAAAGGTGAACGACGCGGCGAAGGGCCGGGACGGCCTGCAGTCGCCGATCCTGAAATTCCTGTCCGACGCGGCAGTCGCGGGCGTGCTCGGCACGCACGAAGGCCGAGAGCGGCGACCTGATCTTCTTCGGCGCCGACAAGTGCGAAGGTCGTGAACGATGCGCTCGGCGCGCTGCGGCTCCAGCTCGGGCGCGACCTCGGGCTCGTGGAAGAGGGCTGGCAGCCGCTCTGGGTCGTCGACTTCCCGATGTTCGAGTGGGACCCCGACGCGAAGCGCTGGATGGCGATGCACCATCCGTTCACCGCGCCGGCAGATCCGGATCCGTCGGCGCTCACGGCGGACCGAAGAACGCCGCCGCCCGCGCCTACGACATGGTGCTGAACGGCTCCGGAGATCGGCGGCGGCTCGATCCGCATCCATCGCGAGGAGATGCAGAGCGCGGTGTTCGACCTGCTCGGCATCTGCGCGCGAGCAGGCCTCGATCAAGTTCGGCTTCCTGCTCGAGGCGCTGCGCTACGGCGCGCCGCCGCACGGCGGCATCGCCTTCGGCCTCGACCGGCTCGCCATGCTGATGTCGGGCGCGGAGAGCATCCGCGACGTCATCGCCTTCCCGAAGACCCAGTCGGCCTGGGATCCGCTGACCGACGCGCCGTCCGAGGCGGACGACGCGCAGCTCGCGGAACTGCACATCCGCGTGAAGAAACCGCCGCCGCCCTCCGGGAGCTGAGCGCTGCAGACCGAGTCCCTCCCGGTCGTTTTCGTCCACGGCTTGTGGATGACAGGGCTGGATTCCGAATTGCTGAGGGTCCGCCTGAGGCGTGCCGGCTTCGCTGCCTTCCATGTTCCGCTACCAGTCGACGCACGCGCCGCTCGCCGAGATCACGGACGCGCTCGCCGAGACGCTGCGCAAGGCGCGGACCGCGGGTGCACGTCGTCGGGCACAGCCTCGGCGGCATCATCGCGCTGCGACACGTTCCCTGAATCACGCCGACCTGCCGCCGGGCCGCCTCGTGCTGATGGGTGCGCCGGTGCGCGGCGCCCCGCGCGGCGCAAGCGCTCGCCGCGCCATCCGATTCGGGCCAGGCGATCGCTCGGCCTCGCTCGCGCTCGAGGAACTCGCGACTCCGCGCGAGCGCAACTGGTCGCTCCCGCGTGAAGTCGGCCTGATCGCGGGCTCGCGCTCGATCGGGCTCGGCCGCTTCCTGGCCGACCTGCCGGAGCCGAATGACGGCACGGTGGCCGTCGACGACGACGGACTCTGCCGGGTGCGACGGGCCGCGTCGTGCATGACGTCAGTCACGCATCGGGATGCTGTTCTCTGACCCCGGTCACCGATTCGCTGCTACATTTCCTCGCGCACCGGTTCCTTCGTGGCAGGCCTGACATGCAGCAGCTTGAGAACACGCTGGCCGTGGTACGTGGCGATGTTCGCGAGCGTACCCGCTCCTGTACATCGCGGTGACGAATCCGGGCCAGGTCGCGGCGATGGATGTCGTGCCCGTCGTCATTGCGGGCGTCGCGGCGGCGCTCGCACTCGCGCTGCGTGCTTTGCTGCGGCTCTTCATCGGCAACTGGGCTGCCGTCGGCCTCGCCGCCGCCTGGTGTGCGCGTCCTCTTCTATCTCTACGGGCCCGTGAACGCTGGTGGTTTGGCGAGCTGCGAAACGTGCCTTCGAGCAGCGCGGCGCGGAACCGACCTGGTACAACGCCCAACCGCAGCTCGTCACTCGGTCGCCTGGGCATTGCCTGCGCTCGTGCCGGCGTCGCCCGCATCCGCGCGTTGCGCCGCGCATTCCCGCGCCGCGCCGACCGGCACGTTCAACCTGGTCGCCGTCCTGCTCGCGGCGCTCGTCGTCGTATCAGGGCGTCCGCGAACCTCCAGCGCGCGAAGGGCGCGCGCGGCGCAGGGCCGAGCCGATGCCGCGAATATCGCGTCACCGGAAGGCGCCGCGGGCGCCCGGAGCATCTACTTCATCCTACTCGACTGGCTATGCACGGGCCGACGTGCTGGAGCAGTCACTACGACTTGACCAACTGCGCCTGTTCTCGACTCACCCGCGCACGCTCGGCTTCCAGGTGAGCGACGCGAGCCGCCTCGAATTTCTACTGGACTGACCAGTCGGTGTTGGATCGGCGCTCAGCCTCGACTACATCCAGGTCCTGATCCAACGGCCCGATCGATACCGTGAGCCGGGACCGCACCGAACTTTATCGGCTGCTGCGCGACAATCGTGCGTCGCGGTTCCTGCGCGCGCGCGGCTATCGCTACGTCGCACCTGCAGTCCACCGTGGGGCGGACGGCCAGCAATCCCTATGCTGACGAATTCCTGCCGTGCTACACCGGGCTATTCGGCAACGAGTACCTGCGTGCGGTGGCGGACGCTATCCTGGCTCCGGGCGCTCAGCTCGCAGGCGCAGCATGGACGTCGCGAGTTGCCACCTCGCGGAATTTCGACACGCTCACGGCGCAGGCGAAGGTCGCCTGGGCCGAAGTTCGTATTGGCGCACTTCGTGTTGCCGCATCACCCTACCTTTTCGATCGCGATGGCAACGTGCTGCGCCGTGCGACGATCTCGGACCAGTTCGAGTTCCAGAAGCGGCTGTGGGAGGACCGCAAGTCCTACGCCGACCAGCTCGTCTACGTGAACCGGCGCATCGGCAGCGTCGTGGAGCGGCTCATCGCGGACTCGCCGCGGCCGCCCGTGATCCTGCTCATTTCCGACCACGGCCCGAACCTGCGCAAAGGCTTGACCGGGCCGGAGCAGCACCACGTGCGGCTCTCGAATCTCACGGCCATGTACCTGCCCGGCGCGCCAGCGGGTTACCTCCCGGCGGACGCGACCCCGGTCAACCACCTGCGGCGCGTGTTCAATCTTTACTTCGATGCGGGCCTGCCGATCCTGCCGGATCGCTACTTCGTATCGAGCTTCCTGTTTCCCTTGAAACTGGAGGAAGTGGGGCCTCGACAACGAGATGCTGCCCGTCCAGCCGGGTTTTTGACAAAATGTGACCCGGTCGGCTGGCCGGACGCGTCCCCGACTGGTGAACTGCACCGCATGAAGCACCCGCTCGAGAAGTTCGCTTGCGCCCTGGCGGTCTCGATCGCGCGCCGTCGCACCGGCTGCGGCCTACATCGACCCGGGCACCGGCTCGCATGCTGCTGCAGATGATGGGCGCCGGCATCGCCGGCGCGATCTTCTATTTCCGCGAGTTTCGCCTGAAGCTCATGTCTTTCTTCACGCGACGCGAGGCGCCTGCGGCCGAGGACGCATCCGAGCCGCCGCCCGGCGATCCGCGTTGATCCCGGCTGCCGCGAGCCCTGCGGTCGTTCCGCGATCCCGACGCCACCCTCATCGAATATGAAGGCCGCCTGGTGCGCGCCGTGCGCAGCCATGCGCTCGACGCATTCCGCCGCATGCTCGAGGATCCCGTCGTACGCCGCTGGATGGACGAGGGCCGCATCGTCCGCACGCGCCCGTTGCCGCGGGTCGAGACGCCGCCGCAGTTCGCCGACTTCGACGGCGAGTGCTTCGAGCACGAGCGAATCCCGTTCGTCAGCCAGCCTGCCGAATGGGCCCGGAAATGCTGGCGGCGGCGGGCTCGCTCACGCTCGCATCTGTCGCGCGCACTCCTGCCGCGCGGCTGGCAGCTGAAGGATGCGACGCCCGCGAACGTCCTGTTCCGCAACTCGGAGCCGGTCTTCGTGGACCTGCCCTCGATCATCCCGCGCGAGCCGGGCAGCTGCCTCTGGATCGCGCGCCACCAGTTCGAGACGACATTCCTCCTGCCGCTCATCGCCTCGGTCGAGGCGGGGCTGCCGATCGCCTGGACGCTCTCGAACCCGGTTGCAGGCCTCTCTCACGAGTCGCTCGCGGGCATCCTCGGCGCGCGGCGCTGGCTGAAGCCCGCGCTCTGGCGCTCGGTCGCACTGCCGGCTGCGCTCGCCGCGAAGGCCGCCTCCGGCGGCGGCGCGCCGCCGGCGATGAAAGCCGCGAGCGAGGAACAGGCGCGATTCATCCTCGAGCGATCGCTGAAGGGGCTCGAGCAGCCAGCTTTCGCGCTGCGCCGGCAAGCTCGAGGCGCGAAGTTCCCATTGGCACCGCTACTACGGCGACGCGCAGTCATTACGGCAGCGCGCGATCTCCAGGCCAAGCGCACGTTCATCGCCGACGCGATCGCGGGAACGCGGCCGCGCCGCACGCTCGACATCGGCGCGAACACGGGTGAGTACAGCGAGATCGCTGCGAGCCAGGGCGACGTCGTCGCGATCGACATCGACGAGCGCTCGGTTGCCGCGATCTGGGCGCGCGCGCGCCGATGGACGGCTTCCGATCCTGCCGCTCGTCGGCAACTTCGGCCGCCCGACGCCGGCGCTCGGATGGCGCAACCGCGAGCTCGAGTCGCTGCTCGGCCGCGCGGCCGCCGGTTTCGACCTCGTGCTCATGCTGGCCGTCGTGCATCACCTGCGGGTCACGGAAGGCGTACCGGTTGCGGAGCAGTTCGACGCGGTCGCCGGGATCACGCGCCGGCACCTGCTCGTCGAATACGTGCCGGTGACCGACCCGATGTTCGCGGCGATTGCGCGCGGCCGTGAGCCGCTCTACGGCGACTGCCTGCGCGCGGAGTTCGAGGCGACGCTCCTGCAGCGCTTCCAGATCGAGCGCAAGCACGAACTGCCGAACGGCCGCGTGCTCTATCTAGCCCGTCGCCGCCTGGCCTGAATCACCCACGCCCGGCCCGCACCCGCGCCTCGTCGCTTCGCGTCCGGTGTTCGCGCTCGATCTTCTCCAGATAGGCCCGGGCGCTCGCGATGACCTTCGCGCGGAACGCCCGCTTTCTGCGCGACCTGCAGGCCGTAGCTCTTGCTCGCCGGGCCGGGCTTCACCGCATGCAGGAACACGATGCCGTCGCCGTGCTCGGTGGCGTCCAGGTGCACGTTGGCGACGGACGGGATCGCGTCCGGCGAGCTCGGTCAGCTCGAAGTAGTGCGTCGCGAACAGCGTGAAGGCGCGCAGCGACTTCGCGAATGTGGCTCGCGCAGGCGAAGGCGAGCGAGAGCCCGTCGTAGGTGCTGGTGCCGCGGCCGATCTCGTCCATCAGCACCAGGCTCCGGTCGGTCGCGGAATTCAGGATCACGGCGGCTTCCGTCATCTCGACCATGAAGGTCGAGCGCCCGCCCGCGAGGTCGTCGGAGGCGCCGATGCGCGTGAAGATGCGGTCGAAGCGGCCCGATCACCGCGCGCGTCGCCGGCACGAAGCTGCCGATGTGACGCGAGCACGAGGATCAGCGCCGCCTGGCGCATGTACGTGGACTTGCCGCCCATGTTCGGGCCGGTGATCACCAGCATGCGGCGCGCGTCGGTCGAGCTCGAGGTCGTTCGGCACGAACGGATCGTCGAGCACGCGCTCGACGACCGGGTGCCGCCCGCCCTCGATGCGAGGGCCCGGCTCGTCGGAGAGTTCCGGCTGCACGTAACGCAGGCTCACCGCGCGCTCGGCGAGGTTCGCGAGCACGTCGGCGATCGCGAGCGCTGCGGCCATGCGCTTGAGCGGGAGCAAGCTCCGCGATCAGGCGGTCGAGCAGCCCCTCGAACAATTCCCGCTCGCGCGCGAGCGCCCGGTCGCGGCTGCCGAGCACCTTGTCCTCGAACTGCTTGAGCTCGGGCGTGATGTAGCGCTCGGCGTTCTTGACCGTCTGCCGGCGCTGGTAGTCGAGCGGGGCGCGCTCGGACTGGCTCCGCGGCAGCTCGATGTAATAGCCGTGCACGCGGTTGTAGGCGACCTTGAGCTGCGTGATGCCGGTCCGGCGGCGCTCGCGCTCCTCGAGCTCGAGCAGATGGCGGTCGGCGCCGGTTGCGATCGAGCGCAGTTCGTCGAGCGCCGCATCGAAGCCCGCCGCGATGACGCCGCCTTCGCGCAGGAGCGGCGGCGGCATGTTCACGATCGCGCGATGCAGGAGGTCCATGGAGTTCCGGCTGCGGCGCGAGGTCCTTCGCGGCGGCAGCGAGCAGGGGCGACTCGAGGCCGCGCAAAGCGCCGCCTGAAGCTGCGGCAGGAAGGCGAGAGCCCTCGCGCAGGGCGGCGAGGTCGCGCGGCCGCGCCGAGCGCAGCGCGACGCGCGCGAGCACGCGCTCGACATCGCCGACGCCACGCAGCAGTTCGCGCAGGCCGTCGTAGCGATCGGCCTCGATCAGGGCGGCGATGGCGCCGTAGCGGCGCTCGAAGCGCTTCGCGGTCGCGGAGTGGCCGGCGGATCCAGCGCCGCAGCTCGCGCGCGCCCATCGGACGTCGCCGTCCGGTCAATGACGCCCGCGAGCGTCGCGTCCTCGCGACCGGCGAGGCTCGTGTCGAGCTCGAGGTTCCGCCGCGTCGCGGCGTCCATGGCGCAGTGCGCTCGTCGCGCGATTCGCGCACCAGCGACGTGAGGTGGGGCAGGGCGCCCTTCTGCGTGTCGCGCGCGTACTGCAGAGCAGCGCGCCCGCCGCGCCGATCGCAAGCGTCAGGTCCTCGCAGCCGAAACCGCGCGAGGTCCTGCGTGCCGAACTGCATCGTCAGCGCGCGCAGCGCGGAATCCTCGACGAAGTGCCAGGGCGGCCGCTCGACGATTCGCGCCGGCGACGCGAGTCTGCACGCCCTCGGGCAGCAGCAGCTCGGCTGGCCGCAGGCGCTCGAGTTCGGCCGCGAGCGATTCGCTGCCCTCGCCCTCGAGGACGCTGAAGCGCCCGGCGGCGAGGTCGAGCCAGGCGAGGCCGTAGCGCCTGCCGTCGGCCATGACCGACGGCGAGCAGGTTCTCGTGCCTGGCATCGAGCAACGCGATCGTCCGTGATCGTGCCGGGCGTCACGATGCGCACGACCTCGCGCGTGACCGGGCCCTTGCCCTTGCCGACCACGCCGGTCTGCTCGCAGATCGCGACCGGCTCGCCCTGCTTCACGAGCCGGGCCAGGTAGCTGGTCGAGCTTCTCGACCGGCACGCCCGCCATCGGAATCGCGCCGCCGCCGGACTCGCCGCGCTGCGTCAGGACGATGTCGAGGAGCTTCGAGCCGCGGCGCGCGTCGTCGTAGAAAAGCTCGTAGAAGTCGCCCATGCGGTAGAACAGCAGGACGTCCGGGTTCTCGCGACTTGATGCGCAGGTACTGCTGCATCATGGGCGTGTGGGCCGCGAGACCGGGGAAGAGCGCTCCGGTCGCCGGCCTCGTCTCGGGATTCCTCATTGAGGCATTATGACGGCCCCGGACGAGGACGACGACCCATGAGCATCGCTTACCAGTCGGATCAGGGCGTTGCGACGATCACGATCGACCGCCCGGAAAAGAAGAACGCGATCACGGGCGACATGTACGACGCGCTCGTCGCGCAGCCTCAAGCGGGCCGCCGACGACAAGTCCGTTCGCGCCGTGCTGATCACGGGCGCCGGCACGGCATTTACGGCCGGCAACGACCTCAAGGATTTCTCCAACCCGCGCTTCATCCAGCCGGATTCGCCGGTGCTCGGCTTCATGCACGCGCTGGCCGCATTCGAGAAGCCCGTGGTCGCCGCCGTCAACGGGCTCGCAGTCGGCATCGGCGTGACCATGCTGCTGCACTGCGACCTCGTCTATGTCGCGGACAACGCGACCTTCTCGATGCCGTTCACGAGCCTCGGGCCTCGTGCCGGAATTCGCCTCGACCCTGCTCCTGCCGCTGATCGCCGGCCGGGTGCGCGCGGCGGAGAAGCTCCTGCTCGGCCGTCCGTTCCCGGCGGCGGAGGCGGTCGTCATGGGCCTCGCCAATGCCGTGCTGCCGGCGGCGGAACTCCTGCCGCATGCACGAAGGTCGCGCAGGCCTTCAACAGCCCGCCGCCCGGCGCCGTCCGCGCCTCGAAAAACTCCTGCGCCAGGCCCAGGCCGCCGTCATCCAGGAGGCGATCCTGCGCGAGGCTTCGCATTTCGGGCCGCGGCTCGCGGGCGGCGAGGCGCGCGAAGCGATCGCCGCAATTCTCGAGAAGCGGCCGCCGGATTTCTCGAAGTTCGAGTAGGGCAGATGGCCCTGCTCGACCGCACGACCGCGACCCTGCCCAGCCGCTGGTACTACGACCCGGCGCAGTACGCGCGCGAGCTCGAGGCCGTCTGGTACCGCGACTGGGTCTGCGTCGGCCGCCTCGACGACCTGCGCGAATCCGGCGACTACATCGTCGAAACCGTGGGCGACGAGAGCCTCGATCCTGACGCGCGACCGCGAGGGCCGGCCTGCGCGCCTATCACAACACCTGCCGGCATCGCGGCTCGAGGCTCGTGCAGTCGACCGCGCGGCCGGTTCGCAAACGGCCGTATCGTCTGCCCGCTATCACGCCTGGACTTATGCGCTCTCGGGCGAGCTCCTCGCGACGCCAAAGATGGACCTGCCGGCGGATTTCCATCGCGATGAATACCCGTTGTACGAGGCGCATGTCGACACCTGGGGCGGCTTCCTGTTCGTGAACCTGGGCGAGCGTCCAGGCCGGCACGCTCACCGGGTTTCTCGGCGAGGAGGCCGCGAACGTCAAACGCTGTCGCTGAGCAATACGTAACTGGAATCGAAGTGGTACAAC
>ERZ1370068.5124-contig-4161_pt1 | contig 68667 bp, 95 predicted proteins | sample MGYA00561227_ERZ1370068 | MGnify/ENA primary metagenome ERZ1370068 (study PRJEB38410, sample SAMEA6850437) | metagenome | study: Metagenomic assessment of the ecological functions of the soil: analysis of the soil microbiota associated with the... | reverse complement strand
TACGTATTGCTGAGGCAACGGCTATCGCCTGATCCCGGTGAACTGGAACCCGGCGCTCTGGAGCCGGGCTTCGGCCCCAATTCGGCAGTCTGGGCCATCGCATGACAACCCAGGCGATGGCCCAAATCCCGACCGTCGCCCGTTTGCACGGTCGGGGTGTCGGGCGTTGACCGCAGATGCGGCGCGCGGCTATCGCAGCGCCCGCCCATGACGACGATCACAATGGCAAGCCGCTTCCGCCGCCGCCGTGCCACCTGCGGCACGGGCGTGCGATCGCACGTGATCGTCGCCCGTGCCGCCGGACGAGGCTCCGCGGCGCGTCCTCCTGATATCCTCCGCGCGATATTCCTCGTCCGGTCGGTCCCGTCATCGACCGCGAAGGATTGACCCATGGCCAAAGCGGCAGAGACCAGACGACAGGCGTAAGAAAATCGGCGTGCTCGGCGCGTCCGGGCTATACCGGCGCGGAGCTGGTGCGGCTGCTTGCTCCGCCATCCGCGCGTCGAGATCGCGCTGCTCACCGCCGACCGCCGGGCCGGGCAGGAGATGCGCGACGTCTTTCCGCAGTTCTCGCCCTTCGCGCTGCCGAAGCTGGTGTCGATCGAGCGGCATCGACTGGAAGCAGGCGCGGCTCGATCTCGCCTTCTGCGCGCTGCCGCACGCGACCACGCAGAAGGTGATCAAGGATCTGCTCGGCCAAGGCGCCGAAGACCAAGGTGGTCGATCTCTCCGCCGATTTCCGGCTCGCCGATCCGGCGGCCTATGCGCGCTGGTACGGCCACGAGCACCATGCGCCGGAGCTGCAGCGGGAGGCGGTCTACGGCCTGACCGAGGTCTACCGCGGCGAGATCAAGACGGCGCGGCTCGTCGCCAATCCCGGCTGCTACACGACCTGCGCGCAGCTTGCCGCTCATCCCGCTGTTCAAGGCGAAGGCGATCGATCCCGACGAGATCGTGATCGACGCCAAGTCCGGCATGACCGGGGCGGGCAGGGCGGCGAAGGAGGAGATGCTGTTCTCGGAGGTGTCGGAGGGCTTCCACGCCTATGGCGTCGGCCACCACCGGCACATGGCCGAGCTCGACCAGGAATTCTCGCAAGGCCGCCGGCCGCGAGGTGATCGTCAGCTTCACGCCGCATCTGGTGCCGATGAACCGCGGCATTCTCTCGACCATCTATGTGCGCGGCGACTCAAGGCAGTCGCCCGAGGACCTTCATGCGATACTTTTGAAGGCCTACGCGAACGAGCCGTTCGTGCACGTGCTGCCGTTCGGCGCGATGCCGCAGACCCGCCACGTGCGCGGCTCCAACATGACCTTCATCGGGCGTCGCCAAGGACCGCGTCGCGGGCCGCGCCATCATCTGCTCGGCGCTCGACAATCTGACCAAGGGCGCGTCCGGCCAGGCGGTGCAGAACATGAACCTGATGCTCGGCTTCCCGAGACGATGGGGCTCGAGCAGGTGGCGCTGTTTCCGTGAGACATGCCGCGGCGACCCGTCGAAACGGTCCCCGCCGGCAGTGGCATAAGCGTGATCAGGCAGATCGGCTCCATCTTGCCGCCGACCGGGATCTCCGGCGCGGTCTTGTTGTCGGTGATGACGATGTCGTACTTGTCGCCGTCGCTTGAGCCGCCACTGGCCGCCGACCAGCGGCGTCTTGGCGACGTTCTTCGGCGCGAAGGGCGGCAGCTTCTTGCCGTTCCAGTCGACGTTGCCGACGACGGTGTCGAGGTTGGTCGCGGCGATCGCCGCGACGGTCGCCTTCGGCGTCGCCGATCGTCGGCCGAGCGCTTGAGCACGTCGACGGCGACCTCGAACAGCGCATGGACGAAGCCGATCGGCTGCGTCCACTGCTTGCTCGGTCGCGCTCTCGTAGGCCGTCGGCGAGCTCGCTCGCCGACTCTGCCCGGTCAGCGACGACTTGAACGGATGGCTCGGCGACCACCAGACCTCGGAGGAGAGGTTGTTGCCGTCCTTGCCCGAGCGCCTCGACCGCGACCGGGAACAGGATCGCCTTGCCGATCGAGGCGACCTTCGGCTTGAAGCCCTGCTGGCGCGCCTGGTTCCAGAAGGTGGTGAAGTCGGGCGGCAGCACCACGCCGGTGACGATCTCGCAGTTGGCGCGTCTTGAAGGCGGTGATCTGCGCGCGAGAAATCGTCGGTGAGGTTCTGGTAGCGGCCGGGATCGGTGAGCTTGTAGCCGTGCTTGTCGAGCACCGGCGGGAAGCCGACCTGCTTGTCGCCCCAGGCATTGCCGTCGCCGTCGTTCGGGAACAGGCCGCCGACCGACTTGTTGGTCTCGAGCTGGCTCCACATGTTGGTGAAGACCGCGATCACGTCCTCGAGGCCCCAGAAGAAGTGGTAGGTGTAGTTGAACGGCTTCCAGGACGGCGGGTCGCCCGGATTGCGCCTGGCGGCCGATGAACCAGGGCTGCCACGGCGCGACCGGTCGAGATGCAGGGCACCTCCTCGATCTCGCACTGCGTCGACACCGGGTTGGTGGTCTCCGGCGTCGAGGCGACCAGCATCAGGTCGATCTTGTCGTCGACGATCAGCTCGCTTGCGCGACCTCGGCGGCGCGGTTGGGATTGGACTGGCTGTCCTTGACCGCGACCTCGATCGGACAGGTCTCGCCGCCGATCCTGAGGCCGCCGTTCACCGTGCTCGAGGAAATTCGAGATCACGAAGTTGTCGGCCTCGGCGAAGGCCGCGAGCGGCCCGGTCTGCGGGCTGACATAGCCGAGCTTCGATGCGTCTTGGCTGCGTGCACCGCCGGCGCGAAGACCGTGCCCGTGGCAATCGTCGCGCCGCTTGCGGCACGCGCCTTTGATCACGCTGCGGCCGATCGAGCCTTCGTGCTGGCGGATCATGATTTCGTCGCGTCGTCTTGCCGCTGGCGGCGACGTATCGCTGTTGCGAAGAACGATACAGCGATCGCCGGCGGACGAATGTTCGCGGCGCTGGGATAAGCGGAGGACATCGATGGCGCACCGTGCAGAGCCGTTCCGACGATCGGGAAGTTTTTGCGGCGAAGGACGCCGAGACCACCGGCAAGGTCAGCGTCGCCGCCGCCGCATGACCGGCGCTGAGTATCCTGGACTCGCTGCGCGACGATCGCGAGGTCTACATCTACGGCGAGCGCGTCAAGGACGTCACCACGCATCCGGCCTTCCGCAACACCGCGCGCATGGTCGCGCGCCTCTACGACGCGCTGCACGACCCCAAGCGCAAGGACAAGCTCCTGCTGCCGACCGACACCGGCAATGGCGGCATGACGCACGCCTTCTTCAAGGCGCCGAAGACGCTCGACGAGATCGATCGCCGGCCGCGACGCCATCGCCGAATGGGCGCAGGCTCACCTACGGCTGGATGGGCCGCGCGCCCGACTACAAGGCCGCGTTCCTCGGCGACGCTCGGCGCCAATGCCGACTTCTACGATCCCTACCAGGAGAATGCGCGAGCGCTGGTACAAGTTCAGCCAGGAGCGCGTGCCCTTCATCAACCACGCCATCATCCATCCGCCGATCGACCGCGACCGGCCGCCGAACGAGGTCGGCGACGTCTGCTGCCACGTGGAGAAGGAGACCGATGCCGGCATCGTCGTCTCGGGCGCCAAGGTGGTGGCGACCGGCTCGGTGCTGACCAACTACACCTTCGTCGCGCACCACGGGCTCGATCCCGGTGCAGGACAAGAAGTTCGCCGTCGTCTTCATGGTGCCGACCAACGCGCCGGGCGTGAAATTCATCTGCCGCACGTCCTACGAGATGACCTCGACCGCGATGGGCAGCCCGTTCGACTATCCGCTGTCGAGCCGGCATCGACGAGAACGACGCGGTGTTCATCATGGACAAGGTGCTGGTGCCCTGGGAGAACGTGTTCGTCTACGGCGACGTGGAGAAGGCCAACAACTTCTTCCCGCGCACCGGCTTCCTGCCGCGCTTCGTCGTGCACGGCTGCACGCGGCTCGCGGTCAAGCTCGACTTCATCGCCGGCCTGCTGCTGAAGGCGGTCGAGGCCGCCGGCACCAAGGACTATCGCGGCGTGCAGGCCAACGTCGGCGAGGTGATCGCCTGGCGCAACCTGTTCTGGGCGCTGTCCGACGCGATGGTGCGCGATCCCAAGCCGTGGATCGGCGACTACCTGCTGCCCGAACATGGATCCCGGCAACGCCTACCAGATCATCGCCACCATGGCCTACACCAAGATCAAGTACATCATCGAGCAGACGGTGGCCTCGGGCCTCATCTATCTCAACTCGCCACGCCAGCGACTTCAAGAACCCGGAGATCCGCCCCTATCTCGACCGCTACCTGCGCGGCTCCAACGGCTACAAGGCCGAGGAGCGCGTGAAGCTGCTGAAGCTGCTGTGGGACTGCATCGGCGACCGAGTTCGGCGGCCGCCACGAGCTCTACGAGATCAACTACGGCGGCTCGACCGAGGAGATCCGCCGCTACTGCCTGTTCGGCGCGCAGGCCTCCGGCAACGCCGACCGGCTTCAAGGGCTTCGCCGAGGAGTGCATGGCCGAATACGACCTCGACGGCTGGAAGGTGCCCGACCTCACCGATCCAGGCGAGCCGAGCCATCACGTCATGCGAGGGCCAGTAAGCCGCGCTCTTCGTCACAATACGACGGCGAACGTCATAGAGTGAATGCTGCAGTGAGCCTGGCGGCGCGTCTCCGCGCTGCAGGATCTTCGACAGGAACATCTGCGCGCGCTCGCTGCGCGGCTTGCCGAAGAACTCGGCCGTCGGGCGCGTCCTCGACGATCTCGCCCTGGTCCATGAACACGACGCGGTGGGCGACCTTGCGGGCGAAGCCCATCTCGTGGGTCACCACCATCATGGTCATGCCCTCCTTGGCGAGCGCCACCATGACGTCGAGCACCTCGTTGATCATCTCCGGATCGAGCGCCGAGGTCGGCTCGTCGAACAGCATGGCGATCGGGTCCATGGCGAGCGCGCGGGCGATGGCGACGCGCTGCTGCTGGCCGCCGGAGAGCTCGCCGGGAAATTTGTTGCGCATGCTCGCGCAGCCCCACGCGCTCGAGCAGGCGCATGCCGCTTTGCTCGCTCTCGTCCTCGCCGCGGCCGAGCACCTTGATCTGCGCCAGCTCGAGGTTGCGCATCACGGTGAGATGCGGAAACAGCTCGAAATGCTGGAACACCATGCCGATGCGGGCGCGCAGCTTCGGCAGGTCGGTCTTGCGGATCGCCGACCGAGATGCCGTCGACGGTGATCGTGCCTTCCTGGAACGGCTCGAGGCCGTTGACGCATTTGATCAGCGTCGACTTGCCCGAGCCCGACGGGCCGCACACCACCACGACCTCGCCCTTGGCGACCTCGGTCGAGCAGTCCTTGAGCACCTGGAAGGTCTGGTACCACTTGCTGACGTTGCTGATGCGTGATCATGGCGAGTCGTGCTCTCAGCGGATGATGGCGATCGCGGCGCTGCAGCCGGCGCACGCAGTAGCGAGGCGACGAACGAGATCACGAAATAGACCAGCGGCCGCGAACAGATACATCTCGACCAGGCGCCCGTCGCGCTGCGCGCACCTTCGACGCGGCGCCGAGGAAATCGGTGATCGAGAGCACGTAGACCAGCGAGGTGTCCTGGAACAGGATGATGGTCTGGGTCAGCAGCACCGGCACCATGTTGCGGAAGGCCTGCGGCAGCACGATGTAGCCCATCGTCTGCGCAGTAGGTCATGCCGAGCGCCTGCGCCGCCGCCACCTGGCCGCGCGGGATCGACTGGATGCCGGCGCGCATGATCTCGCAGAAATAGGCGGCTTCGAACAGCGTGAAGGTGACGAGCGAGGAGACGAATGCGCCGACCTGGATCGGCCGCGACGCGCCGGTGATCCACTGGCCGATATAGGGCACCAGGAAATAGAACCAGAAGATCATCAGCACCAGCGGCACCGACCGCATCAGGTTGACGTAGCCGGCCGCCGGCAGCGAGAGCAGGGCAATGCTCGAGAGCCGCATCAGCGCGAGCAGCGTGCCGAAGACGATGCCGCCGGTCGTCGCCAGCGCGGTCAGCGTGAGCGTGAAGCGTCATGCCGTCGTAGAACAGATACGGCAGCGAGCGGATGATGACGTCGAAGTCGAAATTCGAGAACATCGATCGCCTCAGTGCGCTGGCGGCTGGCGGGCTCGGCGCCGATGAAGCCGGGCACGGCGACGCGGCGCTCGAGCCAGCGCATGCCGAATGTCACGACGATGTTGATCACGATGTAGATGACGGTCGCGCGCGGTGAAGGCCTCGAACACCTGGAAGGAGAATTCCTGCATGGCGCGCGCGCGCGCGGTGAGCTCCATCAGCCCGATGGTGAGCGCGACCGCGCTGTTCTTGATGATGTTGAGAAATTCCGACGTCAGCGGCGGCAGGATGATGCGATAGGCCATCGGCAGCAGCACGTAGACGTAGGTCTGCGGCAGCGTGAGGCCCGAGCGCGAGCGCCGGCCATGCGCTGGCCGCGCGGCGAGGCTCGAGATGCCGGCGCGCACCTGCTCGGCGACGCGCGCCGAGGTGTAGAAGCCGAGCGCGACCACGGCGGTGTAGAACGAGGCGTCGGGAAGCTGCTTGAGCCAGTCGCCGAGATCGGCCGGCAGCAGCTCGGGCAGCACGAAATACCAGAGGAACATCTGCACCAGCAGCGGGATGTTGCGGAACAGTTCGACATAGGCGTTGCCGAGCCGCACCAGCCAGGGGATGGGGCGTGGTGCGAATGACGCCGACGAGCGAGCCCAAGGCGAGCGCGAGGCACCAGGCGGCAAGCGCGGTCGCCAGCGTCCAGCCGGTGCCGAGCAGCAGCGTCGCAAGATAGGTGTGCACGCCGTCCGGGGACGTCTGGAAGAAGATGCCCCAGTTCCAATTGTAGTTCACGCGCGCCTCGCTACCAGCGTCAGATCGGCGATCGGCAGACCAGGCAGCTGGCGTCTGCGATCGCTGCAGCTCGCGAAGTCTCGACGCCTACCTGAGCACTGATCAGTAGACCGCCGGATCGCCGCTGTCGGTCGGACTGGCGATCACCTTCTTGAACGCGTCGCTCATCGGCACGTTGAGGTTGATGCCCTTGGGCGGGATCGGCTTGAGGAACCACTTGTCGTAGATCGCGTTGATCGCGCCGCTGCTTGTAGGTGGCGATCATCGCCTCATCGACCACCTTCTTGAACGGCGGCGTCGTCGCGGCGCAGCATGATGCCGTAGGGCTCGACCGAGAGCGCGTCGGCGGAGATCACGTAATCCTGCGGCGACTTCGACGCCGCGACCAGGCTGTAGAGCAGGATGTCGTCCATCACGAAGGCGGCGGCGCGGCCGGTCTCGACCATCAGGAACGCCTCGGCGTGGTCCTTGGCGGCGAGGATGTTGAGGTCGAGACTCTTCTGCGGCGCCGATCTCGGTGATCTGCTTGATGTTGGTGGTGCCCGAGGTCGACACGACGGTCTTGCCCTTGAGGTCGTCGACCGTCTTGCAGGTTCGCCGACTTCTTCGACACGAAGCGGTTGGCGGTGACGAAATGCGTGATGGTGAAGGAGACCTGCTTCTGCCGCTCGAGATTGTTGGTGGTCGAGCCGCATTCGAGATCGATGGTGCCGTTCGCCATCAGCGGGATGCGGGTGGCCGAGGTGACCGGGTTGAGCTTGGCGTCGAGCTTGGCGAGCTTGAGGCTCGCTCTTCACCGCGTCGACGATCCTGGTAGCAGAGGTCCATGGCGTAGCCGACGACCTGCTGCTTGTCGTCGTAGTAGGAAAACGGCACCGAGGATTCGCGGTGGCCGAGCGTGATCGCGCCGGTGTCCTTGATCTTCTTGAGCGTGCCGGTGAGCTCCTGGGCGAGCGCGGGCCGGCGCGCAGGCACGTCGGCCACGACGACGCAGACAGCAGCATCTTGAGATGCATTGCAGTTCTCCACTGTGAGCTGACGAACTGTGCAGCCGATCAAGATCGTCCATTCGACTCGTATCGAGAATGGCGTCGCGACGCGTCAGTCAGTCCCTGACCTTGACATAGCTTCCCGGCGCGTCCTCGATCGGCGCGAGCTTGCCGCCGCCGGGCTCGCGCGCCGGCACCTCGGTCGCGGTCCTGCGCTCTGATCCACTCGAACCAGTCCGGCCACCACGAGCCGGCATGCTCCTTGGCCTTTGCAGCCAGCGTATCGAGGTTGGCGCTGGTCGGCTTGGGTCCGGTCCAGTACTGGTATTTCATCTTGTCGGGCGGATTGACCACGCCGGCGATGTGGCCCGGAGCCGGCCAGCACGAAGCGCACCGGTCCGCCGAAGAATTTCGAGCCGAGCAGCACCGACTTCGCCGGCGCGATGTGATCCTCGCGCGTGGCGAGATTGTAGATCGGGACCTTGACGCTTTTCAGGTCGAGCTGCTTGCCGCCGATCACCATCTCGCCCTTGGTCAGCCGGTTCTCCAGATAGCAGTTGCGCAGATAGAACGAGTGGTTCGCCGCCGGCATCCGCGTTGCATCCGAGTTCCAGTAGAGCAGGTCGAAGGGCAGCCGGCTCCTTGCCCTTGAGATAGTTGTTGATGACATAGGGCCAGATCAGGTCGTTCGAGCGCAGCAGGTTGAAGGCGGTCGCCATCTTCTTGCCTTCGAGATAGCCGCGCTCGGCTCATTTCGCGCTCGCGCGCCGCGATCTGCTCCTCGTCGACGAACACCTTGAGATCGCCGGCATGGGTGAAATCGACCTGCGCCGCGAAGAACGTCGCCGAGGCGATGCGGTCGTCGCGCTTGGCTGGCCATATAGGCGAGCGTCGTGGCCAGCAGCGTGCCGCCGACGCAATAGCCGATGGCGTTGACCTCGCGCTCGCCGGTCGCCTTCTCGATCACGTCGAGCGCGGCGAGCGGACCCTCGCGCATGTAGTCCTCGAAGCTCTTCTTGGCGAGCTGCGTCGTCCGGATTGACCCAGGAGATGACGAACACGGTGAGGCCCTGGTCGACGCACCACTTGATGAAGGATTTTTCCGGCGTGAGGTCGAGGATGTAGAACTTGTTGATCCAGGGCGGCACGATCAGCAGCGGCCGCTTGAGCACCGTCGCGGTCGACGGCGCGTACTGGATGAGCTGCATCAGCTCGTTCTCGAAAATCACCTTGCCGGGCGTGAGCGCGAGATTGCGGCCGACCTCGAACATCTTGGGATCGGATTGGCGGATCTGGAGACTCGCCGTGCCCGGCCTCGATGTCCTCGGCCAGCATGTGCATGCCGCGCACGAGATTCTCGGCGTTCGAGGCGAGCGTCTCGCGCAGCAGCTCCGGATTGGTCAGCACGAAGTTCGACGGCGCGATCGCGTTGGCGATCTGCCGCACGTAGAAATCGGCCTTCTGCAGCGTGTGCGGATCGAGCCCTCGGCGTCGCTGCACCAGCCGGTTCGCCCATTGCACCGTCAGCAGATAGGCCTGCTTGAGGAAATCGAAGAACTGGTTGCTCGACCATTCCGGATCGGCGAAGCGCTTGTCCCTGGGGTCGGGCGCGGCGACCGGCTCGACCTGCTCGCCCGCCATGCGCTTGACCGCATTGGCCCAGAGGTCGAGATAGGCCTTGCCGAGGCTCGATTGCAGCTCGAGCGCGCGCTGCGGATCGCGCAGCCAATAGTCCGCGACCTGGCCGAGCGTTTTCACCACATCGGTGACCTCGGCGTACTGGTCGTCGACGCGGCCCTCCTCGCGCGGCTTGAGGTAGGCGGCCAGCGCCCTGCCGCCCTCTTCCATCATGCGGGCGACGTTGCGGGCGAACTCCTCCACGTCGGCGGAGCGGACTTTGACCGGTTCTGACGGGGCTCTCACGGTAACGCCTCAATTCGCGGTTCCGGCGTGGGCCCGGCATGGCCTTGAGTTTCCAGATGGACTTTACTCGTGACCGCCGCAAGACGCATCATGCAGAGTTCGGCACGCGGCTGGCGCAGTCGACGGGGCCGCAGCCGAGCGTCCGGGTGCTTAACCTTGCTTTGGTCATATTGGGGTACTACGAGCTTGCGCGCAATTGCTTGAATTGGCAGCAGTTTCGCCTCGGAGCGGGAGGGCCGGGCGGCGCAGGTGCGTCGTAACCGGCCGAGGTTGAACGCGGCATGATGTCGATATCGCGTGCGCACCATCGGATTCGCCGCGATCCAGCCTCGCGGCGGCGGCGCTCGTGGTCGCAGCCGCCGGATCTTGCGGGCTGCTCGGCCGGCAGCATCGGCCGACCATATGCCCGCCGCCGCTCGGCGGCCTGCCCGAGGGCGCCCGCAACGTCCGGCAACGCCGTCCGCCTATCCGGCAGTGCACGACATGCCGCCGCCGCGCGGCTCGCACCGTGCTCACGGATGCGGAGCAGAAAAAGCTCGAGGACGACCTGATTGCGGCGCGCAATCGCACCGCGCAGCGACGCCAAGCCTCGTCGGCCGCCGCAGACCGATGATAAAGCGATCGCACCGGCCTGCTGTGCTGAGCAGCGGCCGCGCAGGCCCCAGGAGCCGGGATCATGGAAGAATTTCACCGCATTCGGCGTCTGCCGCCCTACGTCTTCGAGCAGGTCAATCGCGCGAAGGCGGCGGCGCGCAATGCCGGGCGCCGACATCATCGATCTCGGCATGGGCAATCCCGACCTGCCGGCGCCGGCGCATGTGATCGAGAAGCTCAAGGAGACGATCGGCAAGCCGCGCACCGACCGCTATTCGGCCTCCAAGGGCATCGCGGGCCTGCGCCGCGCGCAGGCCGGCCTACTACGCGCGCCGTTTCGGCGTGAAGCTCAACCCGGACAGCCAGGTCGTCGCCACGCTCGGCTCGAAGGAGGGCTTCGCCAATGTCGCGCAGGCGATCACCGCGCCGGGCGACGTGATCCTGGTGCCCGATCCGAGCTACCCGATCCACGCCTTCGGCTTCCTGATGGCCGGCGGCGTGATCCGCTCGGTGCCGTCGGAGCCGACGCCCGACTTCTTCTCGACGCCTGGAGCGCGCGATCCTGCACTCGATCCCGAAGCCGCTCGCGGTCGTGGTCTGCTATCCGTCGAATCCCACCGCCTATGTCGCCGACCTCGACTTCTACCAGGAGCTTGTTCCGTTCGCGAAGAAGCACGGCATCTTCGTGCTCTCCGATCTCGCCTATGCCGAGGTCTATTTCGACGACAATCCGCCGCCGTCGGTGCTGCAGGTGCCGGGCGCGATGGATGTCGCGGTCGAGTTCACCTCGATGTCGAAGACCTATTCGATGCCCGGCTGGCGCATCGGCTTTGCGGTCGGCAACGAGCGCATCATCGCGGCGCTGGCGCGGGTGAAATCCTATCTCGACTACGGCGCCTTCACGCCGGTGCAGGTGGCGGCGACCGCCGCGCTCAACGGCCCGGACGACTGCATCCACGAGATGCGCGAGATCTACAAGCGCCGGCGCGACGTGCTGGTGGAATCGCTTCGGCCGCGCCGGCTGGGAGGTTCCGCCGCCGCGCGCCTCGATGTTCGCCTGGGCGCCGATCCCGGAGCCGTTCGCGAGCCTGGGCAGCGTCGAGTTCTCGACGCTCCTGGTCGAGAAGGCCGAGGTCGCGGTCTCGCCCGGCACCGGCTTCGGCGAGCACGGCGAGGGCTATGTGCGCATCGCGCTGGTCGAGAACGAGCAGCGCATCCGCCAGGCCGCGCGCAATATCCGGCGCTTTCTTGAAACCGGTCCCGAAAAGTTGCACAACGTCGTCCCCCTGGCCACAGCGGCGCTAGACGCGCCGCTCCACGCAGGTCGACGATCAGAGCCTTGCGATGGCTTCCCCGCTGAAAGTCGGTATTGCCGGCTTGGGCACGGTCGGCGCGTCGGTCGTCCGGCTCGATCGAGCGTCAGCGCGACGCGCTCGCCGTCCGCTGCGGCCGTCCGATCGAGGTCGTGGCGGTGAGCGCGCGCTCGCGCGGCAAGAAGCGCGACATTGGCCGCAAGAGTCTGCGCTGGGTGGCCGATCCGGTCGACGCTGGCGACCGATCCCGAGATCGACGTCTTCGTCGAGCTGATGGGCGGAGAGGGCGATCCGGCCAAAGCGCGCGGTCGCGGCCGCGCTGGCCGGCGAAGAAATCGGTGGTCACCGCCAACAAGGCGCTGCTTGCGCGTCACGGCGTCGCGCTCGCGGCGCATGGCCGAGAAGAACCACGTGGCGCTCAATTTCGAGGCCGCGGTCGGCGGCGCCATCCCGATCGTGAAGACGCTGCGCGAGGGCCTGGCCGGCAATTCGCTCGCGCGCATCTATGGAATTCTCAACGGCACCTGCAACTACATCCTGACCCGCATGGAGCAGGAGAAGCTCGCCTTCGCCGACTGCCTGAAGGAGGCGCAGCGGCTCGGCTATGCCGAGGCCGATCCGACGTTCGACATCGAGGGCCACGACACCGCGCAGAAGCTCGCCATCCTGGCCAGCCTCGCCTTCGGCACCAAGGTCGATCAGAGCGCCGTCTACGTCGAGGGCATCTCGTCGATCGCGTCGGAAGACCTGGCATGGGCGCGACGAGCTCGGCTATCGCGTGAAGCTGCTCGGCGTCGCGGTCAGAGACCGACAAGGGCATCGAGCAGCGCGTGCATCCGACCATGGTGCCGAAGGACACCGCGATCGCGCAGGTGATGGGCGTGACCAACGCCGTGACCGTCGATGCCGACGCCATCACGCCGATCACGCTGGTGGGCCCGGGCGCCGGCGGCATGGCGACCGCGTCTGCGGTCGTTTCCGATATCGGCGACATCGCCCGCGGCGTGCGCACCGCGCCCTTCGGCCGGCCGGCGGCACGGCTCACCGTCAGCAAGAAGGCGCCGATGCAGCGCCACGAGGGCGGCTACTACATCCGTCTGCTGGCGGTGGACAAGCCGGGCACCGCCGCCACCATCGCCAAGCGCCTTGCGCAGCAGAACATCTCGCTCGAGTCGATCGTGCAGCGTCACCGCGGCGAGCGACCCCATGGCGGCAGATGCTCCGGACGTTCCAGCGAACCGGTGCCGGTCATCCTGATCACCTATGCGACCACCGAGGACGCGGTGCGCAAGGCGCTGGCGGCGGTCGAGCGCGACAAGGTGATCTCGGGGAAGCCGCAGGTCATCCGGATCGAGAAAAACTGATACAGTTGTGCCTTATCATTATCGCCCGGTCTCGACCCGAACGGCGCGGCACGACAACGTGGCAAATGGGGCGCGAGGGGAAGACATGAACAAAGAGCGACGCGACAACGTGCCGTCGATCACCGTCCACGCCGACCTGGCGCTGGAGCGCGTTCTCACGCTCGAGATCGTGCGGGTGACCGAGCGCGCCGCGGTGTCGGCGGCGCGGCTGACGCGGCCGCGGCAACGAGAAGGCGGCCGATCAGGCGGCGGTCGACGCCATGCGGCGCGAGCTCAACAAGCTGCCGATCGACGGCACGGTCGTGATCGGGGAGGGCGAGCGCGACGAGGCGCCGATGCTGTTCATCGGCGAGACGGTCGGCAACAAGCACGGCCCGAAGGTCGATATCGCGGTCGATCCGCTCGAAGGCACGACGCTGTGCGCCAAGAACATGCCGGGCGCGATCGCCACCATGGCGATGGCGGAAGGCGGCACGCTGCTCAACGCGCCGGACGTCTACATGGAGAAGATCGCGATCGGCCCCGGCTATCCCAACGGCGTGGTCGATCTCGATGCGCCGGCCGAGGAGAACATCCGCAGCCTCGCCAAGGCCAAAGGCGTGCAGCCGGCCGAGATCACGGCGCTGATCCTCGATCGGCCGCGCCATGCCGACCTCATCGCCGCGCGTGCGCAAGGCCGGCGCCGCGGTGCGGCTCATCACCGACGGCGACGTCGCGGGCGTCATCCACACCGCCGATCCCGACGACACCGGCATCGACATCTACATCGGCGTCGGCGGCGCGCCCGAGGGCGTGCTGGCGGCGGCGGCGCTGCGCTGCATCGGCGGCCAGATGCAGTGCCGGCTGGTGCTCGACACCGAGGAGAAGCGCGAGCGCGCCGCGAAGATGGGCATCAAGGATCCGCGCAAGAAATACGAGATCGACGACATGGTGCAGGGCGACTGCCTGTTCGCCGCGACCGGCGTCACCGACGGCGCGCTGCTCGACGGCGTGCGATTCCGCAAGGACGTGATCGAGACCGAGACGGTGGTGATGCGCTCGGTCACCGGCACCGTGCGCTGGATCAGCGCGGAGCACCGGCAGCGCGAAAAATTCCATTTGGATTGAGGCGGCTTTCGGTCACACCATTCCTCGCCGCGAGCGGTGGATGAACTTCATGCCGTCGCGCAACGTCCATCTCGTCGGCAGCGTCCCCCTCGCCAATGCGCACGAGGTGTTCGTGACGGTGAGCGCGGCACTGAGGCCGCGCCTCCTCGCATCCCCGACGGCGAGACCGGTGAACGCATCGACTGGATCGCGCATCTCGAGCCGCTGTTTGCGAACCATCCGGCGCTGGAGAAATCGGACGAAGTGTTTCGGTTGCACCCGACCGCGCCGGGGCGCACGCGCTACCGATTGAAGCCGGGCGCATCGGAAGCCGGCGTGACATTCGGAAATCTGTTCTATGCCGACGTCGCGATCCGGTCGTACCAGGATTTCGCACGACTCAAGCAGCAGGGAAAATCCCTGCGCACTGCCGCTTCCAGGTCGATCTGGTCCCGGCGCACTCGGTGATCTGGTTGTTTCTGCAGGACAACCTGCATCGGGCGTTCGACCCGATCTATAACGACGCCGTGCGGCGCGAGATCGACAAGCTCGCCGAAGCCATCCCGCACGAGGAGCTTGCGATCCAGTTCGATGTCGCCTCCGCCGTGTTTGCGCGCCTGCAGCGGAACGAGCCCAACGCCTACGGCCGAAACAAGGACGAAATGCTCGAGGCGTTTGAGCGATCCTCGGCAAGCTTGCCGATCACGTCCCGGGCGATATCGAACTGCTGTTTCACTTTTGCTACGGCGATTCCAACCACCGCCACGTGGTCGAGCCGATCGACATGGGCGATATGGTGGATCTCGCGAACCGTCTCGCGGGCGGGATCAACCGCTCGATCGAGTTGATCCACATGCCGGTGCCGCGCGACCGCTCGGATGATGCCTATTTCGCGCCGCTCACGCGGCTCAAGCTGAGGCCGGGCACGCAACTCTGTCTTGGTCTCGTGCACTACACCGACGGGATCGCGGGCACGCGCCGCCGCCTCGCCACAGCGGAAAAATATGTGAAAAACTTCTCGATCGCGACGGAATGCGGGTTCGGCCGGCGGCCGCGGGATACTATATCTGAGCTGTTGGCAATCCACGCCGCTGCGGCGTGAGTAACGACCGCAGGCGCTCCCCGATCGCGGGTCGTCCATGGCCGCATCCAATGCGACGATACGCCCGATCCGTGCGGATGAGCGCGCCGACTGGGAGCCGCTGTGGAAGGGCTACCAGGCCTTCTACAAGGTCGTGATCTCCGATCAGACCACGGCGGTGACCTGGGCCCGCCTGCACGATCCGGCGGAGCCGATGGGAGGTGCTCGGCGCCTATCTGGACGAGCGCCTCTGCGGCATCGTGCACTACCTCTTCCACCGTTCGTGCTGGACGACCGGCGACTACTGCTATCTCCAGGATCTGTTCGTCGCCGAAGGCGCGCGCAATCTTGGGCTCGGACGCGCGCTGATCCTGGCGGTCGAGGACAGAGCACGGGCCGCGGGCGCGAGCCGCATCTACTGGCTCACCCATGAGACCAATGCGGACGCCCGCGTACTCTATGACCGGCTGGCGGAGCGTCCCGGCTTCATCCAGTATCGTAAGCTTTTTGAAAGCGATTCGACCCGGAGCAAGATGACGATCGCCCTCACAGCAGCGATAGGCCCGACCCGGCGCGTGTTTCTCGGCGTCGAGCGCTCGGCGCTGTGGCCGCGCCTGGCGCGATCGGCTCGACGAGCGCGGCGCCGCCCGTGCGCTCGCGATTGCGCAACGCCACGATGACGTGCCCGAGCTCCTCGCGCGCATTCTCGCCGGGCGCGGGATCGAGGTGGACGCGGTCGCGGGCTTCCTCGATCCGACCGTGCGCGCGCTGATGCCGGATCCCGACTCGCTTGCGGACATGCGGGCGGCGGCCGAGCGGCTGGCGGACGGCATCATGCGCGCGCGAAACGATCGCCATCCTGGGCGACTACGATGTCGATGGGGCGACGTCGGCGGCGGTGCTGGGGCGATACCTGCTCCACTGCGGCGTTCGTCCGATCATCCATATTCCGGATCGCCTGTTCGAAGGCTACGGACCGAATGCAGAGGCGATCCGCTCGCTCGCCGCGCGCGGGCGACGCTCCTCGTCGCGGTCGATTGCGGCACCACCAGCCATGAGCCGCATGCTCGAGGCGCGCAAGCTCGGCCTCGACGTCATCGTGATCGACCACCACCAGGCCGATGAACTGCTTCCGCGCGGCGCTTGCCGTGGTCAATCCCAACCGCCTCGACGACCTGTCGCAACTGGGCCACCTCGCTGCTGTCGGCCTCGTGTTCATGACCGTGGTCGCGGTCAACCGCGAACTGCGCGCGCGCGGATTCTGGACAGCGGAGCGGCCGGAACCCGATCTCCTCGGCTTTCTCGATCTCGTGGCGCTCGGCACGGTCGCCGACGTCGTGCCGCTCAAAGGCCTCAACCGCGCCTTTGTCGCCAAAGGGCTTGTGGCGCTGCGCCGGCGCGACAGTCCCGGGCTGACCGCGTTGATGGACATCGCGCGGGTCGGCGGCCCGCCTGAACCGTGGCATCTCGGCTTTCTGCTGGGGCCGCGCATCAATGCCGGTGGCCGCATCGGGCGGGCCACGCTCGGGGTCGATCTGCTCCTGCAGGAGGATCCGTCCGAGTGCGCGCGCCTTGCCGCCGAACTCGACCGTCTCAACCGAGAGCGCCAGGCGATCGAGGTCGCCACGGTGGCGCAGGCGGAAGCCGAGGCCATGGCCGCGCTCGGCGCCGAAGACAAGGGCGCGGTCATCGTCACGGCCGCCGAGGGCTGGCATCCCGGGTGGTGGGTCTGGTTGCCGCGCGCCTCAAGGAACGGTTCGGCCGGCCTGCCTTCGCCATTGCGTTGGAGCCCGGCGGCATCGGCACCGGCTCCGGCCGTTCGATCGCCGGCGTGGACCTTGGCCGCGCCGTCCGGCAAGCCGTGAGCGTCGGCATCCTCAGTAAAGGCGGCGGCCACGCCATGGCGGCCGGCGTCACGCTGCGCAAGGATTCACTGACCGCCTTCCGGGCTTATCTCGAGGACGCGCTCGCGTCGGCGGTCGAAGCGGCGCGTCGCGAGGATGCCCTCATGATCGACGGCGCAGTGACAGCCTCGGCGGCCAACAGCGGGATGGTGGCGACGATCGCGCGTGCGGGTCCCTTCGGCGCGGGCAATCCGGAGCCGGTGATTGCGTTGCCAGCCCACACCCTGGTCTATGCCGAGGAGGTGGGGCAGGCGCACATGCGCGCGCGGCTGCGCGCGGGCGACGGATCGACCATCGACGCCATCGCATTTCGGGCGGCCGGCCAGAAACTCGGGACGGCGCTCGCGCAGAGCCGCGGCCAGTCCGTGCATGCCGTCGGCACTCTGTGCCTCGACCGCTGGAACGGCGCCGAACGGGTGCAACTGCGGCTGACCGACATGGCGCCGGCTGACGCGCGCCTCGGTATTCACTAAGATAGTCGTTTCCGCCCGGGTGGCGCTGCAGCCTTCCCCGCGCAGGGGTCCAGCCGGAGACCAATCTCATCGCCGCCCGGCTGCAGGGCTTCCGGCGATCCGTCCTCGCAAATCGACGATGGTTGCTCCGACAGCGACGGGAAGGCTATCTAGCCGCGCCAACCCCTGCAGAAAGATCAGGCACGATGTCGAAACTCGAGTTGTCCGTCGCGGTCGGCAACTACGACCGCGTGCGTCCGTTGATGGACGGCGCGGTCCAGATCGACGGCGTCGATCCGGTGTTCATGAACCTGCCGCCCGAGGAAATCTTCTTCCGTGCGTTCCGCAGCATGGATTTCGACATCTGCGAACTGTCGATGTCGAGCTTTACGGTGAAGACCGCCGACGGCAATTGTCCCTATGTGGGCGTGCCCGCCTTCGTCTCACGCGCGTTTCGCCACAACTCGATCTATGTGCGGCGGGACCGCATCAAGTCGCCCGCCGATCTCAGGGGCAAGCGCGTCGGCCTGCCCGAATATCAGCTGACCGCCTGCGTGTGGGCGCGCATCATCCTCGAGGACGACCATGGCGTGAAGCCATCCGACATGATCTGGGTGAGGGGAGGGATCGAGCACGCCGGGCGGCCGGAGAAGATCACCATCAAGCTTCCGCCGGGCGTGCGCATGGAGGATGCGCCGGAGGGCACCACCATCTCCGAGTTGCTTGAGCGGGGCGATATCGATGCCTTCATCGCTCCGCGCGCGCCGAGCCTCGCCGGCAAGAACAATCCGAATATTGGCTGGCTGTTTCCCGACCCGATTGCAGCCGGCCGGGATTATTTCAAGCGCACCGGCATTTTCCCCATCATGCACGTCGCCGGCATCCGGCGTGAGCTGGTGGAGCGGCATCCGTGGCTGCCGGCGGCGGTGTTCAAGGCGTTCCAGGAGTCAAGGCCAAAGTGCCTCGAGGCGCTCGAAGACACCGCCGCGACCAAGGTCACTCTGCCGTTCGTGGAGGAGCAATTGCGCGCGGCGCGTGAGCTCATGGGGCGGGATTTCTGGTCCTACGGACTCGCCCCGAACCGCAAGGTGCTGGAGAGCTTCCTGCGTCACCATCACGCGCAAGGTCTGTCGTCACGGCTGGTCGCGCCGGAGGAGCTGTTCCATCCGTCGACGCATGAAAGCTTTGCGATCTAGCCAGCGGGCATTGCGGGCCGGCTGTCGAGAAGCTGGAGCACAATCACGATGTTGCCGTGACGGTGCTCTCAGCGCTTGCCGCGTCGCATAGGTCTTGTTGGAACGTCCGCGACTATTTCTTTCGCGGTGGGATCTGGATGAGCTCATCGAGCTGCTTCTGCGTGAGCGGCTCGGTGATGAACTTGAGATTCACCGCCTCCTTCATCACGCTGTCGAGGCCCTTGATGGCGTCGGGATCAACCAGGCTCTTCGGGAAGAATTCGTCGCGCACGCGCTTGGCCGTCGTCTCCGGCACCTGCACGAAGGCGGCGTAGTCTTTGAGCACCTGTGGATTATCGGAATACATGTAGTCGATCGTCTCGCGATAGGCCTGCATGAAGCGGTCGATCGCGTCTTTGCGTTTTTCCAGCGCCTGCGCATTGGCCACGATCACCCGGATGGTCTGACCACGGACCAGCGCGGAGTCGGTGGCCTTGGCGACCACGCGGATCTGGCCGGCCTCCTGTTCCTTGAGCCCGAACGGGGCGAGGCCCAGCCGACGTCGACCTGATCGGTCATGACGGAGGTGAGCGTCACCGACGGGTTGCCGGTCGCCATCGGCTTGGCGGTGAGCTTGAACTCGTCGATGAAGGCGCGGACGATGCTCTGCGTCGACGAGCCGTTGGTCGAAAAGCAATGGTATGACCGTTGGTGTCCTGCAGCGTTTTGATCGGCGAGGACGTCTTGGCGTACCAGTAGTCGGCCGCGCCGGTTGCCTCCGCGCCGATGATGCGCACCGGTGCGCCCTTGGCATAGGCGGCCATGGCGCCCTGGGTGCCGACCGCGAAGCCAAGATCGACCGAGCCGGCGATGACCGGCTGCAGCGTCTCGCCCGACCCCGACGTGTAGATGATTTCGAGGTCGATGCCGTGCTTCTTGAAGATGCCGGCCTTCTCGCCGAGATACGCAATCGACGTGTCCCAGTTGCCGCGCTGGCCGACGGTGAGCTTGAGGAGATCGGCGGCGTCGGCCGGCGCGCTGATGCGTGAGCGCGGCGGCCGCCGCGATCACCAGTGTCAGGTTCGAGCGTGCGTCATTGTTCCCTCCATTTTCTTTCGCCCCGCCTTTGCGCCGTGGATCCGTGTCTCACTTCTTCTCCGTTCCGCGCAGCATGGCCGCCGTGGTGATCGCCGCATAGCCAGGCTCGACCCGCACATCGACCACAGCCACCTGACCGTTCTCAACCGCCGCGATCGCCTTCTCGAATGTCGGCACCAGATCGCGCGCGTGGATGACGGGGTCGAACCCGACGGCGCCCTGCGCCTTACCCAGCGCAGCGCAATCGATGTCCGGATCCGAGATGCGCTGGCCGATCCAGCGGTTCTCGACCGGCCGGTTGCGGATGCGGGCGACGCGCTCCTGGTGCAGTTCGTCGTTGAAGAACGAGCGGTTGTTGCAGACCACGACCAGCAGCGGAATGCGGTAATGCACCGCGGTCCAGATCGCGGTCGCGCCCATGCAAGAAGTCGCCGTCGCCGCAGATGGCGATCGGCAGCCGTCCCGAGCCCTTGAGCGCGAGCGCCGCGCCCACCGACACGCCGGGTCCGCCGCCGATGCCGCCGCCGCCCTCCGAGCCGATGTAATCGAGCGGATGGCGGAACGGCCAGGTACGGCGCCGTTCCAGGAGAGCGGCAGGTGGGTGAGCGTGACCGGCCGGTCGCCGACCGCGGCCTTGAGCGACTTCGCGAGGTCATCGACGCGGAGCGGTCCGCTCGATGCCTCGTAGGTCTCCGCTTTGGCCTTCACCGCCGCGGGCTTGGGCGCCTTGGCGCCGCCGAGCGCCGCCAGCAGGCTCGGCACCGCATCGTCTGGCGTCGTCGGCAGCAGCAGATCGACCGGCGGCAGGATCTCGTAGTCCATGCTCCAGCCGTTGTGGATGTGGAAGTCGGCGCTGACATTGATCACCTTGGCCTTGGCGCGGCTCCAGCCCAAGCGCGGCGCGCAGGCCGCCGGCGAGGTCGACCCAGTCGAGCGCCAGGATCACGTCCGCCGCTTTGCAGCGCCTCGATCGCTTCCGGCACCATCGCGTTCGATGCCGGCGCGCCGGCGTGCAGCGGATGGTCGGTCGGAAAGCCGCAGCCGATCTTGAGGTCGGTGATGACCTTGGCGTTGAGCGCTTCCGCGAGCGCGATGCGCTCGTTCCAGCCGTCCACGCTGCGCGACACGCGCCCGATCAGGATGACCGGATGCTTGGCTGCCTTGAGCATCGCGGCGGCTTGCTGCGATGAGCTCGGCCGACGCCGTCGGATCGGCTTGCGGCATGAAGCGCGCGGCGTCGATCGGCGGCGAGCGGCTCGGCGAGCTTGGCCTCCTGCATCTCGGCGTCGAGATTGATGTAGACCGGACCCATCGGCGCGGTGTTGGCGATCCAGGTCGGCGCGGATGATCGCCTCGCGGGCGGCCGCGGGCGAGGCCGGCTGGTCGTCCCACTTGGTGTAGTTGCGCACGATCGCGCCCTGGTCGCGCGCGGTGTGGATCCAGTCGATCCACGGCCGCCGCTTGGCGGCATCGACCGGACCGGTGGCGCCGAGCACGATGCACCGGCATGCGGTCGCACCAGGCGTTGAAGATCGCCATGGTGGCGTGGAACAGGCCGACGTTGGAATGCACGGCGGCGGCCATCGGCCTTGCCGGTCACCTTGGCGTAGCCGTGAGCGATCGCGACCGGCGCTCTCCTCGTGCAGGCAGAGCAGCATCTGCGGCGTCTCGTTGCCGAGGATAGTTGACGATCGAGTCGTGCAGCCCGCGATAGCTCGCGCCGGGATTGAGCGCGATGTAGGGGATTTGCAGCGCGCGCAGCGTGTCGGCGACCACGTCGCTGCCGAAGCCCGGCGCGTTGGTGCCTGTCAGGTTGGCCGGGCGCTCGAGCGCACGGATCGATGGGTGGGCCGCACTCGCAGGGTTTTGGGCGACAGCTGCCGCCTTGGCCTTTTGCACTCGTCACGGGAGGATCCTTGGGTTCTGGTGCCGCGAAGGCGCCCATAGAACCGGATCACGAGGCCTGACGCAACCGCGCCAGCAGCTTCACCCCGGCATAGCCGTCCGCCGGCTGCATGCCCACTTTGCGCTGGAAATTGCGCACCGCCATCATGGTGTCGTTGCCGACCCGCCCGTCGGTCCCGCCGGTGTCGAAGCCGAGCGCGGTGAGGCGCTGCTGTATTTCCTGGACTTCGGCCAGCGTCGGGGTGCGTTCGCCTCCGGGGAAGGGCTGCACGAACGGCCCGCCGCCGACGATGCGGTCGCCGAGATGCACGATCGACAGCGTATAATTCATCGACGGGTTGTAGGAGCGCACGGCATAGAAGTTCGGGCCGAGCAGGAAGGTGGGTCCGCCCGATACCGGCGCCCACAGCTTGGCGGACGCGTTCGGCTGCGGGAACGGCTGGCCATCGGCTCGGCTGACGCCGGCCTTCTGCCACGCTTCGAAGGTGCGCGACGCGCCTTCGTGGGTCGTGCCCGCCACGCCACGCACCTCGTAGCCCCAATGCTCGCCTGCGGCGATACTTGCCGCGCTTGACGAGATATTGCGCGGTGCCGGCGAGCGCGTCGTCCGGCTTGCCGAATGGCGTCACCCGGCCATCGCCGATCGTAGTCGAGCCCGACATTGAGCCATACCTCCGGCATCCACTGGGTATGGCCCATGGCGCCGGCCCAAGAGCCGCGCATTTCCTCGGGCGTGCTCCACCCGCGGTCGATGATCACCAGCGCGTTGAGCAGTTCCTGTTCCCAATAGGCGCGGCGGCGCGGCTCGCCCCAGGCGAGCGCGGCGAGCGCCGGGATCACGGGCCGCATGTGGTTCTTCTGCACATCCGGATCGCCGAAGGCCGATCTCGATGCCCCAGAGCCCGAGCATCACCGAGCGGTCGACCCCATAGTCCTTCTCGATGCGGGCAAACAGCGGCGCATACTCCTTGGCCTTTTCCTTGCCCGTGGTGATGCGCCAGTCGGAGACGCGGCGGTTGAGATATTGCCAGACCTGTTCCTTGAATTCAGGCTGGGAGCGGTTGAGCTCAAAGACCGCGGTGTCGGGCTTGATATTGCTCATGACCCGCGTGTAGGTCGCGTCCGAGACGCCACGCGCGCGGGCCCGGGCGCGGAACGCCTCGACCCATTGCTCGAACCCCGACTTGCTGCCCTGCGCCCAGGTCGGTGCGCTGTATGCGGCCAATGCGCCCGCCAGCAGCGGCAGGCATGCTCGCCTTGATGGGAGACGATCTGCCCACTCGCTCAATTCGCTCATCGTGCCGAATCCCGGGTTTGATTTTCTCTGGCGCGGGCGATTCTACCACCGTTTCTGTCGGCTTTGCGGCCGTCACCACTGCCCCGGAGGCCGGCCGGACCGGCGGGATGGGGATCGACGCCGTGGGCACGTCCTCCCTGAGTACATGCACGCCATTTCTGGGATAACTGGGTTGCCTCGATGAGGGTTGCTGCTGAGAGGGTGACCGCGGACACGGTTCGCATCAAAGCGCGGGGGCAACGGGGCGGCGAGATGAGCGCTAGCCGATGCGGAGAATGCGCACATATGCCGTATCGACCATGTGCGTGATCCACTTGAGGCTCTCTGAGGCCTGAGCAATGCTCGTCATCATCTCGTCGATGCTGTCGTGATCGACCTTGGCGTGATGGCCCATCATTTCATCGATGTTATGGAAAATTTGTTTTCTTAGTCAGCTTATTTCTTTGAGTTTTTGTTGGGAGATTCACATGTTGCGCGCGGGATGTTTCGTGATCCGAGAATCGTGCTCGGCCTGATGGCGGTCTGGACGCTGCTCTTGATCGCATGGGCTTTGTTCGAACGGTAAGGTAGGCGGCTGCAATTCCCGCGGATCAGCGCCGGCGGGCGAGTCACGTCAAGCGAGCACAAATTTTCGGGGGTAGCGTGGCCCCAAGGGGCCTTCCTCCCTTGGGACCGAGCGACCCCGGTGGCCGAGAAGAGGCCCTTGTCGGCTCCTCAGAAGTCGCTCGCGGGTGTTATGCGCCCCTTCTCGACATGATTCCATACGTAAAGGTTCGAAATGCCTAAAGGCCCCCGAGGTGAGAAGCGCCCCGCCGACGTGATCGGCGCGGCCGTCGTGGTCGCGGAAGCTCTCCAGGACTGACCGCGGACTCCCATTCCGCAGGCCCGTCCCCTATCTTTCGGGCAAGTCGTTGTTGCCTCCTTGGGTAGTACAAGAAATATGAAGGCGTCACGCAAAAACGTAGTGCGAAAAAGAGAGGCAGGCCGGCCACTGGGCGAGACCCAGTGACGGCAATCCGGCTTTCGTCCGAATTGCGTGAAAATGTGGACGCTTGGGCAGCGAGGCAAACCGACAAACCGGACCGCTCCGAGGCCATCCGTCGGCTTGTCGAGCTGGGGCTGGCAGGATCGCAGCTCATGAAGCGGCGAAGCCCGAAAGCCACATCGAAGGCCATCGACCTTGCAGGCCAGCAAATCGATAAGCTCGCTGACCCGTCGGCGACCGCAGAAGAACAGCAGCAGAGGAAGCGGCGGCTTCTGAAGGGGCCTGGGGAGTTTCGAGAGCTCCGCGCTGATCTCCCGAAAAAGAAGACGTAATCGGGCGGCGGGCCTCGACTCGCATTCCGGCGCTGCCACTCTACTTTTCGGGCATGGGCATGCCCGGGGTGCGTCTGAACGAACACATCGCGCATCCAAACGGTACTGCCGTGTTCCAGCACACCTGCAAGCTGGGGCGGAAGGCATCCTGTCCAAGCGACTGGGATCGCGCTATCGTTCCGGACGGTCGCCGGAATGGCTCAAGTTCAGGAACCCGGCGGCGCCCGCTGTGAGGCGTGAGGTGGAAGAGGATTGGGGAAGGAGCGGTGGCGATGAAAAGCCGCACGCACTTTGGCCATCGCATTGACATGCTCGACCGCGAAGGCGAGATCGTCGAGCACTTGGCTGGCGTCGAGGACTCTCTACTTGCCGATGCAACCTACGAGGCGGCGCTTAGGCGCTGGCCGAAAGTGGCAATCATCCTCAGGCAAGGCGCCAGGGTCATTCGCGACAGCCGCAAGCCGAGATTGGTGAAATAGCTGACGGCGTGAACCCCGCCACGCGGCGTCCCACGGGCGGGGTTTCGGGAACCCAGGGCCAGGGGCCCGCTAAGCCCATGAGAGTGCAGTAAAGGGGTCGTCATGGCGAAAAAGCGAATCGGCATCCTCACTGGCGGCGGCGACGTCCCGGGCCTCAACTCGGTCATAAAAACCGTTACCTACCGCAGCAGCGAGAACGATATCGAGGTCGTCGGTCTCCGTCGCGGCTGGGAGGCGCTGACGCACTTGAACCTCGAGGACCCGAACAGCAGGCGCCGCTACGTTATGTCCCTGGACCGTGAGAACACGCGCACCATCGACCGTCGCGGTGGGACCGTGCTGCACTCGAGCCGCACCAACCCGTCAAAATGGGAAGCTACCCGATCATCTCGCCGGTCAGGACTTTCCTGAGTACCGAAGGGCACCCGGGACGTCTCCAGGCAAGTGCTGGCGAACCTCTCGGCGCTGGGCATCGAGCACCTTATTGCCATCGGCGGTGACGATACGCTCGGCTACGCGGCCAAGCTCAACGAACTTGGCGTCAAGATCATTGCAGTCCCGAAGACGATGGATAACGACGTTCACAACACCGAGTACTGCATCGGCTTCTCGACCGCGATCACCCGCGCCTCCGATGCCATCCAGCGCCAGCGGACCACCGTCGGCTCGCACGAGCGGATCGGCATTTTCCGCATCTTCGGCCGCGATGCCGGCTTCACGGCGCTCTACACGGCCTACGTCACCTCGATCCGCTGTGTCGTCCCCGAATACAAGGTCAATCTCGACAAGCTGATCCGGCTGCTCATCGAGGAGAAACGCGCAAACCCGAGCAACTATGCGCTGGTCGTGCTCAGCGAGGGCGCCGAGTGGGAGGGCTATCAAGTGCGCGAATACGGCGAAGCCGACGCCTACGGCCACCGCAAGAAGGCGAGCGTCGCCGAGTCGCTTGGCGACGAAATCAAGCGGCGCACCGGCGAGGAGACGATGGTGTCCGACCTCACCTACGATCTGCGCTCGGGCGACCCGGACTTCGTCGACAAGCTCGTGGGCTTGACGTTCGGCAACATGGCCTACGATGCCATGCTGGACGGCAAGACCGGCCTGATGTCGGCGCTGGTGAAGGGCTGCTACGAGCTGGTCCCCATCCCCGATCCCAAGCTCGGGCCGCGCAAGTTGGACGTCGCCACTATGTACAATACCGAGCGATACCGTCCCATGTACGCTAACAAGCGGGGGCTGCCGGCCTTTCTGCAGCGCGCGTCGTAGGCCAGCCATCGAAACTCATGCCAGAGGTGATACACCCAGGCTGATTACACCCGATCTGGTGTACCTTCTTGCCACGGCTCACGTCCTGGATCGGCATGAAGTCGACCACTTCGCCAACCCCTCGGGAGAGCGGACGACTGGCGTACCAACAGCTCCCCGACCAGGTACGAAATCGACGTCTCTCTCCAATTTGAGATCGAAACTTGGGTCTTTAAATCTCAATTTAATGATGCGGCTGCGGCTTTGGACCTATGTTTGATCAGCCTGGTTGAACACGTCCCGGCAAAGGAAGCTCGCGGTCTCTGCAATCGTCCGGCCGTGGTCGAGTTCGTTCTTGAGGTCGCTGATATCGGCCTCGGACCAGGGCTCACCTGAGTTTGCGTCCATGGATTGCTCCTGACCGGACAACCGCGTTCTGGACGAGAGGTTCCGCGCCCCCAAAGGGAAGCCTCAGGGATGACTGCTTTGACGCTCCGGCGCATCAAAGGGAGACTTTGTGGTGACCGGTCCAGATATTTCGCCGGCTAGATTCAAGTCGAGGCGCGAGGCGAAGGACTGGTGCCTGATGCACTACCCCGGCTCCCCGATTCGCGAGGTGGGTGCGGACGGTTCGGAGCGGGAGAGCGGGTCGAGGCCTAGGAAGAAGGTTTAGGGTCTGGGCTTCTTGGGCGCTTACTGCGGCTCGCGCCGAGCTCAAAACATCATGATTATCAAGGCGCTTAGCCATTTCCGGTAGGTCTTCCCTGATGTCCTGCTCCTTGATTTCCTGGCCGCGGGCTTGGATCAGCCGCTCATAGGACGCCACCAACGTCATGTAAGGATTGACGAACACCCAGCCGTACTTGGTCGGAACCTGCAGGTCGAAATGCAGGTGATAGGTGGTGGCGCGCTCACGCCTGAAGAAGTTGCCGACCTTGCCGATCACCTCGCCCTCGCGCACGACGCGGCCGCTCAGCATCCCATCGGCGTCGAATTGCCGGGGCAGCATGTGCAGATAGCGGACCCGGATGCGCTCGTTGGGCGCATTGACCACGATGTAGAGCGCCTCCTGGCGCGGCGCTCGCAGCACCACCCCGTCGCGCACCGCCACCACGTCGTGCAGGTAGGGCTCGCAGCGGTTTGCTCCGTGGATGCGTTGCTTGCACGAGGCGGGACGGATGTCCTGCCCCTGGTGGCCGAGACCCGCCGGGGCACTGCCCGACATAGAAGTTGCGGTGCTCGCAGAAATTATCCCGCCATGGATAGGAGTAGTTTGCGGTGGCCGATCTGTCCGAGATCAGGGTCTGGCCGCTTACCCGACAGCGATAGGCGCTGACCCCGTCCAGCTTTCCGGCGCCGTAGCGTCCGGTCGCCTCGCAGTTCCCCAATTCATGAAGGACTGGGAATTGGCGAAGGCCGGTGCCTCGGCAATCGGGAAACGGATCCTGGAATAGACGGTGTAGTCCGCCACGCCGCCTTTGCGCCGGAAGCCGGTGCCCGCAATGATGTCGCCGGGGCTGTGATAGGTGAAGACCTCGGACTGTCCCGGCGGCCGATCGATCGTGCCGGCGTCGACCGCGTCCGGCTGATTGCGCGGCGTGCCGCCCGTGAGGCGCAGTGCCTTGAGGAAGCGCACCGCGACTTTGTCCGCATCGCGGCACGACATCTTGCGAACGCGCAAGCCGCTGTCGGAGCATTCGATCGCAACGACGTAGGGCACGCCGTAGCGCACGAAGGTGTAGCGCACGTAGTTTTCGAGATACATGCGGCGGATGCCGGGAATGCCCTCGAGTCCATGGACCGGCCATCCGATCATGCCGACGGGCTCATCAAGCTCGTAGACAAGCGCGGAACCCCCGATGTGGATATTGATCGAGTCGGGGTACCCGATCGCCAATTCGGGCATCTCCTGGGCCCGCGCCATGACCACGGCGTCGTAACCGGCGGGGCCGGGATAGAACAGCGTCACCGCACTGAATCCGGAGAGGTAGTCCCCGGCGCATTGGGCATCCCGGCTGCAGGGTCTGCCGTATTGGCCGCAGCTGCCCGCTCGCGCAGGAAGGGCGCGGTGTCGAAGGGCAGCAGCACCGGCACCGGGCTCGCCGCGATGTTGGCGAAGCGCTCGCCGGTGGCGCGATTGAGCTCCGCCATCACCCCCGGCACATCGGCCTGCTTGAGCGAATCGATCGACGCGAGCTCGCGGACGGCCGCGTCCCAATCGACCTGCGTCGATGAAATTCGTGGGCCCTTCATCTCCTGCGCGGCCGCGGCAATAATGCTCACGGCGAGCGCGAGGCCCGCAATTCCGAATCCGCGCAACATGATGCCCCACACCTCGCCGGAGCAGTCGTCGCGACGTCCGGGTCAGGATGGGAGTATTGCCGCAGGTCTGATTCGTGCCAAGGAGGGTAACAAAATCGTTTTACAGTGTTGCAAATCGGCCGCGGCAACTTTGATCAGATCAAAACATCAGTCCTTGGAACGCTCCACATAGGAGCCGTCCGCCGTCATCACGACGATCTTCGTCCCGGTGCCGACGAAGGCCGGGACCATGGTGCGCACGCCGTTCGACAGCACGGCCGGCTTGTAGGACGAGGCGGCGGTCTGGCCTTTGACCGAGGGCTCGGTCTCCACCACTTCCAACGTCGCCTTCTGCGGCAGCTCGATCGAAACCGCCACGCCCTCGTAGACCGCCAGGGTGACCTTCATTTCCGGCTGGAGATAGGCGGCCTGGTCGCCGATGATGTCGGCCGGCAGCGTGACCTGATCGTAGTTTTCCGTATTCATGAAATGGAAGCCGTCGCCGTCCTGGTAAAGATACTGATGCTCGCGATCCTCCACGTAGGCGCGTTCGACCTGCTCGGTCGTCTTGTAGCGCTGGGCCACCTTTACGCCGTCGCTGATCCGGCGCATGTCGACCTGGGTGGTCGGGGTGCCCTTGCCGGGATGGAAGCTTTCGGCGTTGAGAACGACGTAGAGCTTGTCGTCGAGTTCGACGATATTGCCCTTGCGGAGCGAGCTGGCGATGACTTTCACGGTGAGTTTCCCTCGATTGTTCCGGCGGCCGCGACCGATGCCGGTGCGGCCCAAATGTCGGGCCGCACCATACTGATCCTGCGACCATTCGCCAGCGATTTTCGCGGCTTCTGGACCGCCCAGACAGCCGGTTGAGGAGCGCCGCCCGATGCCATCGCCCTTCTGGGCCCGTCATTCCGACCGTCGGCCGTTTCTGTTGGGACGCGCGCGCATTGCCGGCGCGTTGCGGCAGTTCTTCGCCGCCAGGGATTTCGTCGAGGTCGAAACCGGTGCGCTGGTGCCATCGCCGGGCAACGAGACCCATCTCCATGCCTTTGCCAGCGAAGTCGTCTCACCGGCCGGCACGCGCGAGCGGCTCTATCTGCGCACCTCGCCGGAATTTGCCTGCAAGAAGCTGCTGGCGGCGGGCGAGCGCCGGATCGTCGAGTTCGCCCGCTCGTTCCGCAACCGCGAGCGCGGCGCGCTGCATCATCCGGAATTCACCCTGATCGAGTGGTACCGCGCGCACGAGCCCTACGAGGCGCTGATGGAGGACTGCGCGGCCATTCTCGCGCTGGCGGCGGAAACGGCAGGCGCACGGCGGTTCTCGTTCCGCGGATCGGGTGATCGATCCGTTCGCCGCGCCCGAGCGGCTCGCGGTCGCGGAGGCGTTCGCGCGCTACGCCGGCATCGATCTGATGGCGATGCTGCCGCCGGAGCCGCCGGCGCGTTTCGCCGCGGCGGCCGGTCGCCGCCGGCATCCGCACCGCCGCCGACGACAACTGGGGCGACATTTTCAGCCGGGTGCTGGTCGAGAAGATCGAGCCCCGCCTCGGGCATCGGCCGGGCGACGATCCTCTACGAATATCCCTGCGTGCAGTCGCCGCTCGCCAAGCCGAGCGCGTTCCGATCCGCGGCTTGCCGAGCGGTTCGAGCTTTATGCCTGCGGGGTCGAACTCGCGAACGGCTTCGGCGAGCTCACCGATGCCGGCGAGCAGCGCCAGCGGCTCGAGGAGCAGATGGCGGAGAAGGAGCGCATCTACGGCGAGCGCTATCCGATCGATGAGGATTTTCTCAGCCGCGCTCGCGATGATGCCGCCTGCCAGCGGGTGGCGCTCGGCTTCGATCGGCTGGTCATGCTGGCGACCGGCGCCACGCGCATCGAGCAGGTGCTGTGGACGCCGATGTCCGAACATTGAATGATCGAAGCCAACCGGGAAGGAAACGATGCTGGCGCTCTATCACAACGACATGTCGCTCTGCGCGCAGAAGGTGAGGGTGGGTCTCGCCGAGAAGGGTCTCGAATGGGAAAGCCGCCATCTCGTGCTGCGCGCGGCGAGCACCAGCAGCCCTGGTACCTCGAGCTCAACCGTCGCGCCGTGGTGCCGACCCTCATCGATGGCGAGAAGGTCATCCCGGAATCGAACGTCATTCTTGAATATCTCGACGAGAGCTATCCAGATCCGGCGCTGGCGCCGCGGGATGCCTACGGTCGCGCTCGAATGCGCTTGTGGACCAAGCAGCTCGACGAGGATGTCCACGACGCCTCAGCCGCGATCCTGAGCTTCGGCATTGCGTTCCGGCATCAATATCTCGAACGCGGCGAGCTCGGCAAAGAGATGCTCGAGCAGATACCCAATGTCTTCAAGCGCGAGCGCCGGCGCGACGTGGTCGAGAAGGGAGCGCAGTCGAAGCACTTTGTCATTGCGGTCGAACGCATGGTCCTGCTGCTCGACGAGATGGAGGAGGCGCTTGCCGCGCACCAATGGCTCGCCGGCGACGATTACACCTTGGCGGACGTCGCGTTCACGCCGTACCTCGCCCGGCTCGAACATCTCAATATCCTGGGCATGATCGGAGAGCGACATCGGGTCGCAGACTGGTATCGCCGCTGCCAGGCGCGGCCGAGCTTTGATGATGCCATCGTGAAGTGGGAGAATGCCGATTACCTGGGCCTCATGCAGCGCCGCGGCACCGAGGCCTGGCCTCAGGTTCACGCGATCATGCAGGCGCTATGACATCGCCGGCGCGCCGCCGACCGGCGAGAGTGAAATCGACGACGAAAGGATATTGCATGCCTTCTTTCCACGCGCCAGCGCCGCATCTTCGTGCTGGCGGCCTGTCGTCCTTGCCGGGCTCGCGTGCCCCGCCTGGGCGCAGACCTATCCGACGCAGAATATTACGTTCCAGGTCGCCTTCGCCGCAGGCGGCATTGCCGATGTCGTCGCCCGTCTCGTGGGTCAGAAGCTTACGGAGCGTCTGGGACACACGGTGGTGGTGGAAAATCGCGGCGGTGCTGGCGGCAATCTCGCGGCAAAGTCCGTGAGCGGCGCGGCGCCCGACGGCTACACCATTCTCGCGACGACCACCGGACTGGCAGTCAACGAGACCGCCACCAAGAACAAGGGCTTCTCGGTCGACGATCTGCGCCCCGTCGCGATCGTCGCATTCAGTCCGGACGTTCTCGCGATCCATCCGAGCAACCCGGCGAAGGATCTGCGCGAGTTCATCCAGAACGGCAAGACGAAGGGCTTCACCTATGGCAGCGCCGGCGTCGGGACCGGGCCGCATATCGGCGCGGAGTATTTCTTCCGCGAGGTCGCGAAGGTGCAAGCGGTGCATGTGCCGTTCACCGGCGGCGGGCCGGCGGTCACGTCCGCGATCGGCAATCATGTCGACGCGATCGTGCTGACGCTGCCGACGGTCGTGCCTCCCATCACGCAGGGGCTTCTGCGCGGCATCGGCCTCGCGAGCGCGACCCGTAATTCGGCGGTTCCGAACGTACCGACCTACGGCGAGATGGGTTTTCCCGACGTCTATTCCGGCTCCTGGGTCGGCTTCTTTGCGCCGGCCAAGACGCCCGATGCGGTCGCTGCGAAACTCAACGCCGAGATCAATGCGATCATGAAGGAGCCGGAGGCGCAGCAGAAGCTCAAGGCCATCGGTTTCGACGTGATGATCAAGACCGAGGCGGAGGCTGCGGATTACTTCAAGCGTGAAGTGGCGAGCTGGGGCAAGATGACCCGCGCGATCGGGTATTCGAGCGATTGAACGCGCCGCGCGCCGGTTCGGTGCCGGGCGCGCATCACGCGCTTGCCTATCGAGCGGCAGAGCGCGCTGTTATCATCTTGATGGTGAGGCGAAACGGGAAATAACGATGCATGTCATTGCCGCCCTGCTTGCCGCGCTGCCGTTCTCTCTTGACGGCAGGCGTCGCGATTGCGCAATCGAATTATCCGAACAAGCCGATACGGATGGTCGTCGGCTTTGCGCCCGCCGGTCCCGCCGATCTCATTGCGCGGGTCATCGGAGACAAGCTCACGGAGGCGTGGGGCCAATCGGTGGTGATCGAGAACGTCACCGGCGCCGGCGCCAATATTGCGGGCGACCGCGTCGCCAAGGCGGCACCCGACGGTTACACGCTCTTGTTGGCTTCGCTGGCTCAGCTCACGATCAATCCGAGCCTCTATGACAAGATGCCGTTCGACACGGTGAAGGATGTCATCCCGATCACTCAGGCGGTGTTCACGCCCAACATCCTCGCCCTCAACAATGACGTGCCGGCGAAGAGCGTGGCGGAGCTCGTTGCGCTGGCGCGTGCGCAGCCGGGCCAGCTGACATTCGGTTCCGCCGGCGTCGGGACCTCGCAACATCTCGCCGGCGAGCTGTTCAAGTCGATGGCTCACGTCGACATCCGCCATGTGCCTTATCGCGGCGCGGCGCCGGTCATCACCGATCTGCTCGGGGGGCGCATCAGCATGTTCTTCGGCAACATCACCTCGGTGCTGCCGCAGGTGCAGGACGGCAAGCTGCGCGCCCTCGCCGTGACTTCGCCCAAGCGCGTGGCGGCGACGCCGGAGCTTCCGACGCTTGCGGAGTCAGGCTTTCCCGGCTTCGACGCGACGGCGTCCTTCGGCCTGGTGGCGCCGGCGGGCACGCCGCCGGCGATCATCGACAAGCTTCACCGCGAAACGGTGCGGATTCTCGCGCTCCCCGAGGTGCGCAAGCGCTTCGCCGAACTGGGCTCGGAGGTGATCGGCAACTCGCCGGGCGAATTCTCAGCCGTCATCAAGGCCGAGATCCCGCAATGGGCGAAGCTGATCAAGGAGACCGGGATCCGCGCGAGCGACTGACGGCAGTCGACACACAAATCGATCGGCGTCTCAGCGGTTCACGTGGACGTTGACGATCGCGGTCTTCCCGGCCTTGGTGGCGGCAAGCGCGGCCTGCAGGGCGCCCTTGAGTTCGGCCAACGTCTCGACCCGCGCGCCGTGGAAGCCGAAATGGCTCCCAAGCTGCTCGTAGTCGGGTCCATCGATGGTCACGCCGTAGTGCAGGTCTTTGCTGGCCGAGGCGCCGTCAGGATAATGATGGACGTGGCCCTTGCGCATCGCCTCGTATTTCTTGTTGTTGAGGATGATGATCATGATGGGCAGAGCGTGGCGCTTGGAGGCGCCGAGCGCCTGGACGATGGGGTTGTAAAGGAACGAGCCGTCGCCGATGAGCAACGCCACCGGGCGCTCGGGAGCCGCAAGCTTGATGCCGAGCGCGGTGCCGATGCCCTGGCCCAGCCCGCCTGAACCGCGGAAGAAACTTTGCGGCATGGTCTGCGGCAGATGCTGGCGCAGCAGCGGAGAGTGCGTGATGGTCTCGTCCATGTAGATCGTGTCGGCGGGCATCACCTCCCCGAGCGCGCCCAGCAGCGCGAGCGGGTGGATCCCGCTTCCATTCTGGGCCTTCTCGCGTTCGGCGCGCAGGCCCGCCACGTAGCTCTCGTGCTCGCGCGTCCAGCGTTGCCGCCGCGCATTCACCGCCGCGCTGTCGATCTTGGCCTGCCTTCGCTGCCGCGCTGATGAGCCTGAGCGACTCCGCGGTATCGCCCTCGAGATATAAGTCGGCGTGCAGGGTCTGATAGACCATGTGGCCCTTGAGCGGATTGTCGCTGGATGGCGACGATCTTTCCGCTCGTCGGCCGCCGCCGCGCCGGGTACCAGGGCGCGCGCCCGCCTACGAGCAGGACCAGATCGGCGTCGTCCAGCGCCTTGTAATTGCCCATGCCCAGATAGAGCGGATGGTCGGTCGGGAAGTTCGCGTAGGCGTTGACGCGTCCGTTGATCACCGGAATCGCAAGAAGGTCGGCGAGCTCCACCAAAGCGGAGAACGCCTTGGGGTCCCGCCCGGCGGTCTCGGTCACGATGATCGGGTTCTTGGCATTGAGCAGAAGCTCGACGACCTTCGCGACATCCTCTTGCCGCGGCTGCACCGTCGGTGCCGCCGGCACCTCGCGCATCCGCGGCCGGAGGCGTCCAGTCGTGCAGCATGTGCTCGAGCGCGACGTTGAGGTAGATCGGTCCCTTCGGGACGCGTTGCGCCATTTCGCCGGCGCGAACCACGCTCTCAAAGAGCGTGTGGGGCTGGTGACGGCCCGCGCCCATTTGGCCACCGGCTCGACGAAGCGCTCGATGCCGCCGACGGTGAGCCCGCCATACCACTGCTGCTCGATATCGAGATCGGGATCTTCGCCCAGGGTCTGGGATTCACCCGACATGACGACCATCGGCACTTCGTTCTGCATGGCGCCGTGCACGCCCATGCTTCCCTGCAGCATGCCGACGCCGGCGTGCAGCAGGACCGCCTGCGGCCGCCCGGTGACCAGCGTGTAGCCGGTCGCCATGTTGACGGCGAGCGTCTCATGCCAGGATTCAACGAAGGTGGGCCCGGCCTTGTTGTCGAGCTTCTGGCGCGCCAGCGCTTCCCAGAGCGGCGACCACTCCGAGCCCGGCGAGGACATGATGTAGTCGATCTTGAGCTTGCGGAATGCTTCGAGGATCGCCTCGCCCCCGTCGAGATAATTCTTCATCTTGTCCTCGCTCCCTCAATTGCGCGGCGCATACCAACACCGAATTCCGGCGGTCCGCAAGCGCATCGGACCGGCGCGCGGCGAGGGTCAGGGTTGCACGGCCAGCCTCGCGCGAAGCGCGGTTGCCGGCGCGGATTGACATTTGGACGGCGGCGCACCATCAGGCCGAACGCCTTGCTGCCGCGTGGCCGCGAGGCTTCAGTCCCTGGCACCAGGACTTCGCCATGAGATCATCCCGCAAGGCGTTGCGCCGCACCGACGATCTGATCGCAGCCGGACTCGTTCCAGAGCGAGCGCCGCGCCGGGATCGAAGCGGTCGCGGCGCGCTATGCGCTGGCGCTGACGGACGACGTCGCCGGCCTGATCGATCCGGCCGATCCGCACGACCCGATCGCGCGCCAGTTCGTTCCCGACCCGGCCGAGCTCGACATGTCAGTCCCGAGGAGACGGCCGATCCGATCGGCGACGGCGCCCACAGCCCGGTCGAGGGCATCGTGCACCGCTATCCCGATCGCGTGCTGCTCAAGCCCGTCCATGTCTGCGCGGTCTATTGCCGCTTTTGCTTCCGCCGCGAGGTGGTCGGGCACGGACGTGCCCTTTCACGCGCAGCAGCTCGACGCCGCGCTCGCCTATATCCGCACCCACCGCGAAATCTGGGAGGTGATCCTCACCGGCGGTGATCCGCTTGTGCTGTCGCGCGCGCCGCCTCGGGAGATCGTCGACGCGCTCGGCGCGATCGAGCACGTCAAGATCATCCGCGTGCACACGCGCGTGCCGGTGGTCGAGCCCGCGCGCATCACGCCCGCGCTGGTGCGTTCGCTCAAGGCTCCGCGGCAAGGCCACGTACGTGGTGCTGCACGCCAACCATGCGCGCGAGCTGACCGCCGAGGCGCGCGCGGCCTGCGCGCGCCTGGTCGATGCCGGCATTCCCATGCTGAGCCAGACCGTGCTGCTGCGCGGCGTCAACGACGAGGCGGCGGTGCTCGGCGAACTGATGCGCGCCTTGGTCGAATGCCGGATCAAGCCCTACTATCTTCACCACGGCGACCTCGCGCCCGGCACCGCGCATTGGCGCACCGGCATCGAGCACGGCCAGGCGCTGATGCGCGCGCTGCACGGCCGGTTCTCCGGTCTCTGCCAGCCGGCTTACGTGCTCGACATCCCGGGCGGCCACGGCAAGTCGCCGATCGGGCCGAACTATCTCACTCGGGTCGGAGGGACCAACGGCGCGGCGCGCTACGACGTGGAGGACTTCAACGGGCGCCGCCACGCCGTATCCGCCGCCGCGCTGAAGCGCTAGTCGTCACCAGCGGCTGCCGCCGCACCACATCTCGCAGGTGCTGCGCCGATAGAAGTTGTAGAACACCGCGTAGTCGCAACGCGCCGTTCCAATCCCCGGCCAGCAGCTTGATCCGTTCGCCCGCGGCCCAGCTCCAGCATGCCGGCGACCTGCCGACAAACCGCGCGCCGTTGATGATGAAGTTGGCGCTGTAGGGCGGTCGCACGACCTCGATGACGTGCCGCTCCGGCGGCAGATAAATCCCGTAGTGACGGTAGCGTGGACGCGAGATTTCCATTCCGTCGGCGAAGGCCGGCACGCCCATCAACAAGACCAGCGCGAACGCGGACACCGACCTGAGCATTTTCGCCTCTCCATTGACGGGCAGAGGAAGATAGAGGCGATCGGCAATGCTGCCAGGGAGTGCGCATTGCGTCAGCGGACGAATTCGATATCGCATTGGCGCGGACGGCTCGCCTGCCGCCGGATTTTCTGAAATAGACAGACGCTGTTCAACGGAGCGACATTGCGATGCTCATCGTCTCGATTGCGCTTGAGGCTGCGGTTGCGATCCTGGCTGTCCTGGCCGCTCGCAGGGGCAAGCCGTATGTCTACGGCCTTGCATTCACGTTTGGCGCATACGTGCTCTACGACCTTGCCCGGCTCCTCCAATGGAATGTGCAGGCTGGGATTCTTTCATGGTTGTTTCTGCTGGCGACCATCAGTGCCCTGATCGCGGTATGGGGGCTGTACCGGAAATAACCGGCGAGCTGGCCGCCGCGATACGGCTGCCGCGGTCACTGAACGTGTTGGCGGGACTGGACGTGTTGTCGCGCGGCGAATCTTGTCTCACGCGCCTGCGGTCGATACTGTCCTCCTGCGATAAGGCGGCGATCGAGCGCCGCGCGAAGGAGGACCGGTCATGTCGAAGCTTGCCTGGATCGTCACGTTTGTAGCGCTTGCCGCCGCGCCTGCCGCGGCGGAGTCCGCCATTCCCGACCTGCGAGGCACCTGGAAGGGCGAAAGCGAATCCATCGTCATGGGCCCCGGAAACGCGCATCACTCCGCGGCTCCGGCGCCCGGGCCGCGGCTCAACACTATTGCGTTCACGATGACGATCGACAAGCAGGATGGCCGGCGGTTCTCCGGCATGTTCACGTCGGCGCGCGGCAATGACCCCGTCATCGCAGTGATATCGCGCAACGGCTCGATCTACATGGTGGACGACGATGGCTATACCGTCGGAACGATGCTGGCGCCCAACCGGATCGAGCTCTGCTACATGCGGCAGACGCCGGACGCGCGGGTCGCATCCCGCACGGAGATGACCAAGCAGCCATAGCGCGGGATGCGGCGCGGTCGCTTCGCGGGATTGGCCCCCTTTGCATCGACGGTCGTAACACGCGGTTCGAGCGTACTCGTGTGCGCTCGTCCGTTTATATCGAGATGTAGGCCCGAAGCGCTGCCAGTCCGGTCAACGCGACCCGGGCGAGCGGCTCACATTGGGCCTGGTCCGAGCGGGCTTGGTTTTGAAGCGTGGCTTGATGGTGCGCTTGGACTGCGCCGGGCGCGCCTGGGTTCCTCCCCAGGTTCGCTCCAGAACACGCAGCCAGTTTCTGAAGCACAACTTCTCGATCAGCGGCTCGCCGTACTGACGCGCACGCATGAGCTCGACGAGCGTTTGAGTCCTGCCGCGTTCCCGATGCCAGCGGGGATCCTGGCGCCGTCGAAATCGGATCCGAGGCCGACGCCGTCCTCGCCGACGTATCTGAGAACGTGCTCGAGGTGATCAATCACCAGCTCGGCGGGCGTGTCAGCGTCCGCACGGCCGTCCGAACGAAGAAAGCTGGTAGCGAAGTTAATGCCGACAAGGCCTCCCGTTTCGCCGATCGCCGCCAATTGTTTGTCCGTGAGATTTCGCGCATGCGGGCTCAAGGCGTGCGCGTTCGAGTGCGTGGCGACCAGGGCGCATTGCTGATGGCGGCAACATCCCAAAATCCGCGTTCGTTGAGGTGTGACAGGTCCACCAGTATCTTCAATCGGTTGCAGGCGGCCACCAGCTCCTTGCCGAGCGCAGTCAGGCCCGGGCCGGTATCGGGCGATGAGGGGCAGAGAAATGGTACCCCATGCCCAAAGGCATTCGGTCGACTCCACAGCGGACCGATCGAGCGAAGTCCGGCAGCATACAGAACGTCCAGGAGTTCGAACTTCGCGTCGATCGCTTCCGCGCCTTCCAGATGAAGGACAGCAGCCAATGCGCCGTGGTCCAAGCTTTCCTGGATATCGCCGACGTCCCGGCAGATGCGAACGCGACCCTGAGACCCTGCTCGATGCGAAGGAGGAGAGAGAGCATGCTGAGCACGGTATCTCGGGCAGCTTTCGTTTCCAGGACAGACGTGGGCAGGGCGTCACCACCGGCTCCTTGTGAAGCGCGGCGGCCGCGGCCGCATCGGTGCCGGCCGGTATCCGAGGTGAGGGGACGAAGATTGCGAACAATCCTCCTGCGAAACCTCCCCGGTGCGCCATCTGGAGATCAAGATGGCCCTTATCGCCGCCTTCCAGGAAGGCGCGGACAGGATCCTCGCCGCCGCGCCGGTGAAGCCGCAGGAGAACGTCATTGTGGCCGTCGAAGATCGGCACGCGCCGTGGCGATGTCATTGAAGAGATTGGTTCCCTCAGCGCAGACCGGCCGTCTCAAGAGTGCGATCGCGCGATCGCTTCAGCCCAGCGGGCATTTGCTCGTGCGAGGGCAACCGTGGCGCGCCTACGGGAATCGAACCCGTGTTTCCGCCGTGAAAGGGCGGCGTCCTGAACCGCTAGACGAAGGGCGCTTGAAGCGCGGCGACATATAGAGCCGTTTTCACCGTGCGGCAAGGAAGCCGGCTCGGCGCAACCGCAGACCGGGTATGGCCTCACCATTTCCCGGTGTTCGGCATCGAGGCCCACGGCTCCTTCGGGCGGCAGCGGCGCGCCCTTCTGCAGCAGCTCGATCGAGTGCTTGTCGGGCGAGCGCACGAACGCCATCACGCCGTCGCGCGGCGGACGGTTGATGGTGACGCCGGCCTTCATCAGCTTCTCGCATAGCGCATAAATGTCGTCGACCTCGTAGGCGAGGTGGCCGAAATAGCGCGCCTCGCCGTAGTCCTCGCTGTCCCAGTTGTAGGTGAGCTCGACCAACGGCGCGTCGCGGCCGTTGCGCTTGCTCTCCTCGACCAGCGTCTCGTCCTCGGGCGCCGCCAGGAACACCAGCGTGTAGCGGTTCTTCTCGTCGACCCGGCGGCGCGCCTCCTTGAGGCCGAGCTTGTTGCAGTAGAAGTCGAGCGCTTGATCGAGGTTGCGCACGCGCAGCATGGTGTGCAGATATCTCATGGTGTGACCTCTTCGCATCGCCTGGCGGAAAACAGCGGACGAAGGAAAGCATACATGATCGCGCCGGATCTGGAGACCGCCATCGACCAGCTGCAGGAACTGGTGGATGGCGGCGCGCGTGATCGCGCCGTTCACCGGCGCCGGAATTTCGACCGAGTGCGGCATCCCGGACTTCCGCTCGCCCGGCGGGCTCTGGACCAAGAACCGGCCGATCCCGTTCGATGAGTTCCTCGCCAGCCAGGAGATGCGCAACGAAGCCTGGCGGCGGCGCTTCGCCATGGAGGCGCAGTTCTCGGCGGCGCGAGCCCGGCCGCGGGCACCTCGCGCTCGCGAGCTTCTACCGCGCCGGCAAGGCGCCGGCGGTGATCACGCAAAACATCGATAACCTGCATCAAAGCTCCGGAATTGCCGCGGAACACGTGATCGAGCTGCATGGCAACAATAGCTACGCCTCTATGCCTCGACTGCGCCAAGCGCTACGAGCTGTCGTGGGTGCGGCAGCGATTCACGATGCGCAACGAGCGTGCGCCCGATTGCCCGGATTGCGGCGGACACATCAAGACAGCGACCATCTCCTTCGGGCAGGCGATGCCGGAGCGCGAAATGCGCCGCGCCGAGCAGTTGACGCTTGACTGTGATCTTTTTCTCGCAGTCGGCTCTTCGCTGGTGGTGTGGCCGGCCGCCGGATTTCCCCTGATGGCCAAACGAAACGGCGCGCGTTTGGTGATTATCAATCGCGAAGCGACCGAATTCGACGAAATTGCCGATCTTGTCGTCCGCGATGACATCGGAACGGTGCTGTCCCCCTTCATCGTCCACTGATTCGGCGCGGTGGTGAAAGATGTACACAGCCATCCACCTCTTTTGGCAGCGTGAATGCATTTTAGCCTTTCCCGTTCGCCGCCGAATGATATCTTCGTGATGGCCAGGATTCGAAGCGCGCGCAAGAAGCGCCTGGACTGAGCGGCGGCGTTGGGGCGTCATGACGTCGGACGGAATTGGATCGAAGGGGCCGGGCGGCGGTCTGGAGTCGACCGCGGCGCTGGCGGCGAGATCGGCGACGAGGCGGCGAGCGTCATCGAGCTCACCGGCGTCATCAAATGGTTCGACGTCTCCAAGGGATACGGCTTCATCGTTCCCGACAACGGGATGCCCGACATCCTCCTGCACGTGACGTGCCTGCGCCGCGACGGCTTCCAGGTCGCCTATGAAGGCGCGCGCGTGGTGGTCGAGGTGCTGCAGCGGCCGCGCGGCCTGCAGGCGTTCCGCGTTCTGTCCATGGACGAATCGACGGCGGTGCATCCGGCGCAGATGCCGCCGCCGCGTACCCACGTGACGGTGACGCGCGACCAGCGGGCTCGAGCGGGCGCAGGTGAAGTGGTTCAACCGGCTGCGCGGATTCGGCTTTCTCACCCGCGGGCGAGGGCACGCCCGATATTTTCGTCCATATGGAGACACTGCGCCGCTTCGGCCTGACCGAACTGCGGCCGGGCCAGTATCGTTCTGGTGCGCTTTGGACCCGGGCCGAAGGGATTGATGGCCGCCGAGGTGCGTCCCGAAGGCGCGCCGCACGGTCCCGCCTCGCACTGACACACCACAGCCAGCTTGCCATCGGACGCGGTCACGTCCCCGTAAATTTACGCGGCTGGCGGGACAACGCACGGGATCAGTCTGCTATAATCGAGCCTTCATCATCGAGGCTCTTGGTCCATGCGTCGTTTCCTGCTCGCCGTTCTCGCCGTTGTCTCGCTCCTCACCCTGCCGCCCGGTCGTCGCCAGCTCGCTCGCGGCGGCCGAACTGCAGCCGCTCGAGATCGCCAGCAAGAGCGGCGTGCATGTCTTCGCGGTCGAAATGGCGGTCGACGCCGGAGGAGCAGGCGAAGGGCCTGATGTTCCGGCGCGCAACTGCCGGAGGGGCAGGGCATGCTGTTCGACTTCCAGCGCGAGCAGCCGACCAGCTTCTGGATGAAGAACACCTACGTCCCGCTCGATATGATCTTCATCCGCGCCGACGGGCGCATCCTGCGGATCGCCGAGAACACGCGTGCCGCTCTCCGGAAGCGCTGGTGCCGTCCGGCGGGCCGGTGCGTGGCCGTGCTCGAAGTGATCGCCGGCACCGCCAAGAAGCTCGGCATCGCGCCCGGCGACCGCGTGGCCCATCCGATCTTCAGCAGCCGCTAGTGTCCCGATCCGAGTTCGGATCATTGTGCGGCACCCTCGTTTGCGAACTTCAGGATCGAAGGACACTAGCAACTTATTGATCTAGTGTGGCTTGGTTCAGAAATCCTCTGTACTTCGAACTCGCCGCAAGAATGATGCGACTTCTGAACCGCCACACTAGCCGTCGCAACAGAGCCCGCGGGTACCTGCCGTTCGCGCGCGTTTGGGCCTAGACTTGCCCGTGTCGCGAGAGACGCCCCGGACATCGCAGGGCAGGGAGGGATTCATGCGCCGCAGTCTCGCAGCAGCGTGCCTGATATTTTCGTTGGTCTCGGTGCAATCCGTTGTCGCCGATCCGTCTTTGAAGGAACTCGCCGCCCGCACCGAGGTGCGGCCGATCGAGACGCTCACGCTCACCGATCAGCAGTTCCTGACCGGCGACAAGAGCGGCAAGGCCGCTGTCATTGCCGGGGAGCTGCGCCTGCCGCAGGGCGCCGCGGGGAGGCTTCCCGCCGTCGTGCTCATGCATGGTTCGGGGGCGCCGGTGCGCGCGAGGAGTTCTGGTCGAAAACCTTCAACGAAATGGGGAATCGCATCGTTCCTGGTAGACAGCTTCTCCGGGCGCGGGCTCACCAGCGTGTCCGCCGAACCAGGCGATGCTTGGTCGCTTCAACATGATCCTCGACGCGTATCGTGCTCATGGCAGCCTTTCGGCGCACCCGCGGATCGATCGCTCCCGCATCGCGCTCATGGGGTTCTCGCGCGGCGGCCAGACGGCGCTTTACGCAAGCCTCAAGCGATTCCATCAGGCGTGGGATCCGGAGGTCGCCTTCGCGGCCTACATTCCGCTCTACGCCTCGTGCAACCCCACGCTCATCGGCGATACCGACGTGAGCGGCGTGCCCATCCGCATGTTTCATGGTTCGGCGGACGACTACGTCCCGGTGGCGCCGTGCCGCGGCCTATGTCGAGCGGCTGCGGGCTGCCGGCAGCGACGTGCGGCTGACCGAGTTCGCCGACGCGCACCACGCCTACGACAATCCGCTCGGCGGCAGGACACCGGTCGTCGCCACCAATGCGCAGAGCGTGCGTGCCTGCAAGCTCAAGGAGGAGGCGCTCGGGCACCATCATCAACGCCGAAACCGGGCAGCCCTTCAGCTACGGGGATCCCTGCGTCGCGCTCAATCCCCACACCGGCTACAACGAGGCGGCGCGCACTGGCGACCCAGGTGGCGGTGAAGGACCTGCTGCGGACGGTCTTCAAACTGAACTAGCGCGCGGCTTGCTGGCCCAAACCGAACCGTGTATCGAGGCTCGGCGGCAGCGCCGGGGCATAGCGCAGCCTGGTAGCGCGGGAGTTTTGGGTACTCCAGGTCGCAGGTTCAAATCCTGCTGCCCCGACCATGCCGCGGCATTTCCGACAGTGAGCTCAAACGACGGACCATGACAGCCCGCATCTACAAGCCCGCGAAGACCGCCATGCAGTCCGGCACCGGCCAAGACCAAGGAATGGGTGCTCGACTACGAGCCCGAACAGCCGCGCGAGATCGAGCCGCTGATGGGCTGGACCAGTTCGGGCGACATGCGCCAGCAGGTGCGTCTGCGCTTCGACACCGTCGAAGAGGCGATCGCCTATTGCGAGCGCCACGGCATCGCCTATCAGGTCTTTCGAGCCCAAGCCGCCGGCGCGCCGCGTCATGTCCTACGCCGACAATTTCGCCTTCAAGCCGCCGCGATCCCTGGACGCATTGAGGCAAGAGTTGTCCGTTCGGCGGGGTGGCGATCAGGGGTTCCGTCGCCGCTGCTGATCGGACGCGACAGGTCGTTGGTTCGCGACAGCGCGGCTGTGACGCCCAGATGGCGGCGCTGCCGAACGCCGCGATCGACGCGATCATCAGGAAAAAATTCGGCTTCGCCATGCGTGCTCCAGAAGCCGCCGAGAAAGCCGGCGAGAATGTCGCCGGGCAACGTGGCCGCAAACCAGAACCCCATCATCATGCGACAGCATCCGGACGGGAGCGCATCTTCGAGATCAGTGCCAGTCCGACCGGCGCCAGGTGGAGCTCGCCGATGGTGGCGATGCGGCGAAATAGCCGACCAGCCACAGCGCGCTCGCCTTGCCGGCGGCGGTCGATGCCGCGGCCGCCATGACCAGGTTGGCGAGCGCGACGCAGAGGCAGCCGAACGCCATCTTGCTGATCGGCGACGGTTCGGTGCCGCGTCGGCCCTGCCGCGCCCACAGCCGCACGATCAGCGGCGTGAAGCATGAAGATCATCAGCGGGTTCAAGGCCAGGAACCAGGTCGAGGGGATCTCGCCCTGCCAGAACCAGAAGATCGATCGAGCGGTCGGTGAAATCTTCGGTCCAGAGCAGGAGCGTGTTGCCCTGCTGGTCGTAGGCCGCCCAGAACAGCGTCACCAGCGCGCAGACGCCGATCAGCGTGAGCACGGCGCGGCGCTCGCCGCGAGTCGAGCGGCTTCTTTCGTGGCGACGGTCTTCGCCGCGCGGCAATGCGTCCGGCCGGCAGCGTTCGCTGGCCGCCAAGATAGATGCCGAGACTCACCAGCATGCCGACGCCGGCGGCGCCGAAGCCGTGCGTGCCAGCCGTATTGGACCGCGAGCGTGCCGCAAACCAGCGGCGCCAGAAACGCCCCGATATTGATGCCGACGATAGAAGATCGAATAGGCGCGGTCGCGGCGATCGTCGCCGGCGCGTACAGGGCGCCGACCTGGGTCGAGATGTTCGGCTTGAACGCGCCGATACCGAGAATCAGCATCAAGAGGGCGCCCAGAAACAGCGCCTCGAACGCCATCATGAAATGACCGATCGCCATCAACACGCCGCCGATGATCACGGTGCGGCGCTGGCCGAGCAGGCGGTCGGCGATGACGCCGCCCAGGATCGGCGTGAAATAGGCCAGCCCGGTATAGAAGCCGAAAATCTGCGACGCGAGCGGCTGCGGGTCGAGCTGTCCGAACAGGAATTCGAGCGCTGCCTTGACGGCGCCGAAGCCGAGCACGGTCTCGACCCGACCGGGCTCGAGCAGATATTTCACCATGTAGAGAACGACCAGCGCGGCATTGCCGAAATAGGAGAAGCGCTCCCAGCTTTCGGTCGCGAACAGGACGGCGAGCCCGCGCGGGTGGCCGAGAACGTCGCGCGCGCCGGTCCCGGTTGCCGGGACGTCGCTCCGCGACGGCGCGATCATGGGCGGGCGATCACTCATCGCGGCGGGATACACGTTGCGGGAGCGGGGCATCGCGGCACGCCCGCAGGATAGAGCGCAATCATCGCCCCTGTCCCCTCCCATTGCCTTACGGCAGCAGCGCGTAGATATCGCCCGAATTGGCGCCGTGCGGCAGGGCGTGAAGCCAGGCCGCGATCTCGTCGGCCCCCACCCAGTCCTGATAGACCAGGGCATGGGTCTCGCCGAGCGCCGCGTTGTAGCGGGTGTAGCCGAGACGTTGCGCAGCGCTCGATGCACGCCGCCGCCACGTCGCGCTGGATGGTGGTGAACTCGAACGACAGCGCGGCGGAACGGGCGCGTCAGTCCGGCCAGCGCCTCTGCTTCAGAACCCTCGACGTCGATCTTGATGAAGGCGGGCGTCCCGTGCCGCGCGATAGAGCGCGTCGAGCGTCGTGACCGGCACGCGGATGGTTCTGGTCCACGCCTGGCCCTCCCAGCCCGGAGCGCCGTCGAGCGGCCTCGCGGAAAGCCTCCGAAGCCGTCGACACCGTCGGATTGTCGACGTTGAGCTTGAGCTCGAGCGTTCCGGCCCTGCGGCCGACCGCGACCGGCTCGATTGCGACGCGCGCGATCGCGGCCGTAGATGAGCTTCAGCGTCCTGATCAGCGCAGGCTGCGGCTCGACCGCCACCACGCGCGCGCCGAGCCGGCGAAAGACGGCGACGCGGTCGCCGACATGTGCGCCGATGTCGAACACGAGGTCGCCCGGGTTGCACGAAACGCGCCATAGAGCCGATCCATGGCCGCGCGGCGTTCGCCGATCGCCGTAATAGATGCGGAGCGAGCGCACGACGCCGCGAATCGTTCGCCAGGATCTTCGGACCCGTACCAAGCCTTCAACATGAGGCTACCGGCTGCGCTGCGACAGCTCGATCGCGGGCAGCGCCAGCGCGCGCAATTCCGGCGGCGGCGCGGTTTCTTCCGGCAGTCGGTCGAGGCCGATCGCGATCAGCGCGCGCCCGAGCGCCGGCGCGGCGGTCGCCACCGCGAGCGGGATCGAGAGCAGCGGACCGCCGGCAATGAAGCAGCGCATAGGGAATAGCCGACGGTGCGCTGATCGCGAGCACGGACAGCGGCACGAGCCCGAGCAAGGTCTGCGGCCAGAAGTGTCGGAAGCGCCAGCGACCACGGCACCTCGTGATCGTCGCGCGCCTGCGCGCCCCAGCCGATGGTGCGGCCGAACAGAAGACGCGCGAGAAACACCGTGTGGCTCACCCACATGATCGGAGCGACCAGCACGACGAAGATGATCGTAATGATGAAGCTCGCGCTGAAACCGGAGTCCTCCGCCGAACAGCGTGGCGCAGCTTGCGGGCGGGTCAGCACGTCGATCACGGTCGCGATGTTGGGTGCAAACCACATCACCAGCACGAAGCAAGAGCAGGGCGAGGCCCGCATCCCATCGCATGAAATCGGCCGCCGTGCGGGCCAGCGCAACCGCGATGGTGCCGATCAGCAGCAGCCCGATCCAGGCCGGCGAGCCGAGGAACATCAGGATCGCGAACACGAGCTGGTAGCGGCTCACCGGGCGCAGGCCCGGCATCCGCAGAAAATGCCAATACTGCATGTTGCCCTGGCACCAGCGCAGGTCGCGGCGGATGAATTCGACCAGCGTCGGCGGATTCTGCTCGAAGCTCGCGCCTTCCTCCGGCAGCACGCGCACCTCGTAGCCGGCGCGCCGCATCAGCACCGCCTCGATCTGGTCGTGGCTGAGCACATGGCCTTCCACGAGCGCGCCGCCGGTCAGCACCGGCAGCTCGCAATGCGCCATGAACGGCGCGATGCGCAGCGATCGCGTTGTGGCCCCAATAGGGTCCGCAATCGCCCTGCCACCACGCGCTGCCGATGGTGTAGGAGCGCATGCCGAGCCGCATGCCGAACTGGAAGATACGCGCGAAGGCGCTGGCCGACGGCATGCCGATGACCAGGCTCTGCAGGATGCCGAGCCGCGGATCGGCCTGCATGATGCGCACGAGCCTGAGCAGGACGGTCGACCGTCATGACGCTGTCGGCGTCGAGCATCGACCGCGAAGTCGTGGTCGCTGCCCCAGCGCTCGCAGAAATCCCGGATATTGCCGGCCTTGAAGCCGGTATTGCTGGCGCGACGCCGGTAGGTCAGCGTGACCTGGCCGCGCCATGCGGCTGCGAGCGCCGCAAAGCGCGTGCTCTCGGCCGCGGCAATCTCAGCGTCGCTGGTGTCGCTCAGCACGTAGACATGGAAGCGCTCGCCGCACGCCGCGCGCCGCGAGCCCTCCATCATCGGCTCGAGCAGACGTGCCACCCGCTCGGGCGGCTCGTTGCGGATGCACAGCAGGATCGCGGTCGAGGCGGTGATCGGCTCGTCGCCGCGCACGCGGCCGGCGGCCGGCATGACCGCTGCGACCGGATCGCGCGCAAAGCGCATGATCAGAAGGCCGATGGTCGCGTTCCAGAAGCCGATGACGTACCAGGGCAGCGTCACGGCGAACAGCGCCACCAGAACGGCGTCGAGCGGGCCGAAGCCGCCGGGCGAGAGCGCGATCGACGGCGAGCCAGACCAAGCCGGCAATGGTCAGTCCGACGCTGAGGAAAAACAGCTACCGGTCGCCATGGGGGCAGGGCGGAAGCGCGGCGACCAGGGTCTCGTCGCGGGAGGAGCGTTCCAGCATCACGGGGCTTTGCGTGTCCTTTTGGGCGTTAGGGTATAGCGGCGTGCCTTCAAGTCCAATCCGATCGTCTGGCACGTTCATCATCCAGGCAAGCGGATGATCCAGTAGGCTTCGAACTACAGTATTGTTGCTGCAATAGGGTAGCGGGCATTCCGCCGGCCGACCGGGAACATGTCGAAGATGCAGGGCAAGGCCCTCTGGTATGTCGGCCCCGGCCGCGCCGAGCTGCGCGCGGAGGAGATTGCCGCGCCCGAGCCGGGCGAGGTGCGCGTGCGGGCGCTCTTCGGCGCCATCAGTCGCGGCACCGAGCGCCTGGTCCAGGCCGGCCGCGTGCCGGCGAGCGAGCACGATCGCATGCGTGCGCCCTTCATGGGCGGGACGTTTCCGTTCCCGGTGAAATACGGCTATGCCACCGTCGGGCGGGTCGAGGCCGGGCCCGCCGAACTGCAGGGCCAGCGTCGTTTTCAGCCTGCATCCGCACCAAAGCCTGTTCACGGTTCCGGTCGAAGCCGTGTTTGCGCTCCCGGCAGACGTGTCGCCGCAGCGCGCGGTGCTGGCCGCCAACATGGAGACCGCGCTCAACGCGGTCTGGGACGGCGCCCCGGCCCGGCCGATCGCATCGCCGTCGTCGGTGGCGGGCTGGTCGGCCTCCTGGTTGCATATCTGTGCGCGCGGTTGCCGGGGCGGACGTGACCGTGGTCGATATCGCGCCCGGCGCGCGCCGAGCTCGCGCAGGCCGTCGGCGCCGGCTTTGCATCACCGGGCAGCGCGCCCGAGCGATTGCGACCTCGTCTTCCACGCGAGCGGCACCGCGACCGGCCTCGCGACCGCGCTGCGGCTCGCGGGCGAGGAAGCGAGCATCGTCGAGCTGAGCTGGTATGGCAGCGGCGACGTCGCGGCGCCGCTGGGCGAGGCGTTTCACAGTCGGCGGCTGCGGCTGGTGTCGAGCCAGGTCGGCAAGGTCGCGCCGTCGCATCGCCCGCGCTGGACGCCATGGGCGGCGACTCGCCGCGGCGCTTGCGCTGCTCGAGGACCCGGTGCTGGACGCGCTTGCTTGCGCCGGCCGTCGCTTTTGAGGAACTGCCGGCCAGGCTGCCTTCGGTGTTTGCCGCCGATTCCGACCGTGATTTGCCAACTCGATCCGCTACTCCGGCGCCGATGAAAACGCATGAAGAGGAGTTCTCGTGTACGCCGTTGAAGTCTCCGACCAGATCATGATCGCCCATTCGTTTCGCGGCGAGATTTTCGGTCCCGCGCAGGGGGTGCACGGCGCGACCTTCGTCATTCGCGTGGCGTTTCTCGCCGACGAGCTCGATGCGCACGGCATCGTCGTCGATATCGCCCGCGCCCACGAGGTGCTCAAAGCGGCGCTGGTGCCGCTCAACTACCACAACCTCGACGAGCTGCCGCAGTTCAAGGGCATCAATACCACGACCGAATTCCTGACCAGACATCTGTTCGATCATCTCGCCGACGCCGCGCGCAACGGCAAGCTCGGCCGCGACGGCCGCGAGCTCAAAGCGATCCGCGTCACCATCGCGGAATCTCCGGTTGCGCGCGCCTGGTACGAGGCGCCATTGTGGTGAAGGAGGCCGTGTTCGCCGTGCCGGGCGAGCTTGCGACCCCGACCGGCGGCTACGCCTACGACCGGCGCATCATCGCAGAGCTTGCGGCGCTCGGCTGGCGGATCGACGGTGGTCGACCTCGGCGACGGATTTCCGTTTCCCACGACGCATACGCGCGCGCCGCGGCGCGGGCGCGGCTTGCGGCGCTGCCGGCCGGCCCGCCGATCGTGATCGACGGCCTCGCCTTCGGCGCGTTGCCGGATGCCGCCGAGGCGCTGCGTGCAAGCCATCCGCTCGTTGCGCTGGTGCATCATCCGCTTGCGCTCGAAACGGGATTGAGCGCGACGGCATCGGCTTTGCTACGGGCGAGCGAACGGACGGCGCTCGGCTGCGCGCGCCACGTCATCGCCACGAGCACAGCGACCGCGCGGCTTCTTGCCGCCGATTACGACGTTGCCACCGACCGGCTGAGCGTCGTAGAGCCCGGAACCGAGCGCGTCGCGTCGCGGCCGCGCAAGCCCGGAAGCGTGATCGCGCTGCTCGCGGTCGGGTGCGGTCGTCCCGCGCAAGGGCTACGATGTGCTGGTCGCGGCGCTCGCGAAGCTCAAGCATCTGCCGTGGCGGCTCGTCATCGCCGGTGATTGCGAGCGAAGCCCGGAGACATCTCGCCGGCTTATGGCTGATATTGCTGCCGCTCGGTCTCGCCGACCGCATCACCTTGGCTGGAGCGGTGGCCGCGCACGCAGCTTGCCTCGCTTTACGCGTCGGCCGACGTGTTCGTGCTGCCCTCGCGCTTCGAAGGCTACGGCATGGCCTACGCCGAAGCCATCGCCCATGGCGTGCCGGTCATCGGCACCACGCGCCGGCGCCATTCCGGAGACGGTTCCCGGCGACGCCGGCGTGCTGGTGCCGCCCGATGACGTCGAGGCGCTCGCTGCGACACTGCAGCGGCTCATTGAAAATCCCGGCGAGCGCGAGCGTCTCGCCGCCGGGCGCGCGCGCCACCGCGTTTCCATCATGGAGCGGGCAGGCCGCGCTGTTCGCGCGCGCGCTCGCAAATCTCCGATGAGCGGCTTTTCCGTCGAGTGGCTGTCCTTGCGCGAGCCCTACGATCGCGTCGCGCGCAACGCCACGGTGCTCGATGCGGTCGCCAGCGCCTTCCTCGACCAGACTGCGATTTCGGTCGTCGATCTCGCCTGCGGCACCGGCGCCACGCTGCGCGCCATCGGACCCCATCTGCCGCCGCGCCAGAACTGGCGGCTGGTCGACAACAATCTCAGTCTTCTCGCGCAGGTCGCGAGGCCCAGCGGACTGCCGCAGGTGAGCGTCATCACCAGGCCGGTCGATCTCGCCCGCGATCTCGAACTGGCGCTCGATGGCCCGCTCGACCTGGTCACCGCATCGGCGCTGCTCGACCTCGTTTCGGCCGATTGGCTCGATCGCCTGATCGTCGAAGCGGCGGCGCGGCGGCTGCCGGTTTACGCGGCGCTCTCCTATGACGGCCGCACCGTCACCGATCCGGGTGCAGTCTTCGATGCCGAACTCCTGGCCGGCTTCAACCTGCACCAGCGCACCGACAAGGGTTTCGGCCCTGCGCTCGGGCCGCGCGCGGCGGCACTGGCGGTGGAGCGGTTCGAGCATTTCGGCTACTCCGTCGTGCAAGGCGCGCTCGGATTGGGTGTTCGGGCCCGACGATCGGACCATTCAGGAAGCGCTGTTCGCCGGCTGGGCCGGGTTGGGAGCGCTGACCACGACCATGTCGGCCGACGAGATCGCGCGCTGGCTGGCGCAGCGTCGCGCCTGTCTGGCGCAAGGCCGCTCGAAGCTGCGGGTCGGTCACGTCGACATTTTCGCTCGGCCGACCGGCGACGCGCTGAGCGCCGAGATCGCAGTCGAGCAGCACGTCGCCGCCGAGAACGTGCACACGCATGGGCGCCTGCACGGCCTCGTCGACGCGCTCGATCGGCGGCAGCGTCAGGCTCGGTCGTCCCGCACCGAGGATGATCGGCGCGACCACCACATGCAGCCGGTCGAGACAGCGGGCGGCAACGAAGCGCGAGACCGTGTCGGCGCCGCCTTCGACCAGAATGCGGCGGAAGCCGCGCGCGGCGAGCGCCGCGATGATCGCCGCGGGGGCAAGTTGGCCGTCGTGCAGACCGATGGGAACGCGTCTCGACGCCGCTGGGAAGCTGCCCGGACGCGTCGGCGGCGGTGATCACGAGCACGGCGGATACCGTCCGCAGCGAGCACGCGTGCGGTCGGCGGTAACCGGCCATTCGGATCGACGACGACCCGCGCCGGGCTTGGGCCCTCGACCCGGCGCACCGTCAACTGCGGATCGTCCTGCGATCGCAGTGCCCACCCCGACCACCACCGCGTCGACCAGCGCCCGCAAGCGATGCAAATGGGCGAGCCCGGCCTCGCCATTGATGTAATGAGAGTGTCCGCTGGGCGTCGCGATGCGGGCATCGATCGACTGGCCGCATTGCCCGACCACCATCAGCTCATCGACGACCCCTTGCCGGAGCGGCCGAAAAGTTCCTCCCAAGGAGGTGGCAACGGCCCACCGGCGCCCGCGAAAGGCTTCCGGTACCGCTGCCCATGGCGACGTTTGCGCGCCATTTTCCGGATCACGGGAATCACGTGGATCGCGCTTGCCAAGGCGCCCATCGGTCATCATGTAATACCTGCTTTCGGAGCGCGCCGCGTCGTGCCATGATATTTCGTGGGATGGTGACTGCAAACGCGTCGCGAAAAAGACGTCGCCAATGGAATAAAAGCCGCTCGGGCGCGTTCTTGTTCGGTCCAAGCGGTTCCGGGTTGACGGCGCAAGTGTGTGGGGTGACATGAGTACGAGTGGGAGTTCCGGCCTGTTTGGCTCGCCCAAGCAAGTCGGAGTGCAGCGGGGTCTTGCCGAGTTCCGGTCGGGACGGCCGGTCATCATGACGTCGAATGATGGCGCGGCGGTGCTGATGCCGGTCGACGGCATGACCGAGGAAGGACTTGCCTCCTTCAGACTGCTGTGTGCGCCTGCCCGACCCTACCTCCTCATCACCGCGCGCCGCGCCCGGGCGCTGGATCTCGACGGCGCAGGACCGACCGGTCTCGCGCTCGGCGACCTGCACGATGCGGCGGCAATCTTCTCGTTGGCGGCGGATGCGCAGGTCGACCCGCCAGTTGGACGTCGTGCCTGTGGGCGAAACGGCGTCCGCTGCGATCGAGCTTGCCAAGCTCGCGCAGCAGCTCCCGGCCTTGCTCGTGGGCAATGGCGGGGCGCGGCGGTGCGCGGCGTGTGATCCGCCGCTGGTCGTCGTGGCCGCCGACGCGGTGGCGCAGTTCCGGCGGGCGACGATCGCATCGCTGACGGTCGTCGCCGAAGCGACGATCCCGCTCAAGGGCGGATTCCCCGCCCGGTTCGTGATCTTTCGTGACGGCAACGGGGGCACAGCGATTGCCGTCATCGTCGGCAATCCGGACTTCGCACAGCCGGTTTCGGTGCGCTTGCACTCGGCTTGCCTGACCGGCGACGTGTTCGGCTCGCGGCGCTGCGATTGCGGCGATCAGCTTCGCATTGCGCTGCCGCAGCTCCAGCAGCATGGCGGCGGAATCATTCTTTACCTGGAGCAGGAAGGCCGCGGGCTCGGTCTCGCCAACAAGATCCGCACCTATCAGCTGCAGGACGCCGGGCTCGACACCGTCGACGCCAATACCGTGCTGGGCTTCGACGATGACGAGCGCGACTACGGCGTGGCCGTGCGCATGCTGCAGGTGCTCGGCTGCACGCGGGTGCGGCTGTTGACCAACAATCCGGCGAAGCTCGACGGCCTCTCGCAAGCCGGCATCGACGTGTCCGGGCGCGTGCCGCTGCAAGGGCCGATCAACTCCGACAACCGGCGCTATCTCACCGCCAAGGCGACGCGCGCCGGTCACAAGCTCGACCACCTGCTCGGCGCGCGTCGCCGAGGCCAGCGAAAGTCCGCGCAAGTCTTGACGGCGCCACGCCGCCGGAGGGCGGCAATGATCGGCGCATCGTCGCGCGTCTGCGATCCCTGGCTATACCGTGACCGCACGCGTGCTGCATTGGCTCATCGCCGCGCTGGTCCTGCCCATGATCGCGCTCGGCATCGTCATCGCCAACGAGTGGGGCGGCCCGGTGCAGCAGCCGCTCTATGATCTGCACAAATCGATCGGCGCGCTGCTGCTCCCGCTCGTCGTCGTGCGGCTGGTCTATCGCCTGATGCATCCGCCGCTGCCGCTTCCCGCCGACATTCCGGCTCTCCAGCAGTTTGCCGCGCACGCCACGCACTGGACGCTCTACGCGCTACTCATCGTGCAGCCGGTGGTCGGCTTGATCGCCACCTCGGCCTATCCGGCGCCGCTGCCGATGTTCGGCCTGTTCGAACTGCCCCATGTCTGGCCGCCGAACCGTCCGCTCTCCGAGCGGCTCTTCGTTCTGCACCGCTGGATGGGGATCGCCATCGCCGTGGTGGCCGTCGATCCACATCGGCGCGGCCCTTCAGCACCATTTCGTGCGCAGGGACCGGGTTCTCATGCGCATGCTCACCGGCTGATTCCGCGTCGCGCGCCATGGCACGCCCGCCATCCGTTCGATCGGTCGGAGAGCTCACCTCTCCCGAGGTGTCCCAGTGCCTGCGGGCAGACCTCGATCCTTTGCCTGCCGATCGGCGCGATCGAGCAGCACGGTGCGCACCTGCCGCTCGATACCGACGTGGTCGTCGCGGAAGAGCTCACGCGCCGCATCGTTGCGCGCTGGGGCGACGAGCTCGATCTGTGGCAGCTCCCGACCGTTGCCGATCGGCCTCTCGCGCGAGCACGACTGGGCGCCGGGCACGCTCGCTCTGAGCATCCAGAATTTCGTTGCGCTGCTGCGGGATCTTGCGCGCAACATCGTGCGCGCGCTGCCGGCGCGCAACCTCGCGATCGTCAATGGTCACGGCGGAAATCGCGGCGTGCTGGACAACCTCATCCACGAGCTGCGCGGCGATTTCGCGCTCAATGCCTGCGTCATCCATCCCTTCGATCTCGCCAAGGTCGACGTGAGTGCCGACCGTCCCCGATGTTCATGGCGGCAGGAGCGAGACCTCGGTGATGCTGGCGCTGGCGCCGCAGCGGGTGCGGCGCGACGCAATCGCACCGCCGACTCATCCGCCCGACGGCGACGCCATCGCGGCGTTGGTCTTCGACCGCGGGGCGAGCTTTCCGTGGCGCACCGACGATCCGCGCCTCACCGCGAGCGGCGCCATCGGCGAGGCCCATGCCGCCTCGCGCGGAACTCGGGGAGGCGATCATCGGCAGCGTCGTCGAGGAGGCGCGCGGCGTGCTCCGGCGTCTGCTGGAGAATCAGCGCCTGATGACTTGAGCGTCCGTCGCGTCGTTCGTAACGGGCGAGAACAGCCGCCACGGCGCCGGCAAGCGTGGCGAGAACGCACCAGTAGGCGTAGCGGAAATCGGCCGCCACACCGACTGCGAAGAAGGTCATGACATAGACGATCGCGGAGGCGCGTCACGCTCACGGCGAACGCCCCCGCGGGCGTCGATCGCGTCCGCCAGGCCAGGGCACCGATCACCATGGCGAGGACCAGCCAAAGCCCGGGCCGAAACAGCAAGGTCGGCTGCAGCATGTCGTGGAGCGATACCAGCGGCGTGAAGTAACGACTATGCCCATAGCTCGAGGCGGGATCGAGCCAATCCCAGACCGGCAGAACGAGATTCGAACGGGCGAGGAACTGCCACATGAACGTCGCCCGGTGGCTGAGATAGGCGAGGGGGTGGGCGGAGAGCGCCTTCCACCAGGCTGCAACCAGGCGGGGCGTGCCGAAAACCGCATCGTCGGGGCGCTCCAGCCGTTGCATCACGAAAGGGCAGGGCGGCACGTGCCAATAGGAATCCCAGCGGACGGGGTCGTAGCATCTGCTGGTCAACAGCGCCGTCTGATCCGCGCTCCATGTCACCGGGAACTGATTTTCTCCCGCAGAAGTGAGTGATGCCGCCGAGATCGAAAACCAGGATCGAGTGCAGCGGATTTTGCCGCTGGGCGTCGAGAATGCCGTAATAGACGAGCGGGACAAGCGCATAGAACAGGACGACGGCAGGCAGAAAGACGATGGCCATGCGCCTGACATCGAAGCGCATGGGCCAGACGACATAGGCGGCGAGAAACGGCGCGGCGAAAATCGCATTCGGCCGCAACAACACGCCGAGCGCGACCAGGAGCAGCGCCAACGCCTGGACAAGCAGCCGCCACCGCGCGGCGCGCTCCGCGCGCCGCCAAGGCCAGCACCGGGGCGACGAGCCAAACGACGCCGAACAGGACGTCGCGCCATACCATGCCGACGAAAAAGAATGCCGGCGGGGCGAACGCGAGCAGCGGGGTCACCAGGCCGAGCCAGGCCACGCGCCGCACCGCGACGAGCGCAAGCAGACCAAAACCGAGCCAGTACAGCGTGGCCGTCAGGAGAAACATGCTCGACGAGCCGGGCGCGATCGGATCGACGAGCCGCCAGAGCACCGCCATCATCGGCGATTGCCAATCGCCGAAGCGCCACGCCTGGGCGTCGGCATAGACGTAGCGCGCGTCGACGGTGCTGTAGCCCGGATAAAACACCAGCAAGGTCAGTGCAAAGCCGCCCGCTGCCGTAAGGAAGACGAGCCATTGGAGCGTCGTGCGTCGCCGCGCATCGGCTCCTGGTGCGACCGGATCGCTATCCTGCACGGCTGCCATCAACCACCACGACTGAACCAGCGCGTTGTCGTATCCCAGGCGCGAGACTCGGGATAGTCGTGCGCAAGCGCTGTCTAGTCGGGCAGGCGCGTATGCTCAATGGCACTCATTGCGATGTGTCACGTCAGGAGCGCCGCCGTCGACGGCTGGGCCAGGCGTCGACGCGAAAGTTGGCGGAAGCGAAGCGCTCCTCCGGCACCCGCCGTTGAAATCCTGGCAGGCAGAGCGCTCGCAGAGCGAGCGGATGCTCATGCCCGGACGGGTCGCGCGGGCTTGCTCAGTACGGATGCGCCCAGTACTCGACCGGCAGGCTGTTGCCCTGCTTGACCATGATGTCGTGCGGCGAGACCGGGGCTGACGCTTCGGTTACCTTCGGCGTGGCCAGCGTGGATACCGACCAGACCACGGCGACCGCCGCCGCGGCAGCAATTGCGGCCAGAATAAAGCGCTTGCGCATCTGTCATCTCCTCGTTCGGATGAACTGCGCAGTGGCATTGCCATATTGACCGCAGACCCAACGTGAGGGACCTCACACAAGCCGATCTTGTTCAGGCCGTGCGGCTGTGCCCGACGGACGCCGACCAGGCGATACGCGTCTTGATCGCTGCCGCGGGCGTGGTCACGCCTTGGCGAAAAGGGTGTATAATGGGGCAACCGTCTTGGAATCAGAGGACTTGAGACATGAGCATTCGACGAAAAAGCGCTATTGGCTGCCCTTGCCGTCACGCTGATCGGGACCGCGCCCGCATGGTCGCAGAGCGCGCTGAAAATGCTCGACCCGGACAATGACAGCACGGTGGACCTCGCCGAGGCGAAGAGCGCGGCGTCCAAGACGTTCGACAAGCTCGATCGCGATCACGACGGCACCCTCGACCGACGCGAACTGCGCGGCCGGATCAACAAGAAGGATTTCGTCGCGGCCGATCCCGACAAGGACGGAACGCTGGACAAGAGTGAATTTTCCGCGGTCGTCGAAAAGCGCTTCACCGCCGCCAATCCAGACAACGATGGCACGCTCGACGCCAAAGAGCTGAAGAGCCCGGCGGGCCGATCACTGGTGCGCCTGCTCAAGTAGCGAGCGCGAGCGCCCGCTATCTTCGCCCGTTTGGGCGTGACGCAGAAGCGGTTGAAGCGTCCGGGATCACCAGATGGTGAGCCCTGGATCGCCGGATTTGGAGACGGCCAACGCCATCCAAGCTCTGGCCCTCGCGGCCTCGGCGATGCGGTCGGCGCGGCAAGCGGCGCTGTCCTTGAGGCCGCCCGCTTCTATGTATTGCTGTGCAATTCTGCCGAGGGAGCGGCAGTTTGGCGAAGTCTCGTATTTCGAAGTCTTGTCGCGAACGTCGATCACGCAGCGGTTGACAGCGTCGCTCAACTGGGTGGCGATCGCTTCGAGCCGCGAATCGCCGGACGAGCATGCCGACATCAACGGTAGGAGCAGAAGTAGCGGAACCAGGCGTTTGCTGTGTCTCATGTCATTTTCCTCAAAGGACTGCGCGGTTCCAGTCCGCGGGCGGTTGATGGATTGACCTGACGCCAGGGATGGCGGGCCAAGTTCAGAGGACTTTGCACAGCACCATGAGCAGGACGTTGACACAAATCCCGCGGCGCCAGACAGTGACCTGGCTTCGGCACTGGCGGCGGTGACGCGCCCTTAAGTCTCTCGCATCTCAGGTCGACGTGTCCAATTGCGCCGGCCGCCAGAACCGGTACAGATCTACGCGGGCACTGAGGGGAGGTGGGTTGTGGGCGACCCGAGCTAGGCGAGACGGGCTGTACGCTGCGGTGCTGTTTAATTCCTATATTTTCATCTTCGGTTTCCTTCCGATCGTGTTCGCGGGGCATGCCCTGCTGCGCAGGTCGCAGACCGTATTCTGGCCAATCGCTTGGCTGGTGGCTGCGTCGCTCGTCTTCTATGCGTGGTGGCGACCGGAGTATCTCCTCCTGCTCCTGTTCTCGGTGGCGGTCAATTTCGGCCTCGGCAAGCTGATCATCGATGGCGGGCTTTCGCGTCCCCGCGCCCGCGCTGTTCTGACGGTCGGCATCATCTTCAATCTCTGCCTCCTCGGCTATTTCAAATATGCCGGCTTCTTCGTCGCCAACGTGGACGATTCTTTGGTGCTCAGTGGGTGGTGCCGAACATCATCCTGCCGATCGGTATTTCGTTCATCACCTTCCAGAAGATCGCGTTTCTGGTCGATGCCTATCGCGGTCTGGTGCGTAACTTTACGCCGCTCAATTACACCTTCTTCGTCACGTTTTTCCGCAGCTGATCGCGGGGCCGATCACCCATCACTCCGAGATCATGCCGCAGATCGGTCCCGTCGCAACGAAGAGACATTACCGGCCGACCTTGCCGTGGGCATCAGCATCTTCGTCGTCGGTCTATTCAAGAAGGTCGTGATTGCGGACAGCCTCGCGATCTATGCCGACGCCGGGCTACGCCATGCTGAGAGCAGGACAGCCCGCTCGACCACGCCTCGGCCTGGGTTACCGTGCTGTGTTACAGCTTTCAGCTCTATTATGATTTTCCGGCTACTCCGACATGGCGATCGGATTGGCCCGCATGTTCGGTTTCCGACTGCCGGTCAATTTCTATTCGCCCTACAAGTCGACCTCGATCATCGATTTCTGGCGCCGCTGGCATATCACGCTATCGCGATTCCTGCGCGGACTATCTGTACATTCCGCTCGGCGGCAATCGACGCGGGCCCGTGCGGAGATACGTGAACCTCGGCATCGTCATGCTCCTCGGCGGGCTTTGGCATGGCGCCAACTGGACGTTCGTCGTCTGGGGCGCAGTGCACGGCTGCGATGCTGGCCCTGATCACGCCCGGCGGGCGATCCCTTTCAGCAACTCGCGTTCGTTTTCGAGACCGTCCGGCGGAGAGAATTGCAACGTTCACCACGTTCGTTGCGGTGACTCTGGCTTGGATACCCTTCCGAGCCGAGCTCACTTGCGGACGCTCCAAAACGATGATGTCGTACTCTTTGGACAAACCTCGCCAGTCGCGACGGACTTGCCTCCTTGTGGGGCTCGCAGAGTCCAGTTTGGGAACTGAAGTACGTCTTCACCCTGACAGACGAGTGGTTCAGAACACGCGAGACTTAGTGGCCGTCCGTTCTGCCACCGAATCATATCTGCCACCGAAACCCGGCCGCTGGGCTTGCTGCTCCTGTAGCCTTGGCGTCGCGACATTCGCAATGCCCAATACGTATCAGATCTTCGGTCGCTTCGAGCCCGCGTTAGGACTGCCTGAAGGGACCCGTATGGAGCCCTGACCGGCTCGACTGGCGTGTCTCCCTGATCATAGCTGCGATGTTTGTATTTTCGGTATTGCAGCTTTCGCATGTCAGTCCGTTTCTGTACTATCAATTCTAGCAGCATGATCCAGCCGGGGTACCTGCGCACGTTCGCCCTAAGCGTCGCGATCATGTTCGCGGCATACTTGGCTTTACCTCTATCGTCGATCCCTATGGTGTCTCGCCGCTGCGGTTGACGTTGCCGGGACTCAACGCCGTCAGCAAGCGCCTCGCGATCGATCGTCTGATCAAGCCCTACGAGGTATGGCGCTATCAGCCGCGCACGGTCTTTCTGGGAACATCGAGGTTCCATCAATCGATTGACCCCGCCGTTCTCGACGGGACACAGCTTCTCGCCGGCGTATAACGCGGCACTTCCAACTACTGTCATTGTGGGAGACCGAAGCGCTGCTCGAAGAATTTTGAATATGATAAGAACTTGCGCGCAGTCTTCGTGTGAATTATTCCTCTATCATTTTTGGGTGACGAGCCGCCGCGGGCTCGTAGATCCTCTGTTGCAATTTTGCCCCCAGACAACGCCTTTGTTCCTCAGTGGGTCAGCACTTTATCACTCCCTTCAGACCGTGTTCTTCAATGTCTCCGGACGTCCGAGCGCCCAAGTTGCTGCGGGCGGATACTGGGTCCCGCCTGCAAACCACAAAAGACGACTTGATGAGAGGCACACTATTGGTTTCTACGTGGGCGTTCACAACGGATTTCTGAAGACCATGACGCTTGAGCCGAAAGCGTTCGCGGTGCTCGATCGGATCGTCGCGCTTTGCCGAAGAAATCATGCAGAGCTTCGTGCTGGTGATTCCCCCAACTCACCCTTGGGATGAGTATCGTCTCTGGTCTTTCGGCCAATGGCCAATCTTGGAAGAGTGGACACGACGCCTCAGCGTTTATCCGAACGTAATAAGCTTTTCGCAATACAACGAGGCTGTCGCGGAGCGACTGCTGCCGACAAGATGAAGTATTGGAATGATGCCGCTCCATCTAAGCACCAATCTAGGCCGACTGATGCTCAGATCGTTCCTGGGAACCTCGGATGCGGGCATACCCTCGAACCTGTTGCGCGAGCTGACGCCCTGCAACCGTTGAGGCAATACTGCGTGAGCGTCGAGCTGAAATGGCCCGCTGGGTGGCCGAAAATCCGGCTTATCCGCAGCATTCGATCACGCGAAGGCCGAGTGGCGGCAAGACCGTAGTCGGTAATCGCCTTTCAATCGCCCGCCGCCAGGGAGAGCCGGTGTCCGCGGTGGGGAGCAACCGGTCACGAAATCATGTCGTGGGGCGAACATTAAAAGTGAAGGTGCGTTGCGTCGGGCGCCTATGAGGTGCCAATCACTGCGCCAGGGTTCCCCGCCAGACTCCAGTGTTTTCGATCACGTCCATCCCGTCCATGAGCCACACCGACCGCCTGGCCGCCGTCGTGCTGCCAAAGGATGTCGGCGTTGATGTCGCCGTTGTTGAGCTGGCCGGCTGCCCACCATGCCACGACGCGCCCGGATTGAATCCCGCTCGCGCCGACGCCGGTCACGAATGCATTACCATCCATCAGCCAGATCGCCGGCGTGCCGTCGCTGCCCTGCCACAGGATGTCGGACTTGCCGTCGCCGTTGAAGTCGCCGCTGCCCTTGATCTGCCAGCTCGGCCCCGGATTGAACGGGCCGACGGCACCGACAGACACGGCGTTGGTGCCGTCCATCAGCCAGATCGCCGGCGTGCCGTCGCTGCCCTGCCACAGGATGTCGGACTTGCCGTCGCCGTTGAAGTCGCCGGTGCCCTTGATCTGCCAGCTCGGCCCCGGATTGAACGGGCCGGCGGCACCGACAGACACGGCGTTGGTGCCGTCCATCAGCCAGATCGCCGGCGTGCCGTCGCTGCCCTGCCACAGGATGTCGGACTTGCCGTCGCCGTTGAAGTCGCCGCTGCCCTTGACCTGCCAGCTCGGCCCCGGATTGAACGGGCCGGCGGCACCGACGGACACCGCGTTGGTGCCGTCCATCAGCCAGATCGCCGGCGTGCCGTCGCTGCCCTGCCACAGGATGTCGGACTTGCCGTCGCCGTTGAAGTCGCCGCTGCCCTTGACCTGCCAGCTCGGCCCCGGATTGAACGAGCCGGCGGCGCCGACGGACACGCGCGTTGGTGCCGTCCATCAGCCAGATCGCCGGCGTGCCGTCTGGCCCTGCCGAGGCGAAGTCCCGCTCGGTTAGAGCCCATCAGAGAATTCCGTGCCGCGCGCAGGTCGATGTTGGTATCCGTAAATTGCAGGAACTGGACGTTGCTCAGGTCATCGGTGCCATCCGGCGCACCCGGCCACAGATCGGCGACTTGCCAAAGAGAGCCGTCGGGATTTTGCGTGAGCTGATACTGCGGAGCGAGCCGCTGTGAACAGCTAGGCCGCCATCCGCGCCGCCGTCGATCGTGTCGTTGCCTCCCCACCGTCGATCGTGTCGCAGCCAGCTCCGCGGCGAGGACATTGTCGAGGTCATTGCCAGTAACGGAATCGTTCCCGTCGCCGGTCGTGGCATTCCTCGATCAGCGACGCCGGTTGCCCACGAATTCGTAAGCGTTCGCGATGTTCCCGCGCGCGAAGTGATCCTGATTGGCAGCATCAAGGTTGGCAAGCTGCGCCTTTGAGATCCACTCCCCGGGACCCAGGTTGTGCGCCACGTCGGTATCGTAGTTCGAGAAATCGCATTATGAGTCGTCGCCGCCTCCGTCCCAGATCGTCAGCAGAATATGATTGTCGGCTGGAACGCCTCGCCCCACGCCATTGACGAAGACATCTCCGCCGGTTGACGAGGATCAAAGCGGTAGACGGTATCGGCATCGTTGGCGGGTGCTGTAATTTTGGCGCCGTACAGGTACTGCAGCACGCAGCGATGTCATCCACCATCGGCGTCTCGGGAAACTGGCTCGACTTGCGGTTTGATGGCCAGGGTAGCTGTTGCTAGGTCGCTGACCGGAATGCCTGTTCTTGCAGAATCATGGGTCAGAGCGGCAGCTTCGGAAATTCGACGCCGTGTCCACTCACAGAACGACGTGTCCGTGCCAAGCAGTCCACCCCAGGTTGTGGCCGATCTCGTGCATGAAGGCGGCGGTGAAAGTGGGGAAATTGCCGAGCACCGGATCGGTGTTGTCGTTGCCATCAGGGTTGGCGGCAATGTTGAGAGCGCCAGCTATCGCCCCACGCCGTGGTGGCGTCCGCGGGATTCAACGGGGTTGGCCTGCGCCGTGCCGTCGCCGAGCCCTGGGACGTGAAGGCCCGAACCATCGCTGGTGTTGAATTCCCCGGCAGGAAGCCAAAACTACAAGTCCGCCGCGGGCGTCAGTCACCTCCGTAAAGGTCACGTTCGTGACGGCCGCATACATGGCTAAGGTGTCCTGACGACGTCGCTTTTGCTGCGTGTCCAGCGCCGAAAGTCGGTGATCTCCTGGTAGCCGTTGGTCGGGTGATTCGGCGGTGCTCGTCGGGGGAAAGAATAGGTGAGAAGTGAGATTGTGAGTCCCATTTTGCCATGCCCCAAAGGACGCCGTTGACAATATCGGCAGGGGACAGCGCGCCGACGGGCGTGACGGTGGTCTTGTCCACCACCAGCGGCGGCACGTGTTGGAAAAAGTCAGATTGTCGACGCTGAACGGAGGGGGACCCCGATCCGGAATCGGCAACAACAACCGAGCCTATCACTGTGTCGCCTGTGGGCGTGGACGAAAAGTGCTGAACTCCCAGTTGCGAGTTGTCCATCGAAGTGATCAGAGCACCGTTCACGATCATAGAAGGTGTGGGTCGCGGACTGCAGGCTATCGAAAGAGCCGACGTCCGAGCTCGACGAAGTCCACGGCGTTGCTGAGAGGATTTGATTCCGACCGAGCCGGCATGGCTCGCATCGGGTGCAGCGCCGGCGAAGCCGGCTGGGACCCATCGCTCGCAATGACGCCCGTGAACGAGACGTGTGTTTACCTTGCGCAAATGAGACAGATGGATCGACGGTATCGAGCGGCTGTTCCGGAGAACGTAATCGTTTGAGGCAGTAATGACCCTCCTAAGTCCTGCCGCCCTACCCGCAAGATACCAATGTGCCGGTCGCCGGCAAAGGGCTCGCCGCCGGCTAGGGCGGGCGACGCGGTTAGCGTCGCTTCCCTGTGAGCTTACGCGACTCAGGCCGCGGAATTCTTGCGTTTTGCGGGAATTTCTCCGGGCCGTCGAACTTTGCTTCCTGGCCAACGACATGCGGCCGGCCAGTACGAGCCGGATCATGGAATACGCCTTCGCCCTGCGCCTCACGCCAGTGCGTCGGTATTCGGCCTATGATCGACGAACGGACACCGGCCAGCTGGCGGTTGTCAACCCAATGTCCGCGTCACGCGATGACGTGCCAGTCAGGCCCGGATTGAAGCGAGCCGGCTGCGCCCCGGAGAGGAAAGTCATGCTGTCCATCAGCCAGATCGCTGGCGTGCCGCCCCTTCCGACCACAGGATGGCGCTCGTCCTGCGCACCATTGGCGTGGCGGGGCTGACGGCATCTCTAACCCGTCTTTTGTAACCGCGCTGAGCGGACCTGGCTACAGCGAACGCGTTACTCCAGTAGCCGCTGGTCGCGGTACGACTTGCCGCCTCGCGTGATAGCAATTGATGCCGCCCGCGGCGAAAGGACCGGCAGATCGGCGAGGGCATTGACGACATGGTACATGGTCGGCAGATCCCGCCAAGTGGCGCGGTGAAACTTCACGGTTCCATTGGCAGGCTTCCGGGATTCAACAGTGAGACTTGGGGTCTCCCGGTGTAAAGCTGACTTGACAGATATCCGCCTGGCCCCACGCACCGGTTCGAGGGACATACTTTTAGCATCAGCGTTCCCTCGAGTTGTGGCCCAGGCGGCTCGGTCTGCGGTTCATGGCGCTCGCTCACTTGAAGGTCCAGGAATCTGAATCCCATCCACGACGCTTCACAATGATCGACGCCATCGACCAGCCGCAGCTCGGGGGATATCCGCAAACAGTTTCGGCTGTCCGATTTCTCCGCGACCCGTAATGATCGGATCGGCGAGGTTCTCCCACATCACCGCCAGGAAGCGACCGACCACGCGATCTCGCTCACCGTGGAAGACGACCGGCCACCAGACATGGATCATCGTATAGCCGCGACCGGCCAACCAATCGATGTCGGTCATGTAGTGGAACTCGACGGTCACCACTGGTTCGCCAGCAAGCGCAAATCGTTCTGGAATGTGACGTTCGAGCGCTTGGCCTTCCGTCAGAAAGCTGGCGCTCACTAGGTGTTCAGTCCCGAAGTGAGGTGGGTTGGATCGTATCTGAATCGCCTCGGCTGGTCTGCCCAAGCTTTGCAGATGTGCTCGTAGGGAGTGAGCCCCTCAGGGTCTTGAGGCGCTTAGCGAAGTTGTAGGCGTTGAGGAAGGCTTCGAGGTGCTCTCGGAGCTGCTGGTGGGATCGTGCCAACCGCGCCGAGCAATGTCCGGTTTCAGGGGGTGAGTTCAATCGGTCAGTGCAACACCAGTTGCAGTCTATTGGCAGGGGTTTCGAAGGCCAAGGTCTTTCGCGGGCGTTGATTGAGCCTCAGAGCAATGCCATTGAGGTAGGCCTGGGAGAAGCGCGAGAGATCGGTTCCTCTCGGGAAGTACTGTCGCAGCAGGCCGTTGGTGTTCTCGTTGCTGCCACGCTGCCATGGACTGCGCGGATCACAGAAGTAAACCTGCACGTTGGTGGCAACCGTGAAGCGTTTGTGGCCAGACATCTCCTTGCCTTGGTCCCACGTCAGGGAGCGTCGTAGCTGCTCGGGCAATTTGCGGATGTGCTTAGCGAGCGCGGCAACCACAGTCGTCGTGTCCTTCCTTGGAAGCTTGACGAGCATCGTAAAGCGGCTGTGGCGTTCGACGAGCGTCACGATGTGCGTGTCGCTTGCTCCGGTAAGAAGATCTCCTTCCCAATGGCCAGGAACTGCGCGATCCTCGGCCTCGGCGGGTCTGCTCGCGGATAGAGACCATATCGAGTATGTGCCCCTGTCCATTCTTGGCCTTGCCGCCTTTGGCGTGACGCATCTGCCGCCTTGTACGCAACTGTGCCGTCAGCTCCTTCTTCAGCACGCCGCGCGTCTGAACAAAGAGACTGCGATAGATCGCTTCGTGAGATATCCGCATGTCTCGGTCGGTCGGGAACTGCTGCTTCAGCCAACCGGAGATCTGCTCTGGCGACCATTGCAGCGCAAGCTTCTGCGCCACGCGCCATCGTAACTCCCCATGGAGCGCCAGGCGACAAGGCTTAGGGCGCAGCGCCCGCTCCCAGGCGCTCCTCTCGGCCCGGTTTGCACGGTAAGTCTGCGAACCGCCGTTGCGTCAGATCTCCCGGCTTATCGTCGATGGCGATCGTTTGAGACCTCGTGCGATCCGACGGACCGACCGGCCGGCCGCAATCCCACGGGAAATCTCTTCGCGCTCCTCAAGCTTCAATGCCGCCACAGCTCTGCAACGCGGCGCCGGAGCGATCCCTCCATTGAGAGCCACGATCCGCTGGACGCCGGTCTTGTTCCTCCTTTCCAGCGCCCGGGAGATGGCTAACACACTTTGTCCGTTCTTCCAGCGCTCCCAAAGTTCATCCTTCTGCTTCGCCGTGAACAATATCCGTGACGTCACCATCTGCCACCTCCTTATCCAGCAAGATTAGAAGGTGTTGCGTCGATCGGTTGAGATCACCGGGGTAAAGCAGCCTTCGTGCCGCAAAAGAAATCCTGAGACGGCAGAGGTTGACCCGACTGAGACATGGGCGGCTCAAGACTTTCGCAGCGCAAAAGCATTGTTCGTTCCTTCGCTAAAGCGTGATATCGTCCCTCTATTGCATGCACACGACCTCCGGCGGGAGGGGTCGCATGGCAATCGACATCCGACGGCGAGAATTCATATTCACATCGGGCGGCGCAGCAGCTGCGTGGCCGCTCGCGGTGCGCGCGCAGCAGTCAGAACGAGTGCGGCGCATTGGTGTGCTGGTGCCATTCACTGAGACGAATACACGGCAGCACAATCGCACATCGCCGAATTCAAACGAGAGCTTCGAAGCTGGGATGGAGCGAGGGTCGCAACGTCATCGTCGAGTCACGCTTTGGCGGTGGCGGCAGCGAGCGCGTGCGAACCCACGCGGCCGAACTACTCAGAATGGCGCCCGATGTGATTCTGGCGGAAACCACGCAAGCCATGTTGGAGCTGCAGCAAACGACCCGCACTGTGCCGATCGTATTCGTCAACGTGGCCGACCCTGTCGAGGCTGGCTTTGTTTCGAATTTGGCGCGACCGGAGGGCAACATCACCGGATTTGCCAATATCGACATCGCAACGACCGGGAAATGGCTTGAGTTGCTGAGAGAGATCACCCCCGGTCTTTCCCAGGTGCTCGTCATTTTCGATCCAAAAACCCGATAACGCCACGACGAATGCGCGCGATCGAGACCGCTGCACAATCGCTAAGCATCCAATTGACGCGGGCCGCCATCCACGACGTCGGCGATATCGAACATGCCATCAAAACGTTTGCAAGAGAGTCGAATGGTAGTTTGGTTGCGCTGGCAAGTCCTTTTATGGACGATCATCGGGCGATCATCTCCGCATCAGCGATGCAGCACCGCTTGCCGGCGGTCTATGCATGGCGCTTTTACGTCACCAGCGGTGGTCTGATGTCCTACGGGACTGACGTAATTGACCAGTATCGCCGGGCGGCTGGCTACGTCGATCGCATCCTTAGAGGCGCTAAGCCAAGCGACCTTCCGGTTCAGCTGCCGACCAAGTTCGAGCTGGTGATCAACCTCAAGACCGCCAAGGCGCTCGGCCTCGACGTGCCGCCGACGCTGCTCGCCCGCGCCGACGAGGTGATCGAGTGAGTGAGACGCGAGAGGGAGGGATCGCGATGAAACTTCCCCGCCGAACAATTTCTGCATCTGGCAGCGGGCGCTGCCGCGCTGCCGGCCGTGTCGCGGATCGCGCGGGCGCAAGCCTATCCGTCGCGGCCGGTGCGCATTGATCGTCGGCATTCGCGCCTGGCGGCGCGACCGACATCCTCGCGCGCCTGATGGGTCAATGGCTGTCGGAGCGGCTCGGCCAGCAATTCGTCGTCGAGAACCGGCCGGGTGCCGGCGGCAATATCGGCACCGAGGCGGTCGTGCGCGCGCCGCCGGACGGCTACACGCTCCTCATCGTCGGCACGCGCAACGCGATCAACGCGACGCTCTACGACAAGCTCAATTTCAATTTCATCCGCGACATCGCGCCGGTCGCGAGCATCATCCGCTTGCCCTTCGTCATGGTGGTGCCATCCATCATTTCCGGCCAAGACGGTTCCCGAGTTCATCGCCTATGCCAAAGCCAATCCGGGCAAGATCAACATGGCGTCGGCCGGCAACGGATCGCCCAGTCCATGTGGCCGGCGAGCTGTTCAAGATGATGACGGGCGTCAATATGGTGCACGTACCTTATCGCGGCGCGGGCCCCGCACTGATCGGCATGCTCGGTGGACAGGTGGATCGTCATGTTCGCGACTACAGCCCGCCACGGTCGAGTACATCAAGGCTGGAAAGTTGCGTGCGCTTGCGGTGACGACCGCGACGCGGTCGGCAGCGCTGCCGGAGGTCGTCCCTGTCGCCGACTTCGTGCCGGGCTACGAGGCGAGCTTCTGGGCCGGCATCGGCGCGCCCAGGGGCACATCTGCCGAGATCATTGATACGCTCAACAGGGAGATTAACGCGGCCTCGTGGATGTTAAGGTGACAAGCCGATTCGACGAATTTGGCGGCCTCGTGCTCGCAGGCTCGCCCGCCGAGTTCGGCAACTTCATCGCCGAGGACACTGAGAAATGGGGCAAGGTGGTGAAATTCGCCGGCCTCAGGCCGGACTGACGCAATCGCTCACGTTCCATGACCTCCCGTTGCCCGAAAATCGCGGGTGCCCGCGCCGCCGCCGACGAGAATTGATCGAATGGGAGCGGAGCGTCGCCGCCGCCCAACCTGGTAGTTCGATCAACAAGGAGAACGCGAAGATCATGCCGAAGGGAGTGAAGGACCCGAGTGGGCTATACGTGGTCGAGCGTCGAGCCTATCACGCCGCGCGTCCGGGCTTTCGCATCGCCGAGCTCCAGATAAGCCCTACGCAAAAAGTGCCTTGGCATTATCACAACAATGTCCACGACACGTTCTATGTCCTGGAGGGAACAATCCGAGTCTTTCTCCAGCAGCCGAAGGAAGAGGTGCGTCTGTCGCGGGGTCAGACTTTTTCTGTCCCCCGAAGCGCCCGCACCTCGTCACCAATGCAGGCGACACGTCCGCGGTATTTCTCGTGCTGCAGGAATCGGCGATACAGCAATACGTAACT